>Ga0315282_10014900_pt1 | contig 11531 bp, 11 predicted proteins | sample YL17G07_20_MG_FD_203693 | JGI IMG/M metagenome (GOLD analysis project Ga0315282, IMG submission 203693) | Sediment microbial communities from Yellowstone Lake, YNP, Wyoming, USA - YL17G07_20 | ecosystem: Environmental > Aquatic > Freshwater > Lake > Sediment | place: USA: Wyoming | collected...
AGCCGCCGCGTACTGGATGCCGCTCTTCACACACAAGCAGCATCTGACCGCCGGCGGGAAGCCGCTCGTCTTCGTGTTCAGCTCGGGCGGCGGTGACAAGGCGGGCTTCGCGCGGCTTCAGGAAGCTGCGCGCCAGGCCGGCCTGCCGGGTGTGGCCATCGCGGGCTGCGGCGCGGCGTCGCGCGAGATAGGCTATACCCACGCCTCTCATTACAACATCGTTGCGGGCTGGGAGAAGGGTCTGCAGGAGCACAAGTATCAAGAGTTGGTCCAGGACCACGAGCGCGCCTGGAAAGGCAGCCGCGAGCAGCCCTACATCCCGTGCCTCATCGCGGGCTGGGACCGGCGGCCGTGGGAGGAAGCGGGCGGCAAGTGCTGCTGGTACTACCCCGACCGCACGCCCGAAGCCTTTGGCGCGCACGCGAAAGCCGCCGTTGACTGGATGGACAAGCATCCCGAGCAGATCACGGCGGAGCGGCTCGCCGTCATCTGCGCCTGGAACGAGTTCGGCGAAGGCAGTTACATCGCACCGACCAAGGGCGACGAGGGCAAATATCTCAAGGCCCTGCGCGCCGCGGTGAAACCCTGAGGCCAACACGGCCATGAGCGATCTGAGGGCCTACGTCGAGAAGCGAAAAAAACGCGATCCGCAGTTTGCGCGAGGCTTCGAATCGGGATACGAGGAGTTCAAGACTCAGGAGGGAAGCACCATGGGATTCACGCTCGAGATCGGCCGGCCGGCGCCGCAGTTCTCGCTGCGCGGCGTGGACGGCAAGACGTACGCGCTGAAGGACTTTGCCAAGGCCAAGGCCGTGGTGGTCTGCTTCACCTGCAACCACTGCCCCGCGGTGAAGGGCAACGAGTCGCGGGAACGCTCGTTCGTTGCCGACTACGCGCCCAAAGGCGTCGCGTACGTCGCCATCAACTCCAACGACCTCGCCTTCCACCCCGACGACAGCTTCGAGCACATGAAAGAACGCGCGAAGCGCCTGGGCTTCACCTGGCCGTTCCTGCGCGACGAGACGCAGGCCGTGGCCAAGGCGTACGGCGCGCAGCGCACGCCGCATTTCTTCCTGCTCGACGCCGCCCGCAAGGTCGTCTACACCGGCCGCATGGACGACAACGCGCACGACATTACGCACGCCACCACGCACGAACTGCGCGACGCGGTGGATGCGCTGCTGGCCGGCAAGCCGATCCGTGTGCCCGTGACTGAGGCCAGCGGCTGCAACGTGAAGTGGCGCGGCAAGGATGCGCACTGGATGCCCGAGAGCCTCGAGGACTTCACGTGAGGAGGAAGGCGTCTGTATGAGCGGGCCCCCGAGCGACAAGCCGACATCTCAAGGTGACCATGAGTGTGGCAATCGCGTGGCCTTCTGTGGCGCTTGACTTCTGGCCACATGTAGGCCATAATATGGCCAGAATGAAGTACGCGGTAACATTCGCCCCGGAGGCAGAGGAGGATTTTCGGCGGTTGCTCGCGTATCATCGCGCGGCAGTGCGGGACGCAATCAACCAGCACCTCGTTCACGAGCCAACGCGGGAGAGCACGAGCCGGATCAAGCGCCTCCGGGAAATGGCGAAACCGCAGTACCGGCTGCGCGTCGGGGACATCCGCATCTTCTACGACGTTTCCGGCACGGAGGTTGAAGTCCTTGGGATCGTGCCCAAGTCCGGCGCGGCCGACTGGTTAGACCAAATGGGAGTACGGTCATGAAACAGGTGGCACTGGCGACAGTGAAAGACAACCTCTCCAAGTACCTCCGCGAGGCTGCGCGTGACAGGATCGTTATCACCCGCCATGGCAAGCCGGTTGGGGTGCTGATTGGGTTTCAGACCGAGGAAGACTGGTTTGACTACCGATTGGAAAACGACCCGCGTTTTCTCAAACGCATCGCGCAGGCACGGGCCAGCCTCAAAGCAGGCCGGGGCGTTCCGTGGGCAAAGATCGAAGCTTCCCAAGGCCGGCCGCAGAACGGCGGCAGGGGCGTGAGGTAGGCGGGCAATCCCGGGGACGTGCGGAGATACGTATGGTGTCCCCGGAACTCCGGTCACGCTCGCCGGCAAGGACATCAACCTCGACCGCTCGCAGGGGGATATCGGCCTCTTCGTTCCCGACGCCGGCTACCCGTTCGGCGAAATCCCGGACTGGCTCATCAAGCAGCGCTGCACGGGGCGTTAGCGCGGCGGCGCCTCACTTCTTCGGCTTGCACACGTCGCCGGGAGCGGGCTGGCCCGCGGCCAGGCGCATGGCGGCTTCCCACCACATCTGCCGTGTGATGTGGTCTTCCATGATGTGCTGGTAGAGCCTTATCCACGTGGTCTCGGTCTTCTTGCGGGCGTATTCCGTGTCGCCGCCGGGCCGGTTGTCGCCTTCCATTCGTCCGGAGTCGGGGTTCTGGGTGACCGGATCAGGATAGTGCAAGACGTGACAGAACATCCACTGGACCTGGTGCAGCCACTCGTGCAGCTCCATCTCGCCGTCCGTCTCCCCAGGGAACGGATAGTTGGTGTGCCAGGGCACCATGATGAAGCCCGCCCCCTTGACATCGCCGCAGCTTCCGAACGTGGCGGCCACGAACGGCGCCGGCACGCTCGGCCCCTTGTCGCCGTTGTACTTCACGTACGCGATCACTGTGTCGTAAGTCTTCTCCTTAATCAGCGGATCAATGGCGGGGCGCAGCAGGTGCGGCGCCGGCGTGAACGGTCCCCGGTCCTTGCCGTGCAGCTTCGTGAGGGGCTCGTCAATGACCTTGATGTCCGCGTCAATGCGCAGCATGCCGCTGGAAAAGCCGAAGACGTGTTTGCTGTAGCTTTCGATGCTCGTGCGAATCTTCTTCTCGTTGTCCTCGCTGACGATCTTCTGCACTTCGATCTTGTTCTGCTTGGCGTCCGTCCAGGAGAAATCGAGCTGCCGGAAGATGACCACCAGCACTTTCCAGGCGTGAGCTTTCTCGGGGTCCGTGTTGCGCAGGACCTTGGCGCGCAACTGCTTGATGTGCGCGCGGGCCTCGACCCTCTGTTCCTCGGTGGACGGACAACGGTCAACGACGCGCTCCCACGCGAGCAGCGCGGCAGGCCAGTCCTCGGCTTTCTCGGCGTCGAGCGCCTTCGTGCGGCACTCGGCCGCATCCAGGCTGAGCAGCGTCGTCAGCAGGAAGGGGAACGGCGGGTCTTTCGGCTTCTCGGCTTCGCCGGCCAGGCCGGCAAGCGACAGCAGAGCGGCGCCCAACATGCCAAGGCGCCGAAGGGTGGAGACGGAGTCAGGTTTGCGCATTCGGGCCTTATCCTCCGATGAACTGCCGCAGGAATCGCGCGGACTGGCGCAGGGCCTCCTGACGGGTTTCGAGACTCTTCTCGTACGCGCGGTCTTCGACCTCAATGCACACCGGACCGTTGTAGCCCGTATCGCTGAGAACCGAGAACAGACGGCCCCAGTCCACGTCGCCCAGGCCCGGCAGCTTCGGCACGTGGTATTCCAGCGGCGTTGCCAGGATGCCCACGTCGTCGAGGCGGTGGCGATCCACGCGCGCGTCCTTGGCGTGAATGTGGAACAGCCGCTTGCTGAACTCGCACAGCGGCTTGAGGTAGTCCATCTGCTGCCACACCAGGTGCGACGGGTCGAAGTTCAGGCCGAAGGAGAGCGCGGGAATCTCCGCGAACATGCGCCGCCACACGGCCGGGCTATGGGCGAGGTTCTTGCCGCCGGGCCATTCGTCGCGGCTGAAGAGCATCGGACAGTTCTCGATGGCGATGCGCACGCGCTGGCCGGCCGCAAACCGGACGAGCGGTTTCCAGACGCGGCGGAAGGCGGGCCAGTTGTCGTCCACGGACTTTGTCCAGTCCCGGCCGACGAACGTGTTCACCAGGCCCACGTCCAGCAGCGCCGCAGCGCGGATCACCTTCTTCAGATGCGCCAGGCACGTGGCGGCTTCGTTGCGGTTGGGCGACAGGACGTTGGGGTAGTAGCCGAGGCCGCTGATGCCGACGCCGGTCTGCGCGCAGAGGTCCTTGATCTTCCGCGCGCCCGCGACGTCCAGCGCGCTCACATCCACGTGCGTCACGCCCGCGTAGCGGCGCTCAGCCTTGCCGACCGGCCAGCACATCAGCTCGACGCACTGGAAGCCCTCGCGGCCGGCGAAGCGCATGACGTCGCACAGCGTCAGCTCAGGCAGGATCGCACTCACGAAACCAAGTTTCATCTCGCCTCTCCTTCACTGTGCCGCGCGGATTACCTTGCAGGCCACGTCGCGCGTGAACGGCGGTGCTTCCAGCGTCGCGCTGCCGGCCGCGGCCTGCACCGTCTGCTCCTTTGTGAGCTTGCCCTGCTGCGTGTCCCACCACTGGACCTTGTACGCGCCCGGCTCAAGGCCGTCCACCGTCAGCGAGGCGCCCGTGACTTCCTGCGGCACGGCTTTGTCAAGCACCACCTTCCACCACGTGAAGCGCGCGTCGTTGACCCACAGATACGCGCAGTCCTTGCCCTGCAGCGCGATGGCGCGCAGGTGTTCCGCCGACGTTTTCACGGGCGCGGGTTTGAGGTGCGCTGCGGCGAACGGCACGTCGGCCACAAAGGCCGCCAGCGGCTTGTACTGCCCGTAGGCGTCGTTCTTGTCGAGCTGTTCCCACCACCAGAACATGGCGGTGCCGGACAGGCCGGACAGCGCGGAGGCCCACAGTGCATCGTGGAAATGCAGGTGGGCTTTGTCCTGGTTCATGTACGGGCTGAGGCCCCACTTGTCGTCGGCGAGGCCGAATTCGGCGAGCAGCGCGGGCTTCTCCGTGGCGCTGGTGCGGAGCAGCTTCACGCGGTCCAGGACGGCGGCGGGGACGTCCTTGGACAGCTCGCCCCACGCGGGCCGGAGATACCAGTGCAGGTCGGCCGTGTCGAGCTTGGGGTGTGTCCAGCTCTTCGGGTTCGGTCCCCAGTCGCTCGTCGCGCGCAGGTGATGGTAGATGTCAACCAGCTCGAAGCATTCGCCCCACTCGCGGTACGCGCGGTCTGTCGGCTTCCCGGGGTCCATCTCGTTGAAATACTCCCACATCGCGATGTTGGGCGACCAGCCCCAGCGCGCGACGGCATAGCGCAGCAGACGCTTCGCGTCTTCGACGGCCTGTGTGTATTCCGGCTTCTTGGGATCCGACAGCGTGTTCATGTAGAGATCGCGCGTGATGACGGTGAGCTCGATGTAGATGCCGTGCTTTTCGGCGGCCTGCACAAGGCAATCGAGCATGAAGCAGTCGGGCTGGTTGAAGTAGCCGCGGATCGCGCGGTCGGTGTCGGCTTCCCACAGCAACTCCGGACCGCCCGCGCTTTCCTTGAGCGACAGCTTGCGCACCAGCGCGGTGCCGCCCTTGGAGCGCAGATCAAGCCGGCCGAGCGACCACTGGTCCGCCGTGGCGGTGAAGGCACGCTTGACCTCGCTCCACTGGTCTTTGCTCTTGACCGGATCGCCGAGCGCTTTGCCGCCGAGTTCCAGCGTGAAGGCCGCGTCGCCGTCGGTCTTGACGAGGACGGACAGTTCGTAGCTCGTCTTCGGCTTGAGCGTGACCTGGTGCGACGGCTGAACGTTGATGGCTTCCGCCTTCGGCGGGCCGAGCTGCAGGGCGCGCGCGGCGGGCTCGCCCTCGCCGCCGGGCACGTCCGCGAACGCCGGCTTCCCGCCCCAGGAGCGGGACCAGGCGCTCTTGCGCGCCTCGATGGCCATCGCCCAGTCTTCGCAGCAGGCCCAGACGCGGACGAAGTTCGCGCCGTTCGCCGCGAGTTTCTGCAACGCCTCCTCGGCCTTGGAGAGCTTCATGTACTGCGAATCGCCGATGAACGCGAGGTTCTGGCCGACGACGAAGAACGGCGTGCCGTCGCCGAACTCCAGGAAACGCGGGTCCACGGTTGAGACGCGCAGGTAGCCGTGGCGCTGCGACGCCGTCGCCTCGAACGAGACGCTGTTGGACGTCGCGACGCCGCGCTTGTCCTTGCGGACCGCCTTGCAGGAGTAGGCGCCGCGTTCGGCCGGCGCAAAGCGCGCGCGGAACCCCGGCATGCCGCTGGGGTACATCCACTCCTTGTTGCCCGGCGCCTCGCGGCGTTCGTACGGCTGGATGTAGAACGCGGGCAGCGTGAGCGTCTTGCCCGACGGCGTCGTGAACTCAAGCTGCAGGTCAATGGCGGCGGGATCGAACGGGTTTCCGCCGACGATGTCCGTCTTGATGGCGAACTCGATTTTCTCGTAGCGGCCAACCTTGTCGCGGCCGTCCAGGCTCAGCTCCAACCCCGTCTCGCCGGCGCGGCTGTGCGCGGCAAGCGTGGCGCAAAGGAGCAGGTACAGGGAAGAAACCGCGAATGAACGCGGAGGGACGCGCAAGGAAGCTGAAGGACCGCATCCATCCACGAGCATCTGCGCGTAGCTGCGGTTCCGGGCGCGAGTGGTAATGCTCTCCATGGTTGAGCGCTCCGAACATGGGGTATGCGAATATCATACGCCGCGGACTCCGCCGCCGCAATGGGCGCGTCAGCAAATGCACATTCAGTCATTGCTCAGGAGAAAAAGGGGACATTCATCTTTTCCAGCGTCGCTTAGCGGCCATTCCGCCGGTTTCGCGGGCGGAAAAGATGAATGTCCCCTTTTTCACTTTTTCACCAGTTCACGGCCGGCGCCTGGAGGAACACCTCCCCGGCGATCTTCTGCTTGCTGCCGTTGTCGAGCAGGAACAGCGTATCGAGCTTGATGGGATAGTGCACCTTGCCGTCGTTGGCGCCGCCCCAGTGTCCGGCGTCGTGGCCTTCGAGAGAGAAGACGACGGCGCGCCAACCTTTGGAGTCCAGATTCGGCGCGGCCGGCTGGAAACACTGGCCAGTCGAGTCCACGAAGCGCAGGCGCGGGCTGAGGTTCCGGCCGTCGCCGTAGACCCACAGGGTGAGCGCCTTTGGCTGGCCTTCCAGGGGTTTCAGCTCGTCCTTCGTCGGGACCACGCGCACGAACTTCCAACCCGGCTCGAAGCGATACGTCAGCTTGAGGACGCCGCAGCCCGGCAGCGGCGGCGGCTCAGGCGGCGTCGCAACGGCCAGGGTCTGTTCGGAAGCGACCTTCCCATCGCCATCGGGCACGACTCGATATGCCAACGCCTGGTCGCCGCGCGGGAAGCCGCCAAGCAGCGCGCAGCGCACTGGCGGCAGCGTCAGCACTGCAGCCTGACTCGTCGCGTCGAGCAATACGGCGCCCAGGCGGTACGCGGCAGGTTCGCCCACGGCGCACGGGAACGTCACGGCCTTCTCGCGTTCGCCGTCCTTCAACTCGACCGGCTGCCGCGGTTCCTGAATCTGAAGCCCTTCAACATCGGTCAGCGCCAGCGTGCCTTTGAACGGCGCGCCGAACGGGTTCTCGATCGTGAGTGTCACACCGTCGGCCTTCAGCGGCATGAGGTGTACGCGCAGCGGCGCCTGCACGCAGGCTGTCGTCTCCTGGGCCACTCTGCCCAGGCCGGCGACCTCACACTCGAAGCGGACGGGCGCCGGAGCGTCGCCGCGCGTGAGCTTCACCTGCGCCTCCCACGTTGCTTCCGCGCCGGGCGCCAACGCGCCGCCTTTGGCCGTGGCGTTCGGCACAACGCGCAGTTCACGCGGCAGCGGGTTCTTCAGCCGCAGCGCGATCGTGGACTTCTCGGGCGCGCCGGGCAGCCAGTATTCCAGCGCCGCGCGCTCCCACGCTGCCGCGACGCTCAGCATTTCGTTGGGCGGTTCGGGGATGAGGTAGAGCGGGGCGTCGGCCGGCGTGACGGTGAGGCCGTCGGCGGCGGCTTCGAGCGGTCCGGCGTCCTGACCGAGGTGGCTGAGCGCACGGAACTTGCCGGGGCTGGCGGGAATCTTCAGGGCCTGCGGCTTCTCGGCGACGCTCCACACCGCCAGCCGCACCTCGCTGCCCTTTGAAAACAGGAGCACCCAGTCCTGGCTGGAGCTTGTGGCGAGCCGTTTGTTGAAACTGAAACCTTGCAGCGTGCTCGTCAGCGTTCTTGCCGCCAGGAAGGCGGGCTTGGCATCGTAGACAGGCTCGCGGTCCTTGTAGTACGGGAAGAGCGTGGTGCCGAAGTGGTGTTCGCCGTCCTTGGGGTCCTTGCCATCGTCGTGCCAGTCGTACCAGATGGACAGGTTGACATCGTTAAAAGGCGAGAGGCCTTGATCGTAAAGCCTATTGCTGTAGTCGAGGATGAAGAGCGCGCGAATCTTGTGCGGTTCCAGCGCCGCCAGCAGACGTTCGTAGGGCTTGAAGTTGTACTCGCCCTTCTTCCGCTCCGTGCCCTCCCACGCGAAGTCCATGCGGACGATGCCGAAGCCGGCAGCGGCGAGCATCTGCATCTCGCCGGGCCGCGGATCGGTGAAGTGGATGTTGACGCCGAGACCTTCGGGAACAGCCGGTCCCGGCAGCGCGTGTACCGCGGGCGTCTCGCCCGCCGCGCCGGAATACCACCCCAGCCCGACCGCGCAGAACAGCACCGCACCGCAACGTCGCCGCATGGCCCGTAGCTCCTCATTGTGGGTGGCCTGCCGTGGGAGAATACCCCGCGCGGCACGCCAGCGCGGAAGTAAGAGACGATCCCGGAACGCATCGAGAGCGAATCCGCCGCGTCGGGCACACCGCTTGACACGCCAACATCAACACGTATGCTATATTGAGAAGGATACGTATAGGAGCGCACACCGATGGCGACCACCAAACTGACACTGAGCGCCGACAAGGACGTGATTGCGCGCGCGAAGAGGCTGGCCAAGCGGCGCGGGACGAGCCTCTCCTCGATGTTCGCGCGGTTCCTGGCCTCTGTAGCCGAGGAATCCCAAACGCCCGCGAAGCCTGGCCCGCTCACTCGGCAAGCCCTGGGGCTGGCGCGCCTGCCGGCCGGCAAGAGCGATAAACAGCTTTTGGCGGACGCGCTGGCCGACAGATACGGAGTGTGACCATGCGCGTCTTCGTGGATACCAACGTCCTGCTGGATGTCCTCGCGAACCGCGTCCCCTTCGCCGCGGATTCGTCCTGCATTTGGACCCTGGCTGAACGGGGCCGGATCGAGGCGGGCGTGTCCGTTATCTCGTTCAACAACGTCTACTACGTCCTGCGCAGACATGGCGGCCGGGCGAGCGCCGAGAAAGCGCTGCGCCTGTTGCGGGATGTCTTCCGGCCGGTCGCCTTTGACACGCAGCTTCTGCAGCAGGCCGTGGACGCGGGTTTCGACGACTTCGAGGATGCCGTCCAGTATTTCAGCGCCATCCGCGATGAGGCGGGCTGCTTAATCAGCCGGAACCCGGACCATTTTCCACGCTCCGGCCTGCCGGTGTTGACGCCCAAGGAATTCCTGGCCGTCCACGCGCCGGGGGAAGGGCGTTGAGCCAGGAGATGGGGGCAGGGCTCAGGGTATAGGGTTTCGGGTATAGGGTTGGAGAGAAAGGATGAGGCTTCTTGCCGGAGTGGTGCTCTGCGTGATCCCGGCGTTGGCCGCCGTGGCGGGGGATGCAAACGTGACCAGGCGCGGCACGCTGGAGAACTCGCGCATCAGGTTTCAGACCGGAAAGAAGGGGCACGTCGCGTTCATGGGCGGCTCGATCACGGAGATGGACGGCTACAGACCCATGGTCTGCGAGATGCTCCGCAAGCGCTTCGCCGAGACCGAGTTCACGGTCACCGCGGCGGGCATCGCGTCCACGTGTTCGACAACCGGCGCGTTCCGCCTGCAGACCGACGTGCTCGACAAAGGCCCCGTTGACCTGCTGCTGGTCGAGTTCGCCGTCAACGACGACCAGGACGCGCACCACACCAAGGCGGAGTGCGTCCGCGGCATGGAAGGCATCGTGCGGCGCCTGCGCGGCCACAATCCGAAGGCGGACATCATTATCGTCTATTTCGTCAACGAAGGCATGATGGCGACGTACCGCAAAGGCGAAACGCCGATCCCGATTGCGGCGCACGAGGAGGTCGCGGCGCACTACGGGCTGTCAACCATCAACCTGTGCAAGGAAGTGACCACGAAGATTGACGCAAAGGAGTTGACCTGGCAGAAGTTCGGCGGCGTGCATCCCGCGCCCTTCGGCAACCGGATGGCGGCCGACATGGTCGGGCAGTTGATGGATGAGTGCTGGGGTGGCACGGGCGTCCCCGCCCGTGAGGCGAAGGACTATGCCCTGCCGCCGAAGCCGCTCGACGAGCTGAACTACGGCTGCGGGCGCTTCCTCGACCCAAAGGAAGCGAAGACCACGGGCGACTGGCAGCTTCACGTCCCCGACTGGGCCAAACTGCCCGGCGGCAAGCGCGACCGCTTTACGAAGATGAACATTCTGGAAACCACCGCGCCCGGCGCGCCGCTGACGCTCGACTTCAGCGGCACGGCCATCGGCGCGTACATCCTGGCCGGTCCCGACGCCGGGATCGCCGAAGCCAGCATTGATGGGGGCGCGACGGTGAAAGTGGACCTTTACCACCAGTTCAGCGCGGGCCTGCACTATCCGCGCACCGTCATGTTTGCCGACACGCTCGCCCCCGGCAAACACACGCTCTCGCTGAAGGTCTCCGCCGAGAAGAACGCGCGCAGCAAAGGCACAGCGATGCGGGCGATGTGGTTCGTGGTCAACGACGCGGCGGCGGGCGGAAAGCAATGATGAACGAACGCGGCGGGCGTTCGTCATTTGTCATTCGTCATTCGTCACTCGTCACTCGTCACTCGGTCTCTTTGAGTGTGAAGAGCAGAATGGTCGGCTTCTGCTTGTCACCGAGTTGCGAGACCATGACGGGTTCGCCCGGGGAGAGCATGCAGCCTATCGGCTGCCCGATGGGCTTGCCGCCCTGCTTGATCGTGACCTCGACCTTGGCTCTCTGGCCGGCGATCTTGGAGAGCGCCACGTCAACGCCGTAAGCGCCGATGGCCGCGCTGTCCTTCCCGCCGAGAGCCGGCTTGACAATGGCGCTGCCCGCGTCGGCGAAGGTCCCATAGACCGTGCCCTTGAGGACGGCTTTGTAGCGCGCCAGCGTCGTTGGGACGGTCTGCGGCTGCTTGCCGGGGTCTGCCGCGGAGACGCCCTGGATTTCCACCGTCGCCGACCCGGCATACGCGGCCGGGAGCGCGGCGCAGAAGGCAAGCACAACGACCGCGGAAAGAACCGGGCAATACACTCGCACGTTTGAATTCTCCTCACGGCACGCACGCCACGAATGTGGCTGCGGCACACCATCGTAGCGCGGCACACGCCGCCGTAGTGTACCTAATCGGGCAACCAGCGCCAATCCTGGCCGTTTTTCTCGCCGGCGTCAGTGTCATCTTTCAGGAAGAAGCACACGACGGGTTCCGACTGGCCGGCAACATACTCAACCTGCACCTCGTACCGGCCGTCAAGCGCCTGCGGCACTTCCAGCACCGCCACCTGGTCATCGCCGCCGCGAGGCAGCAGGAAGACGAACGCGCCCAAGAGGACCGCGGCGGCAAGGCTGGCGGCGGCGAGGAAAGCGCCGCGGAACGAGCGCGCGCGTGAGAAGTCCGCACGCACGACGTTGGCT
>Ga0315282_10014901_pt1 | contig 11530 bp, 8 predicted proteins | sample YL17G07_20_MG_FD_203693 | JGI IMG/M metagenome (GOLD analysis project Ga0315282, IMG submission 203693) | Sediment microbial communities from Yellowstone Lake, YNP, Wyoming, USA - YL17G07_20 | ecosystem: Environmental > Aquatic > Freshwater > Lake > Sediment | place: USA: Wyoming | collected...
AATGGTAATCGAATAATCTAACCCACTAGTACTACCACTTCATGACCACTAGTATTACCACTTCATGACCACTAGTATTACCACTTCATGACCACTAGTACTACCACTTTATGACCACTACTCAGGTCAACATGGGTGATACTTTAGTGGTGGATACCCACCCACATACCTAGTAGAGTCTAGAAACCCCCCTCAAGTGGTACCCCAAGTGGGTCAAGTGGTAGCCCAAGTGGTGGTAGTGGTAGTAGTGGTATAAGTGGTAGTGTCTACAACCTAAGCGCGTGTAAATAATAAGATAAGAGAAAAACGGGAAAAATAGGTAATATTCCGATTCTACAAATTAAACGGGAAAACCACGGGAAAAATTTATTGCCTGCAAATTGTTTTCCCAATGGGAAATTTTATGTGAAAAAAATAATGCCCTCGAGACTTATGTAGTAGAAAATTATCCTTAATTTTTTGGTTTCATCTATAGTTATTGTTGGAGATACTTTTTGAACCATGCAAAGGTTCTACGCATTGCATCGAGGTGATTAATGGGCTTCGATCTAATTCCATGTCCATCATCTGTGTACCTTACCATTACCGATGGAACGCCATTTTTCCTTAGAACCATAAACATCTGCTCAGCTTCACAAATGGGAGTATCAAAGTCTAGCTCGCCATGTAAAAAGAGTGTGGGGGTTTTTGCTTTATGAGCCTGCCAGATAGGGCTTTGTCTTATCATAAGATCTGGATGCTCCCAAGGTTTTCCTGGTAGCTCTACTTCGGTCCATAATGGTAATGCGCCACATGCCCATTGGGTCCATAAGTTACTTACACTGCTTATGCTGACAGCTGCTTTGAAGCGTGGTGTCTGTGTTACTATCCAATTTGTTAAATACCCTCCGTAACTCCCACCCCAGACACCAAGTCGCTCTGTGTCGATGTTTGGACATTGACGAACTACTTCCTCCACTAGATCCATGTTATCTCGAAATTCTCCTCCAAGCATATCCCCTACAACCGCGTCCGTGAATGCTTGGCCATAACCAGAACTACCCCTGTAGTTAACGTAGAACTGAACGTACTCTGCCGCAGCAGCGAGTTGCTGATTGACGCTCCATGAATAGCTATGCATCCCACTTGGCCCGCCTTTGATATTTAGTAATCCTGGATACTGCTTCGACTTATCATAATCTGGGGGTTTTACCATGAAGCCATGAAGTTTTGTTCCATCACTTCCTGTAAGTTTGAATTCCACTGGCTCTACAAGTGTAATATCTCGAAGTTGAGGGTTTAGATCAGTTAGTCTATACTCTATATTCCCACGGAGAACACAGATATCCTCTGGATGAGTTGCCATTGTTACAGTGTATGCAACTATTCGTTGACCTGCGCTTATTTTTCCGTGACACCTGTCGCCACCACGTAGAACAATATAAGTGCCATCCGTCTTGAACTTGAGTAAAGGCACACGTCCCTCATGTGAAATAGTTGCGAGTATCTCATCGTTGCTCTCCCAAACTGGGCAACCGCTTGGTCTATCGAGCTTTACTGTGAGATCGATTGCGTTTGAACCGTCTTTGTTAATTATCCAAAGATGATGATCCTCAGGAGTACTCTCGTTACTTGTGTTCGATCTTGTTGTGGCAATATATGCTAACTTTTTTCCATCAGGTGAGTAGCTTGGATAATAACATGCGCCCACTGTCTCAAGAATTACTCTAATTTTTTTTGTTTCAATGTCGACTGCATAGAGGCTTAGCTGCTGGTTAAGATCATCAGCTCCAGTTCGATTGGAGGTAAAAGCAATCTCCCTGCCATCTGGGCACCATGCTAAACTATGCTCGTCGCAATCTCCATAAGTGAGCTGCTTAGGAGCCTCAATTCCGAGGACGCTGGCAACGAAGATGTGTCTTCGTCTCATGTCGCTGTAACCCATGAAAGCCTTGTACATTACGCGGTCGACGACTCTAATCTTCGCTTCTTTATCGACTGGCTCAAGTGAGGCGAGGTAAGCTATATAGTAACCATCTGGACTCCATACAAGCATATCTCCAGATGTCATTACCCCAAGACTTGCGTTGCTTACACTATAATCAACAATTTTTCTCTTATCGGAGCCATCTGGCTTCATAATCATGATTGTATTTCCATCTTTTCCACTTTGAATATAAGCAATCCATCTACTATCAAGACTCCAAGAAATATTGCCATTTTTACCATCCTCTGTTAGTTTTTGAGGTTCCCCGCCAGAAGTTGAAACTGTATAGATATCACTCATATACCTATTTTCTTCAAGGTTCATGCTACGAACCGTGTAGGCAACAACAATACCATCAGGCGATATTTTAACATCGCCAACACCTTTTATACGTGAGATATCCTCGACAGTAAAGAAATGAGCCATAGCTATCTCATATCAATGCTGATGGTTGATAAAAGAAACTTACGATGTCAAACTAACACTACCAAGCTATGGTACTATCCTTTAGTCTCCTCCCCATGCGCCTAATCTACGACAGACATCATATGCAGCAAGATGACCTTGTTTCATGGCATCTGGGATACTTACACCGGTGATGTTGGAACAAAGAAAAGCAGCGATGTATGCATCTCCTGCTCCCAAAGTATCAATCACCTCAACGGGATAAGCGCTGGATTTGAAGATTTTCTTACCATCATATGCAATAGAGCCATGTTCTCCAAGCGTCATAATAACGAGACCATTTGTCTTTCTCTTTAACTCACGTAGTTTATCCTCTGGGTTAATATCTTTCAAAATCAGCTCTCGGCCACTGAAAAAGTTGTAATCTAGCCAACGCATAGTTTCTAATGCTGGGTGGTCAAATTGATTACTAAAGTCGCAGCTCAGCTTTGGGCCTTGGTAAAGATCTGGTATTTTTTCTCGGCCCCACCCCCAAATCGTAAAATGGACAAGTTCAGAACTTTTAAGTTGGGGAAGCATCGTATCGGGGAGGATCGCATCTTTCTGAACGCCTTCAAGATAGTCTGCAAAAACTCGGTCACCACCCCGTATCAATATTGTTGTTACCGCCGTATTGCCAGGAAATCTTATAATATTCTCAGTTGACAAGCCTTCTTTCCGTATCTGACTTAATAGAAATTCACCAGCCTCATCCGTACCTACGATTCCACAATATACCACATCAAATCCTGGTAGTCTTCCCGCATATACTGCTACATTAAGTGCATTTCCTCCAGGAAAATGCCGCCCCAATTCTATATAGCTATCAACACAGTTGTCACCGACTGCTATAATTTTCAATGTACTCTCATTAAGAAGAGACGATCTTAACATAGTTTAGTTTAACGTTTAGAAAATTAGAAGAAATTGCAGATTCATCAGTGCGCTATCTAGTGCTAATTCATCTCTATAAGTGCTTAAGCATCTCTACCCGTAGAACTGCTGATATTCAGATAGGCTTTGTTCTAACCATTTCTAGAATTATTCCATTAACTTAGTCTCTGTCTCGAGCTCCCAGTTACATAAGTAAATTTTTATGGTCTCTGGATAATTACTTTAGTTTGCACACTTGTTTTATGGCTGCAAGCATTTGGTCGTTATTTGGGGGGCAACCCACAACATAGCAACCCTCCCTCTCTTGAGCTTTAAGACATGTCCCCATGACAATGGGAGTATTTTTAAGACTCTTTGGAACTTTGGCGTTCGCGCCGACAACTATAAAGAGATCTCGGATCTCACCCATGAGCTTCAACTGCTCTAAATCATATAAGACGCTATGAATAGTTCCTCTACACGCACTACAAGCACCATCACTGATTACGGTGATGCCTTTCCCGAATTCGAGATCTGTGGGTGGACGCTTGAACTTCCTAGCAATTTTTTCAATAGGTTCACCAACAATGTTAAGTTCCTCAGGATCTAACAAACCAAACTTCTTTCCTTCGACAAGATAGTCCAGTTCCTCAAGTTCAAATCCCATTACACGACTAGCAGCAAGGTCAAGACTCCATACATCTTTTGAAGCCATAATTGTATTAAGTGGCACAATTTCGCCAAAGCTAGGGCCTAGTCCCTCCATCGCATTTATAGCGTCAAGAACCGTGAGATCGACAGGTACGACTCTGCTCAAATCTACTATGGCCTTAACTACCCCAACTTTATGGAAGTTGCGTTTTTGGAATTTTGGAATCACTCCTTTTAAATTTTTAACTCCAAGAGTTACCAGTAGCTGATCGTGGGTTTTCATCACAGGGAGATTTATTCGGACATCAGCATCCATAAAACTTTTAGAAACACTGATTTTCTCAACGAGAAGGGGATTCTGTAGTGTAATATCTATCAAATTATCTTTATCAACATCAATAACCTCTGCACCTAACGCCTCAGCAGCTGATTTCACACCACTCATCTCTAAAGCTTCACTTGTTGTTGTAAAGTAGCCTGAGCCCTCTACTATGAGCACTTTTTTAGCGCCTGCTCCAAAACATAGCTTGATCATCGATTCAATGATTCTTTTGTCAGTGATTATACCTTGTTTTGTGGTGCCTGTGACAATATTTGGTTTCAAAGCGACAGTAACGCCCTTCTTTACTACACTATTAATACCACCAACAAGATCAATGGCTTTTTTCACCATCTCTTTAACCTTAAAATCTTTTGGAGGGCTCTGACTCCTAACAATTGAGACTTTACCCATACTATCTATAGAATCGTTAATTGCTTGAATATTAATTGTTGACGATGAGTACTTTAATAATCGAAGAAATTTAGATAAGATAAAAACACATAGACACCGAGTTTTCAAGCATTGTACTTTATTAATTAATAAGGTCATAACATTTTATGTTGAGGGATTTATTATGGTTAAGACCACTGTCAGCCTAATTAAGGCAGATATCGGGAGTGTTGCAGGTCATAGTGTTGTAGCAAAACCACTATTCGAAATCGCAAATCGGAAAATGGAGGAAGCCCAGAAATCAGGTGTAATCGATAGTTTCTATGTATTCAATGCCGGTGATGATCTAGAACTACTAATGACTCATGGAAAGGGGGAGAATAACCCAGAGATCCATAAACTTGCATGGGACACATTTTTAGCAGGAACAAAGAAAGCGAAGGAACTGAAATTGTATGGTGCAGGCCAAGACCTTCTCCGTGATGCTTTCAGTGGAAATGTTAAGGGGATGGGTCCTGGAGTCGCTGAGATGGAATTCGAGGAGCGTGGATCTGATCCAGTCGTCGTATTCGCAGCTGATAAAACTGAGCCAGCTGCTTTCAACTATTTGTTTTATCGTGTATTTGCTGACCCAAGTAATACTTCTGGTCTAGTAATTGACCCAAAAATGACAGGGGGCTTCAAATTCGAAGTTTTTGATGCCTATAACGACAAATCTGTTGTCATTACCACACCAGCTGAATTATACAGCCTTATTGCACTTATAGGCACAACTGAGCGGTATATGGTGAGCAAAATATGGCGTAATAGTGATAATGAGATAACCGCTACCTCAAGCACAACAAAACTCAGCCTAATAGCAGGAACTTATGTTGGCAAAGACGACCCTGTATGCTTAATTCGTGGTCAGAGTGGTTTCCCTAGTGTCGGTGAGATACTAAGTCCCTTCCTACATACATATCTTGTAGCTGGATGGATGAGGGGTAGCCATTGGGGACCTTTCATGCCAGTAGGACTTAAGGACAGTAAATGTACAGCATTCGATGGACCGCCACGCATAGTTGCTCTTGGCATCCAAATCAGTAATGGCAAGATTGCTGCAGACGATGAAGGGAAACCTTTGATGGTCGACTTCTTCGAGGATCCCGTATTCGATGGAGCCCGTCAAGAAGCTATTCAGTTAAGCCAGATGCTTCGAAGGATGGGCGAGTTCGAACCTGCCCGTCTTGGCCCTGAAGCAATGGAATATACGACACTCCCTAGCGTTCTTAAAGACCTTGAACCTCGCTTCAAAAAACATACTTCTTAAAACTTATCATAAATTGCACATACTGGGAATAAAAAAACTAAACCAGAATTCACCTCGATACTGGTTGAAACTATCATCGTATGAACAAAATAATTACACCCTAATTTTTTCAACAGGGTTTTTATCACCGCTGATGCCCTTGCAGCATAACGGTGCACATATTGAATTATAAGGAGTCTCTTGATTGGATGTTCGGCATCCAGCGTTTTAGTCAAGAAAGAACGCTAGAGCCAGAAATACGTCTTCTAGAGCTCCTTGGAAATCCACAAACAAGCATGAAGTCCATACATATTACTGGAACAAATGGTAAGGGTTCAACTTCAGCGATGATCGCAAGCATTCTCTACGATGCTGGGTTCACTGTAGGACTTTTTACAAGTCCTCACTTGGAGAGTTTTACTGAGCGAATCCAGGTCGATGGTAAGAGGATAAATGAGAAGGATGTGGTTCGTCTCGCTAATTTAATTAGACCCTTAGTTGAGAAACTAAACCAGGAGCAGAGGCCTATTCACCTTCTCTTCTTTGATATTGTTACAGCGCTAGCTTTCCTTTACTTCAAGGAAATGAAGATAGACTACGCGGTTCTTGAAGCAGGTATAGGAGGGCGTCTCGATTCTACAAACGTTGTTATCCCAGAGGTCTCAGTGATCACTAACGTAAGCCTTGAACACACCGAGGTGCTTGGTGATACCGTACTGAAGATTGCTGTGGAGAAAGGTGGAATCATAAAACCTGGGCACCCTCTCGTAACTGCAACACAGGATCCCCTTATTCTGGATTATTTTAAACGTCGATGTTTTGAGCTTGGCTCACGTTTAATCCATGTTGGAACCGATATTACATTCACAAAAAAAGCTTCAACTCTGGAAAATCAAAAGTTTACAATTCATACTCAAAAAGATGTCTATAACGTAGAGCTACCTCTATTAGGTGATTATCAGATGCTTAATGCATCAGCAGCTGTTGGTGCAATAGAGTCATTAGCTGACTACGGTACGATCATCCCAAAAGACGCTGTATTCGATGGTTTAAGAAACGTCACTTGGCCTGGTCGCCTAGAAATAGTTCAACGGAACCCACTAGTGATTCTAGATAGTGCAAAAGATGTAGAAGCCATTAAAGCACTTGTAAAATCTTTACAGAATTTTTCTTATAAACGACTTATCGCGGTCATCAGCATTAGTAGTGACAAGAAAATCCCTGAAATGTTAGATGCCCTGGCTCCAATTGTCGACCTCTTCGTTGTAACGACACACAGTGTTATGTCACGTGCAGCGAATCCAGAAGTAATTATTAAAGAGATAAACCGTTATGGTAAGCCTTTTCAGATCGCTTTAAGCACTGAGGAAGCTCTAGAGCGGGCGCTTTCAGAAGCTGAGCTCAATGATATGATTGTTATTACGGGTTCTGTTTTCCTCGTCGGAGAATTTCGACGACGTTGGCGTCGAATCTGATGGTGCAGGCTAAAATACAGGTTCTTCCCTCTTTCATCCTATGTCATTCACCACCAGACCAACAGTTATGGGTACTCACGGAATGGTTACTAGTAGTCACTACCTTGCCTCAGAAGCGGGCAACTATATACTTCGGAAAGGTGGAAATGCAGCGGATGCAGGTGCAGCTATGTGGTTTGTACTCACAGTTACCAAACCAGACCTTGCTGGAGTAGCTGGAGAAGCTCCAATACTCATGTATATCTCTGACGAGGAAAAAGTTATAGCGGTAAATGGGCAAGGGCCTGCACCAAAAGCAGCTACCATTGACTGGTTTAAAGCACGAGGCTATGACGCAATTCCTGAAGATGGCTTTTTGGCTGCAACGGTGCCAAGTGCCTTTGATGCCTGGATAATACTTCTTGAGGAGTATGGCAGTATGAGTCTAGCTGAAGTCATTGAACCCGCTATTCGGATAGCTGCCGATGGATACCCAATTCAAGGAAGTATGGTTAGAAGTATAAACCGGCGAGCAGACAAGTTCCGAAATGAATGGTCTACTAGCGCTGAAATTTATCTCCCTGGTGGAGAAGTCCCAAAAGTTGGCCAGATTGTCAGAAATCCAGCCTGGGCTCGTACATTCCAGACAATCGCTGAAGAGGAACATCGAGAGCGACGCTGGGGCAGAATAAGCGGTCTTGAAGCTGCTCGTGATTACTTCTACCTAGGTCCAATCGCAGAGGCAATCGTCGACTTTACACATACCTTCAAATGCCATGACTGTTATGGCCAGGAACATTATGCCTTAATCGAGCAAGAGGATTTTGCCGATTACCGAGCAACCATTGAGGAACCAATCAAAGTTAACTACAAGGGATTTGACGTTTGGAAGTGCAACACATGGACCCAAGGAGCTGTCCTACTTCAACAATTAAACCTACTTGAAGGATTTAACCTTCAAAGTATGGGCCATAACTCCGCTGATTATCTTCACATCTGGGTTGAGTGTGCTAAACTTGCTTACGCGGATCGGGAAACATACTACGGGGATCCTGAGTTCGAAGACATACCTCTACACTGGCTACTATCCAAAGACTACGCCAATGAAAGACGCAAACTCATTGACCAAAATAATAGTAATCTTGACTTCCGACCTGGAGGCATGGAACCTTATCGCATGGAGGAGACGCAAAGACTTGGTACCTTCGAAGGCGATACTGTTCATCTTGAGGTAATCGATTCGACAGGAAATATGCTATCAGCCACACCAAGTGGCGCATGGATTCCTACAAGTCCAGTTGTACCTGGTCTTGGCTTCCCAATTGGCACTCGGGCACAACAATTCAACCTTACCGAAGGTCACCCTAATAGCTTGAAACCAGGAAAAAGACCTCGAAGTACGCTTACACCAAGCCTCGTGACACAAGAGGGGAAACCATACATGGTATTTGGTACTCCCGGTGGTGATGGTCAGGATCAATGGACGCTTCAATTTTTCCTCAACCATATCGAATTTGGAATGGAGATCCAACTGGCGTTAGATAAACCTACAATTCACACAGAACATTTTCCAAACAGTTTTTGGCCTCATAGAGTTGCCCCAAATACCATTCATATAGAGCCACCAATCGGTGAAGATGTTATTGAAGCACTCCGTAAGAAGGGACATAAAATCATTTTAGATCAACCATGGAGCCATGGTCGATGCCTTGCCATACGATATGATCCAGAGACAGGTGTTATCTATGGCGGGGCGAGTCCCCGTTCAAACGATAGTTATGTAATAGGTTTTTAGTTTCATTCATCTTTCTTTTTGCTCATTTCTTTCAGAGCTTTTTAAAATCTGGTTCTCCAAATAAAGGGGGATAAACCAGATTACTTCTTCTTAGGTTTCTGGGTTCTTACAAACTTCTCTATTCGATCCATAGCAGCTTCAAAACATGTTCTTTTAGTAACTTTGAACCATCCTGGCATTTTTTGAGTGCTAAGTGGACGAATCATACTGAGCCGGACGTTTCCCTCACCATTTCCAACCCCATATCCTCGACCAGAAGCGATACGAATATGCTGCTTCTCCATTAGACCTCTAACGAAATCGTCACTGGTTAAGCCAGTTCCAGTTATATCTGGGAACAAATAGAAAGCACCCTCTGGCTTAACGCACTTTATCCCAGGTATCTCGTTAAGTCGTTTAACTCCGTAATCAAGACGCTCCTCATACTCCTTCTTTTCACCTTCAATAAAATCCCGTGGTCCATTAAGGGCAGCAATAGCTCCCTTCATGATAGGCCAGCTTGCACCGCTACCAGGAACCCTATTAATGTAAGCTGTAAGTTTCGGTCCAGCAATAGTCCATCCTGTTCGCATTCCCGCCCAGGCAAACATTTTTGTTAAAGCCATAGCCACTATTGTCCTTTCTTCCATCCCCGGAATGTCAATAAGAGTGCTATGCTTTCTCCTACCCCATATATACTCACTATATGTTTCATCGCTTAGAACTTCAAAGTCATGGTCGACAGCCAGATCCGCGATTGCTTTTAACTCATTTTTAGTATAAACAATTCCAGAGGGATTACCTGGGTTCTCAATATAAAGAGCCTTAGTTTTGGGCGTGATTGCCGCCTTCAAGGCTGATTCATTAAATCGAAATACACCGCCAGGCTTCTTCTCCATGGAGGCGAATACTGTTTTAGCTCCAAAGTAAGCAGGAGCCATTGAGCCACCTCCATAAGCAGGATCTAATGCAATGACCTCGTCTCCCTGATTTAAAATTGCACCATACCCAGCGAAAATGCTTCCACTCCCCCCGCTTGTAACTACAATTTGCTTCTCGGGGTCTGCTTTGTAGCCATATTGCTTTTCATAATAATTGGAAATTGCTAGTTTGAAATCCGGATCCCCACCAAAGCAATAATGTGTATAACCATCTTTAATCGCCTTATACACAGCATCAGCTACGTACTTGGGGAGCTTAAAGCTCGGATCCCCAGCAGCTAAGCTAATTGTGTTAGGTGCATCTACAATTCTAACTCGGGTTGAGGACTGAGGAGTCGAGGAAATCAACTCCTTCCTGATGAATTTTTCTACAGACATCAATAATTAATAACGAATTTTTCTTAAATAATTATCTGCTACATTAATTAAATAAACAATTTTACTTAACGAATCGATTTGTAATGGAAAATAATTATTGAATATTCTTCTGCTGTAGCTAACCATCTACATTAAGCCAATAAACTGCTAGTAAAGTATACCAACAATAAGAACTATAGTGGCTGATAAATCACTCATAATTAAACCATATTTAAGCATCTGCTGCTCGGTGAACCACACCTCCTCATAAAATATTATCTATGGGATCTTTTCAAATCTAACTGGCTGTTCATATTCTTACTAGAACCCAATATTTTTTTCATATTATTTCCATGTCAAACTTTCGCTAAGATTTTAATCTTATAGTGAGATACCATAATTAGAATTTGAGGGGATTGTTTGAGTAAACCAATCTGGATTGCGAGGGATTACGCTTCATGTAGTGGCTGCAAACGCTGCGAACTAGCATGCAGCTTAAAACACGAAGGCTGGATGTGGCCCGAAGCGAGCATGGTTAGAGTGTTCATGCCCTTCCCAGGGCTCGAAGTTCCACACCTCTGTAGCCAATGTATGGATTACCCATGCGTAAAATCCTGTCCAGTTCAAGCACTAAGCACAGATCCGAATACAAAAGCTGTTCTTGTTGATAAAACAAAATGCATCAGCTGCGGGGCCTGCATAAAAGCATGTCCAGGGACCGTACCCTACCTTCATCCAGCTGACAACAAAGCAGTGATCTGTGATCTCTGTGGCGGGGATCCGGAGTGTGTTAAGGTTTGCTCTGAGGCTGGATACAATGCGCTGATGCTTGTCGCAGAGGGGCCCAACGTGCACAGGAAGCTTTTCAGTAGAAATCCAAGAGATGTTGCGAAGGATCTTGCTGTTCTATTCTTCGGGGAGAAGGGTGAGGAGGTAGTTTGAATATGCCTGGTGGATACGCTGGTAAGTGGCTTGACGTTGACCTTACTAAAGGTAAGGTGAAAGAGGTTTCATTCGAGGAAAAGGTGCTGCAGCAATACTTTGGTGGCAGAGGCCTAGCAGCTAAAATC
>Ga0315282_10014902_pt1 | contig 11530 bp, 6 predicted proteins | sample YL17G07_20_MG_FD_203693 | JGI IMG/M metagenome (GOLD analysis project Ga0315282, IMG submission 203693) | Sediment microbial communities from Yellowstone Lake, YNP, Wyoming, USA - YL17G07_20 | ecosystem: Environmental > Aquatic > Freshwater > Lake > Sediment | place: USA: Wyoming | collected...
CGTAGTTCCAGACATGCGTGCACGACCCCTCACAGCAGCCGGTCGTCGGATGGCAGCCCTCGAAGCCGTAGAAGGTCCCGTCCTCCAGGCGCATCACGGTCGGGCTCTTCAGCACGGCGAGGTTGGCCGAGACGGCATCTAGCGCCGCCGGGGGCAGGTCCGAGGCGAAGAGGGCATCGCGGAACGCCTTGGTCTCGCGGTAGAGGCGGCCCCAGTGCAGCAGCCCGTACGCCGCGGCTCCGAACGACCCCGGCCATACGGTCGCGTACCAGTTGCGCCAGACCGGCGCGAGACCCGCCTCCTGCGCCTGCCGGCTGGCCTCGGAGTTCCAGTAGTTCTCCCGGTTGGGGAAGTGCCAGGCGATCAGGAAGCGCGCGCGCGCCGTACGTCTCGGCGCCACCGTGAGGTGCGCGGCCAGCGTGCCATGGTTGCCCTCGCCGGTGGCCTCGGCCGGGTACGTGCGCTCCCGGAGGGGGCCCGGCGTGGTGAAGTCGCGCCAATAGACCTCCAGGTTGTCCATCCACGCGCCGCGGTACCAGTACTGCTGCCAGCTCACCTCCGCAGCATCGGTCGCCAGCGTCAGGTCGCCGAACCCAACGTCCTCACTGCCCAGGCCGCCGGTCTCGAGGCACAGGAAGGAGGCCCGGCCACGCTGGTCCACGCCGTGGAGGTTGGGCGCCGGCAGGGGGTTCGCGAGCGTGGCGGCGATCGTGTACGTGAGGGGCGCGTCGGTCGTGTTGCGAACCTGGATCTCGAAGAAGGCCGCCGGGAGGCCCGAGTCGTGGTCGTTGAGCGGGATGAACGGGCTGTAGGCGACCAGGCGCACGCGGCCGGGGAAGCTGTCGTCGCGGAACGCGAGGGTGGCGATGGGGAAGGTGCCCGTGAAGTCGACGGCGCGGAAGTGCGGCAGGCCGGCGAGCGTCTCGCGCGGCGGCCCAAAGCCGAACGATGCGTAGTCCCCGCGCCCAAGCTGGCCCATGTACGGCGGGTGCAGATCGCCGTTGAGGACGCGGGCATCGAGAATCCGACCGTCGCGTTCGGCTCGGATGGCAAAGTGCGAGAAGCCGTTGAAGCTCCCCTTGTTCGGCCGGTTGTAGATCTCCCAGTCCAGCAGACGGCCGTTGCCCCCAAGGCCGATGCAGCCCGTGCCGATCCCGCCGAGGGGGAAGCTGATCTCCCGCGTCTTCGCGCCGCGATATGCGAACCTGCTCATCTGGTGCTCCTGGTGGGCAGTTGTCAGTCGTCAGTCGTCAGCAACGGCATGGCCCACCGTTCGGCGCCGCATCTCTGCGCCGTTCGCGCACGCACCCACGCAGCCGGTGGGTCAGGCCCCCCCGCTGCAGGGCGGGGACCTGTGCCCCGCCCCGGCATTGGCGCACGCACCTGCGAAGCTGGTGGGGCAGGCGGCTCGCCTGCCCAGCACCCAGCCCGGGAGGTCCGTCTGTGCACCTCAGGGGGCAAGTGCGCGCACCTCGATCCCCTCGAAGGTCACCGTGGTGTGGTCCGCGGCGAGGAGGAGCTGCTGGCCGGAGCCCGCGGGACACCGGGCGATGATCGTGCGCCGCTCGCCCACGCACACGTCCACGATGTCGCCCTTCGTGATGAGCTGTACGTTGAACGGCCGATCGAGGCCCTCCACAGCGTTGATGCTCGCCCATGCCTCGGTCCCGATCGTCCCCTTCCCCGGCCGTCCCAGCTCAACGGTCCGACCGAGGGGCAGGAAGCGCAGCTCGCAGCCCTCCGCGTCGCCCTCGCCGCCGTGCACGCAGAGCGCGAACCGCGTCGCATACCGTTCGGGTCGCACGCGCAGTTGGATACGCGCGTCACGCGGCACGGGCCCCAGCGCTGCCGCGGCGAGACCGTCCTCGGCATCCAGCCCAACGGCTCGCGCATCGCCACTGACTCGACCAGTCAAGGGCTGGAGGCTCAGCGCCGCAGCCGGCCCCGTCGGCGGGACCATCTCCGGAACGAACTGCGTCCCCAGGCGGCCATCCTCAAGCTGCACCAGCTCGCGAAAGACGAGGTCCCCGCCCCACCCGCCGTCCGGCAACCAGGAGACGTACAGCCGCCGATCGGCCCCGAACTCCGCCGTCTTCGGCACGTACAGGACGTCCAGCCGGTCCGGGTCCGGCTGCAGCCAGGGCCCGTCGAGGCTGGGGGCCATCCAGTACACGAACTCGGCGAGGAGGTAGTGCCAACCGTTCCACTCGAAGTAGTCCGGGCAGTCCGTAACCCGCCCGGGCACCAGGAACGGCTCGGCCTGCTCCCAGCGCAGCAGATCGCGCGAAGTGAGCTGCGCGATGCACCCGTCGCGCCCGTCGGTCAGCCGGGCTGTGACCAGCATGCGGAAGAGGCCTGTGGCCGAATCCCGGAACACCTTCGGGTCGCGGAAGTGCATCGGGTCATAGCCCGCGGGCGGCTTGGCGAGGGGGTTCGGCTGCTGCTTCGTGAAGCGGATGCCATCGGCGCTGGTGGCGAGGCTGATGTACTGCGTTCCGTCGAGGCGGCGGGTGGCGAAGAAGCCGTAGTACGTCCCCTCATGGAAGATGACCGAGCCCGTGCAGATGGAGCCCTCCGCCTCGTCGGTGATGGGGATGGCGAGGGGATGCTGCTCCCAGTGCACGAGGTCGGTCGTCGAGGCATGCGCCCACTGGTGCGCCCCCAGGGCCCACTTGCTGCCGTGATGGCGGCGGTCGAACAGGTAGAACAGGTGGAACCGGCCCGCGTGATAGAAGGGCATGCAGTCGCCGGCGCTGGTGTTGGGCCCGGGCGGCCGCCAGTACTGCAGCGAGGTCGCCGGGGGACCCAGGATGGCGCGCTCGCGCTCGGCGACGACCTCTGCGCCGCCGCTCAGCAGCGCGACCTCCTCGTCTGAGAGCGCGCGGCCCCAGAGCGCGGCGTGGTCCACCAGACCGTGGAACCCCGCTTTGACGTTCCCCTCGCCGTACGACTCCGCGCCGAGCAGGCAGGGCTCGGCGTTCTCCGTGCGTAGCGACCCGATCGGCCACTCCTCGTCTACCAGCACCCCGTCTACGAGCAGCTCCAGCTTCGCCCCCGCGTACCGTACGATGACATCGTGCCAGTCGGTGGGCCCAACCATCGGCACCGGCACGCTGAGTTGCAGCGGCCGCTCATTCCAGTCCGTTCCCAGCTCGAAGCCGAGGGCCATGCCTGCGCCGAGGTCGGTGGCGAAGAGGTTGCAGACCAGCCGCTCGTGGCCGCCGTGCTTCGAGAACAGCGGCGTGTCCCAGCGGCCGGATGGGTCGCGCACGCGCAGGCACATCGTCAGGGCCTTGCCGGTGAGGTTCAGCTCGCCGCCGGCGCCCTGCCCCGCGGCGAGGTAGCCACCGGCGAACCGCGCCACGAGACCATCCCCGCCCCGCGCCAGCGACGCCTCGCGTTCGGCCCCCTCGAGCGGCACGCCCAGTTGCGCGTCGCCGACCGCCGCCAGGTCGCTGCGCGGCTCAGTCGCGTCGCGCGCGTCGGCCATGTGCCACACGGCGACCGCGTCGGCGAAGGGTGAAGGCTGGGCAGCAGCCGGCGCGCACGAAGCGAGTGCGGAGGTGAGGCACACGACGGACATCAAGAGCGCTCCCCCGGTGGTAGGCCCGTAGGGGCGCGGTTCACCGCGCCCTGCACTGCCCTCACGGCGCGGCGTCTAGCGCTAGGTCCCCCGGCCGCACCCCGCGCTTGTGCCGACCCACCCCGATGTCGTTCGGCGCATACTCGCCCACCAGGCCCACGTTGCCGCGGGCCGGGATCTGGTCCTCCATCCCAATGCCCCAGTAGCACGCGTTGACCAGGAGCCGCCGGAAGCCTTGGCTCTGCAGGTCGCCCGCATGCCCCATGGTCGTCGCGAACACGCGGGCCGCCTTGCCGGCCGTCCCCGAGTATGTCTTGGTCCAGGCCACCGGCAGCGGCGGCTTGTCCGGGTTGGGCGGGTCAGTCGGGTTCATACCCGTGAGCACTTGGCCCAGGATCACTGGTCGGCAGTCACCGTGCAGCGTCGTGAGCGCATACACGTCGGACGGGCCCCAGATGTCCTCGCAGCCGCGCACGATCGGGTCGCCCTCCCGACCGGGCGCGATGACGCCGCGGGTGCTCTCGCGCTGATGGTCGCCATAGTGCGCGATCCAGGTCTCGCCCAGCACCTGGCGCCCGTACCCGCCCTCGAACTCACCCTCTGCGCCAAAGCTCCAGCGGGCGTACGGGCTGTCGGGACGCTGCACGTAGTTGAACGGGTGCGTGGCGGTGCGCAGGGCGACTATCGGCCGGCCCGAGTTGGTGTAGTCCATGATGTGCTTCATCTGCTCGTCGGGCAGCTCGCGGAAGCGGATGAAGAGCACCATGAGGTCGGCAGTGTCGAGAGCCTCCAGGCCCGGGATGTTGTCGAGGGTTTCTGGGTCTATCTCCCCGGTCTCCCTGTTGATCGCGAAGAGGACCGTGCACTGGAAGCCGTGGTGCACCGCGAGGATGCGCGCCAGCTGCGGCATGGACTCCTCGGAACGGTACTCCTCGTCGCCGGTCACGAAAACGATGTGCTTGCCGTTGCCGAGTCCCGCGAACCCATCGTACACGACCCATGGATCAGCGGCCGCCGCTCCAGCTAGAGCAGAGAGGAGTAGCATCAGTTGTCTCTCCTTGGGGCCGACGCCCCTGAGGATGGGCGGGCAGGGAGACCCCGCCCTGCCGGCCCCCTCACCCGCCGCTCCGCTGTGTCATGCTGAGCGCAGCGAAGCATCTGTGCTGTGGTCGGCCCCCCTCTCCCAAGTCCGCGCGGGAGAGGGGTTGGGGGTGAGGCCTCCGCGCCGCCTACCCCCTCCCAACCGCCCCGAACACCTCGAGGTAGTACCTGCACCGGTCGTCGAAACCCGCGACCACGGCCGCGGTCAGGTCGAAGTAGCCGGTCTTCCCAGCGCGAACCGTCTCCAGCATACGGGCCGATGCCCCCGCCCAGAGGTCAGTAGCGATGTTCACCTTGGCGATGCCGGCGGCGATCACGGCCTGGAACTGCTCGGCGGCGCAGCCCGACCCGCCGTGCAGCGACAGGGGCACCTCGGTGCGGCGGCGCAGCTCCGTCAGCAGCTCCACATCCAGGTGCGGCTCCCCTTGGTACTGGCCGTGGGCGCTGCCGATGGCGACCGCCAGCACGTCCACGCCGGTCTCACTCACAAACCCCTTGACGGTCTCCGGATCGGTGAAGCCGGCGCGCTGCGCCCCGAACTCCTGGTAGTTGCGGCCCGACCCCACTTGCCCCAGCTCACCCTCGACCGCGACCCCCTCGGCGTGTGCCGCCTCGACCACCTCGCGCGTACGCGCGGCGTTCTCCTCCAGCGGCAGCTTGGAGCCGTCGAACATGACGTCCGTGAAGCCGTGCTCGATGGCCTGCAGGCAGTGCTCGAGCTTGGTGCCGTGGTCCAGCATGAGGGCGATCGGCACCGGGGACTCGGCGGCCCGCGTGCGCACACACGCCGCCAGCGCGCGCCCGGTCGGGGCCGCTAGCGTCCCGGCGAAGATGGCCATGATCGCCGGCGCCTGCAGCCCTTCGGCCGCCGCGGCAATGCCGTCCACGTCCAGCGAGTTGAAGGCCGCAAACAGCGGCACGGCGTAGTGCTCCCGCTGTGCCTGGCGGATGACGGCGAGGGCCTGCGTCAGTGGCATCGGTGTCAGCTCTCGGTGTTGATGGTGAACCCGCGCTCCTGCAGGAAGGCCAGCGTGTCGTCCATCGTCGGCACTCCCCGGCGGCCGCCCAGACGCGTGCACTTGATCGCGGCCACGGCCGTCGCGAAGCGCGCCACAGTAGGGAGGTCCCAGCCGTGCAGCAGGCCGACGAGGTAAGCGCCATGGAACACGTCCCCGGCGCCCGTCGTGTCGAGTACTTCCACCGCGAAGGCCGGCGTGTGGAAGTGCTCCGCCGTGGTGGTCGTGTAGCTGCCTTGGGCTCCCTCCGTCTGCACGACGACCCGTGGCCCGAGGTCCAGCATCGCCGCGCCGGCCGCCGACGGGTCCTCCCGGCCGGTGAGTGACAGCCCGCAGCCGGACCCACCGATCAGGATGTCCACGTCACGGAGCAGCCTCCGCAGCCCCTCGTGTGCAGGCCGGCCGTCGGTCTTGGCGCAGTCAAGGACCACCTCACCACCGGCCTCGCGCATCCACCGCGCCGCCTGCAGCGCCGCCTCCCCGTGCGTGCCGTCCAGGTGCAGGAACCGAGCGGACGTGACGTAGTCGCGGTCCAGTTCCTCGACGGTCAGCGGCGCCGCGCCGAAGCCGCGCAGTCCGGGTGCCGTGGGCACTCCAACCCGGGAACACGGGGGAGCTGTCGAGAGGGGAGACCGCGCCGGTGTACCCGGTTTGCCGCTGCCACGCAGCCCGGAGAACACGCGCTCGCCGCTCCCCTCGTGCACGTGGACGATGACGACCTGGTTCTCGGGGCCGTCGCGTACCACGAGGCGGCTCGTGTCCACCCCGTTCTCCTGCAGCGAAGCCACCTTCAGCGCGGCGATGTCGTCGTTGCCGGCCGTGCCCACAAACCCCACGCGCGCCCCCAGCCGCGCCGCCGCGCAGCAGGCCGTGCCCACCGGGCCGCCACCGTCAAGCGCAAAGCCACTGACGGCCGCGCCGTGCTCCCAGGTGGGCATCTTGCCCAGCCGGATGAGCACATCCAGCGTCGCCAGCCCCAGACCGACGATGTCGAGGCGCGGCTCACCCATCGCCGATCACCCCACCACCACCGGCCGTACGTCCAGGAACCGGCACGCCTGCACCAGGGCGGCGGTCTGGTCGCCGTGGATCATGCTCGCGTGGTGGATGAACCCCTCTTCCACCAGCGTGCGGTACAGCCGCGCGTGGTCGGGCACGCGGACCCACGACCAGGTGCCCGCGAGCGTCTCCTCACTGGGCACGACCTCACCACGCGCGATGAGCAGCTTCCACTCGCCATCGCACTCGGCGATGCGGCAGAGCGTCACCGGCCCGGGCCGCAACTGGAACTGCATCAGACCAGCCATGGGATCCCCTGGTGAGATGGGGCGCTCGCCGGTCATGTCGCGTCGGGACCGCAGCGCGACCTCCTGCGGATCGCGGGCCAGCGAGCACGGCGCGTTGCCACAATGCCACGCGAGGAGGAGGTTCGGGTCGTCGCGGTGCTGGATCGTCCAGTCCACTAGGTGGGGCAACGTCTCGCCCAGCGCCGCGTGGTACTGAGCCAGCATGGATACCGCCCCCAGCACGTCCGCCTCGCAGGCAGTGAGCAGGTGACGGCCCGTCAGGCGGCCGAACACGGCACAGAGCGAGATACCGGCCAGGCGCTGCACCGTCGGCCAGCACTGCATCGCCAGCGCCGATAGGCGAGACCGTGTGAAGAAGCCGACCAGGGCCAGCTCCAGCTTCGCCGCGGTCAGCAGGTAGTCGTCAGCGACGGTGATGGTGGCGGCCGACCGCCGGATGTCGGCGACGACCTTCCGCACCTCGGGGTCATCGTCGGCGCGCCTTCCGGCCTCATCCACAAGGTCCGCGAGATCGGCGAAGAGGACGTTCTGATCGAACTTGCGGGCCATGGCGCCCTCATCATAGCTCACGCTCTCGAACGGCGGCGGCCGCACACCCACCTGCCCGATGCGCGCGTTGCGGAGGCCCTTCACCACCGCGACGGCCCGAGCGAAGTGCGCCAGTTCGGTCTGCAGCTCCGCCTCGTCCGGGAAGAAGAGACCGCCGAAGTGGAACGGGAGTCCCCGCCGATGCAGTGCGGCGCTGATGGCCAGGTTCCCGCAGTAGGAGTCCGACACGCGAGCCAGGCTGGCATCCTCCGCCGCGGGCGGCTCCTTGGTGGCGTACAGGAAGACGGGCATTCGCAGCCTCTCGGCCACCTTGGCGGCCGAGCGCTCATCGCCGAAGTCCACCGGGCACAGCACCAGCCCCTCGACGCCCTGGCGGGCGAAGTGCGCCGCCACGGCCTCCGCCTGGTCGAGGTCGCGGACCGCGCCATGCGGCGTGCGGCCGTCGGTGGCGCGGGTCGCCAGACCCGCGGCCGTCGCGCCGCCCTCCTGCCCCTCGGGCAGCACCTCCGGCGCGATCACGTCGACGCCGGGCAGGGCGGCCAGCGCGGCGAGGCTCTCGCGCCGCATCCGCTCGGCCCAGGGCGTCCAGCGGAAGCGATATGAGGGCACGAACCCGAGCCTGACCGTGACAGCCATGCGGACCCCTTGCGCGGGCTACGGATGGGGCGGGCCAGAGGGCATTCGCCGGGGCGGCCCCACGGCCCTTGCCGCCAACGCGACGTGACGACGAGGTGACCCACCCCTGCCGCAGCGAACGTGCTCTGCATGGCGGCCGCCGTCCCGATCCGGCGGCGGCGGGTTCAGGCCGACGCTCACGCCAGGTGGCGAGCAGAGGGCAGCTTCATGACGTCTGCGACTCCGCTGGGCGGCATCGCCGCCCAGCTCATCTACCCCCTCGACGACCGGCCGACGCCGGAGTGCCATGCCTCCACGATCGTGGAGACCCACGGCGGCACCATCGCGGCGGCCTGGTTCGGGGGCACCCACGAGAGCGCGCCAGACGTGGGCATCTGGTTCTCTCGCTTCGTGGGTGGCGTGTGGGAGCGGCCGGTCGAGGTCGCGACCGGCGAGTGGACCCTCGGGCGACGCTTCCCCTGCTGGAACCCAGTGCTCTTCCAGGCAGGAGGCGGCCCGCTGCTCCTCTTCTACAAGGTCGGTCCGCGCCCCAGCACCTGGTGGGGCGAGATGATGCTGTCCGACGACGAGGGCCGAACGTGGCGCGACCAGCATCACCTCCCGCGCGGCGGCATCGGGCCGGTGAAGAACAAGCCGATCGAGCTACCCGACGGCGCGATCCTGTGCCCTTCGAGCAGCGAGCATGATGGCTGGCGCGTGCACTTCGAGGTGACGCGCGACCTCGGGCACACCTGGGAGACCATCGGGCCGGTAGCAGGGGCGGACGAGTTCCCAGCGATCCAGCCGACGATCCTCCTCCACCCGGACGGCCGCCTGCAGGCACTATGCCGCACCAACGGGCGCGGCGTGATCGCCCAGACGTGGTCGGCGGACAGCGGGGCAACCTGGAGTCGCCTCGCGGCGACCTCGCTCCCCAACCCCGACTCCGGCATTGACGCCGTCACCTTGAGCGACGGCCGGCACCTCCTCGTCTACAACCCGCTGACCGAGGGCCGGCACAAGCTGAGTGTCGCCGTGTCCGCCGATGGTCAGGACTGGCGCGAGGTGCTGAAGCTGGAGGACGAGGCGGCGGGTGAGTTCTCCTACCCCGCCGTGATCCAGGCCGCCGACGGGACGATCCACATCACCGACACGTTCCACCGCGAGGCGATCAAGCACGTGGTCGTGCCGCCCCAGGCGCTGCCGTGACCGTGCATCGCAGGAGGTACCCTTCGCCATGCGCCAGCTAACCATCTTGGGCATGCTGGGAGCCGTGCTAGTGGCTTCGAGCGGAGGGGGCGCTGGCGCCCAGCCCCCAGCGGGCCCCAACCTCGCCCTCAACCGGCCGTACACGATGGCGCCGCCACCCAACTACCAGTACTGCACCGATCCCGGTGATGCCACGCAGCTCACCGACGGCGAGACCGTCGAGGGGTACTTCTGGGTGCAGCCAGGCACGGTCGGCTGGTCGGGCGTGCTGCAAGTGGACATCACGATTGATCTGGGCCAGGTGCTCCCCATCGCCGGCTGCTCCTACGGCACGGCGGCGGGCGTCGCCGGGGTCACGTGGCCCACGCTGATCTACATCCTGGTCAGCGACGACGGCGCGACGTGGTATGCGGGCGGCGACCTGGTAGCGCTCGCGCGCAAGGGGCTGCCGCCGGCCGAGGGCTATGCGACGCACCGCTTCGTGGCCGATGGCCTCCGGCTTCACGGGCGGTACCTGCGGCTGCTGATCGCTCCCTCGGGGCCCTACACGTTCTGTGATGAGATCGAGGTGTACCCGGGCGGCGCGGCCCTGCTGGCCGCCGACCTCGGGGAGCCGGTCGCAAACCCCCAGGGCCTCGTCGCCGAGACGCGAGTCGCCGCGGCGGTGCGCCAGCGTCTCGAGACCGACCTCGCCGCCTTGCGGACCGAGGCGAATCGCGACGGCGTTGCGCCCGCGGCGGCCGCCGAGGCCCGCGCTGAGGCTGAGCGTCTCGCGCAGGAGGCCGCGGCGCCCCTCGGCCCCTTCGGGCCGGAGTGGCGCGCCCTTCACCCCCTGAACGAGACCCACGCCCGCATCTACGCCGCGCGAGCCCGACTGCGGCGCGCGCTGGGCGCGCCAGCCTTCTCGGTCTGGACCTGCTGCCCGTGGGACCCGCTGCAGCCGACGGCGCTCCCGCGGGCCGAGGCCCGCGCGCCGCGGCTCTCCGCGCGCGCCCTCCGCGGTGAGTACCGTGCGGAGGCGCTGAACCTCAGCAACATGGGCGACGCCCCCCTCTCTGCAGAGATCAGCCTCGAGGGTGTCCCTGACGTCCCCCATCCCAGCTACCTGACGGTACACCAGGTGGAGTGGGTCGAGATGCCCGGCGGGTTCGTCGCGGCCGATCCGCTGCTTCCGGCGGAGGAGACACCGACCGGCTGGCGCGTGACCGTCCCGGCCGGCATGACGCGGCAGGTGTGGCTCACGTTCCGCCCCACGGACCTGGAGCCGGGGCGCTACGACGGTCGCCTGGTGGTGCGGCCGGGCGCGGGTGGGGCTGAGGCCACTTCCGTGCCGCTGAACCTCCGGGTGGTCCCGCTGCAACTCCCCGAGCGCCTGAGCTGCAGCCTCGGCATGTGGGACTACGTTGGCCCGCCTCCGGCCTACGGTCTCACGCCGCAGAATGTGCCCGCCGCCATTGCGAACATGCGGGAGCACTTCCTCAACACGCCCTGGGCCGAAGGCGGCAACGTACCGTGGCCCCAGGGCTTCGACGCGCAGGGGGGCCTCACCCAGCCACTCAACTTCGCCTCCTTCGACGCCTGGACGGACCAGTGGCCGGGGGCGACCAACTACGGCGTCTTCCTCGCCGTGGGCGACTCGCTGGGCGGCGTCCCGACGACCGACGCCCGGTTCGCCGGGTGCGTTGCCACGTGGATGCACGAGTGGGTGCGCCACGCGCGCACGCTGGGCATCGAGCCGCGGCAGCTTCTGCTGCTGGTAGTGGATGAGCCGTACCAGGAGGCGCAGGACCGCCTCATCGTGGCCTGGGCCCGGGCGATCAAGGCGGCGGAGCCCGAGGTGCGGATCTGGGAAGACCCCACGCACGCCGAGCCGCAGCAGACGGCTCTCCCCGAGCTGTTCGAGGTCAGCGACGTGCTGTGCCCCAACCTCGGGATCTTCGCTAGCTCGTCGGACGAGGCCCGGCGCTTCTACGCCGACTGGCAAGCCCGCGGCAAGACGCTCTGGTTCTACCAGTGCAGCGGTCCGGCGCGCGCGCACGACCCGTACCACTACCACCGGCTGGAGTTCTGGTACTGCTTCCGCTACGGCGCCGTGGGGGCCGGCTTCTGGTCCTACGGCGACACGGGCGGGCGGCCCAGCGCGTGGAACG
>Ga0315282_10014904_pt1 | contig 11529 bp, 12 predicted proteins | sample YL17G07_20_MG_FD_203693 | JGI IMG/M metagenome (GOLD analysis project Ga0315282, IMG submission 203693) | Sediment microbial communities from Yellowstone Lake, YNP, Wyoming, USA - YL17G07_20 | ecosystem: Environmental > Aquatic > Freshwater > Lake > Sediment | place: USA: Wyoming | collected...
CGATGGAGCCTCGCCACGCCGGTCACGACCGGCAGGAGATGGCCTTCGGGCGAGGTCGAGCCCACGAACGAAAGCTCATCCTCGCGCACGAACGCATCCGCCTCGAGGTCGGCCGCGCCGCGAACCATCTTCAGCGTGATCGTCGCCGGGGGGCCCACGGACTTCTGCCCCACGTCTGCGTCGAGGTGGGCGGCCGGACGGCCCGCCTCCACCGCCGCGCGGAGCAGGGCGCGCGCGAGCGTGCTCTTCCCGGAATCCAGGCCGCCGATGAGGACGATGGTTCGCTTCGTCCGCACCGCCTCGTCGACGAGCGCCTCGTGCTCGTTCACCTTCGCCTCCGGGTGTCCGTCCCCCCGGAGGCTCGTCCGCGCGTGCGCGATCGATCAGCCCGCCGGCCGATCCCCCCGTCTTGTGGATCGTGGGGCGGGTAGGGGTTCATCCAAGAGGTCAGCGACCTCGTTCACACGTTCGAACCGAGCCTCTGAGAGGGGTTTGGTCTTCAACGTGCCACCCATCCTACCCGCAGGCGTCCCGGCCCTTGCGATGCGAGAGCCGGCCCCCTGCTGCGCCCCCGCTACACGAGGCGGGCGGCGATCGCCCGGAAACACGGCCAATAGGCCTCGGGTTGGACGTTGTCGTCCATCACGATCACGACCTCGGTGCGCCCCTGGGCTCGAGCCACGAGGAGCGCCGGATCGTTGACGTCCGCGATCGAGAGCGTCTCCACGCCGGACTCGATCGCCGCCCCCGCGAAACCGTGGTCGGCGAAGACCAGATCCGGCCGCACCTCCTCGAGCATCCGGAACATGGCATCCGCGCGGTGCGTGTGCTTCGCAGAGGCCTTGTCGGTGAGGATCGCCACGCCCTCGAGGTAGCGGACCTCGTGCGGGTGGTGGCTGTGGGGCTCCTTCCACGCGACGCCCTCGTATGGGCGCAGGAGCTCGACGCCGCGAGCGCAGAGGAGACGGGCGACCTCCACATAGAGGTGCGTGAGACCGACCGGGTGCCCGGTCGCGAGGATCATCCGCTCCCCGCGACGGCAGGCGAAGGACAGGCGCTCGCCGACCGCTTCGCAGGAGTCGAGGACGAGGTTCGGGTCGATCGGGACGGGGCCCGCGGTCCGGTCGGGGTCGGGTGCGAAACCCGCCGCCTTCCCGACCAGCTCGAGCACCTCGCCCGGCGTCAGGGTCTGAAGGCCGGTCATGCCGAACTGCTTGTCGTCGTCGCCTTCGAGGAGCAGGCCGATGTTGAGAAGCACGTTGTCCATCTGGTGGCTGATCTCGGGGCCGGCGATCCGGCTCTCGAGCAGCCCCCGGACCAGGGTCTCCCGGTCGTAGGCGGCCGGAGTCCAGCGATCGTCCAGCGCGAGCCGGGCGGCATGTGATTCGATAACGTCCATCTCTCCAACCATCGTACGGGAGTCGCCCATGTACCCACTCTCGCTGGAAGGCCAGATCGCCCTCGTGACCGGGGCGGGTCGTGGCATCGGGCGCGCGATCGCGCTCGCGTTCGCACAGGCCGGCGCCGATCTCGCGCTCGCCTCTCGCACCACCTCAGAGCTGAGCTCGGCCGCCGAAGAGGTGCGCGCGCTCGGGCGTCGCGCACTCGTCGTTCCGACCGACGTCACCGACGAAGACGCTGTGCGACTGCTCGTCGCGGCTACCGTGACCGAGTTCGGGACCCTCGACGTCATGGTGAACAACGCCGGGATCGCCCCATTCATGGCGTCCTTCATGGAGACGCGTTCCGACGGGTTCGAGAAGTACTTCCACGCGAACTTCGCATCGGCGCTCCATGGGACCCGCGCCGCCGGCGAGGTGCTGCTCGCGAAGAGGTCGGGCTGCGTGCTCAACCTCGCCTCGATCGACGGCTTCATGGCCGAGGAGGGACTCGCCTACTACAACACGGCGAAGGCCGCCGTGATCAGCCTCACGAAGACGGCGGCCCTCGAGTGGGCCAAGGACGGGGTGCGGGTGAACGCGATCGCCCCTGGCTGGATCGACACACCGATGAACGCGCCCGAGCGCGAGGACCCGGAGGCCGAGCGGAAGATCCTGTCCCAGATCCCGATGGGACGCTGGGGGCGGCCGGAGGAGATCGCCGCCGCCGCGGTGTTCCTCTGTTCGCCCGCGGCGTCGTTCATCACCGGAGAGGTGCTGGTCGTCGACGGCGGGCAGACCGTCACCAGCGCCAGGGAGGCCTGAGATGGAACTCCATGGAGCGGTCGTGGTCGTGACGGGCGCGTCGTCGGGCTTCGGTGAGCTCACGGCACTGCAGTTCGCCCGCGAGGGGGCGAGCGTCGTGCTCGTTGCGCGTCGCATGGAGCGGCTCGAGGTCCTCGCCGGGCGGATCAGGGTGCAAGGTGGGACGGCGGTGCCCGTCGCGTGCGACGTGGCCGAGATCGCCGATCTGGAGTTGCTTCGCGATCGCGTGTACGGGGAGTTCGGCCGCTGCGACGTGCTCGTGAACGATGCGGGGATCGCGGGCGGCGGACCGCTCACCGAGCTCTCGATCAAACAGATCGAGCGCGTGGTCCGGGTCAACTTCCTCGGCACGGTGCTCGCCACCAAGATCTTCCTGCCCATGATGCTGGAGCAGGGGCGCGGACACATAGTGAACATCGCATCCCTGGCCGGGCGCTTGGCGATGCCCAACTCGTCGATGTACACGGCGTCGAAGCACGCGGTCGTCGGGTTCTCGGAATCGCTTCACTACGAGCTGAAGCCCCGGGGGATCCTCGTCACCGTCGTGAACCCGTCCGCCTCTCCAACCGAGGGCTTCCCTCAGACGGGCGTGCCGAAGGCTCTCCTCGTCCCGCCCGAGCGGGTCGTGCGCGCGATCGTAGACGTCGTCAAGCGGGGAAGGACGCCGGAGGTCACCGTGCCGCGGTACACGTCGGCGCTCCAGGCCTTCAGGGTGCTCACGCCGTCCCCGTACCGCTGGTGCATGCGGCTCGTCAGCAAGCGGCTCGCCGGCACGCGTGTTGGGACGCTCGAGCAGCCGCCGAAGGACGGCGATCTGTAGGGGGCTCTCCCAGGGACGCAGGAGTCGCCGTCTGCGCCTGCTACCGCAGCGCCCCGCCGATGTGGTGCACCTTCAGCATGTTCGTGCCGGTCTTCCCCGCGGGTGAGGAGGCGGCCATGACCACGGGGTCGCCATCTCTCGCGAGGCCCGCGGCGCGCAGCCCCTCGTCCATGAGGCCGATCATCTCGTCCGTGTCCTCGGGGAGCCGCGCCGGCAGCGCCGTCACACCCCAGCGGACCGCGAGCGACCTCCGGACGGCCGGCTCCGGCGAGAACGCGTAGATCGGCACGCCCGGCCGCTCCGACGACAGCAGCGCGGCCGTGCGCCCCGTGCCGGTGAAACAGGCGATCGCCACGACGTCCGGAGCGCCGGCGGCCACCTGCGCGGCCGCATGGGCCACGGCGGCGGCATCGTCGGTGTGCGCGCACGGGGTGGCGGCCGACCGGAAGCCGCCAGCGCGCTCCTCCACGACCTGAGCGATCCTGGCGGCCGCGCGCGCCGCTTCCACCGGGAACTCGCCGATCGCGGTTTCCGCCGAGAGCATTAGCGCATCGGCGCCGTCGAGCACCGCGTTCGCGACGTCGCTCGCCTCGGCGCGGGTGGGCCGAGGGGCGTGAACCATCGACTCAAGCATCTGCGTCGCGACGATCGCCGGCTTGCCCCGCGAGCGGGCAGCGAGGAGCAGCTCCTTCTGGAGGATCGGGATCTCCTCCATCGGCAGTTCCACACCGAGGTCGCCTCGAGCCACCATGATCGCGTCGGCCTCCGCGAGCACGCTCGCGATGTCGTCGACCGCCGGTCGCGTCTCGATCTTGGCGACGATCGGCGCCGTCCGCTCGCCCATCAGGGCTCGAAGGCCGATCAGGTCAGCGCCGCTCCGTACGAACGACTGCGCGACGAGGTCGACCCCGAGATCGAGGGCGCACGAGAGCCCCTCGCGGTCGCGCGGGGTGATCGCCGGCAGGCTCAATCGCTCGGCGGGGACGTTCAGCCCGGCGCGCGAGCGGATCGAGCCGGCCCGAACGCACTCGGTCACGACGTCCTCGCCGACGATCTCCCGCACGACCAGCTCCACCGCGCCGTCGGCCAACAGCACGCGATCGCCGGGCCGGACGTCGTGGGCCAGGCCCGGGTACGTGGTGGGTGCTCCCTCCACGTCGCCCGGCGGTCCGGCGGCGCGCAGCACGAATCGGGCCCCAACCGTGAGCGAGAGTGGCTCGGCCGCGAGCTCGCCGATGCGTATCTTCGGGCCCGGAAGATCGGCCATCACGGCGAGCTCCCGCCCGAGCACATCGGCCACCGCCCGGACGGTTCGCACGAGTTCGCCGTGGGACTCGGCATCGCCGTGCGAGAGGTTCACGCGGAACACCTCGGTGCCCGCCTCGGCGAGCGCCCGAACGGACTCCGGCCCAGCACTCGCCGGCCCGAGCGTGCAGACGAGTTTGGCGCGGCGCGGGCTCATGGCTGTAGGCCGAGCCCGGGGAACACGGTCTGCCGAACCAGGCGCACGACCTCCTCCACCTCGGGGTCGGGCACACGCTCGGGTCGCGCCTCTTCACTGAAGGTCGTCGGGACCGGCGTACGCGTCTCGAACTCCACCGACTCGAGGAAGGCCTCCGGGACGTCGTCCGGGAGCACCGTGTCAGCCATCTCGGCGAAGTAGAGGGTCCAGGCACGCGGGACGACGCGGGCCCACTGGTACCCTCCGCCTCCGGTCGCCACCCACCGTCCGCCGGCTGCTCCGTGCGCGAGCTCGTGGAGCATCTTCGCGGCCTCGCGGTAGGCCCTCGTCGTGAGCTGGAGGTGCGCGAGCGGATCCGTGTGGTGCGTGTCGCATCCGAGCTGAGTCACGAGCACGTCGGGCTTCCATCGCCGGACGAGCGGCGGGACGATCTCGCGGAACGCTCCGAGCCAAGCCTCGTCGCCGGTCCCCGGGGAGAGCGGCACGTTCACCTTCGTGCCCTCGGCGGCGCCGGCACCGCGCTCCGAGACGAACCCGGTGCCGGGGAACAGGTACTCACCCGACTCGTGGATCGAGATGGTCAGGACCCGGGGATCCGTGTAGAAGGCAGCTTGCACACCATCGCCGTGGTGCACGTCGACGTCGACGTAGGCGATCCGCTCGGCGCCGCGCTCGAGCATCCAGGCGATGGCGACCGCCGGATCGTCGTACACGCAGAACCCCGAGGCGCGCGAGGGCATCGCGTGGTGCAGGCCGCCGGCCGCGTTGAACGCGTGCTCGAGATGACCGGACAGCACGGCCTCCGCAGCCGCGAGCGACGCCCCGACCACGATCGCGCCTGCCTCGTGCATCTTCGGGAAGATCGGGTTGTCGCCGGGACCGTAGCCGTAGCGGCCCCAAGGGCCCTCCTCGCCCCATCCGGCCCGGCGCGTCGCGTCGATGAACTCGCGAGTGTGCACGAGCGCGATCTCGTCATCGGTCGCCGCAGCGCAGCCGAGCGTCTCGACGTTCGGGCGCTCGAGGAGCCCACACGCACGGATCAGCTCCCACGTGTAGAGGACGCGCTGAGGCCGCAGAGGATGCTGCGGCCCGTGGTCGTAGATCCGTGCCTCCGGCGCGAGGACGAGCCCGGCGCGACCGCTCATCCGACCGAGGCGATCGCCGCCGCGGTCCGCTCGACGGCCAACGCGCACTCCTCGTCCGAGATGACGTACGGAGGACCGAGCATCACGAGATCACCGTCCACGCCGTCCGCGTGGCCGGTGCTCGCGTAGAGCAACAACCCGCGCTCGCGGGCCGCCCCTACGATCCGCTCCGTCATCCGATCGGCGCGCGGGAACGACGCCTTCGTTCCGCGGTCGGCGACGATCTCCACGCCGATCATCAGGCCGATCCCGCGGACGTCGCCGACGATCGGGCCGTCCGTGAGGGCCGCCGAGAGGTCGTTCAGCAGACGCGCACCCTTCTCTCGGCTGGCCTCGACGAGGCCGCCGTCCCGCAGCCGACGCAGCACCGCGTGCGCGACCGCCGCGCCGACGCCGTTGTGCGACCAGGTGAAACCGTGGATGAAACCCTTCGTCTTCACCGTCTCGAACACCTCACCGCTCGCCGCGGCGAACCCGAACGGCCAGTACCCGCTCGTCGACCCCTTCCCGGCGGTCAGGATGTCGGGCTTCACGCCCCAATGGTCGACACCGAACCATCTCCCGGTCCGGCCGAAGCCGGTCATGACCTCGTCGGCGATCACGAGCACCCCGTGCTTCCTGCATACCTCGACGATGGCCGGCCAGTAGTCGTCGGTCGGCACAGCCGCGGCGAGGGTGGCGCCGCCGACCGGCTCCGCGATGAACGCGGCAACGTTCCCCGGCCCGAGCTCACCGATCGCTCGGTCGAGAGCCTCGGCGTGCTGCGTTCCGCAGCTCCGCGGGTGGCCGGGCATCGTGCAGCGGTACTCGTACGCCGCGTCGACGTGCGCGAACCGCCCGAGCCAGGGCGCGTACGGCTTCTGAAGCGACCGCTTCCCGCCGACGTCCAACGCACCGAGGCTGTTGCCGTGGTACCCGTTCCAGCGCCCGATGATCACCGCGCGATCCTCGCCGCGCGCGAGGTGGTACGAGCGCGCGAGCTTGATGGCAGTCTCGACGGCCTCGCTCCCGCCCGAGACGGGGTAGATCCGCGGTTCGTCCATCGGCAGCACCGTCGCTACGTCGTCGGCATAAGCCTCGAGCGTCTCGGTCGTGAACATCGTCCCGTGGACGTAGTCGACACGGCTCGCCTGAACACTCATCGCCTCGAGGAGCGAGGCGTCGCCGTGACCGACGTTCACGACGATCGCGCCACCGGCGCCGTCGAGGTACCGCTTGCCGCCGGCGTCTTCGATCCACACACCCTCGGCCTTCACGGCGATCGGCAGCTGGCGCGTCAACACCCGGTAGAAGACGTGGCTCATGCGACCTCCAAGACGCGTGGCTCGAGACGGGTCTCCGTGACGGCGTCCCCGTCGGCCCCGACCCGATAGGCGGCGGCCGTCGGGCGCGAGCTTACGACCTCGACAAGCTCCGTTCCGACGAAGTGCAGCGCGACGCCGTCGTCGGCCGCGAGGCCCGCGGGGAGTCGCCGGTCACGCAGGTATCGGTGGTACACAGGCCGACGGTCGGCCTCGCCGTCGTAGTGGGGGCAGAAACTCCCCGCGAGCAGCCCGAGGCCGTCGCGGAGCGGGACGAGCTCGGGCCCGAGGGAATCCGTGACGCCGGCCTCGAACCAACACAGCCCACCGGCCGAGACGCCGCAGAGCACCGTCCCCCGCTCCCACGCGCGGCGCAGGACCTCGTCGATGCCGTGGATCCGCCATACGGCGAGCATGTTCGCGGTGCTTCCCCCACCCACGTAGATCACGTCCTGGGACAGGAGCAGCTCCCCGATCGGCGGGTAGGGCGGCTGGAACAGCGGGAGGTGCGACGGCTCGCACGCGTGTCGCGTGAACGCCGCGTAGAAGCGCTCGATGTAGGCGGCGGCATCGCCGCTCGCCGTGGGGACGAAGCACACCCTCGGCCGCTCCCTTCCCGAGAGACCGAGGATGAACTCGTCGAGCAGCGGATCCTCGTCGGAGAACCCGCCGCCGCCCATGGCGACGATGTGACGATCGGTCATCGCAGTGCTCCCACTTCGTGCTCCTACTTCGTGTAGACGCCGCCGGGGTCCAGGTCCTCGCGGATCAGGCGGAGCTCCTCCACCGTCGGCGCCGGCGTGACGCCGAGGTCGTCTGCGACCTTGGGATCCCAGCCCATGTTCTCGCGGACCTCATCGATCGTGACCCCCGGGTGCAGGGTAGCGAGCGTCATCTCCCCGGATCGCTCGCCGAAGAAGTACGTGCCGAGGTCCGTGACGACAGAGGTCGGGCCGCTCCCCCACCAGCCGCGTTTCGCGTCGTGCTCAGGGTCGCCTGAGTGGCCGGGGCTCGTACGGAAGTGCAGCTCGTCGACGAAGGAACGTGTCCCCTGCCGCATGATGACGAACACCTTCCGCGCATTGATCGCGATCTCACACGCGCCGCCGGAGCCGGGGAGGCGCACCTTCGGTTTCGCGTAGTCGCCGATCACCGTCGTGTTGATGTTGCCGAACCGGTCGATCTGCGCAGCACCGAGGAACGCGACGTCGATCAACCCCGCCTGCAGGTAGTAGGCGAACAGCTCGAACATCGACGTGACCGCCGCCGAACCCGACACGAGCGTCGGGTCGCCGATCGACAGTGGCAGCCGCTCGGGCCGGGCGCCGAACACGCCTGACTCGTAGACGAGCTGCAGGTTCGGCGAGATCGTGCGCTGGGCAAGGTTGCACACGATGTTGGGGAGACCGACCCCAACGAAGCAGTTGCGCTCGTCGGCCAGCTGCCGCGCGCTCGCGGCGATCATGATCTCCGACTTGGAGTAGCCGAGGTCTGTCGCCTGCGCGCTCACGCGTACCTCCCGTAGTTGACCTCGCCCGACATCATGGGCTCCGGTTTCAGCCCGTCCCAGTGAGCCGCGCCCATCTTCTCGATGTAGTCGTCGTGCGTCCCGAGGTCGTACACCCACTCCCTCAGCCACGTCTCGAGCGTCTCGGGCTCGCGCGCGATCTCGTCCCACTTCAGGTAGAAGTCGTTGTCCCGGTCGTAGTAGCCCTGCGCGAACGAAGGGTGGCAGGCGAACGGCTGCTCGACCACCGCGTCAACCACGACGCCGGGGATGATCGTTCGGTTCGGGTCGCGGCGAACCTTCGCCTCGTCGACGACCTCCTCGCACACGACGATCACGCGCTTGCCGGCGAACGCCGCCTCCTTCTGGCAGCCGAGCAGGCCCCAGATCTGTGCGTTGCCGCTCGGATCGGCCCGCTGCACCGCGACGATCGTGACGTCGGGCCTGAGCGGCGGCACGACGTAGACCTCGGTGTCGTCCTCATAGGGTGAGCGGATCGCGCGGATGTTCGGATTCACGCTCGGGATGTCGCTCTCGTAGTAGCTGCGGATCGGGAAGAACGGAAGGTTCGACGCGCCGGCCACGTATCGACAGACCATGCCGAAGTGGCTGTACTCCTCGATCTCGAGCGGCTCGGGGTCGGCGCTCTCGATCCGACGGCGGATCGCGTGCAGCGAGCCGACGCCGGGGTTCCCGAGCCAGCTGAACACGAGCTTCCTCGCGACGCCGGCGCCGATCATCTGGTCGTACACGACATCCGGCGTCATGCGACAGAGCGTGAGGTCCCGTCTGCGCTGGCGGATGATCTCGTGCCCCGCCGCGAAGCAGATCAGGTGCGTGAACCCCTCGATCGCCACCGTGTCGCCGTCGCGGACGAGCTCCGCGATAGCGTCCTTCATCGTCGTTGTCTTCGATCCGCTCATCCGGTCCTCTCTCGGTCCATCGGGTCGCGGAGCACGCAGAACCCGTTCCCCTCGGGGTCCAGCATCACCGTCCAGAAGCCACCGTCCTCCTCGACGAACCGGTGCGCCGTGGCGCCGAGTTCCTTCAGCCGGTTCACCTCCGCCGCCATACTCTCGGACGGCGTGAGATCGAGGTGCAGCCGGTTCTTCACCGTCTTCCCCTCCTGCACGATGAGGAACAGCACCTGCTATCCCCCGCCCTTCGCGGCGGCGATGAGCCCGCTATCCTCGTCGCGCTCCCCCAGCTCGTAGCCGAGGACCGCCGACCAGGAATCGGCCAGCTTCCCCGGATCGGCGCAGTCGAAGATCAGCGCGTCGACCGTCGATGCCACGCCGACCTCCCTCTAGCTGCCCGATCCGACCTCGGCGACGGCCGCCTCGAAGACCTCGAGCGCCGTCTCCGCCTGATCCTTGCGGAGCACGAGCGGAGGTGACATGCGGATCGCGGTCTCGCCGCAGCCGAGCGCGAGCAGCCCGCGATGGAACGCCGCCTGCTCGACCGCCACCATCTCGTCGTGGCCGGGGAACTCGAGACCGATCATGAGTGCCAGTCCGCGCACATCCACCAGCAGGCTCGGGTAGCGGTCCTTGATGCCGCGCAGGCCCTCGAACAGTACCTCACCGACCTGGACGGCGTTGTCCATCAGGCCGCCCTCGATCAGCTCGATCGTCGCGAGCGCTGCCGCGCACGACAGCGGATTGCCGCCGAACGTGGAGCCGTGCGCGCCGAACTCCCAGGTCATGAGGTCCTCGCGCGCGATGATGGCCCCCAAGGGCATGCCGCTCGCGATCCCCTTGGCCGAGAGCAGGATGTCGGGCTCGACGTCGAAGTGCTCGATCGCCCACATCTTCCCGGTGCGACCCATGCCGCTCTGGACCTCGTCGGCCACGAGCAGGATGCCGTGCTTGTCGCACAGGTCACGCAGGTAGCGCATCCAGCCCTCGGGCGGGACGACGTAACCGCCCTCGCCCATGACGGGCTCGACGAAGATCGCGGCGACCTCGTGGGGGTTGACCATGTGCCGGAACAGCACATCCTCGATATAGTCGAAGTCCCCGTAGAACGAGTGGTACACGCTCGGGAGCAGTGGTCCGAAGTCCGTGCGGTACTTCGCCTTGCTGGCGCCGAGCGAGATCGCCCCGTACGAGCGCCCGTGGAACGCCCCGTAGAACGCGATCGCATACTGCCGTCCGGTCGCGTACCGCGCGAGCTTCAGTGCGCCCTCGACCGCCTCGGTCCCCGAGTTCGTGAGGAACGACCGGACGGGCTTGCTCATAGGAGCGATGCGGTCGAGCACCTCGCACAGGTCCGAGTAGACCGGGAGGTAGAAGTCGCAACCCGAGTAGTGCAGCAGCAACTCGGCCTGGCGCTGGATCGCCTCCACGACCTTCGGGTGCGCGTGCCCGGTCGAGTTGACGGCGATCCCCGCGTTCAGGTCGAGGAACAGGTTGCCGTCGACGTCCTCCAGGACCGAGCCCGCCCCCCGCTTCGGGACGAACGGGTACGCGCGCGGGAGCGACGGGCTCGTGACCTTCCGGTCCCGCTCGATCCGGGCCATCGCCTGAGGCCCGGGAACCTCCGTAACGAGCCGAGGTGCGGGCGCCGCGGCCAGGTCGGTGATCTCGAGAGCGCTCATTCCTCGATCACCGTCCTCGACTGCTCGCGCATGTACTGCAGGACGTAGTACGGTCCGCCCCCGGCTTTGCCGGTCGTCCCCGAGCCCTTCCAGCCGCCGAACGGCTGCACCCCTGGCCAGGCGCCGGTCGTGGCTCCGGCCCGCCTGTTCACGTAGATGACGCCTGCTTCGATCGAGTTCAGCCACTCGTCGATCTCGGCCCTGTCCTCGCTGTAGAAGCCGGCCGTGAGACCGTACTCGGTGTCGTTGCAGAGACGGATCGCTTCGTCGAGGTCGTCGTACGGCCCGACCACGACGAACGGGACGAACAGCTCCTTCTTCCAGATCCAGGAGTCGGACGGGACCTCGACGACGGTCGGCTGGACGAAGATCCCCCTCGCGAGATCGCCGTCAGTGAGGCGCTCGCCGCCGGTAACGATGATGCCGCTCTTCTTCGCCTCGGCGACCGCTTTCTCGAAGGTCGCAAGGGCGTTCTCGTCGATGACCGGTCC
>Ga0315282_10014905_pt1 | contig 11529 bp, 10 predicted proteins | sample YL17G07_20_MG_FD_203693 | JGI IMG/M metagenome (GOLD analysis project Ga0315282, IMG submission 203693) | Sediment microbial communities from Yellowstone Lake, YNP, Wyoming, USA - YL17G07_20 | ecosystem: Environmental > Aquatic > Freshwater > Lake > Sediment | place: USA: Wyoming | collected...
GAACTTCTTTATTATAAAGAAGGCCCTGTAGAGTTGAACCAGTAATTTCACCCGCATTTTTCCTGGGCGGAATTATGCGGGGTTGTATTACTGGGCATAAAACAAAAACCCTACTCACATTATAACATTATCCGAATTTCTCAACCAAAAAATAGCCCTACTGGCTATTTTTTGGTTTTTCTGAAATAAAGGATCCTCTATTTCGTTGCCGGAAGTTAGGCTTTGCCCAGGATTCTGAACATCTTGGTGCCGCATTTCGGGCAGGTACCGGTCATGGCTCTCCTCTTGACGCCGCCCTTTCCCTTCATGGCGACTTCCTTGGCGTCCTTTATTTCTCTTTTGGCCTTGCATTTAACACAATAGCCCTCCATGTTTTTATACGAATTGCGAAGACATGCGAATTGTGAATAAAAATTTACCCATTATTCGGATATTATTCGCAAATCCGTATATTTTATTTGGTTATCTTATTTTAGCACAAAAATGCGAAAACAAGAATAGCTGTCAACCCCGTTAGAAGTCTGGCGATATCCTAAATAGAATTATCTTATAAATCATTCAAAGCTTAAATTTGCTTTGCAGGCTATTCATAATAAGAAAAAATTTTAGAAAAATTTTTTCTGTGTAAGACTTCTAACGGGGTCAAGGAATGGTGCGCGTGCGTGGACTCGGACCACGGACCTCGTCTTTATCAGAGACGCGCTCTAACCAACTGAGCTACACGCGCATTTTTGTACGGGGTCAGAGCTGCGCCCCTCACTTGCAAGTAATGCGATTATTACAACCCAGAAATCCTCTCAATACTTATTCCTTAAAACCAAAGCTTTTTTATTATTTGCAAGCGAGGGGCATAATCTCTAAGCTGTCTTATATATGATCTTATACCAGTCGCTGTAACACAAAACTCCCTGCAAAGCCACGCCGCCGCCAACCCAAAAAAGAAAACTGTTTAAATCAAAAATTCCAGTGAGCTTTAATATCAAAAGGCAAACAATGGTCATCAGCCAGTGATGAAGGTGAAGCCTATATTTTCCAAGAGGCAACCTTATTGAGGGAATTTTCCCCCTCATTTTTTCGGCTGGCCCAGAAAGATACTTAAAAGAAAAATAACCAAAAATCAAACCAAAGGATGCCCAAATTCCCCAAAAATAAATCACTGCCAAGATGGAGATTATCAAAAACTTTTCTTTTAACCAGCGAATTGCTTTCGTCATATTGCTTTACTTTATAATAACAAATTTAAGCCGATTTGATAAGATACTTGTGGGCGGAAAGAGCGGCTTTGGCGCCCTCGCCTGCCGCAATAATTATCTGCTTATATAAAACATTGGTAACATCTCCAGCGGCAAAAAGGCCGAGGGTTTTGGTTTCATTGCCAAAGGGATTAATAACTATTTCGCCAAATTCATTTACCTCTACCAGGTCTTTTGCAAAACCTATCGATGGCAGAGAGCCGATTTCCACGAAAATCCCCTCAACTTCCAAATTAAAAATTTCACCAGTCTTCCTGTCCTCGTAAACAAGAGCTTTTACAAATTTTTCGCCTTTTATTTCCCGGGTTCTGGCATTCAAAATAAATTCAACTTTCCCCGTTTTTTTCAATCTTTCCTGGCTTATTTCATCCCCCGAAAATCGCTCCCCAATCTCTAAAATATAAACTTTTTTTGCATAGGAAGCAAGCTCTAAGGCCGCCTCTAACCCTGCGTTTCCGCCGCCGATAACCGCAACATTCTTCCCGGAAAAAAGAGGCGCGTCGCAGGTTGCGCAATAACTGACTCCCCTGCCAATAAATTCGTCTTCTCCGACTACCCCGAGCTTTTTTGGAAGCCTTCCGGAGGCAATAATCATAGCCCTGGCAGAATATTCCTTGTCTTTTGTTTTGGCTATAAATATGCCCTTGTCTTTTTTGTCAATTTTAATTACCGCCCCATCTTTCATTTCTACTTCATAGGATTCAAGTTGTTCCCTCATAATTTTCAAAAGCTCGGAACCCGCAATCGATTTAAAACCCGGGTAATTTTCAAGCAATGAAGCCGAACTCACCTGCCAGCTTGGCTTGTCTGCCAAAATCAAAATTTTCAGCTTTTTTCGGGCCCCGTAAATACCGGCTGTTAAAGCCGCCGGTCCGCCGCCAATAATAATTAAATCATATAGCATATTTATTGAATTTTAGGTCTTCTTTTAAAAAATCTTTTTGGTAGATTGCACAACCATATTATTTTATCCATTGTTGTCCAGGAAATTCCGGCCGGCTTCGTTGTTTTGTTCAAAATCGCCGAAAAAAGAGCTTGAGTGCTTTTTCCCTCAAAAATAGTATATGCCCGACCAACCTGTCTTGCAATATGGGCATCGCTTGAGCCAGTTGCCGCTAGACGAAATTTGGCTAAATTCAAATCTTGGGCTTTCTTCCTTCCTATTCCCCCACCCCAACCGGCATTAAAAAGCTCAATTCCGTCAGCTTCCTGAAATATTTGACACACCACTTTTAAGGGCAGGCCGCCCACGAGCCAGTTAAATGGATGGGGAATAATGGCCAATCCTCTCTGAGCGTGAATTTCCTTAATGGCTTCCAAGGGCGAAATTCTCGCCGGAATAGCTTTTTTAATAAAAATGCCGAGCACATCTCCATCAATCGTTTCAATTTCCTCTCCCACTATTACGTTTATACCAAACTGCCCTGATAAACTCAAGGCCTCTTGCGCTCCTTCAATAGTCTCGTGGTCGGTAATAGCAATCAAATCCAAACCAGCTTCTTTTGCTCTTTCTAAAATTTTTCCTACTGGAGAAAAACCATCGTAACTATAGCGAGAATGAATATGCAAATCTGCTTTTCCTAAAATTTTATTTTCCATACCTTTTAAAATAATTTTCTTGCCTCATCCCATATTTCTGGTTTATTCTGTTTTTCCTTCATCCAATACCACCATTCGTCGCTTCGCCAAGTCTGACTTGGCTTCGCTCCTTAGACACCTTCGGTTTCTAACGTCGCTCACTTTGTTCGCTCCTGTTTTTCCACCACGGGAGGATACCCAATCCTCCCGACCCCTCCTTTGCGAATGGTGGTATTTAGTATATTAATTATTAATAAATAATTTTCTTGCCTCATCCCATATTTCTGGTTTATTCTGTTTTTCCTTCATCCAATACCACCATTCGCTTCCCCAAAGATAAAATTCATCCAAACCGGTTTTTCTGGCAAAATTAATATTTTTTTGAAATTGTTCTAAGTCCATTGTTTTTCTTTGTTCTTCAAGCGAACAATCATAAAGGAGGACTGAACACCAGGGTTCGGCCTGAAGTTCGCCGCAGATTACTTTTTTATTAAAGAATTTTTTGATAATTTGAGCTCTTCGCCAATAATAAATTGGTTTGAAGGGATAAGAAACACGAGTTTTAAATTCTTTGAACCAAACCCTTCGATGTAAAGTAGTTCCAACAATATCACCAAAACCGGCGGCAGTAATCCATAAAGAGAATTCTCCGCTATCTGCAATAACAATCGGTCGATTTTTAAAATCTAAAGATTTTACCAAACTGACTTCTTTCTTTAAGAAATTTTTATCAATTTTTGGGCACTCTCCAAAAGGGAAAAAAAGTTCATTTTCCACCTGCCAGGCCCAAATAGCTTCTGAGTCCTTATATCTATTTACAACTTTCTCAATGTATTCTAGTAATCTTTGATTTTTAATATTCAATTTTTGATTTCGAACCCAATGGGGTTCGTGGCACTCTGGCCAACGGGGAACTTTCATCCCAATCACCAAAAGAATTTTTGTCCCCCTTTTTTCTGCCTCTTTTATCTGCCAATCTAAATCTTCAAAATTATATTCTTCCTCTTCCGGCTCAATTAAATCCCAGTAGCTAGCTACTTTTAAATTTCTTACTTTCAAATCATCAAGAATAGCCAAATACGCAGCTTTCCAATCCAGTCCCAAAAGTTCCGTATGTTTTTGGGAAAAATTCACCCCCCAGGTTATTTTTTCGGCCGGCTTTGGCTTGCCAAGGAAAAGATAGCCTGCAAAAAATAAAACTAAAATTAAAATTGCTAATAAAATCATTTTTAATTTTTTTTTCATTTTATTTAAAGACTAAAAGAATAAATCCTGCTCCGATAAGCAAAATAGCGCTAATTTTTTGAAGAAGAATTCCTCTGGAAATTTCTTCTTTTAATATCCTGGGGAATTTTAAAGAAAGCAAAATAGTAAAAATCAATAAAAATATATATTGAATCCCCTGAAGGGCATTGATTATGGCAATATAGGCTAATGGCGCCAAAGAGAATGCCCAATTCTGCAAAATATTAGCTCCACCACCAGCTGCTTGATTGGTAATAAAAATTCCCATTGTCTTTTGTTTTAAACTAAGTTTTTTCTGAAAAATTTCTTCTTTGATTTCCTTTGACAAAACAAGAAAGCAAAGCGCCATCAAAAATCCTCCGATTTTCGTCCAAATAAAGCCTGACCAGAATGGTTGTACAAGGTAAACATATTTTAAAAGCACAGATGACAAAGATAATAAAAAAGCGCAGATTGCGGAAATTTTAAGACTTTTTAAGTTAATAAATTTTTCTTTTTCAGCTACCATAAGAAAACTACCAATAATCAATAAAACAAAAGTTGTAATTTCTAAAAGAGATAAAGTCTCTTTACCAAAAGAAAAAATATAAACCAAGCCAAAAGTAAACAGAGGGGTTAATCCTCCAACTGCCGGCACAACTCTTGAGGCCTCAAAAAGACTTAAAGCCTTATAAAACCAAAAAAGGGCGTAAATAAAAATAGCACCCGCCAAAAGAGCTAAAATAATCTGATTAAATGCGGGAACTGAAAAATTTACAAAAGGGATAAGTACTAAAACCACAACTCCTAAAGTACCAACATAAAATGTATAAACCTTGGGATTAGCAATCGAACCCGTTAAAAGATATTTATCAACCAGAAAAACAACGGCCAAAATGAAATAAAATGAAATTGTAATTAAAAGCCACATGAAATTCGTGATTATTCGCGACTAAATTTGTGAATTATTTGCAAGATATTAAAAGTTCCCAATTTTTCGGCTTCAATAAATCCCTCCATTGCCGCCTTTGCCAAGGCACCGCTCTCCAGCAAATCAAAAAGCCATTCGTCTGCAAAGTCCGGGTTTTCCTGAACTATGCCCGAACCAATTTTAAATAGCCATTCGCGGTTAAAATTCTCCTGATAACCGATGGACGGAGCGATAATTATTGGAAGACCGAGGGCCGCGTAAAAAGAAAGCTCGCTCGGTTTTGTCCACAATATATCCGTAGTCTTTAAGGCCAGATTAAATTTTTGAAAATAACCTTCAACGTTATCGGCAAAAATTATTTCTATCTCATTTTTCAAATTATCTTCCAGACCCAATTTTTTAATATGCTTTAAAAAATAGTTTTTGACTCCTTCCTTAATACCGGCCACCAAAATTATTTTTATTTCCTTGCCGCTAATTTTTTGGGACAAACTCTCCAGGATTTTTACTCCGATTTCTTTTTGAGCCCCGGCTCCCCCAACCGCAAACATAATTGTCAGGGGATGATTCGGTTTTTCCGGCAAATCCCCCAGATATTTTTCAATCAATGGTTCATATCGCTTAAAATAATTCTTGTGCGGGTCAAGATTTAAAATACGGAAAGCAAAATCGTTCTTTAAAATTTCCAGATTTTCCGTGCCAATAATTTCTTCCGGCAAAGGATAACCGGTTAAAAAGATATTTTTTGAGTTTACCCCGTAAAATTTTAATCTCTCCACAACCCTTTCTGTCGGGGCGAAATATCTAATTTTGCTCTGGGCCGGTTTTAGCGAAACCCAGGTTCTGGAAATATCGGCATCGCAAATAACGCAAAAAATATCTCCTTTATAGCCGAAAAATTCAGCCATAAAAGCTGGGGTAAAAAAAGTGGTAATCATGGGCAGGGGGTTTTTGTTTAATTTTTCAATTAAGTGTTTGCCCCACCCCTTTTTTATTAAAGAAAAAGTCTGCCTTAATTGGAAATTTGTTCCTGATAAATTTCTTTTTGGATAAAATTTCGGAATTTTTTGGAATTCATTGAAAATAGCAAAAATTACTTCCCCGATTACGGGCATTTTTTTAAACCTTGTTATCAATTCGTAAAGCTTGCGGGTATTTTCCCAAAGTCTTCTATCACCAATTGGAATTCCGTCATAATTGTTGGCTTTTATGATTTCCCCTGACAAAGCCAGATTCTTCAAAGGATAGGCCGTCCTTTGATGACCATAACCCATATCTACCGCGACAACCCAGGCCTTACCATTAGGAATTTTTTCTACGGGAAATTGATTTTCCTGTTTATTTAAAAAATCCGTCATATTTTTATTGTTTTTTAAATTTTTATTTTCTAATTTTTTCGGTCACCCAAAAACCCATATATTTTCCGAGCATGAGTCTTGTTTGGGCTTCAATGGCTGGTATTGCCCCAAAAATTATAAAGGTCAAGGGAAAAAATATCCACTGAACTATCATTGATAAACTTTTCCATCGGCTGTATTTTTTAGGCCGCGGCGTAAGCAAAAGGGTGCTAATTACAATACAAATCAAAATTCCGACTGTTGCTATGCTCATTAAATTTCTGGTAATTGAAGGGAGGTTGTGGGCTAAAACAGTTGAATTGAATTCTTCCCCCCCAAAAAGCAGAGGCAGCCAGCCCAAAAATAAAATCAAAAGGGCATTCGTCCCCCAGGCCCAGAATGCTTCAATTATCAAAAAAAGATAACTGAACTTCTTGCGAAATGGAATTCTTTTGTTTTTCAGGCAGCCAAAAAGTAAATATGGAATGCCCTCCGAACCCCAGGCCCACCGTCTTTGCTGCTTGTACTGATTAATTGCTGTCTGCCATAAATTTTTGGCTGCGCAGGAATCCATTGAAATTGGATAATGAAGGGGAACAATTCGGTAATTGCCGTCATAAAACAAAAACGATTTCCAGAAAATTCCGGCGTCCTCTGAAACGACGTTCGTCTGCCAGAAATCCATTTCAAAGAGCGCCTTAAAACTCATTGAGTGGGAGGAATAGGTTATAATTTTTTCCGGCCTCTGCTGCTGCATCATTTGCCAGAAAACATTGCAGGAAGAAACCACTCTTGAAAAAAATGGCGACTCCCATAAATTATTCAAATAAAGAGGGATCGGCTGGTAGCTGCAACGGGTGGGATTTTTTGAAGTTAAATAATGATAAGCAAGGCAGGAAAAATATTGCGGGAAAACCTGAGTGTCTATGTCAAAGCAGGAAACAATAATATGGTCGTACGGAATTTTAAAATAGTCAATTATTTTTTCTTTTGCCTGGCGTCCTGCCCAGGTTTCATTTGAGCCCTTGCCGGCAATTTCGCCCGGCAGATTTTTGGGATGAACTGTAACCAATAATTTAAAAAAATTGTCTCCGAATTCCCTTGTTATCAAATCAGCCACCTTTTTTGCGCCCTCCCCGCCTCTTTCCTCGGTTGCCAAAACCACAATCATTTTTTCTTTTGGATAACAAGAATTTACAAGAGCGTTGAATGTCTCCCTGACTATTTTAAAATCCTCTTTATACATTGGCAAAATAACCAGATGGCAAATATCCTTCCAGCTTTGAAGTTGTAGGTTGCAGGTTGTAAGTTGCAAGTTGTCAAGTTTTTTAAGCCAGTCAATCCTTAAATTTTTTTTCATCGTCAGATAGCCGGCAACCAGATGAACGGAAAAATGAATAACGCGCAAAAGCCAAAAAGAACAAAAAACAATGATAAAAATGGCTGCCCAGATTGGCTTAAGCCAGGAGCAAAGAATCATTCCAAGAAGGGTAAGCCAAACCAAAATTCCCGGAATTGTCTCGAAAATCCGGTAAGTAATTCGGTCCCCGCGCCTCTGAAAATCCGAAGCCCTTCCAGCATAAACATAATATTTTTCATTAAGTCTTTGAACTTCGTTCATATTTCAGTCACGTTTTAGAAAATCTATTTTGCCACACTAAAACTTCCGAGAACACATTCCGACAATTTTTGAAAAATTTTAGGCGAGACCTTGAGGGACTGACAATAATCGCCGGCATTGATAAAAATCGTTTTTTCATTTAAAAAGCTTTTATCCGCAAAGGTCTGGATTTTCCAGAGTCCCCCAAACGGCGGAATTGCCCCAATTTTTGTTCCCTTTAAATTTTTCTTCATCCAGGCCTCATTTACAAAATCAACCTTCTTTATTTTATTAAGACCGTTCTTTTTTCTTATAATATTGACCTGTTTTTTGATTTTCTCTTTGTCTAAATTTTTGTTTGCCGGAATCAAAACAATGGCAAAATCTTTGTCCAGCCTTAAAACCAGCGTCTTTGCAACGACCTTCGGCTTGACTTTCAAAGTGGCCGCCTTATCGTAAGCGGTAAATACTTTCCTGTGCTCAATCAGTTCGTATTTTATTTTGTTTTCATTTAAAAATTTTTCTATTTTTTTATTCACCTCCACACCAAACGAATTTATATTTTAAGATATAAATTATTTCTTAAAAACTTCTTCCGTTGGTTAATTATATTTTTAGTTGTATTTAAAATTATTGTTGTGGCTTTGGTTGCCGGAAGCAAAACAAAAAGAAACAACCAAAAACAGCGAGAAGATTAAGGTCGTTATTAATAAAAGTGGTAATTTAACTCTTGTTTTATTAATTCGTGGGATTAACATTTTTAGATTTCTCAAAAAAATAGAATCTAGCCATTAACATTGCCCCTCCTACAATTCCATATACGGCATTGTGAAAAATGAAGCCGCCAGGAAAAAAAATAGCTGTAAGATTAGCGATACTAAAGATTAATCCGGACCACAAAATAATTCTTTTTGGCATCTCGATAAAATATGATATGGATGACATATAAATTACGCCTGCTAAAAAACGGGGGAGAAAATAATAAAAAATAGAGCCTAGAAATGGAATCAAATAACTCATTGGTAAAATAATATAAATTAGCCAAGGCGTTAAAGCATAACCGATACCAAATCCTACCCCCCCCGTCAAGATTAAAAAAATTCTTTTGAAAATTTTGGTATTAACGAAAATGGCTATAGAAATTGCGCCTATGAATCCAAAAATAAAACCCTCGATAAAATTATCTCCCCAAAAATGACCACTAATTTTTGTGGCAATAAATCCGCTAGCGACTCCCCCCAAGCCAAAAGCCATTATTCCAAATAAAATATACTTAAATAATTTCTTATTCATCTTGTTTTTCAACAATAAAACGCCGGTATAAAATTTTTTATTATATCGGCGTTTTTATTGCCAATTGTATTAATTCTTTAATATTTGTAACTTTTTCTTTTAGTTGAGTAGCGATGCTTTCTGAAATTTTCTTTCCTTTTTGGGCATCTATTTCATTAATAAAAGCGTTCAAAATGTTATCTTCTGTATTCAACATATTGTTGGCCTGTTTTTCTTTTCCGGAATCTATAAACTTTAAAGCGTCTTGGTTTTTGCTTCTGGTATTTTCAAGTTTGCTTAGTAAACTGTTTTTTATTCCTTTATTAATATCTAAAGCATTTATTTCTGTTATTAACTTCTGCAATTCTGTATCTATGTGCCTTACAACACTTTCTTTTCCGACAACAATATCAACTGTTGAAACTCCGCCAGCTGTGCCGGAAACTTCAGTTATTCCAATTTTATCTTCATAAAGAACTTCGGCTGTATATGTATATTCTGCGGAAAGCATTTCCACGTATTCTCCATTTTCATTGGTCAGGGTAGTGAAAATTTTGTTTCCATCTTTATCGTAAATATCAACAGCCGTGTTTTTTAGAATATTGCCGGCTGAATCTTTTACAATTCCTTGAAGCTTAAATGCTTCCTGTTCGGGGACGAGATACAACAAACCATTTATGCCAAGACTCTGACTTTCTTCGTGGACAAATCTCTGAACATACGGTGCATAGCCTTCGGCATTAACTACAAGCTCATGGATTCCCGAAGGAATATCATTTAGGAAGAAATAGCCGTCTTCATTGGAAAATGAAAAAAGTGGCTCATCGCTAAAAAGAGCCGTTATTGCTCCGGAAATTTTCTGCAGGGTTTTTAAGGTTTTGGTGGCTCCCTCTATTACTCCCTGAATACGCGGAATAATTTCTTGAGGATTATCATATTCTGGTTGATACCACGGATGTTTAGGTGGCACTCCATCAATAGGAACTATATTGGGAAATGGCACAAAAGCAACTGGTACAAATACATAAATGGGCGTAATGGGAGAATTTGGAAATAATTCTAACCCATCAAACTTTGCTATAAAATCTGGGGTTATTTCTTGAAGTTTAAAATATGACTCAACATAATTTGTTTTTAATCCATTTAATCGATCTTCATTAGTCCATGTCCAATTTGGCGGGGGCCCAAAAAATAAATTTTGATAGGCATCTGGATTACTTGTATCAACCATTTTGTCTATATAACCATTTTCGTTAAAATCTATGGCACTTGCATGAGATCCTTTTTCCACTAATATTTGGGTGTGATTTTTAGGATTTTCCAAAAGATTATTTACAAAGGGTTTTTCATGAGCGCCTCCAACAACCTTATTTACTTCTCCGGTTTCCTGATTTACAAAAACAAAAATCTTTTCCCAATCGTGATAATGTTTGTTAATAAAATCATTGTAGGTATAGTAAGGCCAATATTCATAGACAATTTCGTTGTCAGTTTCAACGATGTGATAGAAAACAACAAAATTATCTTTTATCTTTTGAGGATCTTCACTTATTTTTAAATATTCGGTTTTACTTTTCTCCCCGCTTGTTTCGTTAATATCATCAGTATAGAAGAAGGGCGTTGTTGGATAATATTGTTCTTCGGAATCAAACCAAAAATTGGGAGCGTATTTCAACCCTCGGTTTACCACAAAATCCACATTTCCCGGTTCCCCAAATTCTTGCCAATCGGTTTTGTTTTCCTTATCATCTATAGTTCTAGCCCTCCATTTGTATTGAGCGTCTACAAGATTATCTCGAGAAAGCGTAATTGTTGAACCCGATGGAATAAAATCCGATTCAAGGATTCCAGTTGGGTCGTTTTCGTTAAATAGTTCGGTAAATTGTCTTAACTCAACCTGAAGTTTAACCTGGTCATTATCCGGATCGGTTATTGTCGCTTTGAATTTTACAATGTTCTCGGTTGTTGTCTTGCCTTCGTCTATTTTAGTTGTGCCATCTGATTTATATTGGTAAAGCTCTGAAATGGTTGGTGGCTGGTTTGACGGTTCGCAGGCGTCTCCGATTCCGTTGCCGTTTGTATCTTTCTGGTCAGGATTAAAAACTGTCGGGCAATTATCATCAAAATCGGGAACACCATCTCCATCTGAGTCTGGCAGACTCATTTTAACAAAATAAACTGCGGCTAAGCCGCAGGAATCTTGAGCAATATTTTTGAAGGTTATTTTGACTGTCTGACTGGTAATGTAACTCGCATCAATTTTTACTGTGTGGAAAGGGAAAATATATTCCGGGATTGCATGATAAGTATAAATTGGGCCCTGATCGTTGACAT
>Ga0315282_10014906_pt1 | contig 11527 bp, 11 predicted proteins | sample YL17G07_20_MG_FD_203693 | JGI IMG/M metagenome (GOLD analysis project Ga0315282, IMG submission 203693) | Sediment microbial communities from Yellowstone Lake, YNP, Wyoming, USA - YL17G07_20 | ecosystem: Environmental > Aquatic > Freshwater > Lake > Sediment | place: USA: Wyoming | collected...
CAAATGCGTGGAACAATGTCCACAATCCGCCCTAGAAATGGTGTCTCTAATGGTTGATCTAGAAGACAAGATCGTAGCGGCGGTGACGGAGCAGCATCGTAAAAGTATCAAATACACGTGCTCCTCATGCAAACCAGAAAGCAAGAAGGCACCATGCGTGATGGCCTGTAGACAAGGGGCAATTAAATGCGTTTGGAATCCTCGCTGAAAAGTGCTCTCTCTGCCGTACTTGGTTGGGTTTAATTATCTTAGAGATGTGAGGGATGGTTCGAGAACACTGCCAAGAAATATAGTGCAGTAGGCGACTGTTGTGTTGAAAAAAAGACGGAACAATAATTATAGGCGCTCTCACACTGAAGTTCAGGTGAACGCGTTATTCTTAGACTATGATGGAACAATAAGTCCTTTGGATGTTCCTATATCGGCATCTGCGGTGTCTTCAGAAAACATGGCAGTTCTTCACAAAATCAGTCAGCAAATACCTGTGGCTGTAGTAACTACTAAGGATCTCCCATTTGTGGTCAGAAGAACGCCTTTTGCTTACGCTTGGTCTGGGTTGGGAGGCTTGGAAATGAAGATTGGCGGTGTCACAGTCAAAGCATCCTGCTTAAGAAACATGACACCATATTTGACAATTGCGTTAAAATATGCAAAGCGCCTTTCTGATGATGATTTAATAATTGAAGAGAAGCATGATTCTGAAGGAATTGTTGTTGCTTTTTCTGTTGATTGGCGACAAGCCAAAAGCGGCTGCGCAGCAGAAGAGCTGGCTTTGAAGATAGTCTCCTACTGTGAAACATTGCCAGTAGTCACGATTAGGTATGAAGGGCAACCTTTTTTTGACGTTTTTCCCTGTCCTATAAACAAGGGTAAAGCCCTACTGGAATTGAAGCAGAAACTTGGCTTGCGCAATGGCATTCTATACATGGGCGACTCGGCTGTTGATAACGCAGCTTTCGAAGAAGCTGATATTGCAGTAGGCGTAATACACGAAAAAATACCGAGCGATCTTGTTTGTGACTATTTTGTAAGATTCGAAGACGTAACTGCCTTTCTCCGAGGTCTCTTGAAAAACAATTTTCGCCTTAGCCTAAACTCACCTCTAATCTTACATCGGGCAAGGCGTTTCGATTCATTCGGCAAAAAAATTACATGAAGAAATTTAGAACTCTGGACAGTCAGGATAGGTTTTAAGTCGTGGAACGCCTAACGTGGAAATGGATTACTTTTTTAAACATTCAATTAAATACTGTTTGTAGGGATCGTGTGAGCTAATAAGATGCTGAAGAAGCGAATTGGAGTTATAATGTACCAGACGAGCAAGAGCAAGGGACAAGAGTTGGTTGCTCAGAGGATGGTACGCGAATTCATTAAACTTGGACATCAAGCGTATCTCATCACTAGCGTCTATCATGATGAAATAGAAGAGGTTTCGCCCGAGAGTTTGAGGGAAACTGGAGGATTTATGTATATAGAAGACAGCGGCTTGGGCATCCCCGTAGTCAGGGTGGATAGTTATATTGCAAGATGGCCTCCTCGCCGTATAGTCTTTAGGGATTTTATATCGACGTTAGAGAGAATTGTGGAGAAGTTCCAGCTTGATGTTCTTATTACTCACAGCACGTTATGGAATGGCCCAGAGGAAGTTGCCAAGTTCATAGCATGGCGGCGAGACATTCGGAACATAGGGGGCTATGAAGATCCTTTGGTGTTCTGTCACATGTCTCATTTTCAAGAGCCTTCACCCCACAGGTACTCCTTGACAGAACGTTCCTTTAGAATCGCTTGGAACAAGCTTACTCTTCCTCAGATCTTTTCAACGGCTAACCTCATCCTCGTCGTTACGCCTTTGGAGAAGGACGCCAAAGTTAAAATGGGAGCTGAGGCAGAGAAGTGCTTTCTGTTTCCAGGCGGCGTTGACGATGAAATGTTACGTTACGCGAATGTTGATGTTAAAGGCTTACTTGAACGGCTCAAGAGCAAAGAGAGCGCAAAAATAGTGTCGTATCTTGGAAGCCTCGAGAAGCGCAAGAATCCTCTTGTTATCTTAAAGGTAGCTAAGATGCTTCAATATAGGAAAGACATACACTTCGTCATAGCTGGAAGGGGCGATTCACCCTATGCTAAGGAAGTAATTGAAACAGCATCCAGCATGCCCAATGTGACGTACCTTGGCGAAGTAAGTGAGCAGGAGAAAGTCCTGCTTATCAAGGCTTCTCACGTTAACATCCTCTTGAGCCAGTTAGAAGCGCTTGGTTTAACGCAACTCGAATTCATGTACTTCGGCGTTCCAGTTATCACATCAGCGGTTGGAGGGCAAGCGTGGCTCATTCGCAACGAAGTGGAAGGCCTTCACGTAGGCGGATCAGAGGATGCAGACGGTGCAGCCACCGCGATTACAAGGCTTGTTGACAACCAGCTTCTTTGGAATCAACTCTCGGCGAATGCCAAGAAAAGGACTAAGAGCCTCACCATTTCAACCTTGACAGCACAGCTTAATGAAGCAATAACAAAGGAGTTAATTAAAGAAAGAGGCTTAACGAAGATACCAAGCGAGGCCCGCGTTACTCTGGCAGAACCAGAAAACGTCTTGAAGAGCTGGTCGTCTGGTAATTGGGGTGTAATAGCTACGAGACGAAGACTCTTCGTTAAGAGAGGCGTCATTTCTAGAAAGGTCACCGAGATCCCTTACACAAACATCTCTTCAATAGAGTATATGCGAAGATATTCGTGGAAAACTCTTGCTATTGGCGTGGCATTTTCACTACTTTTTTTCCTTGGACCTTTCTTGAGCCCGATTTTTTCAAGGGCTTTCATCGCGGGGTTTGAAGAACTGATTCGTTTTATCCTTCCAGAAGCATTTCTGCAATCCCCAGTTTTAGCAGCATTCTTGGACGTATTGCCTATACTTCCGCTAATAATAGCGGCGATTGCGTTTGCGATTCAAGCAAGAACTGGTTTCAACCTTCGAGGACCTGGAATAGAAGCGCTGTATCTACCCAGTAAATTCCGAGAAGTTATAGCGTTCATAAGGCGCGTTCAAAACGGGCAATCTTTGAGAGAAAAGAAATAGACCTGAGCGCGCAAGTCTAAAAGCAAAAAAGAAAGAGTGCGCTGGAGAAATGTCCATTGCTGCACCTTATTCCTAATAAGTATGGTTATGTCTTCACACGGATATGTCTTGAGGATTCGCTACGTTTATTTACACTAAGCTATACTGAATAAGCTGGAAGACAGGGACAGATCAATGTCAAAGAAACCACAGTCAAAAGATGACGCGTTAGAAGCTTTAGACTTCATAGTAAACGTTCTCAAAGAACATGAGAAGGACTTGGATAGACTGATAAACGAGTTGGGCACGGTCACGGAGCAGTTGGGCGAAACTGGCGAGTTAAGCGGCAAAGTGGAGAAAGTGGAGCAAAGGATAACAGGCTTGCAAAATGAGATAAGCAGTTTGATAAATTACTTGTCCACATCACCTCATGAAGCTCCTCTTGTGATTAAAGAGCAGAAGAGTGAGGTTGTGGAGGCTGGCGTGATGCATGGTCCTCCTGTGATTTTGCGGTGTAAGCAGTGGGAGGATTTTCAGACTTTGGCTTTTCAGGCTCAAACATTGTCTTTCATGTACAAGGAGGCGGAGAAGACCTTTCAGGCTGACGCACTGAAGGGCAATCAGATTGTAACGTATAGCGGCGAACTTCCCAAGTTGACGGCGCTTCTGAAAATGTGGTTGTCTAAGCAGTTGGACATTCCTGAGAAGAAGATTTTGGAAGGCATTTTGGCTATAGGTTGAGCGTGTTTTGAGTTTAGTTGTAATGCATAATGCTTATAAGTGTATAGTATCTTAAGTCTTATGATGCGGCGTGGAGGGTTATTGAGGTTGAAGGCTAAGCCAAATAAGCCAACAGAATTTTTCCGTTTTCGAAGCCTTCTCCTTTCTCCTCGATGACGGATTGGCCTATTGGATAGCCAACAAACAATGACAAACGCCCTCCAACATACGCCCTCAACCGCAAAAAGGCTGAAAAGCATGAGCAAAGAGAAAATGCTGCACCGAAAAGTCCACGAAGAAATGACGAAATTCGAAAAAACAATGGAGGAACTTCACCTCCTAAAATGTGTTTCCAAAGACCTGAAAAACTACAGAAGAATGATTCGATTAAAAAGATACGACTGAGCGCCCTGTTGCTCTGTGGAGCCTACTCCCTCCCTTATATATACATTGAACTTATGGTGGCTCCGTCTCTAAATTATTATAGTACTTGAGTGCAAGTAATTTTGGAGGTGTTGCTTATCGAAGGCGTGCCTTTGAAGGCGCTCCTAGAAGCCTCATGCAAAGCTATTGATGGTTTGCCGAACCCGCTGGAAAGAAAGGGAGCGGGAAGACCACGATTCGACTACAGAAGCAGAATAACAGCCCTTCTCGTCAAAGCATGGTTGAATCGAGGCTACCGAGACACTGAAGCATACCTGAACGACAACAAAGAAACCCTGGCGATGTTCCACCTTAAAGTGCCCGATCACAACACCATCTGGAGAACCATGACGTTTCTCCCAGAAGCCTATCTGAAAGAGCTTAACCAGCAGGTTACGCTGAACCTAAAAAAGGGGAACACTGCATAGCTGTAGACGCAACTGGATTTGGCACGCAGAACTACGTGTGCTGGAGATCACAGCAGCCTGGGCATTTCAAGCAGCACGACTGGCTAAAGCTTCATGCAGCGGTAACAAGCGCGCTCAAGGCGATACCCAGCATGGAAATCACAGACGCGTACCAATCTGATGCAGTGCAACTGGGAAACCTGCTTCAGTCTTTGCGCATCGACGACATAGAAGCGGTGGCTGCGGACAGCGCTTACCTCTCAAGACGAAACTGCGACATCGTTGAGGCTATTGGAGCGAAGCCTTTCATCAAGCTCAAGCGGAACGTTAAGGGTAAAAGCCACGGTTCTAAAGCTTGGAAGAACATGGTTCATGACTATAGACGGAATCCTGAAGAGTGGAAGCAAAAATACCATTTTCGCAGTTCGGCTGAATCTGCTTTTTCAGCGCTTAAACGGAAATTCGGCTACAGATTGTCAGCTATCAGAAAAGACCTGCAACGGAAAGAACTCATGACCAAAGTCATAGCTTATAACCTCAACATACTAGCAAGAATATCAATTTAGAGACAGAGCCACCTGAAGTTAGAATTCTTTGAGGATTTTGCTGAGGTTTTCTAGGGTTAGGTTGCCTCCCGTCAGGGGCAGCGCGACTTTTTTGCCTTGAAGTTGTTCGCGCATCTTAAACGCGGCGGCTGTTGACGCGGCGCCTGCACCTTCTGCGAGTTGATGCGTCGTCTCCAGAAGTGTCAAAATTGCTTTTTTCAGTTCTTCCTCGCTTACAAGGACAATATTGCCTATCATCCTGCTTAGAATGTTGAACGTGAGTTTAAAGGCAACTCTTGTGGCTAAGCCTTCCGCAAAGGTGTCGGCGGATTCAGTTTCCATCAGTCGGTTGTTTTTCCAAGAAAGATAAACTGCAGGAGCTTTTTCCGCTTGAACTCCTATCACCTTGACCTTTGGATTTATGGTCTTAGCCACTGTGCACGCTGCGGCGGCGCCGCTGCCGCCTCCAATGGGCACTATTATGACATCAACATCTGGGATTTCTTCCATTATCTCCAAATATAGTGTTCCCACACCAGCAATCAACAAAGGCTCGTTGGCTGAGTGAATGTATCTGTAACCTTTTCTTTTGGCTTCTTCCTCAACCCACAGCCGCGCTTCATCATAATCCTTCCCATAAAATTCGACAGATGCACCAAAGCTCCTTGTGGCTTCAACCTTGTCGGGATTTGCGCCTTCAGGCATGCCGATTATGGCTTTGACGCCAAACAGGGATGCAGCGTAAGCCACTGATTGTCCATGATTACCCGTGGAAGCGGCAATGACGCCTCGACGCTTTTCTTCATCCGAAAGCCGTGAAATCAGGTTTACGCCGCCTCGCACTTTGAAAGCGCCTGTGGGCAAGGTGTTTTCGCACTTAACGTACGCGTCGAACCCGAACCTTTTGGAAAGCGCTGGCGAAGGCACTAAAGGTGTTTTCGGAAGATATTTACTCACAGTTTTTCGAGCTTCGTATACGTCTTCAAGTGTCACTGTTTCAGCCATTATACGACCTAAGAGCAAGGTACTCTTCTTTTCTCTTTAATAATCTTTGCAGTTTTCACAAATTCAAGGTGACACGCGCCTTTTTAAGGGCGAAACATATTTTTGTTTGTGTACACTAAAATTTTTAAATGCTAAAGAGGGATACGCCTCGATGGATGAAGAACAAAAAGAACAACCTCTCAACCTTGAACAGCAGTTAGACATGGAGAAAAAGCGTTCAGAAGCCTACCTAACACGCTTAAAGTACCTGCAAGCGGATTTTGAGAATTTAAAGAAAAGATACGATCGGCAGCTGGAAGAAGTGAAGAATTACTGCACCGAACGCTTGGTTCTCGAGTTGTTGGATGTTGTTGACGAGTTGGAAATGGCGGTAAAAACAGGCCAATCCGCTAACTCTGCCCAACCTCTAGTAGAAGGCGTGCAAATGACTCTTAAAAAACTCAGAAAAGTTCTTGAGCAGGAAGGCGTCTCTCCTATAGAATGTGAGGGTAAAGTTTTTGACTCTTCAATGCATAATGCGGTTGCCACCGTAGAGCGGGACGATGTTGAGGCATGCGTTGTGGTTGAAGAGGTGAGAAAAGGTTATATCATGAAAGATAAAGTGATTAGACCTAGCATCGTCAAAGTCGCAGTTAACCCCTCAAAGTCACAAAAGGAGAAATGAAAAACATGAGTGATGTAAAATCAAGCGAAAAAGTATTAGGCATAGACTTGGGAACAACGAACTCCGCAGCCGCAATTTTCGAAGGCGGACACGCCACGGTAATCCCAAGCGCGGAAGGCCCCACCATGGCGGGAAAAATGTTCCCCTCAGTCGTTGCCTTCACAAAAGACGGACAGCTTCTAATAGGCGAACCAGCAAAGCGCCAAGCAACGGCCAATCCAGAAGGAACAATTTTTGAAATAAAACGAAAAATGGGCACCAACTACCAAGCAAACGTTTTCGGAAAACAGTACACGCCTCAGCAGATTTCAGCGTTTATTCTGCAGAAAATTAAGAAGGACACGGAAACATACTTGGGCGGTACAATTAGAAAAGCGGTCATAACGGTTCCGGCGCACTTCGACGACAATCAGCGCCAAGCCACAAAAGACGCGGGTGAAATCGCGGGTTTCGAAGTCATGAGAATCATTAACGAGCCCACCGCAGCGTGCCTCGCCTATGGCATTGACAAGCTGGAAAAAGAAATGAAAATACTAGTATTCAGTTTTGGCGGCGGAACCCACGACGTTACCGTGATGGATTTCGGCAAGGGCGTTTTCCAAGTGCTCTCGACAAGCGGCGATACTCAGATGGGCGGCACAGATGTGGACAAGGCGGTGGTGGACTACATCATAGACGAGTACAAGAGGCAGACAGGTATAAGCCTCACTGGCGATAGGATGGCTATGGCTCGGCTTAAGGACGCAGCGGAGAAGGCAAAGATAGAATTATCCGCTTTGATGAGCACGGACATCGATTTGCCCTTCATAACCTCCGATAGCGCTGGACCAAAACATCTGCATCTAACGTTGACACGCGCCAAAGTTGAGTCGTTAGCGCAGCCAATAGTCCAAAAGACAGAAGGAACCATCATAAAAGCGCTCGAAGACGCCAAGCTGACGCCTAGCGGCATAGACAAAATAATTCTAATCGGCGGCATGACGCGAATGCCACTTGTGCAGAAGTTTGTGGAGCAGGTAATGGGCAAGGCGGTGGAGCGCGGCGTTGACCCCATGGAGTGCGTCGCTGTCGGCGCGGCTATACAGGCAGCAGTAATCACAGGCGAAGTGACAGATTTGCTCCTGCTGGATGTTACGCCCTTATCGCTCGGTGTGGAGACTCTCGGCGGCGTATTCACGCGGATAATGGAGAAGAACACGACGATTCCCACGAAGAGGAGCCAAGTGTTCACGACTGCAGCGGACTTTCAAACAGCCGTCACAATCCATGTGCTCCAAGGAGAACGCGCCATGGCCGCAGACAACGTGTCCCTCGGCATGTTCAACCTAGTAGATATACCGCCAGCGCCGAGAGGCGTTCCGCAGATAGAAGTCACCTTCGACATAGACGCCAACGGAATACTAAACGTGACCGCTAAAGACCTTGGCACGGGAAAACAAGCCAAGATAACGATCACGGCGTCCACGAAACTCTCAAAAGAAGAGAAAGAACGCATGGTCAAAGACGCTGAACAATTCTCTGAACAGGACAAGAAGAAACGCGAAGAAGCCGAGATGAGAAACAACGCTGACAGCCTAATCTACACGGCAGAGAAAACCAAGAAAGACCTAGCGGACAAGCTGACGCAAGAACAGAACGGGAAAATCGATGCGGCGGTCGCGGCTCTGAAGGACGCCTTAGCCAGCAACGACATGACGCGAGTGAAAGCAAAATCTGATGAGCTTCAGAAAGTTCTGCAAGAAGTCGGTACGGTGATTTATCAGCAGGCAGCCGCTGAACAGGCAAGGCAGAAGGGTCAGCCAAGCCAAGAATCCACGGCACCGCCGGGCGCTGGCAATGAAAAAGTTGTTGACTCGGAAGATTACAAAGTGAAATAAGAGCCGAAACAGTTTTGATTAAGTAGTTGCATTTCGAATTTAGCGGTAAAGCGCATGGCTGAAAAGAGAGATTACTACGAGGTTCTCGGCGTTTCCAGAAACGCTTCCAAAGACGAAATCAAAGACGCCTACAGAAAACTGGCTATGCAGTATCACCCTGACAGGAACAAGGCGCCTGACGCGGAAGAAAAGTTCAAGGAAATTTCCGAGGCTTACGCTGCTCTATCAGACGACGAGAAAAGACAACAGTATGATACGCTAGGCCACCCGGGGTTTGACCAGCGCTACACTCCCGAAGACATTTTCCGAGGCGCAGACTTTGACTCTGTTTTCAGAGGCATGGGGTTCGGCTTCGGAGACATTTTTCGCTACATTTTTGGGGGAGGCGGCTTTGGAGGAGACTTCGGCGAAAGAGTCAACAGGGGCCAAGACCTCGTTTATGACATGGAGATAACGCTGGAAGAAGCAGCGAAGGAAACTGAGAAAGAGATCGAGATTCCGAGAACCGAAAAGTGCGATGTCTGCGGCGGTTCAGGTGCCAGCCCAGGTACCTCACCCAGAACTTGCCCTCGTTGCAATGGTGCAGGCAAAGTTCAGCACATGAGAAAAAGCAGCTTCGCCATGTACGTGCAAGTAACGCCGTGCCAGACTTGCAGGGGAAAAGGTACGTTGATAGATTCGCCGTGCAGAAACTGTCATGGCTCAGGATTGGTTAAGCAACGTCGAAAGATAACTGTGAACGTGCCCGTAGGTATTGATGAAGGTTATCAGCTTAGGCTCAGAGGTGAAGGCGAAATGGCGCCTAATGGAGGCTCAGCCGGCGACCTTTACGTTCTTGTTCACATAGTCCCTAACGAACTTTTCATGAGAGAAGGCGACGACCTCTTGTACGTCCTAATGATAAGTTATCCTCAGGCAGCCCTCGGCGCGGAAGTCTCCGTGCCCACCTTGGAAGGGCCAATTACCGTGAAGATTCACCCAGGAACGCAGCCCGGCGAAGTTATCAGATTGAAAGGTAAAGGTATGCCTCGGTTTAGGAGTTACGGTAAGGGCGATCTGTTGGTGCGCATTAGAATTTCGGTTCCAGAAAAACTGACACAGCAACAACGGATGCTTCTTGAACAGTTAGCAAAAGAATTCGATCAGGATGTTCAGCCTAAGAGCCACAAATTCCGTTTTTAGATTTTATTCAAGCCATCGTCTCAGGCTACAGCGTTACAGTGTTTCCCAGTTTGAAAAATTTTAAATGGAATATCATGTGAATTATAGTAGCATTGGAAGTGAAAATGGTGGCAATCACCTTAGACACGTTGCTATTTAATTTAGTAATACATGTCATCCTCAATGTTGTTTTTGTGTCTCCAGCTCTCTGGATTTCAGGAAGACTTTTAGTGGGCAAGGAGAAGGCGAAGTTCACGGATGCACTTTGGATAGTGGTTCTCGGAACCGTGATCGGCTCAGCTTTCGGCTACTTTTTCTCAGGGGTAATTGCGTCAATTATAGTGTTGATTATTTGGCTGGCTTTGGTGAAGCGCTTCTTCGATTGCGGATGGTTGAAGGCGCTGGTCATAAGCATAGTAGCAGTGCTTATCTTCATAGCGATAGCCGTAGTACTGGCAATAATTGGAATAGCCATCGTATCCATATGGTTCTAGGCTAAACCAAAAAACCTTTCCCTTACCCTTTTTTGGTATACTTCTTGTTTTACGATGGCTTAGAGAATGTTTAAATTTTTGGTTTCACTTGTTTGTTGCGGGGAATGTACATGGCGTATTGTTCTAAATGTGGCGAAAAGCTGTCAAAAGACGCCTATTTCTGCCCAAAATGCGGCACCAAAGCCATAAAGGGAGTGGCAGCAAGCGTTGCAGCTCCATCCGACGAGTTAAGAGAAGCGTTTGCTAAAATGAGTCAAGAGCTTGAGAAGGCTTTCGCCGTAGCCGCCAAGGAAATACAGGCAGCATTTCAAACTGCGAGAGAAAACATTCAACAGTCACTTTACAAGGAACCTCTCGTTTGTCCCAATTGTGGCGAGAAAAACCCGAGTGGTGCCGCTTTCTGCTATAAATGCGGCAAAAAACTAGAGCCTAAATAGGCGAGAACCCACTTTAGCCGTAGAATCTCTTGAAGACTCTGCAGATGGCTAAGCTGAGCCATAAGCCGAGGTCTTTGTCTTTATTTCTCAACAGCGCTAGTTTCCAAGTTCCGTTTTCCTGCTGCCTCGTAGTGAACCAATCAAGCGCCTTCACAATCTGCGGATTGTCAACGGTGAATCCCATAAGGGAAAGTGAGTCGAGGGAAGAAAGCATGTCTGTGAACCAGAACGGATACGAAAACTTCAGCCAAAAATCAACACTCTGCCTATCCGGATAGGCGTCTTTCTCAAAGAACCGGGACGCCAAGAGTTCACCCGCGGTTTTTGCCACTTCAGTTGTCCTATACTTCTCGTGAGCGGCGAAAGCACGCAAGACCACGCCTGTCACCAGATGTGAGAACGGTTTTAACGTATTAGGTTTCAGCGTAGCCGCCTTTAGGATGCCAGTGTTGAACTTGATTGCTACGGTGCGTAGGGGAATTGCCCAGCCTCCATCGTTTTGGCGAATGGAAAGCAGCCACTGAAAGCCTTCCTCAATGCGTGAGTCCGCGCCGTATCCGGCTTTTATCAATAGTTCCATTATGGCGGCGGAATAGTTAGGAGTGTATTGCGTCCCGTATATTCCTCTGAAGTCGCCTTCTTCGGTCTGGCAAGAGAATAAGTAACTGGCAGCCTTCTCTATGGCTGTATGCCGTTTGTCCATGGCGTATTTTTCTACGAGTTCGCCTAAAATCCTGAAAGT
>Ga0315282_10014907_pt1 | contig 11527 bp, 9 predicted proteins | sample YL17G07_20_MG_FD_203693 | JGI IMG/M metagenome (GOLD analysis project Ga0315282, IMG submission 203693) | Sediment microbial communities from Yellowstone Lake, YNP, Wyoming, USA - YL17G07_20 | ecosystem: Environmental > Aquatic > Freshwater > Lake > Sediment | place: USA: Wyoming | collected...
CGAATTTAATGCCGATTATTCAAAGATTACCGTCTTGGCCAACTGGCACTTTCGCAACTTTTTATTGGCGTTAAGGGAGCATGGCAAGTCAATCAGCGCCACCGGCGGCACCGACGAACAGACCCTGGCCGGGATTATCTCTACCAACACCGCACCTGCTACGCCCCAAACGACAATCTATGAGCTGCTGTAGTGGGTCGAATACATCACCGTAGATGAAGATCACACGTCAATTGTTGAAAAGCGCCTTTTCAAAACCGATCCTGATTTTCGCGCGGCCATCGGTTCACTGGGCGCAATCGGTGTATTGACGAAAGTACAGTTCAATCTCGTCGATGAGCTGTACTTCGAGACGATCCAAAAAATGATCAAGCTCAATGCGGTGTTAGCGGATGTTGCCCAGACCTCCCGCATTTATGATTTCTGGAGGATTGATTGGATCCCCGACACTGATACGAGTTTGTTATGGGCTGCCAGGAAAATCCCAGCGGCAGATCCCAATGGGGATTATTCACTGGACCAGTCGGAAAACATCCTGGAGGTTATTTTCAAGGTGTTGGATAATCTTGCAGCGGCCGGACCCTTATTGGATAATGCGATGCGTTTATTGTATTCCCGGCTGACATTTACTTATGGTGGGATAAAGGTAAGCGGACTGCTCCGCAACATGCTGCCGGTTGACCGGCGCGCCCCGCTGCGGGTTGCGATGGCAGAATGGAGCTTCAACCCGGCGGGCTTAAACAATCTCATGGGACGCTGCAAAGAATACATTCATCAACACGGTTGGCATAATTTGCCCATCGAAATTGAGCTGACGAAAACAGACAATTACTTCATGTCAGCCTGGAATTGGCCAGGTCTGGATTACATCATCAAATTCAATTACATGTGCCTGACCGATGTAACTCAAACACCGGCTGAGAAAGAGGCGATCTTCGTCCACCTGCATGGTCTCTGGGATCATCTCCTGCAAGCTGGCATCCCGTTCAAGGCGCATTGGGGCAAAATCAACTTCATGGACTACAAATTCGTAAATGACCATTTTGAATTTGACCAATTCAAGCCATTCATTCGACCATTGTTTCTCAATCCCTACCTGGCGGAGCGGTTTTATCAAGTATCTTAACCGAATCATACCGGTTGAGGTTCTTTGGGAATTCCCGTGGTGAATTCCCAAAGAACTGCATCCTGCATTTGGTTTTTTTTACCTGAGAAGTGTTATACTGCATATGATAAAAATTATCATATACATATTATTACAAGGACAGAAAGATTATGAGCGCCAGTTACAAAACTCTTGAGGAATCCCCCCGCGTTCCGCTTGGGGGTGATTATTGGAAAGCAGACCCTGGTGTTCCCCTGTGGGGGTTTGCCGATCTTCACGCCCACCTGATGGCCCACCTGGCGTTCGGCGGGAACGCTTTTTGGGGCCGCCCCTACGACCCACAGCATTCCATCCAGGATGGAATGCAATATGCGCTTGGTTCGTGCGAACCCATCCATGGCGGGTTGATTAATCTCAATGCGGAAATCGGCCACATTCCAGGCGGCGGCTGGCCCGATTTCGTCATCTGGCCGCGCTTTACTACGCTTATTCACCAGCAGGCTTATATCGATTGGGTTTATCGGGCTTACCAGGGCGGACTGAGATTAGTAACCTGCCTGGCAGTCAATAATGAATTATTGGCCAACAAATCCAACTCGGACTCGCCTCTGGATGATAAAAGCGCCATACAAATCCAGATTATTGGCATGAAAGCGATGGTTGACTATGTGGATGCCCAGGCTGGGGGCCCAGGTCAGGGCTGGATGCAAATAGCCTATTCGCCGGAAGAAGCCAGGCAAATTATTCAAGCGAATAAACTCGCAGTCATCCTGGGGATAGAAGTAGATTCTATGGGTAATTGGCGCCGCCTGGATGATTTGGATAAGATGTGCCATAAGGATTTGAACCAGGCACGCCAGCTCATCGGGCTGGAATTGGATTGGCTCCATGGGCTCGGCGTCAGGCAGATCATTCCCATCCACCTGACAAACAATGCCTTTGGCGGTACGGCCATTTACCTGCGCTTCCTGGAAACGGTCAATATGTTCGTCACAGGCGAGCGCTGGACGGTAGAAGATGCCTGGGAAACAGGCGTGCGCTACCGCCTGGACCAGGATGGTGATGACTTTAAGGACAACTTTGAAAGAACTGCCATGATTTCCGGGCGCCGCATTCAGCGAAGACTCCGCCGGACCCTGGTCGACCATATTCCTGGTTTACGCGACATGTTCGACGCAGTCGAAACACCCAAGATTAGTGGCGGTCATGCCAACACCCGCGGTTTGAATAAATACGGAGTAATTTTGCTGGAAGAGATGATGGCGCGCGGCCTGATCATCGATGTCGATCATATGTCTGAAAAAGCAACCGACACGGCCCTGGCAATGGCTGAGCAAAACAATTACCCGGTCATTTGCTCTCACTGCTGGTTCCGCGACCTGCTTTTCAGCGGCGAGAATGAATTCGACACAATCAAACACGAATCCTATGGCACGAGCGATGTCCATAAGGTAGCCCATGAGGCTGGCAAGCGCGGCGATCAGATCGAGCGGATTGGCAAACTTGGAGGGGTGGTAGCCCCGATCTTGTTCCAGGGTGACATCGCCGGTCTGAAGCGCTGCATGCCAGAGCTTGCCGGTAAAATCCCGGAGCCCTGCGCCAGCTCGAGCACATCCTGGGCCCAGGCTTACCTGTATGCATTGGTGAAGACCGGTGGTCATGGGGTTGCCATCGGTTCCGATATCAACGGCGCCGCCGATCTGCCGGGACCACGCTTCGGCACATCTGCCGCTTATGGCACCAATAACGACGTCCGCCGTGTCAAAGACCGGCGCGAAGAGATCGAAAGACAGACCAACGGCGTGGCATACACCGAAACGATCCGCGACTACCGCTGGCACCGTTTCGATAGCAGTGGGCCAGGCGGTTATGACGAAGAGGAATGTGATATCTGGCAGGCAATTACCCAATATAAAGCCGGCTTCAATCCGGCAGTTCAGGAACATCCTGCTACGGATATGCCTGAGCCCAAGCTGCGCGAAACCTGGGAAGCCCTTCGCGGGGGTCACTTCCAGAATTGGGTTGATAATATGACGATTGGTTTTTGGAAGGCGGATGAAAGTGCCCTGGAGGATGGCGAACCAATTGAAAAATGGCCGGATGAAATGCGCGCCGCCTATTACTATCGTAAAGGGCAAAGCCTGGAGCATCCTGGCTGGGATAAAAAAGAACAGGTTTTGGCCCAAAGAATTCAAAACATCTGGACCCAGTGGGAAAAGATGCAAGGCGACAACATACCCCTGGTGCGCTCGAAGGCCGGCTCAACCCGTGATTTTGATATCAACCTGGATGGGATGGCCCATTATGGCATGCTGCCAGATTTACTCCAGGATATGTGCAACGCCGGATTAACTGCGGAAGACCTTGCCCCGCTTTTCCGATCAGCGTATGACTACGTGCAGATGTGGGATACCTGCCAGCAGCGAGCTCCCCATATTGTCCATTCCGAGGAAAAGGTTTAAATAGAGCCCCGAATCTGGGATAAGTTCTATTGGAAAAATCAATGAGGGTGCGCTTCAGTTCCAGGGGAAAGGCGGCTAATTGAGGATTACGTGGGCGCGCAGCACCCACGTAATCCTCAATCAGCCAGTTTCTCTCTCGGAAATTGAAAAACACCTCATGACAGAAATTATGTTCTATTGATTATTGATATATAAGATATAAGTTACGTGCAAACGAAAGGAGATTATATAATGTCACGCGTCGTTCATTTTGAGTTGCCTTCTACGGACATTAAAGCAAGCCGAAAATTCTATGAAACTGTTCTTGGCTGGAAGTTCGAGAAATATCCTGGCCCTATGGATTACTGGCTGATTTCCACCGGCGATCCCAGCGCTCCCGGGATCGACGGCGGGATCGACGGCGGGTTAGGCGGAGCCGCCAATGATATCAAGGGAACTGTCAACACCGTAGGTGTTGGGGATATTGATGAAGTACTTAAGAAGGTTTTAGCCAACGGCGGACAGATAATTATGCCAAGAGGTGAAATCCCCGGCGTAGGGCTGCTAGCCTATGTTCGCGAGCCTGGCGGCGCCGTATTCGGAGTGATCCAACCCTTTCCTGACGGAATGATGTAACCCGTCCGCTTGGTCTCCGGCAGCCAAAATTAAATTCGATCAAGGGGTGTCTACAAAGCTTCGCTTTTTAGACACCCCTTGATATACCAAATTCGGGAACTCCCCTATTACTGCTTGCAGCAGCGTTCGATGATCGCTTGCATGACATCCATCTTACGTTCCATCTCGGCGACCAACTTGATCTGGGTGCGGGCGCGATCGAGGTTGTGACCTGGGCGGTGGATTTTATAATATACGTCCCCATTCAGGTAATCCCCCAGGAAGCGGATGGCCTGTTCGAAGGTGATTAATTTACCTGCAAATGCCAGGTGATCTATTTCGGCAGGCGTTAAGAAACCACGCACTGCGTCTATGTAACCGCGCGCCAGCCAATCGAACATCTCCATGCCAATTCCCACCCTGGAAAGGTCGGGTTCATCTTCAACGGCGGTGGCCGCCCCCATCCGCACCAGGTCGCCAAAGTCATACAAAGCCGAGCCGGGCATCATCGTATCCAGGTCGATGACACAGACGCCCTCATCCGTATGGTCGTCCATCAAAACGTTATTCAACTTGGTGTCGTTGTGGGTCACGCGCTCGGGGATCTTGCCCTGCGCCAGCAGGTTGACCACCACACAGGCATCATCTCTGCGCTGCAGCAGAAAATCGATCTCGGGGCGAATGGCGGCTGCCCGGCCACACACATCGGCATTTACAGCCTGCTCGAAGGTCTCAAAGCGGCTGGTGGTATGGTGAAAATTCGGGATAGTCTCATGCAGACGTTCACCCGGCAGGCTGTCAAGCAGTTTTTGGAAATTACCGAAGGCTTTGGCGGCATTGTAGACATGGCGTAAGTCTTCCGCCACATCATAGGTATGCGCCCCCTTGATAAAGGTGTAGGTGCGCCAGTATTCACCCGCCGGAGTTTTATAGAACGATTGCCCCTCCAGGGTGGGCACCAGATTAAGTGTTTCGCGCTCGGGGTCGCCGCCGGCAGCGATGATTTGCTGGCGGGCGTAGCGGGTGACGCGTTCGATGTTTTCCATCAATTTTTCGGGTTGTTTAAAGACGTAATGATTGATCCGTTGGTGGATGTAGCGTTTCACGCCGTGCTGGGTGCGGTAACGGCCCAGCAAGGTATCGTTAATGTGACCTGAGCCGTGCGGTACGGCCTCGATAAAATCACCCTCCACCTGGAAATAACGGCTGATCTCTTTCAGATTGTGTGGTTGGTCACCGGACATTGAAGCGCCCCTCATTTTTTCAGTGAATTTTACCAGATAAGTTGTCGCCTTTCCCAGTTTGGGTTCATGTTCGGACACCCTCACCCCCGGCCCCTCTGCCAAAGGCAGGATACCCCTTCGGGTGTACTGAAGAGTATGCACTGAAGAGTGTTCGCGATCCCAAAAATGGGAGAGGGGAGGAATTGCCAATTTGAGGGTTTTGCACCGCTTGTGCGGTGCAAAACCCTCAAATTGGCAAGTTTCCTCACCTTCACCCCGTAAGATGTATGCCTTAAAGTCTGAGTTCAGGCTATAATCGGACTGTTCTGGAGGGAAGAACGGGCTGAAAAATTAATCTATCGGAAGGAACGATCATGAGCGAACAAATCCAAACCAATTCACCGCGCCAGCGCTTTTTAATGGACCCGGGCTGGCGTTTTTACCTGGGCGAACCGCCTTATACCCCGCTTGAAGAAAATCCGGATCATTTCCCGAACGCCAACACGCGCCCGGTCGCTGGCCCAGCCGGGCCAGAATATGATGACAGCGCCTGGCGCCTGCTGGACCTGCCGCACGATTGGGCAGTTGAGGGCGCCTTCGACCCGGCTGAGAACCCCCAGCATGGCTCGCTGCCCACTGGGGTTGGCTGGTACCGCAAGAGTTTCAACCTGCCGGCTGAGGACCAGGGGAAAAAGCTGTACCTGGAGTTCGACGGCGCTTTCCGCGACAGCACAGTATGGGTCAATGGTTTCCGCATGGGGAACGTTGCCAGCGGTTACTCCAGCTTCCGTTATGATATCAGCGACGTAGCCAATTATGGCGGCGCGAATCTGATCGCCGTGCGCCTGGACGCCGCCGGTTTCGAGGGCTGGTGGTACGAAGGCGCCGGCCTTTACCGCCACGTCTGGCTGTTGAAGACATCCGCTCTGCATGTGACGCCCTGGGGGGTTTTCGTCAGGGTCGAGCCATTGGAAGGTCTGCACAGTTGGAAGGTGCTGGTTCATACCACACTGGCCAACCATACCAGCCAGGCGGTTGATTGTACGCTCGAATCGACGATTGTGGATGCCAGCGGTCAGCGGCTGATCTCAGGCCCGCTGGAACTGGCGCTGTCTGAAGCCGAGGTATGCGAGGTAAAGCAGCCGGCTACCGTGGTTGACCCGCATCTATGGTCGGTGGATGACCCATACCTCTACCGCATGTTCACCACCCTGCGCCTGGGTGAGACGGTGGTGGATAGCTGTGAAACGACCTTCGGCTTTCGCTTGATCCGCTTTAACCCCGACCAGGGTTTCTTCCTGAATGAGAAACCGCTAAAACTCAAGGGCACCTGCAACCACCAGGACCACGCCGGGGTGGGTGTGGCTGTGCCGGACCGCCTGTACGAATTCCGCATCAAACGCTTGAAAGAAATGGGCAGCAATGCCTACCGCTGCGCGCATAACCCACCGGCCTCCGAATTGCTGGATGCCTGCGACCGGCTGGGGATGCTGGTGATAGATGAGACCCGCCGCATGGACAGCAATCCGGATGGGCTGTTCCAGTTGGAAAGCCTGCTGCGGCGCGACCGCAACCATCCCTGCATCATCCTGTGGGGGCTGGGCAACGAGGAACCCATTCAGAAGACGGATGCCGGGGCGCGCATCCTTGCTTCGATGAAGCGCCTGGTGCGCCAGATGGACCCCACCCGTCCGGTGACGCTGGCGATGAACGGCGGTTGGGGCAGCCCAACCTCCGAAGCGCTGGACGTGCAGGGTTTCAATTACAATATCGCAGAATATGATCCCTTCCACCAGAAGTTCCCCACCAAACCCTGCGTGGTCACGGAGAGCGGCAGCACAGTCGGGACGCGCAATATTTACGAGATCGTCCCTGAACTCGGCTACGTCAGCGCTTACGACATCAACAATTTAGCCTGGCCGGCTACGGCTGAAGAGACCTGGAAGGCGGCTGCCGAGCGCCCCTTCATCTCAGGCACCTTTGTGTGGACCGGCTTCGATTATCGCGGCGAGCCGACTCCCTATGTCTGGCCGTGCATCAATTCCCACTTCGGCATCATGGATACCTGTGGTTTCCCGAAGGATAACTACTATTACTATCAGGCCTGGTGGAGCAGCCAGGTGGTGCTGCACCTGTTCCCGGCCTGGAACTGGACCGGTCACGAAGGCGAGCCAATCCTGGTATGGTGTCACAGCAATTGTGACGAGGTCGAGCTGCTCTTGAACGGCGCCAGCCTGGGCAAGCAGCCGATGCCGCTCAACGGGCATGTCGAATGGCACCTGGCCTACACCCCGGGCGTCTTGGCGGCGCGCGGCTTTAAAAACGGCCAGGAAGCGGCAACCACCGAACGTAAGACCACTGGCCCGGCGGTCTGCATTGCCCTGCTGCCCGACCGGCCCACCATCCTGGCGGATGGCGAGGATATCGTGGTCGTCAACGTGGCGGTTCAGGACGAGGAAGGGCTGACCGTACCGGTGGCGCGCAATCTGGTGCGCTTCAGCATCGAGGGCGCTGGAAAAATCCTGGGCGTTGGCAACGGCGACCCGAGCTGTCATGAGCCGGACAGGGCCTCGCAGCGTTCGGCTTTCGGCGGACTGTGCCAGGTCATCCTGCAGGCCTCGACCGAGCCGGGTGAGATCGTCTTATCAGCCGAATCCGATGGTCTGGAGCCCGCCCGCCTGATGATCAAGGCTGAAAAGACAGTTATCCGGCCCAGGCTGTAGCATAACTTTTATCGGCAATGCAAACCTCTCTCATCCACCCGGCCCTCTTCTCTCCCCACGTGCTAGGTAAGGGAGGGCCGGGGAGGGTTAGGTCGGCCCCGCACATCGCCAAACTATTAGTCCTTCGCCGGTGGGACACTTTTCATCCTGATCTCGAGCAGCGGAGCGGGGCGCTTGAACAGCTTGCGCAGCCCTTCGCGCAAGACGCCCACCGGAAAAGCCCACGGCGAGAAGATGCTCACCAGCAGGCCGGTCTTGCCATCCGTGGCAGACGAGGCCAGCCAGACCGCCTTTTGGGCGGGCACCTCGGCTGGTTTGGCCAGGATGCGCACGATGAACGGGAAGTCCTTTAACTTCTCTTCCGAGCCTTGAATCACAACCACGTCGGTCAACAACTCAGTCAGCACCATGCCCGGGTTGAAAGCATAGACTCCCACCCCGCTGTTCTTATTCTCCTGCGCCAGCGCCTTGGTAAACGAACGGATCCAGGCCTTACTCGAGGCATAGGCATTCTGAAAAGGCACCGGGCCGTTGTAGCCGTGCCCGAGCAGGTTGATCAGCTTGCCGGAGTGCTGCGGCAGGAAGTACTGCATGGCGGTGCGTGAACCGTGATAGACCCCGAGGATATTGGTCTGGATGACTTGATAGAAGGCCTCGGGGGTAAATTCCTGCGTTGGCCCGTAAGGGCCGGCGACGCCGGCGTTGTTCACCCAGATATCCAGTTTTCCGTAAGTCTGGATAGCGTATTCAGCCAGACGTTTGACCTGCGCCAGCTCGTTGACATTGACTGCCAGCCCGCTGGCTTTTAAGCCCTGAGCCGTGATATCAATCACTGCGGCATCAACCGAGGCCTGCGAACGTGAAGCCACCACGACCGATGCGCCTTCGGCGGCAAAGTCCTGGGCGATAGCCAATCCCAGGCCGCGCGTTCCGCCGGTGATAACGGCAACTTTACCTTTAATTTGATTCATAAAGCTTTTGTCCTCTTTGGTTCCTATACAGTGCGGGTTGGGAAAACCGGAAAAAAGGTGTGCGTTGGGGGCATACGCCCCCAACGCACACCTTTTTTCCGGAACTTTAAACAAGATTCCTCAATCTACCAATGCCTGGTAAACCAGGTTTCTGAAATCAACGACCACCGGGTAGGTATCGCTGGGCATGTACTGCAGCATCAAGATGCCGATCAGCTCTTCGTGCGGGTCGATCCAGAAGTTGGTGTTGGCAGCACCGCCCCAGCCAAAATTGCCGACCGAGCCCAGCATTTGTGATTTAGCCACGTTCCGGATTACACTGACTCCCAGGCCAAAACCCTCATGCGGATTGCCAAAACAATCCACCCCTGGCGGCAGGTGGTCCTGCGCCATCATCTCGACCGTCTTGCGGCCCAGCAGGCGCACACCGTCCAGCTCGCCCAGGTTGAGCAGCATCTGCGAGAAGCGGAAATAGTCGGCGGTAGATGAGACCAGCCCGCCGCCGCCGGAGGGGTTGCGGGTGGGTTTCAGGTAGTGACTTTTAGCTGCCGGGTCGGATACTTTCAAGCCGGTCTGTTTATCCGGGCCGTAGGTGGCCGAGAAGCGCTCCACTTTCTCGGGAGGCACGTTGAAGAAGGTATCCGGCATGCCCAGCGGCTCGAAGATATTCTTCTTCAGGAATTCGTCGAAGGGCTGGCCGGAAACCACCTGCACCAGATACCCCAGCACGTCGGTGGCCATGCTGTAGCGGAAGGCGGTGCTGGGCTGATGCGCCAGCGGCAGGGAGGCTACCAGCTTAACCACCTCTTCCAGGGTCATATCCGGAGTCTTGTCCAGCTTTGCCCAGACCTTTTTCTGATACAACTGGTCGATGTAGACGTTCGCATCGAAGCCATAGCTCAGCCCGGCAGTGTGGGTGAGCAGGTCGCGAATGGTGATGTGCCGCTGCGTATTGACAAATGTCACCCCTGAGCCAGCCGTATTATCCAGCACTTTCATATCTTTGAAATCCGGGATGTAATCTGAGACCGGGTCCTGCAGCCGGAAGCGCCCTTCTTCAAAGAGCATCAAAACCGCCATGCTGGTAATCGGCTTGGTCATCGAGTAAATTCGGAAAAGGGTATCGAGCTGCATGGCCCGGTTGGTTTCGATCTCAGCCATGCCGCATTTCTCAAAATGCACCAGTTTGCCGCGGCGAGCAACCAACGTTACGGTGCCCGCCAGCTTCTTTTCATCGACGTAACGCTGCATAACAGTGTTGATGCGCCCCAGGCGCTGACTTGAAAAGCCCATACTTTCAGGTTTGACAGTGTTCATTTTTTTCCTCGATTGGTCAGGATTTGAACTGATACTATTATATATTCTTCTTCATCCATGCTCGGATCGAAGCCGCGTGTTCTTTATAATGACCCCAGGTATTATTGGCTACCCCCTGCCACAAAGGGCCCTCAGGCCAGGCGCTGGGGATTTCTTTGGACAGATCTTCTTCAGGTGTGTCAGCAATGCTTTGTATGACTTTCTGGTAGGATTGGTGAAATTCTGCCAGCACCTTTGCCAGGGGTCGCGGTTGGTTTTGCTGGTAGATGCTATGGTTCCAGCGGTGCAGTTCGTGATTACTGGAGGGTGGGCGTGGGGTGATGCCTTGCCGGGTTTCGCCAACCCATAGCAGCATGGACTGCTCCCAGGCGGCGATGTGCACCAGGATATCCTTGATCGACCAGTCGCCTACTACGCCGGGCTGGGTCATCTGGTTTTCATCCAACTGCGCCAGCAAGGTTTCCAGCTTGTGGTGTTCCGACCGGATGCGCTCCAGCAAACCGGTTTTACTGAATGGCACGATTTGTTTGATCATCGATTAAGTGTCCAGATCTTGCGGCTCATTTTACCCTCCAAGCAGTATTAAAATCCAGAAAACCACCAATCCTGCCAGAATGGTCAGGAACACATTGCGCGTGCGCCAGGCGACCAGCGCTCCTGCCAGGACAGCCCACAGCGGTAGACCAAAGTCCAGCTTGCCCTGCGGGGCCAGGGTCGCCGGTGAGATTAATGCCGCCAGCACAGCCGGGGGCACGTAGTGCAGCCAGCGCAGCAGGCGCGGCGGCAGGTTGCCATGCCCAATCAGGGCGATCATGGCATAACGGGTAAAAAAGGTCACCATGGCCATCCCGAAGAAAACCAGCAGCACATTCATGGACTGCTCCTTTCTTCGAGGAACAGCCCCAACAGGCTGCCCAACACCCCGGCGATGATCACATACCACTTACCCGGCAGGTATATAGCGCCTACCAGCGCCAGCCCGCCGGAAACGAGCGCCACCCACAGCCCGGTGCGGTTCTTAATGAATGAAGCCAGCAGGCCTAAAAAGGTCAGTGGGAAGACCAGGTCCAAACCATAGCGGGCCGGGTCCGATAGAACGGAACCGAACAGCGCCCCCAATATGCTGGCAATC
>Ga0315282_10014908_pt1 | contig 11526 bp, 8 predicted proteins | sample YL17G07_20_MG_FD_203693 | JGI IMG/M metagenome (GOLD analysis project Ga0315282, IMG submission 203693) | Sediment microbial communities from Yellowstone Lake, YNP, Wyoming, USA - YL17G07_20 | ecosystem: Environmental > Aquatic > Freshwater > Lake > Sediment | place: USA: Wyoming | collected...
TATCCTCTCCGGCCTCCAAGACCCCCAACCCGGAGATCGTCAGGCGGCTCGACGAGCACGGCCATGAGTGCGCAATCGCGGCGCCGGTGTGGCACGAGCTCACCTACGGCTGCCGTCGGCTGCCCAGAGGGAAGCGCCGAGCCGCCCTTGAAACCTATCTCCATGACGTCGTACAGGCGTCATTTCCGATCCTTCCGTACGACAAGGTCGCGGCGGCGTGGCACGGTCGCGAACGAGCACGTCTCGAGGCTCTTGGCCGACCCGCGCCATACGCGGATGGGCAGATCGCTGCCATCGCTCATGCCAACGGGCTGGTACTGGTCACCGTCAACGCCAGGGATTTCACCCGGTTCAAAGGGCTCGAGGTCGAGAACTGGTCTATGGAGCGCAGGCGTCCCGCCGGCCCCCCGGAGTTTTTGAGTCGTCGCGGAACCTGAGGCCGGCGGGACGCCAGCGCTCCATAAAACCCTTGCCGGCCCAACCGTTGCTCGCGCACTGACTCGCAAGCATGTCTCAGCCCCAGACGGGAAGAGCTTGGGGAGCGCCTTCTCGGGTGGCGCCGGATTACTCAACAGATCGCGACGAGGCAGGACCGACCTGCCAAATCTGAGGCCAATCCTGCAAGTTTCAGAGGTTTGCTTTGGCGGCCATACCCGGCGGCTTGATGGGCGGGTTCAACGGCGGTTGCCCCCGCCGGTGGTTGTCGGGAATAGGCGTTCTCGGCGGCGATCGTCCAGGAGCTAACGCCCGGTTTCAGCCGGGGTGGCTAATTTTCTCGCGAGCCGCCGCCGGGTGCAAACCGATGTTAGGCTTCGGGCTCCGGCGGATGAGCGTACCTTTCGCCGGCCGCCTTGGCAAAACGCCGCATGTACCCCAGAACGCTCTGGACCAGAGCCTCGTCCCCGAACGCTTTGGCAGCGAATACGAATGAGCCGATGCTCCTGTAGAACGAATGCCACAGATCTTCCCTGTGATCGCCGGCGCGAATCGTGCCAAGCATTCCACGGACGTGAAATCGAGGGGGCTTGCCGCAGTACATCTCCATGATCTGGGGTGAGGCGCCATGGACGAACCCGGAGTAAACCTTGCTGACGGTGCGCATCACCTCGACACCAGAACTGGGGTTGAGACCTTCAACTCCGATGCGCACGAGATATGCCCTGATCTTCTGCCGGGAGGCCATCGGCCGTTTTTGAGTCGATTGGAGCGCGCTGTCAGGATTGTCAAACTCTTCCTCATAGAACGCGGCCAGATACTCGCGATGTAACTCGGTGATGTCGTCTGAAATGACGCCGTAGGCAAGAAACTTGACGTCTTCGTTGAATTCGTCGAGCATTCGCTGCAAAGCGGCCTGCTCCTGAACGAAGCCATGAGCCATCAGGAGTCGCGCCGCGTGCAGGCCGCTTATGACGCGCGCCAGCTTCTGGACCAGTGCCTGATGGATATCGCGTTCGACGTACCTGAAGACCAATGCGCTTCCGAACGCTACCGCTTGCGGCGGGTGCACGCGCGCGGCCAAGGCCGCGTGAGTGGCCTCCATGTTGCTCAGCGTCTGGTCGTACAGGTCATCCATCGATTCCGGCTCCGAAACCTAACGTCCACGATGACCAGCCGTTTGCCGGCGGGCGAAAGCCCGCTGGCAAACGGTCGCGCCGATCGTGCGGTTAGCCCTAGGTCTCATCCAGCACCCCGGCCTCTATGAGGTCACGCTTTACTTCGATAACCTTTTCGGAGATATTTTGCGTGAACCGCTTCTGGACGATTCCACCAAAGTCGGAGAAGAGCGAGGTGCCCTCTTTGAGGAGAAGCATCGCGCCAGACCGGCCGAGCCTGCCGCAAAACCAGCCGAGTTCGTAGATGACGTTCGGGCGAGCTTGGAGGTAGGTCTCTCCGTCAGCGCTTACTTCGTCGTCTGGCGTGAACACTGCTATGGCATAGCTGCACGTCAGAGCGTAATGCTCAAACTTTTCGATGACCGTCTTGCACCCCGCGTCGGGTTGTTCTAGCAGCACGATCGGATTCAGTCTGAACTCGGACTTCAAAATATCCTTCAACTCTCGCCACTTCGCCTCGTCACTACCGTGGATGACAAACACATTCTCTCGATGACGAAGCGCCTCTTCAGCCTTCTTTCGCACGAGTAGTTCTGGGTTTCTGGCAAAGCGTGTCAGCGCGGCACGTACTACGGCGCGGATGTTCTGGACGCTCCTATAAGAAGGAAACCCAGTGAAGTTGGCTACTCCGTAGTTAAAATCACCGGCCACCTGAAGAGAGTAGCTGTTTTGACCAAGGGCATCGTTGAACAGATCGATGAGTTCGCGCACGTATTGCCGAAAGGTCGGGTCGTCACCTTGACCGATATAGATTCCATCTGGACTATGCGTGAACCGCGTGAGGATGCCCGAGAGCTCGCTCTCATACCTTTTGAGCTCGCCAACGATTTGATCCGCATCCATGGCGTTTCCCCCGAGGCCTGACAATAAGTAGATTGACCCGCATAAGATGCGGGACTTCGACTTCGTGCCCGTATAGCACGCCGTGGATTCACCTCACCGGGCCGCTACAAGCCTTTTAGTTTCAGCCGCTTCCATGCCGTACAATGGTTTATCATGGCGTCTTGTGCGGATCGGCCTGGAAACCTCTGGGATGGCCCCATAATCCATCAACCGGGCTGCGAACTCCGGCGGGGCCGCGATTAGTGATTCGTCTATGTGATGCCGCCGTTGCTCGCCGGTCTTCGTGTTCTTCCACCGGTTTTCCTGAACCCGCAGGCGCAAACGTTCCATCCAGCGGAGACCCGATGTTTCCGGGATCTCCATTTTGGCCTCCCGGTTCCAGGCCACTATACACCCAGTTGCCTCCCTGGTGTACACGCTGGTGTAGAGGGGATCGCGTCGCCGCCGCCCGGTTCCACGCCACTATACACCCAGGGACGCGCCGAGGCCGGCCAGCGCGCGTTCGGCCATGCCCACGTTGCCGGTCGAGAAGAGGATGGGGCGCCCGCTTGCGACCAGCAGTCTGCGCAATGGGGCGGCGGCTGAGCCGCGAGCCCGCAGGCGCGCTTGCGCGCCAGAGGGATCGGCGGCTCCAGCCGCGGGTTGGGCGGCGCTGCGCGGCCCGACCTACGGGTGCCCCCACCCGCCGCCCCGTTGAGCCGCCGCTTCGCGGCGGCTCAACGCCGGGCATCAGGCGCGGCTGGCAGTGGGAACGAGGCACGAGCGGACGCTGGCAGCCGTCGCCTGAATGCCTTTGTTGGGTTAGCAAGCACCGCTGATCTTAGCCAATTGGTTCAACTCCTAGGGCTTTCATTGTCGCCTCATCGAGCTCGGCTGTTTCAGCCAAGCCCTTGGCGACCTGAAACTGCTCTATTGCTCGAACAGTTTGTGGACCCAAAATGCCATCGGCAGGAACCTGGAATCCTTGCTTGCTTAGCACCGCTTGGGCGTCCCGTGCCGTCAGAGATTGCTTCAGCCGTCCGACGGCGGTGTATGCTGCGCTCGCCTTCTCCTCGACGTGAGCTGTCTGCTCTGCAACAGCTCTAATTTTGTTTTCCACCTGTTCAAGTTTTGCCTGGAACCCCTTTTCTGAGACAGAAACATCGATATTACGCCAGACGGACATTCCGAGGAGAACAACGGCAGATACGGTGAGGACTGTGCCACCAAAGCCAAAGGCCTGATGCTGGATGTAAACCCAACAAACTGTAACGAGGATGATTGAACCGAGAACCAACGCCACGGTGAACACCCGATTGGCCATTGTTATCCCCCAAAGTTCTGTTGAGGCCCAACGCTCCGCTTCAACGGCGGCGCGAAGGGCCGTCAGCTGCATGCTGTTGTTAGACGGTAGGCGCTCCACGCCACATTATGCGTTGGTAATGCCCTTCATGCCCGTTAACACCTTGAGCCGCTTGGCCTTCAGCTTCCCAGGCGCGTACTTCTCCAGCCACCCCTTCGGTGTCTCGGCCAGGAACCGCGCCGATTCGTCGGGCCCCTGGCCCGTGCTCTCGGTCACGGCCCGGAAGTAGTAGTGGTTGAACAGGCGGTTGAACTCCGTGAAGTAGATGTCGGCCACCCGCTGGTTGCCACGGATGATGATCATGTTTTCGTCGTTGTCGTTCGTGGAGGCCTTGCTGAAGTTCGCCGACCCAGTGACGAGAATCGGGTCATTGCCCAGGGGATCGCGCAGCAGGAACTTCGAGTGGATGTAGCCGACGTGCGAGTTCAGGCGCAGCAGCTTCGCGTTGGTCTCCTTCGCCCACTGGTAGACGGCGTTCTCGATGTACGCGCCCCACGCCTTGTAGACGTTGTTCTTCGCGTTGATGTACACGTACGGCGTCGTGGCGTTCGGCCGCCCCTGGTCCTTCTGGTCGAGCAGCAGGAACGTGAGGTGGCTCTGCGCCGTGTTGTCCTTCAACTGGTCCTTGAAGAGCTGGTTCACGCCGAAGGCCAGCGTGATGCAGGCCAGCTCGTCGGCCTTATCCACCAGCTCCACGTACAGCTTCAGCACGTCCAGCCCCGAGCGCGGGCTGAAGACGGTCATCGTCCCCTTCTTGATCCCCGCAAGCGTGGTCGGCGCCTTCCCAAGGGCCTCCACGGCCTTGCGATACGCCGCCTTCTTCTTCGTCGCGGTCGCCCGGTCGTCCTTCTTCGCCGACCCAGGGTTGGTGGCCACGAGGTCCCAGTAGGCCTTGAACGCCTTCGCCGTGGCCCCGTCGTGCACCCAGTGGCCGACATTCGTGTGCCCGGTCACGCCGCCTTCCGAGATGTTGGTGGACCCGGTCCACACATCGGTCGGGGTCTGGGCCGCGCCCCTCAGGATCACCATGAACTTGTTGTGCTGGATCGCCGTGGGGTTCGCGTCGCGCCTGATGATGCAGGAGGCCGGAATCCTGGCCCGCTTGATGGCCTTGAGGTTCTCGTTTCGCGGGAAGGCCTCCTGCACCTTGCCGTTCTTGTCCTTCGTCGCGTTGTCTTTCGCGTCGATGATGATCTTCAGCTCGCCCACCGTCTTCGCTGCCGCGGCAAGCGCCTTCACCACTGGGTCGTAGCGGAACTCGTAGAAGCAGCACAGCAGCGTGTCGTTCTTCCCCGCGCTCGCGATGAACTTCAGGATCGCATCGTCCAGGTCGCGCGCCAGCCATTCGATGGCCGCATCCTGCTTCGCCTTGGGCGTCAGCTTGTTCGGCGGGAGGTTCCCGAACTTCCGCTCGTACGCCTGGCTGCTGGCCACGCCACGGTTGAAGAACACGTCGTGATCGTCGGTGGTGTAGAGCGGCTCGGTTTTCACCTTGATGGTGATGGGCGCGGCGCTTCGGTCGATCTGGTACGGCGTGCCGCGCAGCGGCCTGAACGTGTACTCGTAGGCGCGCCCCGGCTTGGCGGTGAAGTCGTCCCACATCAGGCTCTGGATGGGATGATCGTTCGTGCTCACCCACTGGTTCGGCTGCGGGTCGGGGACGATCGACTTGAACACCTTGAACCCGGGCATCGTGGACCGGTGGTTCTCGGCCGGGTCGAACCGCTCCACGGTAAACCCGAGGAGCCCCGCTCGGGCGCCCGCCGTGGCGTCGATCGCGAAGGAAATCGTGTTCACGCCCGACACCGCGTACACGCAGAACCCGTCAACCTTGCTGGACTTGAATCGCATGTGACCCTCCTCTGGCTTCGAGTAAGTGCCGCCCGCTAGCGCCGTCTCCGCCCCCTCGGGCCCGCCACCGCCGCGCCCTTGTCCTGCGGGCGCAGGTCCCACAGGAGCCAGTCGTCGTCGGGCACGAAGGCCTTCTTGCGGAAATCCCACCGCTTCGGCAGCCCCCGGTTCAGCCGCTCGAGGAACGGCAGCAGCGGCTTCCTGGGCGCGTGGCGCGCCTCGTTGTCGTCCAGGGGCGTCCTGGCCCACTTGAAGCGGCGGCGGTAGGGCTCGAAGCCGAAGCCGTCGAAGAAATGCCCTGCGCCAACCAGGGGCATGTACCACAGGCTCGGGCTCGCGTTCAGGTTCTCCTTGATGGGCACCTGGGCCGTGAGCCTGTCGAGCAGGTCGAGCCCGGTCTTGTCGTCGGCCAGGTGCTGCCGCAGCTCGCCGAGGGCGTCGAAGGAGATGCAGGGGCTGACGAATAGCACCGGCTTGCGCTCCTGCCGCGCGAGGATGATCTCGTGCGGCGTGCCGACGCTGTACACGTTGGTCGGGCAGTACGCGATGACGAAGTCGCTCGTGTCCACCATCCGCAGGTCGATGTGAAGCGCCGGCCAGAACGACGCGGCCACCGCGGAGCGCGCCCGCGCGCCCTTGGGGCCACGCTCGTAGGTCCAGGCCTTCCGGGCGTCGGTCGTCTTCTCGCCCTCCACGCCGTACTCGTGCAGCCCGCGCACGGCCGGTTTCTCCCATGGGTCGAACACGGTCACCCCGAACTCGCGGAGGAACTGCCCCACTCTCGTCCGCCACCCGGTGGCTTTTTCCGTGGCCCTGGACGCCACGAAGTCCATCGGCCCGGAAAGGTACACGCGCGCCGCGCTCAGAAGACCGGCATCTTGTCTGGCCATCGTTGTCACTCCCACAGCCGCGAGAACTGCATGCTGACGAAATCGCCCGTGGAGCGCAGCGTCAGGCCCGAGTACGGGGCGGTGATGTCGGGCGGCACGCGCGCCGGGCGCAAGACCGAGCCCACCTACCAGGGGCTGATCGAACCGATCCGCACTCCTCCGAGCGTGACTCCAGATGAAACCGGCTGGAAGGCGGGCGGACGGCTGTGCTGGCTCTGGGCGTTTGTCAGTGAGGAGGTTACCGTCTATTCCATTCAGCCGGCCCGCGGCTTCGAGCAGGCGACGATGGTGCTGCCCACCGACTACGCTGGCGGAGCGCCCTGGGAGCATGGTTTACCTCCGCGGGCAGAATTGGCAAATGATACGCGCGAGCCCAGTAAGTTGTCAAGCGAAAAGTAAAAAGAGGCAGTAAGCAGAGCGTCCCATGCTTTTCAATATGTCGCCAACGGAGTTCTCGCAAGCTGCAGCAGCCTGGCTGTCCCTTCAGGCGTTTGCAGGCGGCGGGGGCCGGCGTGCTGGCGAATGCCGGCATGCCACCCGGCAACGCCTCGGCTTGACGTTCGACATACTCAGCCGTCCGCCGAAGGCGGCGCCGGGGGACCGGCCGCCGATACGCCCAATGTCACTTGATCTTACCTGCGACCAGCGGGCCACCGGGGCCCGATCCCGTGGAGCGGGATCAACAAGGTAGCCAGGGGTAATCACCCCTGGTCACCAGCGCATAATTGTTCAACCCTGAAAGGGTTGAAGAAAACCCTCCTCCGACCCTTTCAGGGTCGAATATCATTCTCGACGGTTTCCAGGGGTGGTTACCCCTGGCTATCGTCCTGATCCCCTCCGGGGATCTACTTCCCCCTGCCTCCCCCGTTACTACCTGGGCACTTGACAGGCGTGGTATGCTATATCTAAGGAGAATAGCAAGCAGAATGCATCAATAGCCAAATGGTGGAATGGGCAGGGGGCGGCGCCGGGACGCCGTTCCCCATCTTTGACAATTTGAGGCCCCCGAACGCAGCAAGTGCTTTGTTTTCAATAGATCGACCTGTTACTGACGGGGATCGCGGAGGCGGGCCAATGTTTTCAGTGACTTGCGCCCGCTCCACCTGTTGTTCACCTGTTTTAGCAGGTGATCGCCAGCGCAAGGCGCTCAGCGGACCACCAGGCGGGCGCGCCGCTCGGCGGCGCGGATGTGGGCGATGGAACCGGAGTTGAACTGCAGAAAATCGGCCTCGATCCCGTCGCTGAAAATCACGCCGCCGGTGGGCATCAGCGACTCCATGAGCAACTCGACGCCCGGGTCCAGCATGCCGGCCACCAGGCCGGCTCTCGAATGCCTGCTGGCGAACGGCTCGCGCACGACGAAGACCAGGCGCGGATCTTCCCAGGCCAACTGGATGGCGGCCCCGCGGCGCCCGCCGGCCAGCTCCGCAACACCGCCGGCCATGTTGAACACCGAGGAAAGCCATCCGGTGGACCCGGCGCCGGTCGAGACCAGCACCCCGCTGGAGGACTGGGGCTCGGACTTCTCTCCCAGGCCAATGCGGTAGCGCGCCGAAACGTGGGAGCGCACGCCGATGAACAGGTCGTTGAAGGCCAGCAGGCGCTGCCCGTCGTTCAGCAGCGCCTCGGCCATGGTGACTTCGCGCACCCGGGCCGCGCCTTCCAGCACCCGCTCGGCGGCCGCCCGGGTTTGTTCCGGGGAAAAGGGCAGCAGCACGCCGTCGAAGCGCTCCGGGTCGGGGTTCACGCCGATCACCGGCTGTCCGCCAACATACTTGGCGGTGTTGGCCACCAGGCCGTCCTGGCCCAGGGTGAGGACCAGGTCCTTCTCGGTGAACAAAAAGGTGGCAAGGAACCCGCGATCGACGAACTGCACCTTCAGGCCCACGTCGAGGGAACGGCGCAGGGTATCGAGCGAGCGGCGATAGGCGGCGTCCTCGCGCTCGTAGTCGGAGAAGTCGCCTCCCGCGTGCTCCACGTAGAACTTGGCCTGGGCGCGGGTGTTGAAGCGCGCCACCAGCTCTTCCAGGCGCGTCTTGCGGGTGACCACGACCAGCTTCTCGTACACGCCTTATTCTTCCTTTTTCCGCGGCAACAATGCCCGGAGCAGGTCGGGCGTGATGTTGAGTTCGCCGATCTTCTGGGCATTCTGCGCCAGTTCCTGGAAGGCCATGGACATCAGCACGCCGGGGTCGGCGGCGCCGGCGGAAACGGCCATGAGGATGCGCCAGTCCATGTCGCGCACCGGCTTCAGGGTGGCTTCCAGGGCGTGGGCGCGCGACTCGGCTTCCTTGCGGTCGTTTTCGATGCGCTGGTCGATGAGGGTGACGCGCTGTTTCTCGACCGCGATCTCGGCGGCCATCTGCGTCTCGCGGATCTGGCGCCGCTTCTCCTCCACCGCGATCTCGGTGTTCAGCTCGCTTTCCTTGATGCGGCGCTCCTGCTCCACGGCGGCGTTCCGGCGGGCGTAGATGGCCTCGTCGGCACGGCCCTGCAGCGCCTCGCGCGCTTCCGCTTCCAGGGCCCGGGCCATCTCCGGCGTGGGCTTGATGGAGAGGATCCCGAAGCCCAGTATCTCGACGCCCAGCATGGCCACCGACTCCGAGGCCCGCAGGCCGGCCAGCACCTCCGGCACCATGGCATCGGAGCTGGTCAACACCTGGCGCAGCGGCGCCCGTTGCGTGAAGGTGCGGGTCAGGATCTGCGTGGCCTGCACCAGCCTTTGTTTCAGCACGTCTGGATCATCGCAGATGAACTTCCCGCCGGCGTCCACGGTGAAGTTCAGCAGCCCGGCCAGCCGCTTGGGATCGGTTACGCGATAGGTGAGCTGCCCCTGGATGGTTACTTCCTGGTAGTCGGCGGTCAGCTCGTGGAAAACGAACGGCACGTCGGCGCTGGCCGCCGGCAGCGCCACGATCGAGGAGGTGGCGGAGTAGTAGAAAAACGAGAGGCCCGCGCCCTCCCGCTTGATCTTGCCGTTCTTGTAATGGAGAACGTAGGTGCTGGGTGGCACCTTCATGAATCGGATGCCGAGCATTGCCGGATCAACCTCCTTGCGTTTGAACCACAGGCCCCGGTTTCCGCGCAGTATACCATCCGCGGTTTGTGCGGTAAGGATCAGTTGCGGACCACAACCCTCGCGATGGCCATGTTGTCAACGCGGTCGTAGACGCGGACGGCAATGGTGTGCTCGCCGGAGGCGGCCTCGATCGGGAAGTCGTAGTCTTCCTCGAGCGAGTCCGACAGCCGCGTGGTGGTCAGCATGGGCTTCCAGTCGGCGCCGTCCAGCGAGTACTCGGCGCGCTTGATGGGCGAAGCGGCATCGGCGGCGTGGAACACGATGCGCAGCCGGTATCCCTCGTTCACCGCTTTCAGCGCGGTGATCGCCGGCGGGGTGTTGTCCACCAGGAAAGGCCCGGCCTCGCGCTCGTCGGTGAGGGCTTCGGTTTCCGCGTTGGAAGGCGCATCGGAGGCCGCCACCTTCACGTAATAAACGCCGTCGGCAAAGGCCGTGGAATCCCAGGCGTAAAACTTGTCCGCCAGCTTGTCTTTCAGCAGCTTCCAGTTCTTTTCATCCCTGGCGCGGAAGTAAAGGGCATAGGCAAGCGTGTCGTCGTTGTCGTCGTGGGCGGCCCAGCGGACGCCCTGCCAGCCCTTTTGGGCCTGCAGGATGGCCGGCATCTCGATGCGGGGCGGTTGCGGCGGCTGGGCCTGGCGCGGCTGCATGAGCGGGGGCAGCGTCAGCATCTGCGGTTGGGGCGCGGCCAGCACTACCACCGTTGGCTGAAAGCGGTACCCGGCCGGCGTCAGCTCGACGGCGTCCATGACCGGCGGCAGGTTGCGCGGCAGATAGGCGATCTCGACCGTGTCCAGCCACGGCGTCTTCTCACCGTCGGTCGAGGTCAGCACCGCTTTCCATTGGATGAACCGGCCGCCGGGGCTGGTGCTGTGGTCGCCCGGCGCGCGATAGGCGGCCGACCAGGGGCTCCAATTGTTATCCGGGGAGTCCATGTTGCCGGAACGGGTGTAGAGGGCCACGGCGGCGCCGGGGCCGGCTTCGGCGCGCCAGAAGATGCGCCCCCAGCGCGCGAAAATGCGGGCATCAAAGGTCTCGGACTCGTACGAGCCTTCCGGCTCGTAGGCCGTGCCGATTTCCAGCAGCCTGCCGGAATTGCTGGTGGCGGCCAGCACCGTTCCACTGCGGCGGCGCAGCAGCGCGGTCACTTGGGTGGCCTGCGCCTTCACCAGGCTCAGGTAGCTGTCGTCCTCCCGAATCTCGGTGATCTTGCCCTTGTTGCCGCTGCCGGCCAGCAGGCCGCCGCTGGCGGGCCTGAGCGCCAGGGCATGGACCACCTCCTCGCGCGACGCCCAGATGCGCCGGGGAGCGCCATCGGGATAGATCCGGTACACCTCGCTACCCCCGGCCACCGGAGGCGGGGCGGGCGGCGGCGCGCCGGGCATGGCCACCACCGGAGCGGGCGGAGGCGGCTGAACCGCGCCGGCCGTCGGCAGGCGCGGCGGCTTGTCTCCCACGGCGGCCGCGTAGATGCTGCCGTCCGGGGCCACTTCCACCGCCGTCACTTCTTTCTTGGCGGCCTGGTAGAGAACGAATCCCCGGCCTTCCGGCGTCACCCGGAACAGCAGGCCGCCCGGGTCGCTGCCCACGATGATGTTGCCGGAGCGGTCCAGGGCCATGGACCGGGCGTGCGTCTCCGAAGTGCTGTAGAACAGCTTGCCCTCGCCCTTGCGATCTACCCGGTAGATTTCGCCCTTGTCGCCGGTGGCCACCAGCAGCCCGCCGGCCTTGTCGAGCGCCAGCGCCCAGACGTATTTGGCCTTGGGCTCGAAAAACACCGCGCTCTTGCCGTCGCGCGTGATTTTGTAAATCTTGGGATCGGGCGAGGTGGCCGCGAACACGGTGTCGTCGGCGTCGACGGCCAGGGCATGGACTTCCAACTCCTTGCCCTGGAAAAAAGTCTCGACCTTG
>Ga0315282_10014909_pt1 | contig 11526 bp, 7 predicted proteins | sample YL17G07_20_MG_FD_203693 | JGI IMG/M metagenome (GOLD analysis project Ga0315282, IMG submission 203693) | Sediment microbial communities from Yellowstone Lake, YNP, Wyoming, USA - YL17G07_20 | ecosystem: Environmental > Aquatic > Freshwater > Lake > Sediment | place: USA: Wyoming | collected...
AGGGAGCCGGTGGTGAAACGCAAATGGCGCAGAATGAAGAAATGGACAAGCAACCCGCTCGCTCACGCTCGCGGCTCTGTATGGGTCAACCACCAATTTCGCGCATCGTGTTCATGAATAATCCAGGTTAACTGGCCCGAAGAGACAACCGGATAACACGATCCTTCTCTGGTTCCGGCCCGTGAGGGCCGGGTAATAATTAGGAGCGAAGGAATGGGGCCGCACCCGCGCTCGATGAACTTCTCCACCGTGTCTGAATGGAACAATAGGAAGGTCCGGCACCTGCGCGATTTTCTTGTGGGTGAAGAGCCGCTGCAAATCCGCGTCGGGAACCGTCCCCTCAGTGTGACAATGCGGACTCCGGGAGATGACATTGAACTGGCGGCAGGCTTCCTTTTCACAGAGGGGATCATCCGTTCCGCGAAAGAGCTCGCCAACGTCCGATTTGACAGCGGATCCGGGTCCGACTGGAACGTGGTTCACGTTGAACTCAAGCGCGGCACCACTTTCAATTCGAAGCGGGTGAAACGTAATTTCCTTGCAACCTCAAGTTGTGGACTGTGCGGCAAGACATTTGTCGAGGAGTGCCGACTCCATGGGATCAAGCGACCCAATCCCCGCTTCCGGCTTGATCCCGAAATCCTTTGTACCTTTCCCGAAACTCTCCGGTCTGCCCAAGTACTGTTCGGCCGGACCGGAGGGTTGCATGCCGCCGGATTGTTCGAAGCATCCGGAAAGCTGATTGCCGTAAAGGAAGACGTGGGGCGGCACAACGCGGTCGATAAACTCATCGGCTGGGCGTTGCTGCAAGGTCGCATTCCTTTGGCGGACTGTGCGCTGCTGGCGAGCGGCCGAGGGGGCTTCGAAATCATCCAAAAAGCGCTGGCGGCGGGGATCCCCCTGCTGGCATCGGTCTCTGCCGCATCCGGTCTGGCCGTCCAGTTGGCTCGCGAGTGTGGGCTTACACTGGTCGGATTCCTGCGCGGCAGGCGATTTGTCTGCTACTGTGGAGAGGAACGTCTGGGGCTCACCCCTGCACCCGAGTCTTAGAGTAATCGGTGGCAACCACGGATCTGCGCTGGAATTCCTAGGGGTTCCATACGCCGGGGATGGGGGTCTGACAGTTGCTGCATTTGCCCTTGCGAAGGAGAACCTCCGTAACCAGGTAGCCATTGCGCTTGACCACAACGTGGTGGCACTTGGGGCAGTACGTGCTCTCCGCTGGGTGGCCCGGTACGTTGCCGATATACACATAATGCAGCCCCTCGGCGTCGGCAATGGCTTTGGCACGTTCTAAGGTGCTGATGGGCGTCGGCGGCAGGTTCTTCAACAAATATTCCGGATAAAAGCGAGAGAAGTGCAAGGGCACATCCTGGCCCAGTTCCGCTTTGATCCAACGGGCGAGTCCCTTGAGCTCCTCGTCGCCATCGTTCAAGGTCGGCACCGCGAGGTAGACGATCTCCGTCCACATGCCTTGCTTGCGCATGGCGACCAGGGCATCGAGCACGGGCTTCAGCTCACCATTGACCACTTCTTTGTAATACTTTTCCGAATACGCCTTTAAATCGACTTTGATGGCATCGACCTCGCGGCACAGCTTTGTCAAGGGCTCCTGTCGAATATAGCCTCCGGTCACAACCACGTTCTTGAGACCCGCAAGGCGTCCGGCGATGGCAGCATCTCTCATGTATTCGTAAAAGATCACTGGTTCCGAGTACGTGTACGCAATAACGGGGCACTCATGCTGCTCAGCCTGACTGGCAACCTGATCGGGAGGAAGAAAGAGCGCTTCGACCTGCTCGGGTCTGACCTGCGAAATCTCCCAGTTCTGGCAGAATTTGCAGTTCACGTTGCAGCCCACGGTGGCAATCGAGAATGCAGTGCTTCCCGGGAGAAAGTGAAAGAAGGGCTTCTTTTCGATCGGATCCACGTTTCTCGCCACAACCCGGGAGTGGACCAGCGTATAGTAAGTGCCGCCCCGGTTTTCGCGCACTCCGCAATAGCCCCGCTCGCGGTCATCGATGACGCATTCCCGGGGGCAGAGCGTGCATTTGATCTTTCTGTAGGGCAGCTTCTCGTAAAAGCTCGCTTCAGCCACATACTTGCTATCATCCGCAACCAGAGACGACGCGGAATGAGGCGGCATCATATACGCCGCCTCGCAAGCCACAGCCAGACAGGGCAGCGACAGGGCCTTCATAAACTCGCGCCGATTCACCGTGCTCAGGCCCGGAGATGGATCTTCATGATTTGTCATCTGCTAACCCTGCAGCATTATGCCTCTGCCACCTGAATCTTTGCGGGATCGCAGACCCCCAAGCGATGGCGCGCGTCAGCCGCCGTCCCGATATACGTGGGCTCGCGCTTCAGATTCCGCAATGGCTCCAGGCGTTTCTCCGCGCGCTTCCTCTCGATAATCTGCCAACCAGTATAATCCACCGCCACACGATCCGTGCCCACAATCAGTCCATTGAAGGGCCAAGTCCATTGAGGCATGAAGGAAGGCCCTCCCTCGTACTGTGCCGTGATCGCGTCGCAGATCGTCAGCCGGACCTTTTGCCTTATCGGAGGGAGCATATTGACGTCGGCCACGTAAGGGTCCCCTGCATTGACATGGTACTTGTTCGGATTGTGGATGGCGCCGAACAGGTTCTTCAATGCCCCGGTGAAGCCGGTGATCCCATGGTCCTTGAGCACCGGCAGGTTGATCACCGCGTCGCACACTTGTGTGAGCGTCGTCGAGATGAGGCTCCCGACGCTCCCATAGACCGCAAGCTCTTGCTCATAGCCGCTCGTGTCGTTGCCAAAGCAGCGGATGCCCGAGCCCCTGTCGGCGATTCGAAAGCCGGCGCTCTCGAGGTCGGCATTCAGCCGATCCCAGATCACTATGCTTCGGATGCCTGCCTGCTGGAGCCTCTCGCAGATGGCATCGACAAGCTGCGGGGTCGTCGAAATGCCCCTGCCGGCGAGGCAGTTCACCTTCAGCCCCACCGCCTCGCCCGGACGCGCCACTTGTTTCCATGCCTCCAGCGGGTTGTCGCGGTTATAAAAACCCTGGAGCGCCCGATCCAGGATCTTCACCAGCGAATCCTGCCCCGGGCCCGATTTCGTTCTCTGCAGTTGCTCGTCGCGAGCGATCACGATTCTGGACTTCCCTGCCTGCGTGGCAACGCCTTGCGGAAAAAGCTCAATGCCGGCAAAAGTACGTCCGGCTATCAAGGTCGAACCGGCCCCCAGACCTGCCTTCAGGAACGCGCGGCGCGAAGTCTTCTCTGATTCCCTCATGCTTGCCAATCGATTGCACCCAGAATTCCTGCAGACATTATAACAAGGTGGGAAAGGGGGTGCCAGGCCGCCATTTGGGGGGCACAGCAGCCTGGCACCTTCCTCTAGCGGATCGGACGAAGTTCGTCGGGGGTGAGTTGGCCGTCCCCGTTCTTGTCCAACATCAGCAGCGCCGCCGACGCGTTGGCGATTTCCGTCGCGTCGAGCGCGCCGTCATGATTTGCGTCCAACGCGGCCATGAGCGGAGGTTCAGACAGAGGGGTAATTGCTGTTCCAGTGGTTCCGGCCATCCATGCGCCACGGCCGCGAAGACCGTTCCCGGCCATCAGACCCTGCTGCCCATCCCGGCCACCGCGCGCGCCGAACAGTTCGTCGGACGTGAGTTTGCCATCCGCATTCTTATCCAGCGTCAGCAGCGCTGTGGATGCATTAGCAATCTCACTTGCGTCGATCACGCCGTCATGATTCGCGTCCAAGACAGCCATGAGAGGCTCCCGACCTGGCCCACCAAAGCCCGGACCACCAAATGCAAGGAACAATTCGTCGGGGGTGAGCCGGCCATCCCCGTTCTTATCCAGTGTCTTCAGCATCGCCGACGCATTGGAGACCTCCGTCGCGTCAATCACACCGTCATGATTCGCGTCTAACGCTGCGAAAACGGCCTGGGCGGGGCGCCCTCCAGGACCCCGGCCACGAAAGCCGTTGTCCGGCGGCGGACTCTGTGCGTTGCCGCGGCCAAGGGGCAGGCCGTAAAACTCGTCGGGCGTGATTACGCCATCCAGGTTCTTGTCCAGCGTCATCAGCACCGCCGGCGCATTGCCGATTTCCTGTGCTTCCAGCACGCCGTTACCGTCCGTGTCCAGCGCGGCCATAAACGGAGGTGCGGGCCTCGCCGGAAGTTGTCCGCTATCGGTTCCGGCCGCAAGCATGCCGCGGCCCTGCCCCCTCATGCCGGGGCGCTGTTGCGCGAATGCAGCGAGCGCCAACACGGCGATCGTCAAGCCTACTAAGACTGCTTTCCCTGTTTTCATAGCCAGACCTGCCTTGTCTATTTTAGTTACGTGCCGGCGTCGCGCCTTTGGTTTCGCCATGAAGTCGGCGCCTGATGCACCGGCATTCCATAATAGTATACGCAAGCCTCGATCGCCTGTATGTTAAAACACCTGCATAATTGTAAAGCTGCTGTAAAATCTGTGCCCTGGCCCGCACCGGCGTCCAGCACCACGGGTCACGATATCATAGCAGCCGCAAAAACTGGTTGAATCGCGCGCGCGATAGTGTTTTCTTAGTGCCCGCGGCCAGGCGCTCTTCCCGCAGGGAGGACCTTCTTGTTGCACCCTTTGCGTTCAATTCGCCGCCCTATTCTTGCGGGCTCCTTTACCCTGTTCCTCGTTGCTGCTGCCGCATGGGCGCGGTCTCCATCAGTTTCTCCGTTTTCCTAGTAATCATCTCAATAACAGCTCTGGCTTCCCAAACGATCTCAGGCAATTCATCCGTAGGAATACAACTGGTCCGGGATCTGAACTGCACGGCCTGTCATTCACTGAAGGGTCAGGGCGCCGGCACGGCGCCCGACCTGGGAAAAACTATGGCGAGGGACTACAGTCCTTCTGCCGTGGCCGGGCAAATCTGGAGCCACGCGCCCGCGATCTGGTCTCATTTGAAGGAGCAGGGCATCTCCTCCCCACGGTTGAACGAAGAGCAGGCGGCAGCTCTTTTTGCCTACTTTGCCTCGGCGCGCTTTTTCGAAGAATTGGCCGACGCCAAGCGAGGCAAGGCGGTATATCAAGATCTGCAATGCGAAAAATGCCATTCTACGGCTGCTGCCGAAGCATTGCACGGCAAAGCAGTTTCATCCTGGCACTCTCTCCAGGATCCCATCGCCCTCGCCTGCAACATGGTGAACCGGCCGGATGCCATGAACAAGACGGTTGCCGGAGGGAAGCCCACGCCCGTGCGGCTGACTTCCCAACAGGTGGCGGATCTGTTGGTGTATCTCAGGCATCAGCCGGAAACGGGCGGGCGAGAAGTTGTCTACTCTTTGCCCGCTTCTTTCCAGGCGGGACGCGCACTGTTGGAAAAGGAAGGCTGCACCAACTGCCACACCGGAAATCTCAGCTTCGACCGCTTTAAGTCGCGGCTCACCGTTCCCGGTTTTGCCGCCGCGATGTGGAACCACAGCCCGCGCATGAAGGGAGCGAACGCGGAACTGACGTGCGAGAACTTGACGGCAATCGCCGGTTATCTGTGGGCCATCGGGCTCTTTGATGAGCGCGGCGATCCCGCCCGCGGCCAGCGGCTGTTCACAAGCCTGGGATGCAGTTCCTGCCATAACGGCTCGGACAAGGCGGCGCCTGCCCTGAATGCGGCCCAGCGGCCGTTCTGCGTCTATATTACTTTCGCAGTCTGGAACCACGGCCCGGAGATGCTGGAACATATGCGGGGTAGGGGGATCTCCTGGCCGCAGTTTACCGGCTCGAAGCTGGCCGACCTGGCCGCGTTTTTGCAGCAGCGCCCGGCGGCAGCGCGCCATTAAAGAGCGGCGTAAGGTTTTTCCCGGCTTTCGCCGGGACAAAGTCGCGCTCATCGAGATCAGTGGCAACGATTGCCATTGAAGCAGTGGTTGTTCCTCGTTCAACGGCTGCTCAAGGTCAGCGTCGCGGATTCCAGGCTCGGAGCCGTAACCCTCAGCGATATTTTGCCTGGGACCTCTGTGGATCGGAGGATCAGCAGTCCTCTGCCTTGATAGGTTTTGTGTACCCGGCCTTTGCAGTCCTCAGTGTTGCTCAGGTCGCCATTGCCGATGCCGATGACTTCATCGGGCCCGTCCAATTCAAACGTCAGCGGCTGATCCGCATTCGGTACGCGCACGCCCTGGGCGTCCACGATCCGGAACTGTACGTGACAGATGTCCTTGCCATCCGCCCGCAGTTGCGCCGCGTCAGCCTGCAGCTCGATGCGCTTCGCCTCTCCCGCCGTTTTCAAGGCAAACTCACACACAGGCCGGCCGTCTTTGCTTCCCACGGCCCTGAGAATCCCCGGCTCATAAGGAACGTCCCAGCCCAAGACCCCCTCCACCGCATCCACGAGCCGTCTGGTTCCGATCGTCCGGCCATTAAGGGTCAGCAGGACTTCAGGGCAATTCGAATAGCACGAAACGGCCACCGTCGCGGTGACCGGCCAATTCCAGTGTTCCTCACCTCTTGCTCCACGTATTCTGGTCCCACTGCCGACCGAGGCGCAGAGGTAGACCATCGGCGTTTCGCTCCACAGGCTCTGTCGGAACCAGGCGTTGGGCTTCTTGAACCCGCACAGGTCCAGGAGTCCGGCGCCATTGGCTCGATTTGGAAACGCGCGCGCTTCGCCCAGGTAGTCGATCCCAGTCCACAGAAACTGGCCGGCCACATAATCGTTGTCCCGGACCACGGCCCAGTTGCTGAATTGGTGGCCGTTTTCGCTGCCGAAAATGATCCGATTTGGATATCGTTTGTGATCCTGCGGATAACGGGATTCCTGGTAGTTGTATCCGACGATGTCGAGCAGCCGCGTCAGCCCGACCGCATCCGACATCGCCAGGCTCGCCAGCGCCGCAGTCACTGGCCGCGCGCGGTCCAGCTTCTTGACGGCCTCGATCAGTGGCCTGGCGTATTTGACCAAGTTCTCTGCCGGCGGATTCTCCTGGCGGTAGTCCTTCTCAAGCACGGGGTGAGAAAAGGGATCGTTGGGATAGTCAATCTCGTTGCCGATGCTCCACATGATCACGCAGGGATGATTTCGGTCCCGGCGCACCATGTCCTGAATGTCGGTGACGGACCACTCGGTGAATATCTCGCCATAGCCGAATCGGCTGGGCACGCCCACGTTCCAGCCGCTCACCCACTTGTTCTTGGGCGGCGTGAACTCATCAAAGGCTTCGTCCTTGACCAGCAGGCCCAGCCGGTCACAGAGATCCAGCAGCTCCGGCGCCGGCGGGTTGTGGCTGGTACGAATCGCGTTGACCCCCAATTCCTTTAAAGCACGCAGACGGCGTTTCCATACTTTCTCCGGAACGGCGGCGCCCAGGCACCCGGCATCATGATGCACACACACGCCTTTGAGCTTCACCCGGCTCTCATTGAGCAGAAATCCCTTGTCCGCATCGAAGCGGATCGTGCGAATCCCAAACCGCGTCGAAGTCTCATCGACTATCGTGGAATCAGCAACCAACCGGCTCCTGAGCGTATAGAGCATCGGCGAGTCAATCGACCATCGCTGCGGCCTGGCAACGGTTGTCTCCTGGACCAGTGTCTGATTCTTGCCGGCCTCCAACCTCCCCGGTGTTGTCAGGCTCGCCGTTACGCGTCCATCGGCTGCAACAACTTCTGATTCGAGAAGGAACGGCCTGCTTCCGCCCGAACCGTTCTCGATCGCGGTCTCGATGCGGACTACCGCCCGGTCCTCTCCGACTCTCGGCGTCGTGACGTAGGTGCCCCAGTGGCCGATGCGCAGCGGGTCCGTGATGCGCAGGCGAACATGCCGATAGATTCCAGAGCCCGTATACCAGCGCGAGTCTGCAAATCTCGAATGGTCCACGCGAACGGCCACGATGTTGTCATCGGAACCGAATCTCACATGCGGCGTCAGCGTGCATTCGAAGCTCGAATAACCATAGGGCCTGCCGCCCACGAATTGCCCGTTGATCCAGACCTCAGCATAGTCGTAGACGCCGTCGAACTCGATCGCCACGATTTTCCCTTTATGCTGCGCGTCCAGATGGAAGTGCTTGCGATACCACCCCAGCCCGCCGGGCGCGTATCCGTTGCCGCTGCCGTAGTCGGCGCTGAACGGTCCTTCGATGCTCCAATCGTGCGGCAGGCTCACCTGCCGCCAGCCGGAGTCATTGAACGCCGGCAGGGCGGCATTCGCAAAGTCTCCGCGGCTGAAAAGCCAGCCCGCATCGAAATCGACAAGCGTTCTCGCGGGCGAGGACGCCGCATTGCATTCTGAAGGCGCCTCCCGATTGGCTGCTCTGCTCATTCTCCCCAAATGGGCACCAAATCGAGCGTCAGGACCAGACGCGATGATTGTCGCAAGCAGCAAGGTGCACGATGGAATAATCTTGCTTCTCCTGCTCGAATAAAGTGACATCGCGGCCCCCCAGAAAAAAGGTGACAGACAATCATGCGCATGAGTTGGCGCCACTGGTGACTGTCACCTGGCACCCTTGACATCAAGGAACACCGGACATAAAGTGGGCCCCAAGGCCGGACAGCTTATTTAAACGTCGTCACGAAATAGCAGCCGGCTGCAACAGCCAACCGGGTTCGTAGAAAGGAAATATCATGACAGGTAAGTTCAAACCGGCGCCGCACGTTGCATTTCTCTCCTTATTAATGCTGACTATGTTTCAAGGTGGGCCTGCGCGTCAGATCAAGGAACTCGCCGATTATGTGAATCCTTACATAGGTTCCATAAGCCCCAAGACCGGCGGCACCTCGCCGACCGTTCTCGTACCTCATGGTTCGGTGGCCTTATCCCCTCAGTTTACTCCCGGTATAGGAGATAGATACCTGGCAGACAAGATCTTTGGCTTTCCTGTCGGGCCCGCATTTATTATGGCGAATGTCGGCGTGATCAAGACAGGCAGCAGGGATAACGCCTCGCGGTTCGACCATGACATGGAGACAGCGACTCCCTATTATTATGCGGTTCTTCTCGAGGATTCCAGCATAAACTTGGAGTACACGATTAGCGACAACGCGGTTTACTTTCGGTTCACATTTCCGCAAGCTGCCAGCTCCAACATTCTGATGAGCATGTCCCGCAGCGCATCCATAAACATTGTCCGAGACAGCGCCATCGAAGGATCCGGCGGCGGAGGTCTCCGTGGCGGTCCGGGTAATAGAGTCTTCTTTCGTGCAGAATTCAGCAAACCCCTCATGTCATTCGGAACCTGGATCGGCCAAAATATCGCCCAGGGATCGGCAACTCAGACAGGGGACGGCATAGGCGCATTTGTCAGCTACCCCACTTCCAGGGGCGAACAAGTATCAATGAGGATGGGCATCTCAGCCACAAGCATAGAGGAAGCGCGACGAAATCTTGCCAGGGAAATTCCTTCGTGGGGCTTCGATGAGGCGAAAAACAGAGCCAAGGCCCGATGGGATCAGGCGCTGAGTCTGATCAAGGTTGAAGGCGGCACGGAGGAACAGCGCGCCGCGTTCTACACCGCATTTTATCGGACCATGGGCAGAAAAGGGAATGTGTGGGATACATACCGGTGCGCCTACCCGCTTCAAACCATAGTCGAGCCGTCAGAAAACCTGAAAGCCATCCGAGAATTTGTCAAGGCCTATGTAGACACGGGATGGCTGCCCAGTTCCGGCGCCATGATAGGACATCATTCGACGGCTGTGATAACAGACGCCTACATGAAGGGCTTGCGCGACTTCGATGTGGAGAAGGCGTATGAGGGCATGAGGAAAAACCACATGGAAGCTACGATGATCCCGTGGAGAGATCGGGGCCCGATAACGGAACTCGAAAGATGTTACTTTGAAAAGGGATTCTTCCCTGCCCTTCCCGTCAGGGAAGACGCAAAAGTGGCAGACCTGGAGAAGTGGCGCGCGGATGCAAGAAGGCTGGTCGGTTCTCAGATGCCGTACCAGATCACCTGGCTCCCCGAGGTCGGGGTCAAGGAATGGGTGAAGGAAGTCGATCCGTGGCACAGAAGGCAATCTGTATCTGTCACCCTGGAACACAGCTACGATGACTGGTGCCTGGCACAGATCGCCAAAGCCCTGGGCAAGACCGCGGATTACGAGCTCTTTATGAAACGGGCCCGCAATTATCAAAACCTCTTTGACCCGAGGATCGGCTGGATGGCCCCGAAGACGGCCGACGGCAATTGGGTGGAGCCGTTTGATCCCAAGCTCTCCGGCGGCTTTGCCGGCGAGGCTTACTTTGCGGAGTGCAACTCCTGGATCTATACCTGGAGCGTCCAGCACGATGTGCAAGGCTTGGTCAATCTCATGGGCGGAAGAGACAAATTCATCGCGAAACTGAACGCCCTCTTCACGGAACAGTATGTCATGGACAAGCCGGCATTCTTGGGCCAATTCCCGGATATGTCCGGGCTGATCGGCATGTATTCTCAAGGTAACGAGCCATCATTCCACATTCCCTACTTGTATAATTATGCAGGCCAGCCCTGGATGACCCAGAGACGCGTGCGGGAAATCATGAGGCTATGGTATAACGCCGGTCCCTTTGGCCTGAGCGGTGACGATGATGGCGGAGCCATGTCCTCATGGTATGTATTCAGCGCAATGGGATTTTATCCGGTATGCCCCGGCCGCCCGATCTATGATGTCGGAAGTCCTATATTTGACAAAGTCACGATCAACATAGGCGGCGGCAAAACGTTCGTGATCGAGGCCAGGAATGTATCGGATAAGAACAAATACATTCAATCCGCCACACTGAATGGGCGGCCGCTAAACAAGCCGTGGTTCGAACACGCTGACCTGACAAGAGGCGGGAGGCTCACTTTGGAGATGGGACCAAGGCCCAACGAAAAATGGGGCAGCGCGCCTGAGGCGGCGCCGCCTTCGATGTCGCCTCCCGCAAAGTTCTGACACCGGCCTGGCGTCCAGCGCCCGACCTCTTCCCCTATGCCGAGTTCTTTAGCTCTGCAGTCGGATTCAGGAACGGCCGATGTGAAAGAACAGCGCGTCGCCGGTTCGTCAGAGAAGGGAGACATTTCCGTGCCGCCAACGGTCTGTCCTAAATGCGGATTTCAGCAGGATGAGGGTGAGGAGTGCCGGCGGTGCGGCATCGTCTTTGCGCGCTATCGTCGGCCGACACTCGCCATCCTATATCGCAGACATGCGCGTCTCACAGGGCCGCCTGGTTGTCACCTCCCGTTAAACCGAAAGCGGCCAGCAGCGCGTCGAGAATGCCGCTGATCGCAACTCGGCATTCCCCTCCCCTCATGCGGAGCGGAATCGGAAACGAAGGTGACGAACACGCGCAATGGAGGCGCGCGCACGGCGCTTACGGCACCGAGAGCTTGACGAGCTGTTTGCCCATGTTGCGGCCGTTCAACATGCCGATAAAGGCGCGGGGCGCATTTTCTATCCCATCCACGATGTCCTCGCGATATTTCAATTTGCCCGCCTGCAGCCATTCCGTGAGCTGCTTCAGCGCCTTGGGATAGCGGTCGGCAAACTGGAAGACAAAAAACCCTTCGGCGCGCGCCTG
>Ga0315282_10014911_pt1 | contig 11525 bp, 12 predicted proteins | sample YL17G07_20_MG_FD_203693 | JGI IMG/M metagenome (GOLD analysis project Ga0315282, IMG submission 203693) | Sediment microbial communities from Yellowstone Lake, YNP, Wyoming, USA - YL17G07_20 | ecosystem: Environmental > Aquatic > Freshwater > Lake > Sediment | place: USA: Wyoming | collected...
GAGGTCCGCGCGGTAGTACATCGCGTAGACGTCGAAGTCGAAGAGCATCACGACGTAGTTGCCGTCGAACGTCATCGCGTTGAGGGCGCCCTCAGTGTACTGCTGGTCGATCGGCTGGCCGTTCAGCTGGCCGCCGGAGAGCTCGGTCAGGTTGGTGAACAGGCCGTTCGACGCGAACGTCGGGATCCACGTCATGTCCATGGTGGCCAGGTCTGGCGCCGCACCAGAGGACACCGCGACCGTGAACTTGTCGTGCGTGGCGGTCCAGCCGAGCGCCTGGTAGTCGACGGTGATCCAGGGGTACTCCTTCTCGAAAGCCTTGATCACGCTGTCCTGGAACGGCGTCGCCTTGCCGTAGTAGTCCCAGACGGTGATCGTGACGGGCTCGTGGCTCGCGCTCGGGCCGCCGGTCCCGGTCGTCGTGCCGCCTCCGCCCCCTGAGCACGCGGTCAAGACGATGGCCGTGAGCGAGAGGACGGCGACGGTGCGGTTCACGCGGATCATGCCGGTCGCCTCCTTCGGCCTCCGCGGGCGCCCAGCCAGGACGCCCAGAGAGGTCCGCGTCGTGACGGATAGACCTCCAGGCGAGACTCTATCCCCCCTCGCCGCCGCGGTCGACAAGGGGACTAGACGGCTGCGGGCCGGACACCCGCCACGACGAGCCCCACCACGAGCGCCGCGACGGCCAGTCGATACCACACGAACACCGCGAAGCTGTGCCGCCGCAGGTAGGAGAGCAGGAACGTGATCACGAGGAACCCGCTCACAGCCGAGCACCCCACGCCCCACACGAACGGGCCGGCCATACCCTGCGGCATCCCGGTCCGCGTGAGGTCGAACCCCTTCAGGACCCCGGCCCCCGCGATGATCGGAAGGGACAGCAGGAAGGAGAAGCGCGCAGCCGCCTCGCGGCCGAACCCCATCGCGCGACCGGCCGTGATCGTGACGCCCGAACGAGAGACGCCCGGTTGGAGCGCGAGCACCTGAGCGAGGCCGAGAAGGAGCCCGCCGCGCACCGAGAGATCCTCAAGCCCGCGCCGTTCTCCGACCGTCCGGTCGACGACGTACAGGACCACGCCGAAGACCGCGAGCATCGCCGCGATGATCAGCGGTTGTCCGAGCTTGTCCTCCACGACGCTCTCGAGCGTGGCACCTGCGATCACCCCGGGGATCGTGCCGATGACGAGCGCCCAGGCGAGTCGCTCGTCGACGGTCGAGATCCTCCGCTCCCGGATCGAACGGATCCACGCCACGAGGTAGCGCGCGACGTCTCGACGGAAGTAGACGAGCGCGCCGACGAGCGTTCCGAGGTGCAGCGCCACGTCGAAGGCCTTGTTCAGCGCGACGTGGTTCAGGATCGACCAATCGAACAGCCAGGGCACCAGGATCAGGTGCCCCGAGCTCGAGATGGGGGCGAACTCGGTCACCCCCTGGGTGATGCCGAGGACGATCGCCTGCAGGATGGTCAGGGCCGCTCCTCCCGGTCGGGACGACAGCGGCCCATCCTATCCGTCGGGCGCGAGGAAGAGCGTCAGGTCATGCCGCCTCCCCCGTCGAGTCGATCGTGACGGCGATCTCGGCGAAGGCCGTGGCGTAGGCGAGGTCCTCCGCCGTCTCGGGGCTGACGAGCAGGACGAGCGAGGGGCCGGCGACGTCACCGGACGCGACGAGCGTCGCACCAGCGTCGCTCTGGTCGAGCAGGCGGAGCACCTCGAGACCGGTCGCGACGGTCTCGGTGTGCGGGTGCGGACCGCCGAAGGTCGCGAGCACGTCGACCCTGTCGCCCGACCGGATGGTCCCCGGCGGCATGCCTGACGGAACGATGAACGCCCGCAGCCCGGACGGTATGAGGGACGCGACCGGGCCGCCGGCCGTGCCGACCCTCGTCGCCGTCACAGCCTCGCCCTCCGCGAGATCCGAAGCGAGCGTCCGACCGACGGCCTGTTCGACCGATCGCAGCGCGCCGGGCGGCGCGAAGGCCGACGGGAAGAGGGCCACGCGGACCGCGTCCGCCGCGAGGACCGTTCCGCGGGTCAGGTCCCGCGCGGCGGCGGCGACCGGCACCCGTTCGCCGACGACCGGCCGCAGCGCCTCGAGCCTGCGTTCATACCCGTTGACCAGTGCGAACGAGGCGATGCCGCACGCAACGGCGAGCAGGCCGAGCGCCTTCGACCTGGGCGACCAGCGCCGCCGGAACATGACAGGCTCCTTCCGCGTGAACCCACGGGGGAGGAGACGCGGCCGACGCTAGCGCACGGGCGCCACGCGCGCCGTGAGGTACCTCACACCGCGCGCGGTCTCTTCGGGGGTGCGAGGGGCATCACCCGCAGCCGGTAGTCCTCGAGCGCCTCGCGCCCGACGATCATGGAGACGGACTCCAGGATGCGCTCTCCGAGCTGGTTCGGCTCTTCGGAGGTCTTGAAGCGGAGCTCGACGGTGACGAGGACAGGTTCGCCGGTCATGTGGGCGATGGTACCCGCCCGGAGTGCAGACCCGAGCACCCGCCGCAGCTCAGACTTCGAACGTCGCTCCGGTGAGGGCCGTCGCGCAGGGGCAGTTGCGCTCGGCCGGCACCGCCGGGATGACGGCGAGGAGCAGGTCCCGCAGTCTCGCGTTGTTCTCGTTGAACACCCGGATGACCTCTTCGTTCGTGACCGGTGGGATGCCCTCGAGCCCGACGTCGTAGTCGGTGATCAGCGAGATGTTCGCGTAGCAGATCTCGAGCTCGCGGGCGAGCAGCGCCTCCGGGTACTGGGTCATGTTGATGACCTCCCACCCGGCGGCCTTGAACCACGCCGATTCGGCGCGGGTCGAGAACCGCGGTCCTTCGATCACAACCACCGTTCCGCGCTCGTGCACCGCGATGCCGAGCTCGTGACCCTTCGAGATCACGGCCTCGCGCATCGTTGGGCAGTACGGGTCGGCGAACGAGATGTGTGTGGTGACCGGCCCGTCGTAGAAGGTGTTCGGCCGTGCTCGCGTGCGGTCGACGAGCTGATCGCACACGACGAAGTCGCCCGGCTTCACGTGTTCCTGGAGCGAGCCGCAGGCGTTCGGCCCGAGGATCCGTCGCACCCCGAGTTCCTTCATCGCCCACAGGTTCGCCCGGTAGTTGATCTGGTGCGGCGGATACTGATGGTGAACGCCGTGCCGAGGGATGAACGCCACACGCCGCCCGTCGATCTCACCGACGACCGGCGGCGCCGAGGGCTTGCCGTAGGGCGTGTCGACATCGACGGTCTCGGCCGACTCCAGGAACGAGTAGAAGCCCGAGCCGCCGATGATGCCGATCTCAGCCGTGCTCATGCGCTCTTCTCCTTGGCGCTCGTCGAGGTCGGGGGATCCGACGACGATGAAGGCGGCGAAGACGACGAGCGCGAGGAGGAGGACGAGGGCGCCGTCTCAGACGACTCGTCCTTGGATCCCACCTTGGCGGGCTTGGACGACGAACGGTTGTCGGTCGAGTAGAACCCCGACCCCTTGAACAGGATGCCAGCGGGGTGGAACACCTTGCGGAGCTGCCCGCCGCAGACGCCGCAGGTCTTGAGCGGCTCCTCGGAGAGGCGCTGGAAGACCTCGACGTGCTGCCCGCACCGCGTGCAAGCGTACTCGTAGGTCGGCATGCGAAAAGTGTAGCCGACCGCTCACCGCCCCCCGTCAGACGGACTCGCGATGTACGTCTGCCAGGTCGCAACCCCAGCGGACGCGCGGATCCCGAGCGTCAGTCGCTGACCGCCTCCAGGAGCAGGCGGCCGACACGCTCGTTCGCGTATCTTCCGGCGAATGCGTCCTGGCCCGGGCCGAAGGCGTACATCGGCGTGTCCGTGGCGGTGTGCTCGGCCGGAGAACCGTCACTCCAGGCCCAGGTCAGGTGCTCCCGCGCCGAGAGGACATCGGAGATCTCCATCATCGTCTTCCAGTTGTCGTACTGGGTGAGCAGGCGCTTCTCCGTGCGCGTGAGGTCCGTGATGCCCGCGTAGGTCGCCATCGCCTGCTCGGCCGTCAAACGTCCCAGCTTGATCTGGCGCCATATGAACATGTCGGTCGCGCTTTGGCCCGCGATCACGGACGTGTCGATCCCGGAACCGAAGTTCAGGCCACCGGTCTCGTGGTCGGCCGTCACGAGGACGAGCGTGTCGTCCCGGCCGCTCGCGTAGTCGAGCCCGACCTGGACCGCCCGGGCGAACTCCTCCACCTCGGCGGCATCGCAGGCCGCGTCCCGTTGGTGACCGCACCAGTCGATCTGCCCGCCCTCGACCATCAAGAAGAACCCGTTCGGGTCCTGTCCCAAGACGTTGAGGGCGGCAGTCGTGAAATCGGTGAGTGTGGGCTGGACGCCGACGGCCCCCGTCTCCTCGCGATCCAGGTTGTACGCCAGGGGCCTGTTCCCCTCCCCGGGGAAGCCGTACAGGCTGGTCGGCCACGGGGTCTCCCCGGCCAGGTATGGCGCGAGATCGGTCGAGTTGTCGATGTACGTGACGCCCGAGCGTCCATCGAGCAGGTAGGTGTATTTCCACGAACTCGACAGGAGCACCTCGATGCCCTGTTTGACGTACTGCCTGGTGATCGCGAGCTTCCAGTCCCGACTCATCACGTGGGCGGCGAACGCCGCGGGCGTCGCGCCCGTCTCGGCGTCGGTCGTGACCAGACCGGTCGCCTTGCCGTTCGACTCGGCCCGCTCGAGCACGGTCTCGACCGGTCTGCCGTTCGGCGCCGTCGATAGCTGGCCGTTGTGGGTCTCGACACCCGTCGCGAGCGCGGTGCCCGCGGCCGCCGAGTCCGTCACGCCGTCCAACGAGGCGGTGGCGAGGCTACCGGTCGTCCAGGGCACAGCGTCGGTCCACAGTGGTCCGTCGGCCATCAGCTTGCCGAGCTTGACCTCATTCGGTCCCATCCCGTCCCCGATGAACAGGATGACGTTCTTCACGCCGGAGAAGTCCGGCGCCTTGGCTCCCGCCGGCTGCGGGGGGGTAGCGAGACCCACCGCGGCGACGAACACCACGAGGGCCCAGACCCATGCCCGACTCCTCCTCATGTTTCCCCCTCTCCGGACACGACCCGTCTCTTGGCGGGAAGCGTAGAGGACTTCTTCTCGTTCTGCAGAGCGTGCGCCCCGGCCTCTCCGGCCTCACTCGATGCTCGGCCGCCGAACGCCGGACGAGGAGGCACGAACGGCACCGGTACCTGCACCTGCGACGGGACTCCCAGAGCGCTGCTCCTTCGGGGTAGACTCCGCTTCCCGACACGGCGATCGGAGTCGGCGATGCCCAGGAAGGTCACGAAGGCGGTCATCCCCGCCGCCGGGCTCGGCACGCGGTTCCTTCCGGCGACGAAGGCGCAGCCGAAGGAGATGCTGCCGGTCGTCGACAAGCCGGCCATCCAGTACGTGGTCGAGGAGGCGGTCCGCGTCGGCCTCACCGACATCCTCATCGTGACCGGCCGCGGCAAGCGCTCGATCGAGGATCACTTCGACCGCTCGTTCGAGCTCGAGTACTACCTCGAGATGAAGGGCAAGCTCGATGAGCTGAGGGAGGTCCGCGAGATATCCGAGATGGCGGCGATCCACTACATCCGCCAGCGCGACGCGCTCGGTCTCGGGCACGCGGTCGCCGTCGCGGAGGGGTTCGTGGCCGGCGAGCCCTTCGCGGTGCTGCTGGGCGACGACATCATCGCCGAGTCGAATCCCCTTCTCGAGGAGATGCTCCGGGTGCACGAGCGCTACGGGCGGAGCGTGCTCGCCGCCATCGAGGTCTCACGCGATGAGATCGGGATGTACGGCGCGATCCGACCGGAGTTCATCGAGGAGCGCCTGGCGAGGGTCCTGTCGATCGTCGAGAAACCGGCTCCGGGGGAGGCTCCTTCGAACCTCGCGGCGATCGGCCGATACGTCCTGACCCCGGAGGTCTTCGACTGCCTGCGCGAGACCGAGCGCGGCAAGGGCGGCGAGGTCCAGCTCACGGACGCGATCAACCTGCTCGCGCAGGAGCAGGCCGTGTACGCGTGGCAGTTCGAGGGCGGGCGCTACGACGTCGGTAACAAGCTCGACTACTTGAAGGCCACGATCGAGATGGCGATCGACCGCGAGGACGTCGGGAAGGGCCTGCGCGAGTACCTCGCAGATCTCGTGCAGCGCAAGAAGCTCCTCTAGGCTCGCCGCGGCCGGGGGTGCTTCTCGATGCCCCGACTAGACTGGGGGCATGGACACGTCCTCTCCCGTCCACGACCACGACAGCGGAGAGGGGCTGCTCCCGGTCGAGGAGGTTAGGGAGAGGGTCCTCTCGCTCGTCCAGCCGCTCTCGCCTCTCGAGCTCCCGCTCCCGGAGACCTACGGCTGCGTGTTGGCAGGGGACGTCCTCGCGCAGAACGACATCCCCGATTTCACCTCGTCGGCGATGGACGGGTTCGCCGTCCGCTCCAGCGAGGTGGCGGCCGCGACCCCCGTGGAACCGGTCGAGCTTCGGATCGTTGGCCGCGCCCTGATCGGGCAGCGACCGGAGTCGACGGTGGGCGGCGGCGAGGCCGTGCGCATCGCGACGGGCGCCCCGATCCCCGCCGGCGCCGACGCGATCGTCCCGATAGAGAACTGCGAGGTGCTCGGCGAGACCGTGCGGATCCTCGCCGGCTCGCCCGAGGGCAAGCACATCCGGCCGGCCGGCGAGGACGCCCGGAGCGGTGAGGTCCTCGTCCAGAGGGGGCGGCGGCTGATGGCGCCCGAGCTCGGCCTGCTCGCGACGGCCGGTGTGCAGCACCCGCTCGTGCATCCGCGGCCCCGGGTCGTCGTGCTCTCCACCGGCGACGAACTCATCCCGCCCGGCCAAGCGCCGGAGTTCGGGCAGGTCCGCGACTCGAACGCGTACATGATCCTCGGCGCGCTGCGCGAGGCCGGCGCGTCACCGGTGATGGCCGGCATCATCCGCGACGACGTCGAGGAGCTGAAGGAGACCGTGCTGAACCACCTCGCGCAGGCCGACGCGTTCATCTCCTCCGGGGGGGTGTCGGTCGGCGAGCGCGACGTCGTGAAGGCGGCGTTCTTCCGGCGCGGCGACCTCGACTTCTACAAGGTGGCGATGCAGCCGGGCATGCCGCAGGGTTTCGGTCACATCGAGGGCAAGCCGTTCTTCGGGCTGCCGGGGAACCCCGTGAGTGTGTTCGTCTCCTTCGAGGTGTTCATCCGGCCGGCGATCATGAAGATGCTCGGCCGCCGGCAGCTGTTCCGGCCCGAGGTGCCGGCGAAGCTCGAGGCCGATGTCACAGGGCCGAAGGGCAAGACACAGTACGCCCGCGTTCGCGTGAGGCGGACCCCCGACGGGTGGGTCGCGACCCCGACCGGCGGCCGCGGCTCGAACCTCATCTCGACTGTCTCGAGGGCGAACGGCCTCGCGATCGTTCCTCCGGGGATCGAGACCGCTCCGGCCGGGAGCGAGGTCAACGTCATACTGTTCCGCTCGATGGAGGACTGAGCGGGTGACGGGCGAGGGCGTCGTGCGAGAGAGCGTCGCGAGGATCGTCGAGATCGGAGACAAGGAGGTCACCGACCGCGAGGCCGTGGCCGAGTGCGTGATCACGATGACGCCGGAAGCGTGCGTACATCTGATGGCCGGCACGCCGAAGGGGAACCCGCTCGAGGCTGCCCGCGTCGCCGGCTTGATGGGCGTGAAGCGCACGCCCGACCTGCTGCCGTTCTGCCACCCGATCGCGGTTACCGGCGCCGAAGTTGTCGTCGAACCCGATGAGGCCAGCGGCCGCATCCGCGTGCAGACGACGGTGCGCGCGAAGGACCGCACCGGCGTCGAGATGGAGGCTCTCACGGCCGCGGCGATCGCGGCGCTCAGCCTCTACGACACCGCGAAGGCGTTCGACCGCGCAGCGCGGATCGACGGCCTGCGTCTGCTCGAGAAGCGCGGCGGCAAGTCCGGCCACTACACGGCCGGGTAGCGGCAGAGCAGCGTCGGCTACTCGACCTTCTCGCTGAAGCGGAAGCCGCGCTCGACGAGCTCGGGGATCAGAGCCTTCGCGTCGACGGCGAGCTCGTTCGGGGTCGCGCCGGGCGCGATCCGCCCGGAGGCCATCATGTGGCACACGATCGCCGCATGCCAGCCGGTCGCCTGCTCCATCGCGGTGAAGCCGAGCTCATCGTTCGGGTCGACGAACACGTCGACGGTCGCTGTCGCCGGGCGCCCGCCCTTCTGCCCCGACGCGATGATGCGGCAGATCACGACGTCGCGAGTGCCCGGCTTCGCGGTGATCCGCGGCTCGAGCAGGGCGAGGAGCACGTCCCGCGGCACGATCGTCGCGTCGCCGACGCGGACCGGCTCCCGGGAGAACAGCCCGAGGTCGCAGAACGCGCGGTACTGCGCTGCGTGGCCGGGCCAGCGCAGGATCTTGAACCGCAGCGAGCGCAGGTCCTTGCCGAGCGTCCGAGGTGTCGTCGAACCGGTGTTCGCGATGATCCCCTCTAGTTCCCCGAAAGGCGGGCCGAAGTCGAACACCTCGTCCTGCGACGGGTCGAGGCACGGGATCTCGACCGGTTTCCCGTCCAGGATGAAGGTGCACGAGCCGTCGTACTCGTTGATCAGCCCCTCGGTCATGAACGTGACCTCGTAGTTCCAGGGAGGCTTCGGCTCGAGGGGGATGCCGCCGTCGAGCATGAGCACGTCCTCGGCACGGTCGAGAAGTCCCATCGCGTACACGATGAGGTTGTTCGCCATGCCGGGGGCCTCACCGCAGTCGGGGACCACACACACACCGGCGGCCTTCGCGCGCTCATCGAACTCGAGCTCCTTCAGCACGATCGGCGTGTTGCCGCCAAGATCGCAGTGGTGGGTCCGCGTGTCGACTGCCGCCTCGGCGACCCCGAGGTTGAACGTGTAGGGAAGGGCGCTCACGATCGCGTCGAGCGGCTCGAGCAGCTCCCGCACAGCCTGGCCATCGCTCCCGTCGAGGGTGACCCCCGACGTCCGGTCGGCAGCGGCGAGCCGGTTCACGCGCTCGGCTGAGGCTTTCGCCCGGTCGCCGTCCACGTCGGCGAGGACGACGGAGTCTGCCTCGCCGCGGACGAGGAGGTCATAGGCGGCGCCCGTCCCCTGCCGACCGGCGCCCAGCACGCCGTAGCGGTACGCGGACATGTCCGCTCCTTTCGGTCGCGTTCTCGAGATCGGACGGGAGGTTATCGCGGGGTGGAGGACGGAGCCCCGGCCGAAGGGCCCGCTCGGGGAGGGAGGCAGTCCCGGTGGCTTCGAGGCCGTGTCACCGCACCCGTGACGGGAACCTGGGAAGAGGCGTCCATGGAGGAAGCCCAGAATTACATAGATGTGATTGAACCTCCCAGATATGGGCGCTAGCGTGCTGTTTCGGCCCAGATGTTGTGGCGAAGCCGGGGAACCACGGAAGAGGGGCTGACCGCGTGAGTTGGCTGATGCTGGCGGCCCTGGGCATGATATGGGCAGCCTTCCTCCTCCCATCGGAGCGAAAGAAGGCTTCGAAGCGGAGCGTGGAGGACTTCGAGAGGAACATGGAGCTGCTCGCAGAGACCGACGGGCACCAGCAGGGACGTTGGATCATCACCCCCCGCAAGGGCGTCGCGTTCGTCGGTCCGAGGGAGCGGGCTCATCAGCGGGCCCGCGAGCGCCACCGCAAGGTCTTGGCCTTCCTCCTCGAGACCATCGGCCTCAGCTTCCTCATCGGTCTCGTGCCGCCGCTCCACGTCGTGTGGTGGGCCACCGCAGCCCTCGTCGCGTTGCTCGCCGCCTACGTGTGGATGCTGCTCTCGCTCAAGGAGCGCAGCCGGCGGGCTCACGCGAGCGAGCCGATGCATCAAGCGACTGCTCCGAAGCTTGCCCGCCCGGTGAGGCAGCGCTACGTGAGCGAGAGCGCGAGCCGGACGGCACGTCCGTCGTTCAATGGCCTCGTCGCGCACGGCGTGGATGACATCGCGAACATCGTGGTCCGGCCGGCCCGCGAGGTCGGCGCACGCGTCTGACGCCCGCGGTGGACCTCGACGACATCTCCGACGGCCTCCGCCGTCGCTTCGACGAACGCATGGAGGCGCGCGAGCGTGCGCTGCCGGCCGCTCGCCGAGCGATCCGCTCGTGCGCGAACGCTATCCGCGCGATCCATCGCTCCGAGTGGGAGACGGCACATCGTCTGATGGACCAGGCCAAGGCCGCGATCGACGAGGGGCTCGAAGCCGTCCGCCTCCATCCCGACATCCGCTTCGCCGGCTATCTGCAGGATGCGCAGAAGGAGTACGCGGAGGCTCGCATCACCGAGGCCGTCGTGACTGGCGCGGCCGAGCCGCCGAGGCCGGAGGATCTCGGCGTCGAGGACGCCCCCTACCTGAACGGTATGGCCGAAGCGATCGGCGAGGCGCGCCGTCACATCCTCGACCTTCTCCGTCACGGCAAGGTGGCCCAGGGGGAGACCGTCCTCACCGCGATGGACGACATGTACTACGTGCTCGTCTCGATGGACTACCCCGACGCGATCACGCTGAACCTGCGCCGCTCGACCGACGTGGCGCGCAGCCTGATCGAGAGGACCCGCGGCGACCTGTCGGTGGCGATCGTCTCCCGCGACCTCCGCGACGCGCTCGACCGTCACGCCAAGGACATCCGCGGGGATCGGTGATCGAGCTCGGCAAACAGGTGATGAGCCTCTGCTAGCCTAGCTGCGGCATCGGGGGTGTAGCTCAGACCGGTAGAGCGCTGCCTTCGCACGGCAGAGGTCGGCGGTTCGAATCCGCTCACCTCCACGGGAGTTCCCGCAGGTCGGAGGGCTCTCCCTGCGGATGGCAGCCTCGCGTTCCTCCTCTTTCGGCTCGACGGAGCCGGACCGTTGGGTGGTCTCCTTCAGGGACCGCGGCAAGGTGCCCTTCGGCGACTCCCCGTCCGGCGACTGCGAGCGTCGCGAGGACTGGGCCGCGTCCGACCGGGACAGGGCGTCTTGTCGGCGATCCGGCAGCGACCAACGGCCGATCGAGGATGCGGATCGGAGCGCCCGGAGGCGATCCACTGGATCTGCTGGGAGGCAATGCAGATAGTTGACAGTCAACAGTCACGCCCATAGCATCCCCGGCCGAGGATCCACCAGGGCCTCTCCCGTGCCCTCGTCGGGGCACGGGGGCGAACTCGTCCTGACTGTTCCTGCGCGACTGGCGGCACCTGCCCGGCTGGCGGTGGGAGTGGGGGACCGCGAGGGAGGAAGTCATGAAAGTCCTCATCGTAGGCGCGGGAGCGCAGGGCCACGTCATCACCTGGAACCTGGTCCGTTGTCCGGAGATCACCAAGATCGTCCTCGGCGATGTCGACGAAGCGCGGGCTCGCGCGATCGCCGACCAGGTGGGCGGCGGCAAGACCGAGGCGATCGCCCTCGACGCCTCAGACGTGGAGGCGGTCAAGAGGGCGGCGGCCGGCAGCAAGCTGGTGATGAACGCCACCATCCCCGAGTTCAACATGGCGATCGCCGAAGCTTGCCTGGCGGTCGGCGTCAGTTACCAGGACATGGCGACCGGCACGCTGATCGACAAG
>Ga0315282_10014912_pt1 | contig 11524 bp, 13 predicted proteins | sample YL17G07_20_MG_FD_203693 | JGI IMG/M metagenome (GOLD analysis project Ga0315282, IMG submission 203693) | Sediment microbial communities from Yellowstone Lake, YNP, Wyoming, USA - YL17G07_20 | ecosystem: Environmental > Aquatic > Freshwater > Lake > Sediment | place: USA: Wyoming | collected...
TTAGGTATTTTTTGACCTCTTTTCAAAAAATTCTGCAAAAAGTGTGTATATCCAGAGCGATAGATGAGGGGACAAAAAGATGAAGCCCCGGCATTTATGCCGGGGGTAATAAGCCCCGCCGTTTATCGGCGGGGAGAGTAGCAGGCGCAACGATGAAGGATAAAAAGAAGAGAAAACTTGCGCGGGAAGAGATAATAAAAGCGGTCATAAGCGCTGTGAGGAAAGCGGGACGCCCTATCTGCAAAAGAGAGTTCAGGCAGATTCCAGGGCAAAGTATTCTTCTTGCGTTTACAGTTATCGGTTCGGAGATACGCGAAGGTTTTTAGAGCGGTATCTTGAGTGGTTAGGTAGGAACGCTTCCAGGTCGCGGCTTGTCGGCGAGGTGCGTGCGCTGCTTCAGACGAAAGCGAGGCGGGGGCGAAAGGATTTCGGAGGGGGTGAGTCAGATGCCGCGGACGGGGAAAAGGATGAGGCGCGCAGAGATTTTCTGGGATTCAGGGGAATGCGTTTTCCACCATCAAACGAGCAGGGGGTGGTATATCTTTTCGGGATGGTGAGCAGGGAGATAGGGTTTGAGGTGGAAGCAATTCGCAGCAAGAGTTATCCTGACTGCGTTGCGAGGAGGCGGCTTGAGGTGAGACCGGGATATGGAAAGTGGCGGAAAGTTATGATAGAGTTTGAATACAGAAGCAGCAAATTTCGCCTGCACAATCACGACCCGACTGAGTGTGACATTATTGTCTGCTGGGAGAACGACTGGCCGAGTTGCCCGATTGAGGTGATAGAACTGAAGAATGTGGTGAGGCAGTTGCCGCGAACGTAGGTGCCTGCGGGTCAGCGGACTGCGGTAAAACAGGTCTGGCTGAGGTAAACGCGCAGGCGGAAATTCCGCGGCTCGGCTGCCACACAGAAATCGCTTCCTCTGTTATTGCTGCGGTCTTGAGCCGAGAGTCGCTTCAATTGTCAGTTCTTTCCCTTCCCTTACAACCTTCAACTGAACTTTCTGCCCGATTTTGGAGCGGCGGATTCCGCGGACAAGGTCTTCCCAGCCGCTCACATTTCGCCCCTCAATCTCCAGAACCACATCGCCTGGCTGGAGTCCAGCCGCGGAAGCGGCGGTATTGGGCTCAACAACCTCTATGAGCGCACCACCATATTCAGGAAGACCAATATTCTTTCCCACACCGAGAAACGCAATCGGCGCTTTCGCCCATTCCTCCTCGGCCTTCTTGCGAACCTCAAGGTCTTTCGCGCTGGCAGAATACTGCTCGTTTTTGCTGTTCTTCTCCCACCATTCTCTCCAGAACCGCCTGTCAGCCTCTTTCACTTCTGAAGGCAGTTTCCTCTGGGGAGCATTATCCAGAGGGAGAATTTTTTTGAGCGCATTGATAGTCTCGAGATTGAGTGCCGGCTGCGACAGTTCAAGCAGGTCAATCAGCGAAGCGACAGAGAGAACACTTTTCATTGCTCCAAGCGCTTTCACCGCTTTTGACCGCACTGACTGCGGAACCACTCCATCGCGCGCGAGCGCGAGAAGGACATCTTCCGTGAAATCCCAGTCATCGTTGACGCGGCGGAAGGGGTCTGTGTATTCAGTGCCGTTCAGAAGTTGCGCGAGTTTTTCACGTTTTTTGGGGTCCTTCTCTTCAACGATAGAGTCTATCAGGTAGTGCTGGGAGTTTTTTATTCTGCGCAAGCCGCGGATTATTGAACTGTAAGACTTGAGCGGGTCTACCTGGTTGAGTTCCAGTTTCAGTTCTAAGAACTGCTTTACGAGTTCCTCCGCTTTTTTCAGTTCTTCCGCACTGAGCCAGTAAAGGCTTTTCAGGATTTTTGTTGCGCGCAGGCGCACCTCAAAATCAGGACTCTTTGCCGCTTCAGATATCTGGTCAGCCACGATTTTTCCAAGGTCAATTAGTTCTTGCTGTGCAGATTCACGGAGACGCCAGTCATCGCTTCCGAGTTCGCTCACCAGGCGCGCTATCTTCTCCTGCGTCTTCTCTTCTTGCGGCTTCTCCTGACCGCAAAGAGGTAAAGTAGTAAGTGCGAAAAATAAGGATACACAGAGAAATCGCAGCATAACCTGGATTCTCCTTCGCTTACCTGTCTTTGATGACTTTCTCATCTGAGTTACCCAAAAAATGCCAAGAATAAATCAACTGTGCCGCAGCGAGCAGCGAATTCATCCGCACATACCGCATCGTCCCGGAGTCAGCGGGAGATTATATACTGGACGCTGCACGTTTGCAAAACCTTTCCCGCACTGCTGGTGTGAAGTGTGCTGTCGCGAAAAGGGGAAAACGGTTTCCGCGGCTCGCCGTTACCCCCGATTCTGAATTATGAATTACACCGATGCCGCGAAAACTGTCTCAATTTTTACTTGACTGAGAGAGCGTTCCTCTGATATAAGTTATGTTTCTTTTTTGCCGCTCAAACTGTGAAAAACGGAGGTGAAACAATGGATATCGGGAGAAAGAAGTATCCGCATATATTCAGTCCGGGGCAAATCGGCAAACTAAAGACGAAAAACAGAATAAAGTATGCTTCCACAGAGACGAACTTCAACACGCGCGACGGATTTGTCACAGACACCGAAGTAGCCTATATGGAGGCAATCGCCAGAGGCGGACCGGGAATAGTCACAACTCAGGGCGCGTTCACAGACCCAAAAGGCGAAGGAAAAGGCTATGTCGGAATGATGGGTATCTACGATGACAAATTCATTCCCGGACTGAAGCGGCTCGCTGATGTGATTCACGCAAACGGTGCGCTCGCGGCGCTCCAACTTATGCACTGCGGTCGCGTCGGCGGAATAGAATTGAATTACTGCGCCGGTCCATCAGTTGTTCCGCAGAAACTGCCAATCTTCCGACCGCCGAAAGAGATGAGCCGCGAAGATATAAAACTGTGCATTCAGGAACACATTGACGCCGCCAGAAGAACTGTCCAGGCAGGCTTTGACATAGTGGAAATTTCAGGCATTGTCGGATACCTCATATCAAATTTCGTTTCAAAGTACACGAACAAGCGGACAGACGAGTACGGCGGCGACATACGCGGAAGATGCAAGTTTATGGTTGACATAATAAGGGGCATAAGAGCGCAAATCGGACCTGATGTGCCTATCGGAATCCGCCTCTGTGGCGAAGAACTCTTGGATGACCGAGGCGGAAATACGCCTGAGGAGTCGCTTGAGTCCATAAAAATGGCGGAGAAGGCGGGAGTTGATTACGTCAGCGTCACCGCCGGCTGGCAGGAGTCGCCTGTCTCCGTTATCACCAGAGACGTTGAAATGGGACACTGGCTCTATATCGCCGAACGCGTGAAAAAGAACGTGAAGATTCCCGTCAGTATGGCTTATCGCCTCTTTGTTCCGGAGATTCCCGAGAAGGCGATGGCAGAAGGCAGGTTAGATTTCTGGGAGATGTGCCGCCCGATGATTGCAGACCCGGAACTTCCGAACAAGATACTGAAAGGCGTCCCTCGGAAGATAATTCCCTGTATGGCTGACAACCTCTGCCTTTCTCGCCTCTTCAGAGACCAGCCTCTTATGTGTATGGTCAGACCGACACTCGGACACGAAGGTGACCCGAACTGGGGCTATCACGGATTCCCTCAAGTGCGCGAGAAGAAGAAGGTTCTCGTTATCGGCGGCGGTCCCGCAGGTTTGCAGGCGGCGATAGTTGCGGCGCAAAGAGGTCATTCCGTCACTCTCGCAGAGAAAAGCGGAAAACTCGGCGGACAACTTGCCACAGCAGCACGCGGACCGCACGGGGATAATGAGTTCCAGCGCCTTATAAACTACTTCGCAGAACGACTCAAGAACAATAAGGTGAAGGTGCAACTGCGAAAAGAGATAACGCCGAAAAACGTCGGAACGCCTGATGTCATAGTTATAGCGACAGGCGCGGTGGCAGCGCCCCCCGCTGTCCCGGGCGGAAACTCAAAGAAAGTAGTAAGAGCGCACGATGTCATCGACGGAAAGAAGAAAGTTGGCAAGAAAGTTGTGGTAGTTGGCGGAGCGGGTGTTGGCATCGCAACCGCGCTATACCTTCTTGTCAACACAAAGAGCAAGATAACCGTCATAGAGGAGTCCAAGAAGGTTGGGCGCGACGTCAACCCATCATATGTCTGGCGCTACAAAAAGAAACTGAAAGAGGAAAACATTGAAGTTCTGACAAACACTAAGGTCCTCAGGATAACAGGCAAAGGCGTTGTGGTTGTCACCCCGGAGGGAACAGAAAAGACGATTCCCGCAGACACTGTGGTTTCTGCTGTTCTTGCTCCGCGCAAAGAATTGGTTGAGTCTCTGAAGACCGCTGCGCCTGAAGTCTATGTTATCGGCGACGCCTCCTCGCCTCGGCGCGCTAATAACGCGATTCACGAAGGCTACCGCATCGGTATGCAAATTGGAATGCCAAGAGTGGAGATTCCTCTGGAGAAGAGATTTGAGCGCCTCGCCCAGATTACTCGCGCAACATTCTTTACCTGGCGCGAAACAGTCGCAGACACATTCAAAGACGCAAACTTGCCCGAACTGGTAAATAAATTCTGGGAAATCACTGCAAGAGACACTGCGAAAGGGTATCTGCGCAGACTTGACCCTGCGAAACCGCTCGCTCCACAAATCGCAGAAGCGATGGTTACAGACTCAATCAATATGGGCGAGGATGCAAAACTGATTCTGGGAAAAAGCGTTAACGAGGCGTTTGTCCATCACGATGGCTGCCCGTGGTTCGACTGGGCTGCGCGGCTCAAACTCCTTGAAGAGGACCAGCCAGGCTGCGATGCATGGTTCTTCAAGACAGTTGAACTGATAAACAAGCAACTCGGCACAAACGTGAAGATTGAGACGCTCAAGTCGCTTCCAAAAGGCGATGCAATCTGTCTGCGCCGTATATGGGTTGAATAAAGAAGCCACACACTTCAGTGCGCGGGTGATTTTCCACTCGCCCGCCAGTCCACAGGGCGGGCGAGTTTATATATTGAGGTGTCCAAGTATGATTCCGGTTATTGACCCGGACAAATGCACAGGCTGCGGCGAATGTGCCGAGAACTGCCCGCCGCAGGCGATTGAGATTGTCAACTGCACAGCAGAAATTGACAAATCACTCTGCGAAGAGTGCGGAGAATGCGCAAAAACCTGCCCTGAAAAGGCTATCACCATACCCCGCAAGTAATAGATTGCCAAGAAAGTTTGAAAGACAAGCCACCCAGAGTTCGTCTTATCTATTGGAAGGAGCAAAAGGGCAATATGGCAATGAGTAAGAAATATGAGAAGTAGGTCAGTGATATTTCTGATTTCAGTGGTCTCTTGCATTATCACAAATGTGGGTTGTTATATGCCACGACCGGCAGTCTTGCCTTCAGCAGAGGTAACGAAGGGCATATGGTTATGGAGAGGAGCGTTCATAGGCAATAAGTGGCCTTCTTTTGAGGCAATTGATGAGCCAGAGGATGAAGGGAAAGGGTCTATTGCGGGTCTTTTTCTATCCGGTATGTATGGCGTGTCAGACACGCGTGGATATTTTCTCTCGCTTCACGGCGGCAGACTCATTGGCAGAGAGAAAGACAAAACAGAAGACTATTCAGGTTATTCGCTAAGCGCAGGGCTTGTCTTTCAGACCAAAGGAAAGATGTCAGAACAGGATGAAGAGAAGACCGCCGTCTCCTTCTACTTCGGTCTCGGACTCTCATATCGGAAGTATAAGTATGTGGACATTCTCAGTCCCGAAGACAATGAGCGCAGGGAAGGAATGACGCCAGATACTCACTGCGGGATGCAAGTAACAGTGCCCTTCTCAAGCCGAGTAGCCCTTGAATACTTCCTGGACCTCCACGGACTCTTCAGTGCCACACTGACGCCTGGCATCGGGCTGGTATATCGCCTGACTGAGAAGGAGACCGGACCTGCAGTGGCGCTGGATGTTATGCTTAACTTCTGCGGAATGACGGATGTTACAGAGCCGGCCACAGCCTCTGTCGCGCTTATATGGTAGGTTTATTTGCGCTGCTATCTGAAGAGGAACCAGAAGCCGACACCGATTATCAGTAATGCGGCGATTGTGCGCAGGATACCGGTCGCTTTTGTCAAACCCTTTGACTCTATAAGCGCTTTTGCCGCGCCCATTGATGTTCCCGCGATGAGAATCAATACTGAGTGACCGAGCGAATAGGCAAGAAGCATAGCCGCGCCGTAAATAATACTTCCTTTCGCCGCTATTATAACCATAAGCACTGCGATTATCGGCACAGCGCAAGGGGTTGAGATTATTCCGAAGAGAAGCCCGAAAAGAAAAGCGCCGATTATGCCGCGATGCTTTGGTCTTATGCTCTGCGGCACAGGAATATTGAACTCAAGTACAGAAAGCAGATGAAGCCCGATAACGATACATACGCCTGCGACAAGATATGTCCAGAAAGGGGCAACAGCACCAATCACTCTGCCTGTTAGCGCAGCGATTATCCCGAGCAGCATAAACGTGATCGCAAGTCCGAGGACAAAAAAGAGCGAGAAGAAGAAGGATTTTTTCAGTCCGCTCGCTTCCTTATATCCACCAATAAAGCCGATAAGAAGCGGAATCGTGGCGATGACGCACGGATTAGATGCTGTAAGCAATCCGAGCAAGAATACGAGGAGTGCGGCAAACCAGGAACCTTCTCTTAGTGCGGATTCCGCTTTGCTCAGGAAACCTCTCTCCAGGGACAATTTGCCGCTTTCAACCTCTTTCAGTTTAGCGAGAATCTCCTCTTTCGGATAGAAGCCGATGTGGCGATAGACCTCGTTTCCGGAAGAGTCAAAGAAAATCTGCGTCGGAATTGTGAAAATCCTGTATTTTCTGGCGAGATGGCTGCGTTCAATAGTATCAACCAGCACTACTTCTGCTCTGCCCTTTAGTTCTTTCTTGAGTTGTTCGAGAACAGGAATCATTTTCTTGCACGGAAGACATATGCCTGCGCCGAAATCGGCAATCACGGGTCTTCTCGCTCCTCCTGCTTTTTCAACCGGGTCTTCCCCCTTTGCACGCAGGGCGAGAATCCATTGCCGCTTCTTCCTCACAGCCGCCTTTGAGACGAGGTCATCCCCGTATTTTGTGAACTCATCGGCAGTTTTGACTGCCTTCAAATACTCTGCTATCGTATCGTGCATCTGGTCGTATGAGCCGCCTTCTTTACTTTTTTGCTCCCACATATAATCCTCATAAAACTTTTTGATCTCTTCCTCGGGAACATCTGGCGGCTCCTTCACAACTTCTGCTTTCAGAGCCTCAAGTAGTATCTCTTCTTTTCTGGTTGGGTCAGACCTGATTTGCCCGGCAATATCAGCATTCTCGTCAAGTTTTCTGGCAGTTGCTTCGGCAACGAGAAGTCTAATTCTTATCACTTCATTTAGAAGCCCTTCCCTATCATTTTCCAAAGCCGCTCTTTGGTTCCCCCTGTAATTCTCCAGAGCGGACTGGACCTCCTTCTCCGTAACCTGTTGTCCGTTCACCAGTGCCAGCACGCCGTCAGGTAAATCAGCAAGATTCCGGTCTTTCGTGGCTTCACTTTTGAGGTAGAAACCGACCACGATGACCGCCGCAATGGCGATAATTACTGATAACTTGAAGGCTCGGTTCCTGTCCATACTTACTTTACCCCTATCTCGGACAGTTTCTTCTCAATTTCTGCTTGAGGATAGAAACCGAGATGGCGGAAGAATTCCTTTCCATCCTTGTCAAAGAATACCTGCACTGGAATCGCCTGTATGCCATAACGCGCTCCGAGCACCGGTTCTTGTCCTACGTGGACGAAAATAATATTCAACTTTCCCGCGTATTTCTTGCGGAGATTCTCAAGGATAGGCTGCATCATATCGCAGGGAACACAACCGGATGCGCCAAACTCTACGAATGTTGGCATGCCGCTTGCGCGTGCTTTATCAACCGGGTTGTCCTTTGTGACGACATCCTGCTCTTTGACCCATGGCGCCGAGACAGTAACGGCAATGCGTTTGGCAATCGTGACTATATGTTCGCGAACAGCCTTCTGCTGCTTTTGATTGAGCAAGTGTGCTCTTATCTCCTCTTTCACCTGCTCAAACGAAACGCCGGATGGCACCATAGTCTTGTTTTCCTCATAGAAGTCAGTTACCTCTTTATCCGTCACCTGAATCGCGGCTGCGAGATTTTGAAGATATTCCGTAATCACATCGTTGTCCGTCTTGCCAGATATGTCTTTTTTCTTCTCGGCGGCGTCCTTTTGCGCTACCAGAAGCAGCAGTTTTGCTGTAGCGGTCTGCTCCAGCAGAAAGAATTTGTACTTCTTGAGTTGCTCGCGCAGGTGAGCCGGCGCTTTTGCTATCTCAGCGTCAAGGTCTTTAGTCGTAATCGTAACTTCGCCAGCGCGGAGCAGGATTCCCTCCGGCAACATACCAAGAAGAGCATAGGTCAGCGCTCCGGATGCGAGCCCGGGATATGCTGACTCCACTGTCTTCTCCGATAAGTCTTCCGGATTGTCTTTGCCTTTTGGCTCTTCACCTGTTTTGCTCTCAATTTTCCGTTCCTCGCTTGGCCTGCCTTCTTCATCCTTCCGCGTTTCCTCAGTGGCAGTCTGCGGGTTCGCAGCGTGCCCGGAAGTTGACTCGTGGGAACAGCCGGGAGGAATCATTGCGAGGGACAGGCACAGTATTATAATAACGAATATCCGCTTGGCTGTATTCACCTCAATAGCCCTCCTTCTTTAGGAAACCAGCCCGTGGTTCTCAGACAGATCTTCACCAGCATAAGCATTACAGGAACTTCAATCAGAACGCCGACAACAGTCGCCAACGCGGCGCCAGAGGAAAGTCCGAATAACATCGTTGCAGTCGCAATCGCTACCTCAAAATGATTTGACGCGCCTATCATCGCTGAAGGAGCCGCATCCTGATAGGTCAACCGCAGAACCTTTGCCAGACCATATCCGAGCCAGAAAATCAAGTTCGTCTGAATAAATAACGGAATCGCAATCCAGAGAATCGTCAGCGGCTTGGAAAGAATCACTTCTCCCTTGAACGAGAATAGAAGCACCAGCGTGATAAGAAGCGCCACAATTGTTATCGGCGTCAGGAGGGGCAGGAATCTCTCTTTGAACCAGTTTTCTCCCTTCGCGGCGATTACCCACTTTCTTGTGAAGTAGCCTGCCACAAGCGGCAACGCCACGTAAATAGCGATAGATAGAAGCAACGCCTGCCACGGAACAGGCAGCCGACCTACGCCAAGCAGAAAGCCGCCGAGTACTCCATAGAGTAAAAGCATACTGAGTGAATTTATCGCAACCATAACGAGAGTGTGACCATCATTTCCCTTTGCGAGGTATCCCCATACAAGCACCATCGCTGTGCAGGGCGCGACACCGAGAAGAATGCAGCCGGCGAGGTAACTTCTCCAGAGCGGCACTTCTAACATCTTGACGCCGCCGACCAGAACGACCTTTCCCGCTCCATGCGCGGCGCCGACAGGCAAATCCAGACCGAAAGGCATCTTCACCAGGTCAACAGCATCTTTTCCAATCAGCCCGACAAAGAGTATGCCGAGAAACAGGATGGAAATCGCGTACATAGTAAACGGCTTGATAGCCCAGTTCACAAACAGTGTGAGTCCGACCGGCTTGGCGTTTTTCCCTGCCTTGAGAACTTCCGCAAAATCTGTCTTCACCATAATTGGATACATCATAAAGAAAAGGCAGACAGCGATAGGAATAGAGACGATAGGCGCTTCGCCGACGTAAATGGCGAGACTGTCCAGAAAAGTCGCCACTCTCGGCGCAGCCTTTCCGAGCAATACACCCGCAATGATGCACAGCCCAACCCACGCAGTCAAATATCTCTCAAATACGCTGAGACTCCGCTCCTGTGCCATTATTTTTTGTCCCCATCTTTCACCCCCGCACTGAAGTGCGGGGCTTGCCTTTTGTATTCTTCAAACAGTGCGTCTGCGTATTTATCTTCCGCAGATTCAGGCACCCAGTTATGCTTCTTCACCCTCTCAAGAAGTTCCTTCTTGATTTTCTTGTCATCGGCCAGACCAAGTTTGCGAACCTTGTTCACCATTTCTGTGAGTCCCACAATCGCGATGCCGTGACCATCAACCTGTATCTGTTTTGGCAGCGCGTTCGGGTCAAGACACGGACACTTGCCGTCAATGCTCAGAGCCATCCCGTTTACTCTCCCTTCCTTCCGACTGCGCCAATCTATCTGTTGATATATTCAAGCGCCCGGCTTCCAGCGCGAAAGACGGACGTCAACCGCTGTCAAGATTTCTCAGTTCCTTCTCGAATATCTCCCTGAGAAGATCCAGAGCGCCTTTCTCATCTCTGTCAGCGAGAATGCGGACGAGTTCAAGCAGTCTCTTGCCATCCACTGTTGCTACAATCTTTAATTCATTCATCTACAGATACCCCACCCGGTAGTGAAGGCACAGTGTAACCTGCATCTCGAAGCAACCTGAAAAGCACTTTCGCTTTCTCTGTATATTCCGTGTCTAACAGAACAGTACATCTGGTCACAACTGTCTCCTCGTCCGATACTTTCACTGCAAAAGCAGTGCAAGTCGGATACCCGCATTTGCCACAGTTCCTCTTCGGTAGAAGTCTCAGTATATCAAGCGCAACAACCTTGTTCTTCCTCGAGAAATCTGGTTCAATTTTGTCTCTTTTACTCCAGCAGTCGTTCAGCAGGTTGCGCAGCCACTTCAGTGTTGCGACTGCATCCTCCACGTTGTCCGCCTTCGCTATTGTCACTTTATAACCGAAGACGTTGATAATCCTGTGCCCTTTCTTCAGAGTAAGCGTCTTGCCTTCGTGAACGTAGATGCACCCTTTCACCAATCTGTTCACGTACGGCAGCACTTCAGTCATATCTCCGTCCGCCTGCGCTATGACCCTTATTTTGTCAGGGTCGGCAAGACAGGGCAAAATGTGCTGTATTTCTATGCTGCTTACTCCTTGCGGCACCACTTTTCTCGTTATCCAATTGCCTCAATGAGTTGCCTCACCTGGATAAAGTGTTCTTGACAGCATCCTTTACCCTGAAAACCTGTTTGTCATCCCACATCAGACTACACGGGGTTTTGCTAATACCAAGGTCGTCAAGACATACGTGCCGGCACTCAAAGCCTCCGTGCTCAAGCGTCTTCCTGGCGCACGATACTGGACAGCCGTCAATCGCAACGAGAATCTTCCCCGCCTTCGTGGACTCAATCAGTCCGTCAACGTGTCCGCCGATTCCAGCGAGGCAAAATATCTTTCCTGCGCCTTCTCTCGTAAGTTCCACCGCCGCCTGGTTCGCAATCTGCCCCACATTAGACCCGCCTGAACACGGGAAAAACAGAATCTCCTGCGGTTCGCAAAGGCATTTCCTTTCAGCCATCAAGATATCCTTCCTTTCTACCCTGTGCTTTTCTGAATCAATTCCTTTATCTTCTCTACACTCGGCACCTTGCCGGCAGAGACCACCTTCCCGTCAATCACAAGACCCGGAGTCATCAGAACCCCGCGCTTTGAA
>Ga0315282_10014913_pt1 | contig 11524 bp, 5 predicted proteins | sample YL17G07_20_MG_FD_203693 | JGI IMG/M metagenome (GOLD analysis project Ga0315282, IMG submission 203693) | Sediment microbial communities from Yellowstone Lake, YNP, Wyoming, USA - YL17G07_20 | ecosystem: Environmental > Aquatic > Freshwater > Lake > Sediment | place: USA: Wyoming | collected...
TGACGCGCCCAGGGTGACTGAACTCGCGTTCGAAATGGAGCACTACGCCACGGCGCTCTGGGTGCAAGAGAACAGGAAGCAGTATGCCGAGGGCATTTTCAGAGGATTCGAGGCAACAGAAGGGAGTGACGCGGAATGTGCGGACAAGCGGGAGTAGTATTCGGAACTAAGCGACGCACGCAAGAGGAGACTGACTACCTGACCTGGGTGTTTACCAGGCTTCTGGAACTCAGTGAGGGGCGCGGCCCTCATGCGACGGGCATAGCCTGGGTGAACAGTGAGGGAGAGCACCGGCTTTTCAAGCGACCTGTTCCTGCCAGCGAGTTCGTTCGAGACAAGGCTTTCGGCGAAGCGCTGGGCGATGTCGACAACAGCGTCACCGTGCTGATGGGCCACACCCGCTTCGTGACCTGCGGCAACGCCGCTGTCAACGAGAACAACCACCCCTTGCGAACCGGAGACTGCCTCGTGACCCACAACGGCACGATCCTGAACGCAGACTACCTCTTCCACCGGTTCGGCTTTGGACGACACGCGGAGGTCGATAGCGAGATCATCGGGCGGATCGCGGACGCCTGCATTGTCGATGGCGGCATAGATGTGCAGGCGCTCCGGGATGGGCTGGCGCTGTGTCGCGGCCAGATGTGCGCGGTCATTGTGGCGAAGACCGACCCCGGCACTGTGATCATTGCCAAGGGCAATAGGCCGCTCGAACTGATGTATCATCCTGTGTTTCGTGCGGCAGTCTACGCCTCCGATGCAAAGTACCTCAGATCAGTTCAGACGGAAGCGCCGGGATGGATTGAGCTCCCGACAAAGCCCATGCATATGCTGGTGTTCAGCGCAGATGACCTGTCGCAGTTCGAGTGCCTGCCCTTCCACTTCGTTGCTCAGGGAACAAAGTCCGCTGTTCCGAAGGGAGGTGTCTCTGTATGATCCGGCATTCCTGTTCCGACGTACCAGGGCTGTTCCGACTATTCGTCTACGGCACGCTCAAGAGGGGCTATTGGAACCACGACCGCTTCTGCAAACACGCGGTAACCATCGAGGAGGCAACGGTTCGAGGACGGCTCTACAAGTTGCAGTCCGGGATACCCGTACTCAAGGTACCTGACGAAAGCATACTTGCTGTAGGGACAGTAAGCGCCTCAGCGGACGTAGCCACTCAGGAGCGTGTAGCGTTGCCGACCAACGCGCCCACATCCGGGGGATGGCCGATGATTCGGGGGGAACTACTGGCCTTCAGTGACCCCATCCGCGACCTGCCACCCATCGACCGGCTTGAGAGCTACAGGCCAGGGCAGTTCAGCCTGTATCGTCGGGTGCTTGTGCCAGTAGTCTCCGCCACGGAAGGGATCATTGCCGCGTGGAGCTACGTTGGCGACGACGACGTGCTCCGCCACTGCGTCCCACTGGAAGGGTCTCTCTGGCCGTGAGATAGCGTGGAGACCCCGAGGTATCAGATCACGGCGTACCGAGAAGAGTGCGGGCAACGCGTGCTCCTTGCCAGGGAAGCGGCTAAACTGGTAAACTTAGCGAGTGCATGAATGCAGTGACTACACGCACTCGTTTGAACTATGGAAACAACTGGGACATTTCGGTTACCAATCGGTCAACGCGTTCTCTTGGCAGGGCATTTCGACAGCTTCGTCCTGTTGGAGGATGCGCGCGCCTTGGGCGACGGGTACGAGTGTCGTGTAAGGCTTCCTGACGGCACCCTGCAGGAGACAGTGATCTCGGCCGAGGAAGCTGCGGAGCTTGCCACTCTCAGCGGTCTCGCGAAAGATGGAACCGCCCCGGCGGATGCCGAGAAGCTTCGCCTGCTCATTGAATCCTCACGAATACGGCTCGCCTATGCGCACGACCGGCAATTCGCCGTGAGCTTGTCGGGCATACGTACTCTGCCGCACCAGATCGAAGCGGTCTACCAGAAGATGCTCCCGCAGCCCCGGCTGAGATTCCTACTTGCTGACGACCCGGGCGCGGGCAAGACGATAATGGCCGGTCTGCTGATAAAGGAGCTTAGACTGCGCGAGGCCGTCGAGCGAGTGCTCATCCTGTGTCCCGCTCCGCTCACAATCCAGTGGCAGGATGAAATGCTGCGCTGGTTCAACGAGGATTTCGACATCATATTCTCGGCCGTTGACCAGCAGCAGCTTACGAATCCCTGGGACAAGTCGTCCAGCGTCATCGCCTCGATGGACTACGCGAAACAGGATGACGTTCGCGAGAGGGTCTGGCAGCAACGCTGGGATCTCGTCGTGATCGATGAGGCACACAAGTGCTCAGCTCACACTACGTCAGGTGGTGCCGGACGAGAGCCGAAGGTCGACACTACAAAGCGATATGAACTCGCCTTCAAACTTGCTAACACAGCGGACCACCTCCTGCTCTTGACGGCGACTCCGCACCACGGAGACGAGGACCGTTTTGCCCACTTCCTGCGGCTGCTCGACCCAGATCTCTTCCCGGAGCCGCATCGCCTGGGCCCGCAGGCGGCGGCAGTGAGAAGGGAGGTGTTCAGACTCGGCTCCGATTGTCCCTGGGCGCTGCGGAGGTTGAAGGAAGACTTGCGTGACCTCAACGGTCATCGGCTCTTTCCCGACCGGCACGCGAAGACCGTCAGCTTCTGTCTGAACGCCGAAGAGTATGCTCTCTACAAAGCCGTTACGAGTTACATTAACGAGTTCATCCCGCAGCAGACTGGACAACGGCGCTCGTCGGCCGCGCTTGCCAGAACAGTCTTTCAGCGTCGATTGGCGAGCTCGGCGCACGCTATCCACGAGTCGCTCAAACGCAGGCTCCACCGGCAGGATAGCCTTCTGGAGGAATTGCAGAACCTCACTCCGTCTCAGAGAAGCAAGCGGCTCCTCACGGTTCAGGGTAGGCCGCCGGACCCGGAACTGGAAGAGGACGACCTCGATGATGCCGCGCGCGACCAACTAACCGACGAATTCACGTCGGCGTTGCAGGTGGACCAGCTTGAGCGGGAGATAGCCGCTCTGCGGGAACTGGTGGAGCAGTCGCGCCGGGTCAAAGACCAGGCCAATGATTCCAAACTGGCCGCTCTACGAAATTGCCTGAGCTATGCCGAGTTCTCGGAACTGAAGGACGGCCGGGGCAAGCTGCTCATCTTCACGGAGCATCGAGACACGCTCAACTACCTCCGCGACAACCTGAGCAAGTGGGGTTACACTACTTGCGAGATTCATGGTGGAATGAATCCCCACGAGCGCAAACACTCGCAGGAGCTTTTCCGCACCGAATGCCAGATATGCGTGGCCACCGAAGCCGCGGGCGAAGGTATCAACCTCCAGTTCTGCCATCTTATGATCAACTACGATATGCCTTGGAATCCGACCCGGCTGGAACAGCGCCTGGGCCGTATTCATAGGATCGGGCAGGAGCGGGATTGCTACGCGTTCAACTTCGTCGCCACGGACTCCGAGGCGGGGCAGCCCATTATCGAAGGCCGCATTCTCCACAGGCTCCTGGAAAAGCTCGACCAGATGAACGACGCCCTCGAAGGTCGCGTCTTCGATGTGATCGGAGAGGTGCTGTCCCTGAACGATGTGAACCTGCCGGAGATTCTGCGCGAGGTGGCCTACGATCCTCGCCGCCTCGATGAGTACATTGACCAGATAGACCGGATCGACCCGCTCAAACTGAAGCAGTATGAGGAAGCCACAGGCATAGCCCTTGCTCGCGCCCACGTCGATTTCAGCGGTTTCCAACGTCAGAACCTGGAGATCGAGGAGCGGCGGCTGATGCCTCGCTACGTGGAGGCGCAGTTCGTCGCGGCCGCTAAGGAGATCGGCCTGCGTGTGGAAGCCCGCGCGGACGGGCTGTGGCGTATCGAGCACGTTCTCGCGGATCTCCGCTCGGATCGTCTCGCTTGCACGCGGAGGTTCGGCAAGCCGGATACATCCTATCGGAAGGTCACTTTCCACAAGGAGCACCTGGATCAGGATGCTCATCTCGACGCCGTACTCGCCGGTCCAGGTCACGCGCTCTACGCTGCTGTTGATGAGAAGCTAAACGAGCGCCTTCGCGACCTGAACAACGGCATTGGAGTCTACGTGGACCCAGTCGCGACAGCGCCCTACAAGCTGCATTTCTTCGAGATGTCTATCGTCGGGAAGAACAGCCGTGGCGATAACGTGACCGTGCATGCCGAAGTTGCGGCAGTGAGGGAGGAGGCAGGGCGGTTTGAGGTGGTGTCGAGCGATATCGTCCTCAACTTCCCAATCCATCCCAATCCGCCGGCTCAGGTCGAGCCGGTTGACCCTCAGCTCGCTTCGGACTTCTTGAAAAGCGGATACCAGATGGAGTGTCGGTCACGATGTCAGAACGAGCGCAAGGAACACGCGCGTATCTGCCGCGAGTACCTGGAGAAGTCATTCGAGGCTCGCATTAACCGGGCGCAGGAACGGGCAATGGTGTTGGCGGGTGAGGCAGTCTCGAAATCCGAGTATAAGCTCACAGCCGACGAGGCCATGCGGCAGGTTGACGAACTGCAAAGGGTGAGACAGGACAGGATGGACGGGCTCGGTCGGCTCGAACTTGCCAGGACTGGTCCTGTTCGGCACATCGCTTCGGCCATAGTGGTTCCGCCGGACGCGGACATCGCCGACAGGATCGGAGGTTGGGCCGACGAGATTGACCCCGCCGTTCGGACAAAGAGTGAGATTGCCGCCGAGGATTGCGTCATCGCTCAGCTCATCGTGGATGGCTTCCCGGAGAGCCAGATACAGCGAGTCGGCGCTCTGAAGCTGGGATTTGACATACGCGCTCACCGCGTCACGGACGAAGTTACCGGTCAGATCGAGGTGCGGCGAATCGAGGTCAAGGGACGAATACAAGGCCAGCCGATCAGGCTCACCACGAACGAGTGGTACAAGGCGCTGCAGCTTTCCGATACCTACTGGCTTTCGGTTGTTTGGGACCCGCTGACGGACAGCCCCCGCCATGTACGGATTCACAACCCAGCGGCCAAGCTGGATCACGCCAAGCGCGAAGTCGTTGCGGCCAGGTTCTTCGAGATTCCGGCCGCTGCGATAGACCTGGTTGGGGCGGAGGTAACCGATGCCTGATCCTAGCGACCGCAGGCTCATAGAGGAATACCTCCCCATCAAGGCGATCAGCGCGGAGGCGTCGCGGGAGAAGAACATCCGAAAGGGGCATATATCGACGCTGCACCTGTGGTGGGCGCGGAGGCCGCTGGTCGCATGCCGGGCGGCGGTGTACGGCGCGTTGGTTCCGGCGTCGAGATTCGTTCCCAACAACGGCTCGGATGCGCAGAAGAAGAGCCTCGGACGTGCGAACGCAGCGAAGTTCGTTACCGATCTGTGCAAGTATCCCGGCGATCCTCGCAAGATCAAGGAAGCTCAGAAGCACATCCTGGAAGCGCACGCCGAGCGGCTGACGCAGGAACCGGGGCAGACAGTCACGGTGGCTGATATCCTGGAGGGCAGGCAGCCGAGGCCGAAGGTGCTGGACATGTTCGCGGGCGGAGGGGCGATTCCGCTTGAAGCGCTGAGGCTGGGGTGTGAGGCTTACGCGCTGGATCTGAACCCCGTCGCCCATATCATCGAGCTATGCACGCTGGTTTATCCTCAGAAATACGGCAAGCCGGACCAGAATGCGCGCGGGATGACCGGGCCGCCCAACGATACGGGTGAGACCACGTGGGGCGGGCTCGCCAAGGAAGTGAAGTACTGGGGCGAGTGGGTGCTGGAGAAGGTCAAGGCCGAGATTGGCGATCTTTACCCGCCGATACCGGACCCGGATGCCCCCGCCGTTCGGCAGGAACTTGGACAGACACAGCAGTTCCTTCCCGGAGCGGATTTCGGCCGGGGTGGACAGCAGAAGCTGGTAATCGAGCAGCCAGCAGGCTATCTGACCCCCGTCGCCTATCTATGGACTCGCACCGTGCGGTGCAAGAATCCATCCTGCGGCGCTACCGTTCCGCTCGTTCGGCAGACATGGCTGTGCAAGAAGGCGAAGCGATACGCGGCGCTCAAGATGATGGCCCCGCCGGGCGCGAAGCAAGTGCGGTTCGAGGTGGTTGAATCGGATACGGAAAAGGGCCTCGGATTTGACCCGACCGACTGCTCCAAGGGTGGCAACGCGACCTGCCCATTCTGCGGTACGGTTGCGGATGAAGACCACGTTCGTGGGCAAGGCTCCTGCAGACAACTTGGACAGCAGTTGATGGCTGTGATCTGCGTACGCACTGACGCCCCCGGCAAGGTTTATGTCAGCGGCAATGATTACGATATGGCACTCTACGACGGACGAGGGAGCAGCTTGACGGAGCGCATCAATGTTGCGTGCTCGGATGGCTGCGTTGACACCATTCATGAGGAGATCAACGAGACTCGGCCATCTCCCAATGCTCGTGGGTTGACTGCGGTTACACGTTACGGAATTCGGTCTTTCCGCGATCTCTACAGCGAAAGACAAATGCTCCTGTTGGTGACGCTGACAAAGACCGTCCGGGAGCGGCCTTGGGCCAAAGTCTTGGATGCGGAACGCAGCCTGGCCATCGCCACTTGTCTTGCACTGATGGTCGACAAGATCGCCGACTACGGCAATACAAACTGCAGGTGGATAAGCCAAAGCCAGGCTGTCGCGGACGCCTTTGCGCGACATGCACTGCCCATGTTGTGGGACTATGCTGAGATAGCGCCTTTTGGCGCGACAGGGTCAAATGCACTCTCCATCCTTGCTGCACAGGTGGAAGCCCTAAAGTCGTTGTGCGTCTCAGAAGCAACGGCCTATGTCACGCGGGGGTCTGCCACATCATTACCCCCGAATTTCGCGGATCTCGATGCAATCATAACGGACCCTCCTTACTACGATAATATCCCCTACGCTGATGTCTCTGACTTCTTCTATATATGGTTGAAGCGGACGATTGGCGATCTGCATCCCGAGCACTTTGGGAGCGCGCTGTCACCGAAGCGGCTGGAGGCAACCGCGCTCTCTTCTAAACACAGTGGTGATATGGGCAAGGCCAGCGCAGAATACGAACGCTTAATGCTTATGTCCTTTCAACAGGCCAGCCAAAGGCTGAAGCCGTCAGGCCAGCTAGTCGTCGTCTATGCTCACAAGACAACGCTGGGCTGGGCAACGTTAGTTGACGCTCTACGTCGATCCGGTTTCATGGTCACCGAGGCGTGGCCGCTCGATACTGAGCGTTCAGCTCGCTTGCTGGCAATAGAGACTGCCTCCTTGGCTTCCAGCATCTTTATCGTCGCGCGCAAGCGGGACAATGGCCGCACAGGATCATACGAAGAGGATGTTCAGCCTGATCTTCAGCAGATAGTGCGCGAGCGCGTGGACTCGCTGTGGGAGATGGGTGTCTCCGGCGCGGACCTCGTCATAGCGGCCGTCGGCGCGGGGCTGCGGGCGTTCACGCGCTTCGCCCGGGTCGAGTACTCCAACGGCGAGGAAATGCCCGCCGAACGGTTTCTCGCGGAAGTAGAGGGCGTGGTGCTGGAGACGATCCTGGAGAAGATATTTGGAATGGCATCCGGCGGAGTTGCGGGAGTAGATGGTCCGAGCCGGTTTTACGTGCTCTGGCGTTACGCCTACGGGGCTGCGCCACTCGACGCCGGTGAGGCGATAGTGTTCACGTACGGCCAGCCGGTGGAACTCGACGGGCAGAACGGCCTTTCCTCCGGCAGCCGCGCGCTGGTGGAGAAGAAGAAAGGCAGCTATCGGCTGCTGGACTATAAGGAACGCGGCGACGACGACAGGCTGGGCATCTCGGACAACGGCGTGCCAGCCTCGCTTATAGACGTGCTGCACAGGGTCCTTTGGCTCATGGAGAACAACCCGCGAGCGCTGCACGAGTTCCTCGACGGGGCAATGCCCAACCGCGAGAGGCTTCGCCTTGTGGCACAGGCATTGGCCGGAGCGGGGCTTTCCGGCAAGACCGGCGAAGACGCGGAACGGCTTGTCAGCACTACATCATCGGAGCACTCGGCGCTCGGCAAACTGCTCGCCAATTGGCGCTCTGTGATAGAACAGAACACTCTTTTCGGCTCGGTGGGAGGTTAGGATATGACAGCACAAGCATTCCGGCCATGGACCGATCTGGTCAAGCTGCACCCGGACGTGGAGGCGAAGACGCTTACCGAAAGCCTCTTTGCGATAGACCTGGGCGCGATAGCGGAGAACGATCCGAACGTGCCGGTGGTCTACCGCGACGCCGACGCCTTCTTCAGGGCAACCTACCTTACCGCCGACCTGCGAAAGCTGCTTGAGGAAGTCCTGTCATCGCTGTCCGGCAAGCCGGGCTTCAACCGCGTGCTCAAGCTCCGCACGCCATTCGGCGGCGGCAAATCGCACACCTTAGCAACCCTTCTGCATGCCGCGAGGACCCGTTCCGCCCTGAGCGTCATCCCCGAAGGCTCCGGCTTCGACGATCCGGGCAAGGTGGATGTGGCTGTATTCGACGGAGAGAAATTCGACGCGCTCTATGGCAAGACGCTGCCGGATGAACAACAGATTCGCACGATGTGGGGCTGGATCGCCTGGCAGTTCGGCGAGGAGAAGTACAAGCTCGTGGCTGATCACGACCGCGACCGAGTGGCCCCCGGCGGCGACGTCATCCGCGAAGTCCTTTCCGGCACACCGAAACTGATCCTGCTTGATGAGGTGCTGAAGTATATGGAACGCTCGGCCGGTGTTGGGGTGCTGGATTCCACCTTGCAACGCCAGACCAAGGACTTCTTCCAGAACCTGACTGTCGAGGTCGCGAACAGCACGAATGCCGTGCTCGTGTATTCGCTGCAGTGGAGCGCGAGGGAATCTCTCGGTAATGTCGCGCTTCTCCAGGAGATAGACGGGCTGGCGAACCGCGTTGACCAGCTTCGTGAGCCTGTGAGCGGCGATGAAATCCTGCCCATATTGCAGCGAAGACTCCTTGCACAGGAACCGCCGAAGGATGCTGCACGGCAAGTGGCGGAGGCTTTCAGCCAGGCTTTCGGAAGCCTTGTTCGCGCCAACGCCGAGACTAACGCGCAGCAGCAACAGGCGAACGAGGATGCTCTCGCGCTTCGAAACAGAATGCTCTCGGCCTATCCTTTCCACCCTGATCTCATCGACGTGATGAAGGAGCGTTGGGCGTCGGTGGACGCGTTCCAGCGCACGCGCGGTGCGCTCCGTTTCCTGGCCGCCTGCCTCGGTGCCGCGAAGCGCAACGGCGATGCCCGGACGCTCCTCGGACCAGGAGACATACCGATCAGTGACGGCGACGTGCGCCTTCAGCTTCAGAAAGAACTGGGACTTCAGAACGAATACGACGCCGTCATCACCTCGGACATATCCGGTCCGAACGCACGAGCGAAAAGGATCGACGATAGGCTCGGTCGTGAAACCCCGGCGCTCGGAAACGCACGGCCTGCCACCAGGATAGCGACGGCGATTTTTGTCTACTCCTTCGGCGGCCTTCGCCGGGAAGCAGCCGGAGAGGAAGAAACGCTGCCTCCCGGCGTTACCGAAAGCGAACTACTCCGGGCCTGCGTAAGCCCTGATCTCGACTACATCACAGCAAAGGCTGTCCTTGCCGATCTAAGAACCGAATGCCTGTTCCTGCACTTCGACGGAGCGCATTACTGCTTCAAAAAGGACCCGAACGTCACGAAGCTGATTGAGGACGCCGAGCAGGAAGTGTCGCGCAACGCCGAAGCCGTGAGCGAGCGAATCCGCGATATTCTGGGGCAGAAGCTCGCGGGGCATACGGACGCCTTTATCTGGCCGAAGCAGTCGCTCGATCTGTCGGACGGAGAGCCGAGATTCCTGCTCGGTTTCCTGCCTCTGGACTTCGCGAGCAAGAGTCGGACTGAGCAAGAGCGCGAGGCCGTCAACCTATTCTCCAAGTACGGAGACAAGCCGAGGCGCTATCGCAACGGCATCGGGCTAGTTGTCCCCGACAAGAAGCAGATCGAGTCGCTGCGGCGGGCTGTACGTTATCTGATTGCTGTCGAGAGAGTGGAGACCAAGAAGGCCGAGCTTCGCCTTTCCAAGAACCAGACGGACCAACTGAAGGAACGAAAGGGAACCGAGGAAGCGGCGAAGGAATCCGCCCTGCGCGGCCTCTATAACGCCGTCTGGCTGCCGCGCGTTGAGAACGGCGCGCTGGCCATTGAGCCCTTGGATGTCGGCGGCAGGCCGCTCCAGAGCACAGGCGTCTACGAGAGAGCGATGGAACTGCTGACGGTGGCCGGAAAGCCGAAGCTGTTCGACACGGTTCATCCGCGCAAACTGATGGAGCGGGTTAAGCTCGGTGAGGCGCAGTCGGAGGGTGAACCGGCACGGCTGGGGATACCCGCTCACGATGTTCTGGACAGCTTCTACGAAGTGATCGAGCCTCCGAGGCTCAGCTCGTCCAGCGTGCTCCGGAAGGCGATTGCGAGGGGAGTCAGCGAGTCTCTGTTCGGCTACTGCAGCGGCGCAACGCCAACGCTCTCCGATGGTGGCAGCTATCAGGTATCGCTTGTTCGCGTCGCTATCGGCAGGCCAATCGCGGAAGACGAGGTGGACTTCGATTCCGGCTTCCTGATGATGCCGTCTGCGATCCCACAACCGGAGGCCGTGAAGGAAATCGGCACTGACGAAACGCCGCAGACAGGGGAGGAAACCCCAACCGACACCGAGACGACCAAAACCGGCGGAACGACTACTACTGGTGAAGACACAACACCGGTCGCGCAGCCGAAAACTTCTGTTGTCGTGAAGTTCAAAGCGAACCGAGAGAAGCTGTTCAAGTCGTTCCCGGCCATCGCGAACCTTGCGGACAAGTCGGAAGACGGCAAGATCAGCATCGAGGTCACGGGAGTATCGCAAGCGGGCTTCGACGAATCCTGGCTCAGGAATGCTGTGGACGAGCCATTGGATGAAGCCGATGTGGAGAGGGAGTAGCTGACAGCACGACGGGCTGTAGTGCGCTGGCCTGCCGCGACCGCATATCAATAGGAGGCAAGTAATGGCAAGCAAACCAACGAATCATGGTAAACCGTGGACCGATCAGCAGGTGAGAGATCTCAAGAAGTTGGCGGGTGAGAACACACCCACTCGGGTGCTCGGCCTCAAGCTGGGTCGGACAGAGGAATCCGTGCGTTCTGAGGCCAGCAAAGAGGGCGTCTCGCTCAAGCCGACCAATCAGGCACCCTACAATAGACGGAAGGGCTGATAACCCGGCAAGGGCTAGAAGCCCAGCGCGTGAGCGATCTTTGACCCGACGTAGTAGCTGACAATCACGAACATGCAGATGTAGATCAGCGCGGTGATTTTCGCTCGGAACACCATCTTGATCGGAGAGATGGCGGTGTTGATCACCCACATCGCGACCTCCTGGCCGCCAAACATCGTGCTGAACGCTGCTGAACGCTGGGCTGAACGGGGTGCATTCAGGATTTGTAGGTAGCAAAGAGAAGGAAGGCACGCCTCGCTGAGTAATCGTTGAGGTAGGAAACATAACGAAGAGCAGCGAGGAGTGCCAGGGATGTATTCT
>Ga0315282_10014915_pt1 | contig 11522 bp, 16 predicted proteins | sample YL17G07_20_MG_FD_203693 | JGI IMG/M metagenome (GOLD analysis project Ga0315282, IMG submission 203693) | Sediment microbial communities from Yellowstone Lake, YNP, Wyoming, USA - YL17G07_20 | ecosystem: Environmental > Aquatic > Freshwater > Lake > Sediment | place: USA: Wyoming | collected...
GAGAAGGCGGACCATGGCCTGCCGCTACCCCCAGTCCAATGCTGGGCAAGAGATAATTACTCCCTAGCATAGCAGGGGGCGAAGGGCCAGCCCCCCTGTCACATGCGTGTAAGCGATGACGTACGCACATGCCTCCTGAGCGATGATACGCCAGAGGGAATGGCTGACTCCTTCAGCTCCCTCAACCTTTCTCCGCTCGATGTGTAGGCAATATTGATCTCTTGGCATTTTTTAAGCAGAGGGGCTTAAGATCGAGAAGTTCGAGGATAGAAAAGCCGCTCTGGAAGGTTCAGACTTTATAACCGTAACTATAAGCGTGGGCGGCATCAAGGCAACGCATCTTGATGTTGAGATCCTCAACCGAGGACGATATCATAAAAAGAGAGGCTCAGAGCTTTCGAAGTTTGACCAAGGACATACTGCACGTGCAGGAGAGGCTCGGTCATAGGAGCATAACGAGCACCATGGTCTACACCCACTTAGTCAACTTCGAGGGCGATGAGTTCCATACAGCGACGGCGAGTACCCTGAAGGAGGACGAGGATCTCCTAAAGGCAGGGTTCGATTACGTCACGGACAGAGACGGAGTGAAGATCTACAGGAAGCGGAAGTAGCGGGCGATGTCTCCACCCAAGGTAACATTGCGCTAAACGTTTCATCCAAGCCCTCAAGTTCGGAAGGCCTTCTGCCCCTCAGTAACCTTGCCCTTGCGTCTACCTGATCTATCAGGATCCCATGAGTCCTCGATTCCCCATGTCCATCATCGACAAGAACCTCGTCCGCACCGCCCTCGATCGCGCCTTCTATGGCCGCATTCACATCGCCAGTCAACAACCTCCTAGAGGCCTGGTATTCAGCGCCAGGTGGATCGATTATGTCCCAATGGCCAACGACGCCCGTAGCACCCTCAAGATCAGTCATTATGTAGAGTTTCATTTACATCGCTTACCCCACAGGGACTCATGAAGGATTAAAGCTCTTCTCGATACGTATCCTTTATAGACCCATGCCAGGGGACCCACATATTCGACTACTTTGCTTTAGGGTCGTTCTATGAGACAACTGATGGGGCGAATCAACCCCAAACAGTACGATCTATCTCGGGAACGCAGGCAATATTTATCTAACCGCATTAGTGATAATCGCATGCATGAGCAATCTAGCCCTGTTAGGAGGAAGTAAGGCGGTTCAAAAGGATCCCGCTGATATGTTCACATGGCCCATAGTGACGAAGGAGATGGAGGACTCCGTCCTTGAGGTGCTCAGGGCTGGGAAGATGTCGGATATCGATGTTACTCAGAGGTTCGAAGAGGGGTTCGCGAGATGGCACGGTGTGAAATATGCCCTTGCACATAACAATGGAACCTCTGCAATACATTCGGCGATGTTCGGCCTGGGCATAGGGTATGGGGACGAGGTCATCTGTCCAAGCATAACATACTGGGCATCATGTCTGCCAGTATATTCCCTTGGCGGAACGGTTGTTTTCGCCGATATAGACCCTGAAACTCTATGCATAGACCCAGATGATATTGAACATAGGATCACTGAAAAGACCAAGGCGATAATCGTGGTTCATTACACTGGCATGCCAGCTGACATGGATGCTATCGCAGAGATAGCACAAAGACATCGTCTGAAGATCATCGAGGATGTATCCCACGCTCACGGAGCGCTCTATAAGGGTAAACTTGTTGGAACGATGAGCGACGTAGCTTGCTTCTCCATAATGTCAGGCAAGTCCTTGGCTGCTGGGGAAGGTGGAATGCTGATAACGAATGACAGGCGAATATATGAGCGCGCAATCATCTTTGGGCATTATGAGAGACACTCATCCGCGATTCAGCTTGAAGATCTGAAGGCAGGCGCTGGTCTTCCATGGGGTGGATACAAGTATAGAATGCATCAGCTCACATCTGCTGTGGGGGTTATCCAGCTCAGAAAATATAGGGAAGAGATGGAAGAGATAGATGGGGCGATGAACTACTTCTGGGATCAACTAGAGGAAACCCGCGGAATAAGGGCCCATCGTCCTTCCAAGGGCTCTAGAACGACAAAGGGAGGATGGTATTCTCCCCTCGGATTCTACAGATCTGAAGAACTCGGAGGGCTCTCGATAGATCGGTTCTGCGAAGCTGTTAGGGCCGAAGGTGCTCCTGTCTCTCCTGGTTGTAATCTGCCGCTGCATCTCCATCCAGTCTTCAACACCACAGACATCTACGGGCAAGGTAAGCCGACTAGGATCGCCAACCTCCCGCCGGGTGTTGACATAAGGCAAACTCCTGGAAGCCTTCCGGTCTCCGAAAGCATTGGGGAGAAGGTCTTCAGTGTCCCATGGTTCAAGCATCGTCGTTCAAAGGTCATAGACGAATATGTAGCAGCATTCCGAAAGGTATCCGAGAACTACAAGGATCTTCTGCCAGGCGACACAAAGGGTGAACAAGTCGCTCGAAGCTGGGGATTAAGTTCACGTCTTCGAAGGCAATGAATGGAAAAGAGCAGGTTGATGTTGCTCACATACTTGGCGTATCCCCTGTAGCCGTGTGCAACTGGATGAATGAAGGACTGTCGAGATTGTCAGGCCCGGATGCCCATCGCTAAGGCAGCCCCTTTCCTCGAAAGCGCGGACTTACTTGAAGACGTAAATACTGCATCTCATATTCCTCGACTCGGGCGCAGATGTATGGTGAAAGTTATGTTGGACGAGATGTCTTGGCGAGAGGCGGCTGAGCGATTGAAGAGATGTGACGCTGCATTCATACCAACCGGGACTATCGAGGGACATGGGCCAATACCGCTAGGGTGCGATTCCTATATTGCCACAGCCGTCGCAAAGCTCATGGCCGAGAAGAGTGGAGGCGTTGCACTGCCACCACTCATGTACAACTACACAGGTGCCACAACATCCTTCCCTGGCACCGTGATGGTCACCATAGAGTCGCAGGTAGCGATCCTGAAGGACATTGTCAGATCGCTCTGGAGGCAGGGATTCAAGAGGATCTTCATCCTCAGCGTCCACGGACCGAATACAATTCCGATCGGAACTGTTGTGAGAACTCTATTCGAATCGGAGCGTATACCTGTCGTCTATCTGAATCCGTGGGATACAGCTGCAAGAATCCTCAAGGACATGGGTGCGGGAAAGGACGAAGCCTGGATGGAGGCAACTCTGGCTTTCGGATCCATGAAGATCCTTGGAAAGGAGCATGCGATACCCGATGTCAAGGCGATCAAGGACCGATACGCTGAGGCGGAGAACAAGGATCTTCCAGAGGAAGTCCAAAGGGTCCAGCGCTATGGTATGGTCGGATACCACTACACGCACGAGCTTCAGCATCAACCTCCTAGAAGCAGCGTTGACCCGGAGTTTGGCGTTGAACTACTTGGCAAGGTAGCTGAAGCCCTTCTTCCGGTTGTTGATGATCTAGAGATCTACCAGAGGTATGTTAAGAAACCATTCAGATTTATTGAGCTGGAATAACAAAGCACAGGCCTGCTGCTCCAGATTAACATTTGCTATCCCAAGCTAACTCCTGCATGGCATCCATACTCTAAGTTGCTGGATGACCTGTGCAGATCGCTTTGACGTCCTAGTCTGCCTGTTCCAGTTACACGCATCAACCCTACAGTTCAAGATGCAATAGCGTTAATAGTTCATGGTGGATCTTTTCTCGCTATGGCTGGGGTTGACTGTCACTCACACGTTGCTAGTAGATTCTGGGATGCTGGAGGCATGACGCCGGAATCGTTGGTTAATGCTGCCGACAAGCTTGGAATAGACATACTATGCTGTTCCACTCCCATAGTCAAAGGGATGCCCACGCCCGAGGAGTTCAGAGCTTCCAATGAGGACCTGCTCAAAGCAATGAAGGATTATCCTGATAAGATACTCGGATACTGCTTCGTCAATCCAGGTTACCAATCCGAGTCTCTGATGGAGATCGAGAGAAGGATAGTTGAGGACGGGATGCTCGGAGTGAAGCTCTATAACCAGTACAAGTGCTCAGACCCCGTTGCCTATCCTATTGTCAGGAAGACTATCGAGCTGAGGGTTCCGATCCTCCAACATGCGGGCTACATAACGGATCCAGTAGAGGCAGCCCTACAGCCTAACCTCTCAAATGCGTATGACATTGCCTATCTGGCATCCCTGTTTCCCGAGGCGATTATCATAGAGGCCCATCTGGGTGGTGGGGGTGATTGGGAGTGGGCTCTAAAGAATCTCAGGAAGGCTCGGAACGTGTACCTCGATACCAGTGGAAGCGTTGTGGATGCCGGGATGATCGAGAAAGCTGTGAGATACCTTGGTGCTGAACGCCTTCTATTCGGAACAGACCTCAGCATGGAGGAAGGAGTTGGTAAGATCCTTGATGCAGACATCGCTGAAGGGGATAAGCAACTCATATTCGGTGAGAACATGAAACAGATTCTGGAGAGACGGGCAAGATGATCATCGACTTTAACGCCTATGTAGGGCAATGGCCGTTTAGGAGACTGCCAGCTAGAACTGCGGATGAAGTTGTGAGCCTCATGGATAGGCATGGGATAGATCTGTCCGTGGTTTCGTCGCTCAGCTCAGCTCTCTACATCGACTCTCATGAGGGAAATATTGAGCTCATAGAGGAGATTGAGCAGAACAGGAAGCGCTTCATCCCACTGGCTGTTCTGAATCCGAAGTATCCTGGTTGGGAAAGTGATCTGGACGGGTGTATCGGCTACGGCTTCAAGGGGATAAGGCTCTACCCTCAATACCATAACTATGCCCTAACTGACGACGAATGCCTGAAGCTCGTCTCAAGGGCTTCCGAGATGGGCCTTGCTGTCTCAGTGCCTGTAAGGCTGAGGGATGGTCGTGGTCGACACTGGATGGACAGCGCAAGGGATCTGAAGCTCTCTGAGGTTGAACAGCTTGCTAAAAGAATACCGAGTTCAAGGATAGTCCTGCTGGAGTCAAGGGATGTTGCCAACACGCCCATCACGGAGTGTCAGAATGTCTATTTCGAAACTTCGAGGATGACCTCGGTGTTGGGCGGCGAGGTGACAAAGCTCATACAATCTGTAGGTGCATCGAGGATCGTGTTTGGCTCTGGCATGCCCCTCAAGTATGCCTTGCCTGCGCTATTGAAGATAACACTACTCGATGAGCCCAAAGAAGTCAAGGACAGAATCCTGTGTAGCAACGCATCAAGTCTTCTTGGGCTTGACTGATCAGCCAAATACCATCCTCAGTTCGATCATAATCTGCACTTGTTCAGCTCAGCATGCTCGCATGTCCCGAAATCCTCGGCAGTTGACTCATTACAAGCCGGTGCATTTACACGCTTCCTATCTCATAACCTAGACGAATGAGAATGTGATACCGGCTTAGTGTTTCCGAGGAGCTCTTTGACAGCTGCTATCAGCGTATCTTCGATTCCACCAGAGAAGTTCGCTGGGAAGAAGAGACCTGTCAGGCTCTTGTATGTATCATCATGTCGGCACCAGCCATCTTCCTCTGCTTGTCTCGATGGTAGATAGCCAAGGAACCCATTGGCGTAGGCCACAACGAATGAACCAGGCAGGCCCATAGCTCCCTTCAGTTTCATGCCTGCCTCTACGAATAGCTCGCCTGGAACAGCAAATAGTGCGACCTCATCACCGATGCGTATCAGTTGAACCTCAGCAGGAATGCTTCTCAATACTGTGCCATCCTTCAGAGCTGCCAGTGTTGTGTTTGCCCAGTCCAACTGCAACCGCTTTTCATCCGTCCTGGCTCCTGCGGCTTCAAGGTCGGCTAGTTCCTTCTCTATCATCTCCAGCTCCTTCCCTACCTCACCGATACGTGGTGGTTCAAACAGAGGCAACTCAACTCGTATCGACTTTGCACTAACATTCTTGACCGGCGTAGTCGTAATACCCTCTATAACCTTGATCGCTTCGGCACCAACGATGGTACCAAAGCGTCGACAATCATCTAGGTCGCCATACCTGAACTGTGACTTATCTTCCGTGAGCAAGGCGATCTTGACGTCCCCTCCAGCTCCTGTGCAGAACATCGCTGTTATTTGTCCTCCATAGGCCTTCTCAATCATGCTCTGTACGTAGCTTACATAGTCGCCAGAATAAAGGAGATTATCCCCGCCCATGACGGATGGATGTGAGGCAAAGTTCACCAGGATGGCGATAGGCTTCTTCTCAAGACCGTCAACCCTGAGCACGCCAACTTGGTGGTCAACAGGAGCATTTGGGTTTGGGCCCCACCGGACACCAGTGCATGTCTTCTGCCAGCGGTTGATGCTGACATTTGCTTCCCCAATCCCCGATCCAATAAATGCAGCTCTCTTTCCCTGGTCGGCCAAATATACCACACCAGCAATCTTCTTGTCCAGCTCAACGATATACTCCTTGGAAGGTTGGTCCCATTCAGCGGTAGCAGAACCTGAGTGGGTATGCGAGGCGCTGAGAAGTACGTTCCTGCCATCAATACCAGTGAGTTTCTCAATTCGTCGCCTTATGTCCTCAACCATTCGACTGGAGAAACTGATGATATCGGCCGTCACGAGTGCAACCCTGTTCTCGCCATCGTCAAGCACGAGCGCTTTAGCGTACAGCTCGTTTCCAACGCCCTTCGCTGGGACAAGCCTGCCATAATCTCCCATGTTGTCTTGCCCCACGCTGGGAGTTATGTTCACACTTGCAGCTCCTGCCTTAACTGTCGTTTGCATGGTAACTCACTGAATATCCATCTAGGCCGTGAGCGTAAATGGTTTTCGATGGAGTGCGCGCTCGCCACTGTGACCGGACTTGTTTCATATATTTATAGTAATGGGTGCGATCTTCGCGGAGGAAGCCAAAACCAGTTTACGTAGTTTTTGCCATCTTTGGCAATTGCGTAGATTCTCATTTAACTTCTCTACCTCTGAAGAGCTGGCGGAACAAGGGCGTTATCCTTCCCATAATCCGTGCGGATTCGAGACCAGTTTTTAGGCTTGACGGACGTTTTCATCTGTTTTAACCTAATGGAAAGTAGGGGAGTGAAAATGGAACTATCCGACAGGAAGAACAAAAAAAATTGTGGGGTTACAATACGCACACCGTGTGTGTTTCTCTCTTTCATTTCCATAGCCGTGTAGCTATGGCGGGATGGGCTGAGGAAGCTACTTTCGTGCTCCTGATCTACGAGAGCAAGCGATCAGTAGGCTTCTGAGGCTTTAACTGTGCCGCCCTCGGGAGGTCCGATAGTCCTTCAGTCATTTGTGTTCTCCTGTCTCTCTTTCTTCTCCCTCTATTCTATTTAATAATATAGCAATAGTATAGACCCGCATCCTCATACCAGATTAATGGTTCTCCACAAGAAGGGCATTAGGGACTTGATGCGTTCAGTACGTCTTAAAAACTTCACCACAGTGCTCACATTTGACCATTTTCTCACTAGACCACCGTCTACAAATCTCCCCACATTTCGGGCATGTGGTTTCAATGGCCTCAGGAATAAGCCTCGATTTTCTCCATCGTTGGTATTGCCATGGCCTTGATCGCAATTCCTTTTTGCATTGTGGACAATACAATATATTAACCGTATGGTCTCGTATCAAACCAATTTGTCGAGTCCTCTCTTGAAGAGGAGTACCACATCTGGGGCATAACCGTTCTTTAGAACTCATTAATATACGGCAACTCCGTTCAAGGCTCCATTAACCCCATCTCGAACGTCTAAAGCTCTTTCCCTCTAACTGTCTTATCAAATCTTTAGCATGTGCTTCAGCTACTTTACCAGATGCTATTATCCTGACATACCCTTCATATGCGTCTATTGCTATTATGTTGTCCGACCTCATAAAGAATCCTCCGATTCCTAACATCGCCCAATCAAATAATCCAGCAGATTGCTTATAACCCATGACGATACGAGTTTCTTCACGTTGAGACACTATATATCCTACCGATTGTAATCCGAATGCCACAGAGTTTATAAATTCCTTCGGCGCAATACTGGTCTTTACTCGAATATCCATGCAGGAACATCGTCCCAAGAGCGAGGCAGAGGCCCTGCCAGAGCGCGAACGCGAGGATCCCCCGTATTTTGGAAGGCCCGCGGCGCATGGACCAGCAAGGGCTCGATAGAGATCCGTGGACCGGCGCCCTTCGCCGTAGAGGATGCCGATATACCCGTCAACATGCAGGCTTGCGAGGTGGAAATCCCCCGACGCCCAGAGGAACTGCACCCCCTTATCGAGGGACTGGAAATTCCGAAAGGCACGTCGTGCGAGGTGCACTCCATGCACATACACGACGGGCTGGGGATGTCTTCTTCGCACCTGAAGCTGATGTGCTCGTCGGCAGGGAAGCCCGAGCTAGAACTCCTCTCCGCTGGTTGCCAAGAGCCAGATGATAGGCAGGGCGATCTGCAAGGGGAAGGAACTTGAGGAAGTGGAGAAGAGGAGAGGCTAAGGTTAGTAGATAGATATAACATTGCATTATATTTGCACCATAAATTATAATATCTTATATAATACATACTATATAAGCAATTTTTTAAAATTTATTGTGCAAATAACTAGAGCATGTATAAAATCCAATATTCCTATAACATCAATTATAGGAAATAATGGAGATAAGCCATTGATAATATACTTAATTATTGTGCAAAAATATATAAATTTATTGTGCAACTATTATATTATGGCAATTTGAACATTGCCATAGTAGTAACTCAACCATAAAGGGTTAAGGTCGTGGACTTAGACAAAATCGGCGCATGTGTTGCCTGACTAAGATCTACATGTGGCGCATGCTCTTGAAGCGACCGAGCGGTTCACGAGGAGCATAAGCCAAATGCTCTAATCTCCACAAATAAGCCAAAAGCTTAGGCTTTTGGTCAATTGGCTTATGGCACAAATGACACATTGGTCATATCGTTCTATAACGTCGAAAGGCGTTATGTCGATTATGACACAATGCGTCCCCTGCTCTCGTCGAGAGACAGCCGAGAGGCCCGCCTGGTCGATCAAAGCGGAGCGACTTAGGTGTCCGTTCACCCTACGGGATTAAAGGGCCTGATTAATAAGGCTAAACACCACTCGGATTACTCGGCGGCAAGAGAGGATAAGCGTCCGAAGTCGTTACCCAGCTCCACTTCCGAAGTGGATTCGCCGTCCAGAGTCTTCCCTAGTCAGAGCCAGCGTCCGTAGCTGGGAGCCCAAATTGGGCGATGATTCGGGACTAGGTTAAGGAAATCCGAGCGGCCATAGGGCAGGGGACACGTCGAATGTCGGGTGCAACTAGGGCGAGCCCTAGCTTCCTCGCCCTTCGGGTGCAACTATCATTGACACAAGTTAAAGTGATAGCTGAGATACCTAAGACGGCATCAGGGCAGATAGCGATAGAGAGGAGAAAGGACGGGGAGTACAAGAAAAAGCCCTTCCCCGTCTTCTACAATGTGTTCGTAGACGGTCAGCTAGAGGCACGGATAGCTAGGCACTATGGCCTAGTGGACGGGAAGCTACTAATCAAGGGGGCAATAGAGAGCGCCGAGAAAGACCTCCTAGCTAGGTACGCATCTCAGGAAGTAACGAGAAGGGCCATCGCCGAGTTCAACGCCAGCAACTTCAAGCGAGAAGAGACCTTAGAAATCTAGGTATCTCACAATCCTTTTTTTCTTTCGGGTGCAACGCTTTTTCGGGTGTAACGCATGAAAGCATACATAAGCGTCGCCCCTCAAATCCTCGCCCTCACGAAGGCAGGGCTCCCTAGGAAGAAGCCCTTCCGAATCACGGGCAACCTCAGCATAGAGGAGCTACAAGCGGAGCTCAAGAAGAAGAGCGACAAGAAGACCGTGGCAGAGGTCAAGGTCAGAGTCCCAGAGATGTTCGACCGCTTCCACGAGATAGCAACAGCGCTCAAGGAGCTCTCCAATGCTCCGAAGGAACTTGAGGGCGTGGCGATGGAACAGACGATAGAAGTCTAGACATACCTCAGCACCTTTTTTTCGGGTGAAAATGTGGTCAGACTCGTTAAGGCCGAGGGCCTCTGGTCAGTTGAAGTCGTAGGAGGCCTGCCGTTCCGTTGGTCAGCCATAGTCAGGGCAACAGGCGACATCGAGGCCATTGATAAGGTGAAGGATTACCTTAAAGAAGCGGCAGTTATCGACGTTGAGAATTTGTCCATCGAGGCCCAGTTAGCTTATGTCATAGAATAACCTTTTTCGGGTGCAACGATGAAGCTGAGTCTCAGGTTGTGGCTCTACAATGTCCCCTCTCGGAACAGGGTATGGCGAGGAATGGGCCATAGCTGGTTCATGGTCTGCACGGGCCATGTGGTCCTACTGACGGGGATCGTGGCCAGCAAAATAAAGTTCATGCCCTGGTTGAGATGGCTTAACGCATAACCTTTTTCGGGTGCAACGAGTGAAAACGAAAAGAGTTGCCCTGACGTTGGAGAGCGGCATGGAAGTCCGCCTCTTCGACGTCGAGGTCTACCGCCCACGTCCCACGGCGAGGGAAGTCTTCGCCGTGAACCACGTCGCCGCGCTCAAGGCGCAGTGGGACGGCGGGATCCCCTTCGCCGAGCTCTTCCTGAAAGGGCAAGGGCTCCAGAAAGGGATTCCGCTGGGCATGGTATACCCGAAGGGCATGAAGTTCATGGAGTACCTAGCCAACCACTAGGTATTCCCCCACCCTTTTTCTGTTCGGGTTGGCCGGTTATGCTGTCCACGGTATTGCAGGGATGCGCCATGGGCCGAGCCTCTAATCCGCCGACTTTCGGGTGAAAGAATGGGAACGGATGTTTGGATAGTCCATTGGAAGTGGCTGTACGGCCACGTGAACTTGGACGCGATAAACTTCATAGAGAACCACTTCGACAAATCTGACGACGGCTCATACGGCGTGACTAAGGAAGAGCTGGAGGAAGTGAAGGCAGGGCTCACGGCAGAAGAGAGGTCGAAGTTCGTGAACCTTCTCGACGCGATAGAGCAGGGGCTAAAGGAAGAGGGCGATTGCATGAGCATATCTGTGGGTTGAGCCCTTTTCGGGTGAAAGCATGACAGATGGAGACATTCACTGCAAGATATGCGGCGAGCCATGGGACGCCTGGGGCGTCTACAACGGGGACATGACGTCAGAGGAGAAAGAGAGATTCCTGAGGGGCGAGGGCTGCCCCTGCTGCAAGTTCGGCGAGAAGGAGAAGGAGTTGGCCGTCGAGGGATAGCTTTTTCGGGTGAAAGTTTGCCAACGGTCAAGGAATCTGTTGTCGTATGCGCTTGGAGGAACGAGTGTGGAAACACGCAATGCCCCCACTACTTCTCACACGCCGAGATAGATAACTGCAGGGAGGACGACGAGTGCGAAGATCCTCCGCACGGTCTTCTGCAGGCCGAATATCTTCGAGGAGGATGGGGATGTCAATGAGGAGGCCAAGACGATAATCAAGGAGGCCAAGGTCGTCGCGTCCATGATGGTCTAAACTCTTCGGGTGAAAAAATGGCGTCTACGAAATGCCCAAGTTGTGGGCAAGAGATTTCAGACGACGAACCCCTAGCCATA
>Ga0315282_10014916_pt1 | contig 11522 bp, 8 predicted proteins | sample YL17G07_20_MG_FD_203693 | JGI IMG/M metagenome (GOLD analysis project Ga0315282, IMG submission 203693) | Sediment microbial communities from Yellowstone Lake, YNP, Wyoming, USA - YL17G07_20 | ecosystem: Environmental > Aquatic > Freshwater > Lake > Sediment | place: USA: Wyoming | collected...
TAACCTAATTAACCCTTCAAGCAAACACTATTTTTGAAAAATTTCCTTCCCCCACCCATCCCTCCCCCTCAAGGGGGGAGGGTAAGGGTGAGGGTGTCATTCATCTTATGCCTTCTTATAATAGATCCTCGGCTTGGTGTTTAACTCAGCCTTAAGCTGCTTTAACTTGTTTTTGATGATGTACTGAGAAATGTCACTATTAGGATCATCGAGGTCTCCAAACATCCTCACTCCTGTCATGCAAGTCGTCATGCAAGCTGGTTTTTCGCCCTTCTCAACAAATTCGATGCAAAACCGACATTTTTCGATGTAGCCTTCTTTCTTGATGATCCTGACATTGTAAGGACAAGCGGCAATGCAATATTTACAGCCGATGCATTGATTCTTGTCCACTAAGACCACCCCGTCCTTCCTCTTGTGAGAAGCCCCGGTAGGGCAGACCTTCACACAGGGGGGGTTATCACAATGCTGGCACTGAACGGGCAAGAATTCACGAGTATAATTCGGGAAAAACCCGTATTCCCGCTCTTCGAGATGGTTATATGCTTCCTTATCTAAGAGATGGTTTTGGTTCTGGCATGCCACTCGACAGGCATGGCAACCCACACACTTTGTTTCGTCAATCACCATCCCATAACAAGCCATTGTTTTCTGTCTCACCTTACCTTGATACTCCCCCTCACCCTTTCCCTCTCCCCTGGGGGGAGAGGGAAAGGGTGAGGGGGAACCTCTTAACTCCGAACTTCTGATCTTTTGCTCACCTGAACAACCACTTCTGATGACATCGCATGCCCTACAGTGGGATCAAATAGGGTGGGAAGAAAATCGTTATATGAAAGTCCAATATCAAAGGCGGTCTTCAAATGTTTCGAAAAGATCCCATATCCGCTCGGCAGCCACACGCAAGAGGGGTGGAGGCCTTCTGTCAGACGGACTCGAATCTTCCCTTCTCCGACGATCGACTTGACCTGAACCCAATCGCCATCTTTCAGACCCAATCGTTTCCCTTTTTCTCTGTTCATCCAGAGTCTGATCAAATCATAACGACGACTAATGGCCATAAGATAAGGTTGATTTGCCGTCATGCCATGGGTATGAATCGCTTGCTTCCCATGGAGTAATCGGAAAGAATGAGGGTCTTTGGGATCGGGAGAGACTAAGGGGTCCTCCCATCGGGGAATGGGGGGAAACCCGAGGCTCTCCAAAGTCTTTGAGTAGATCTCCACCTTTCCCGAAGGGGTCTGCAATTTGTCAAAACCCTCCTTCCATTCCTCGCCCACATAGAGGATACCTTTCTTCTTCAGCTCTTCCAGTGTGACGCCAAAGGGATGAAGTCTAAGACGATTTGCCTCATCGATGTTGAAGTCAAAATATCTTCCCACACCCAGATACTTTGCCAGTTCAATGATGATCTGAGTTCCAGGTCGGGTATTAAACATCGGCTTGACGACCTGCTGTTGGATACTCACCTGAGCCCTCTTTCCACTATGTTTCGTATCCACAGCCTCATCTCGCTCGAGATAGAAAGATTCAGGAAGGACATAGTGAGCAATAGATGCCGTTTCAGAAAGAACGGTGTCGATAACCACCAAAAGATCGAGTTTTTTATAGCCGGCAATGACCCGTTTTGGGTTTGGATTGGTCCGAAGCGGATTATTATGATAGACGAATCCAGCCTTCAGCTCTCCGCGAAGGGCCAGTTCGGGAATGGCATGCGTGATTCCATCTCCGTAACTTCCCAATGGGTACCTTCCAGGCACCCCAGTTCCATCTGACTTTCCCATTTTGGGAAGCTCTGGGGCGGGGTGCTTGGGTTGAAGCTCTCCTAATTGGGCAGATTTAGGAAAATAGATCCCTCCTTTTCGGTTGATATTCCCCAAGAGACTGTTTGCAATGGCCAGTGCACGGGCGGTCTGAAAACTGTTCAGATATTGAGAACCGAACGCAGCGTGGTAGCCCCGATGAAGGAGGGCTCTGGGCTTTGCACTCGCCATCTCCCTGGCGATTCGAATAATAGTCTCTGCCGGTATTTCGCAGACCTTCTCCGCCCATTCCGGAGGATAGTTGACGATCTCGTCATCTAATTGTTCAAACCCGACAGCCTTCTCCGCGACAAATTTCTTATCATAAAGTTCCTCCTTGACCATCACATTGATCATCCCCAGGAGGAGTGCTAAATCTGTCCCGGGTTTAATGGGGAGCCACTCATCTGCGAGGATAGCAGTCTCGCTATGCCTCGGATCAACCACTACCACTCTTGCCCCTTTCTCCTTTGCCTCTACGATCTTCTTCACCTCGGCCAGATCGATCCCCCCTGCCGGATTTCGACCGATGATGGTAATGTATCGGGCATGGGAGAGGTCATTCGAGGGGAGATCTCCTACCGTCGTCACCCAGCCTGCATTTCTTGCTGTATAGCAGGTCGAGCCATGCGTGAAGTAATGGGGACTTCCCAGAGTATGCATCAACCTTAAAGCATACATGTTATTCGATTGAGGATAGTTAACCCAGAAGATGCTTTGTGGGCCATGATCCATTAGAATCAAATTGATCTTCTCAGAAATTTCCTGATAGGCCTGGTCCCAGGAGATGGGCTCAAATCTATCTCCAACCCTTTTTAAGGGACCTTTAATTCGATTCGGATTATATAAATCGTGAAGATAGCCGTGTCCTTTTGGACAGATGACTCCAAGATTGCCATTGGCTTCAGGATTCCCTTCTATCTTCCACAGCCTTCCATTCTTTACATAAGCAAATATTCCACAGCGATTACCACACCCATTACAGAAGGTTGGAATACGGGTGACCGGTGCCTCGGCGCTTGCATGAGCCCATTTTTTAAAATCGAGGAGTTCATGGCTCAGGGAAAGCGCTCCTACCGTCGCCCCTGTTACCTTTAGAAATCCCCGACGTGTAATCTTAAAATGATTGATATCCATTAATGGCTGGTTCTTAATCCCCTCACCCCCCCCTTCATAAGGGGGGCAAGGGGGATTATGTAACTACCTCTCTACGGGATAGCCTTTCTTGATCCAGTCCTCAAACTGGGCATCCATCAATACCGCATTCTTGTAGCCCAGATCATTCAGAGTTTTGGTTGCAAAAGCGGAACGACCTGCTGTCTTGCAGTAGACATAAATCTTGGCGTTCTGATCCGAAACCTTACTCCAGATATTGAACTCCAAAGTTCCTCTCGAGACATTGATTGCCCCGGGAAGATGACCTGCTGAAAATTCTCCTGGATCCCTGACATCGAGAATGACCGCCTTCTCCTTCTTCTCAATGGCTGCCTTCACATCTTCCGCTGAGACGACTTTGATTGCCGCCTTCGCCTTGGCTACCATCTCTTTCACAACGGGTGGAGGACCAGCCGGTTTCGTCTCCTGAGCCAATGCCAGGCTGAGCATCGAGAAGACCAGCGCGAACGACAACATCCAAACCAGCATTCTCTTCTTCATCATTTTTCACCTCCTTTCTTACTACGGGGATGAGGGATTGGGGGTTGGGCCTGCCTACCGCAGGCAGGGATTAACCAAACCCTAATCCCAAAAAAATTTTTATAAATGTTCGAGGCTTGTGGCCTCTTCGAGCTGCCTCAGATCAAAAGGTTTCTCCAGATAACCCTTAACTCCTGCCTTCAAGGCCTCCTGTTTCAATCTCTCATCGCCCTGAACAGTCATCAAAACCAAGATGAGCTTTGGGTTCTGCCTCGCCCATTCCTGCAACATCTCCAAACCGCTGCCGTCCGGGAGACGATCTCCGCATAGGACGATATCAAATGGCATGGTTTCAAAAAGGGAGATCCCTTCTCTCTTTGAGCCGGCGAGAAAGACCTCGCAATTCTTATAGTGCTTTATGAAATAGAAAAGGGATTGTCGGACAGTTTTATCTTTTTCGATGATCAAGACTTTCACAGTGCTTTAGATAAAAAGCATAGTCCATGCCAATGAGAGACCATTGATGAACTTAGGAAAGATAGGAAGAGCAAATCATGAAATTATCTTTTGAAATCAAAGAATTATGTTTAGCGTGCGAAGTCGTTTCTTTCCATTCAACGTCTCATGGCGAAAGTAAATGAATTGAAAATCAGTCTGAAAATAAACAGTCCGGAAGTGGATCGAGGGGCAGGATACGGAATTACTTAAGGAAATTTCTTTTTGTCTGAATTCAGATGCTCTGTCTGTAAACAGACATCATTTAATCTTATGTTTTCCCATACGGTAAATAAGAGCGGACCTGGAAATACCAAGCATCTTGGCCGCTTGAAATTTATTCCCCTTCTTTCTTCTCAGTGCCTCGAGAATATATTCCTTTTCGACCTCATCCAAGATGATCCCTTGAGGCGGAATAATTGGTTTGAACTGAGGTGCTTCCTCTGACTTCCCCCCCCTTTCGGTCAGAAAGGAGAGATGTTTGCCGAGAATCGTATCGTCTTTCTCCAAGAGAATAATACGCTCAACGGTATTCCGAAGTTCACGGATATTGCCCAGCCAGGAATAAGAGAGGACTCGCTCTTCTGCTTCTTTGGAGATCTGGACGAAACTCTTTTTGAACTGCTCATTGAATCGGTCTACGAAAAACCGAAAGAGTGGAAGAATATCTTCTTTTCGATCCCGTAGGGGAGGAATATCCAATTTCACAACATTGAGCCTGAAATAGAGATCGTCCCGAAAATTTCCTTTCCTGACCTCAGACTCCAAATCTTTGTTCGTCGCAGCGATGATCCGCGCATCTGCCTTTTTCTTCTCTACCCCTCCAACCTTAAAGTATTCCTTTTCTTCAAGAACCCGCAAGACCTTAACCTGTGCAGAAGGGGAAAGCTCCCCGACCTCATCGAGAAAGAGAGTCCCTTTTTCTGCAGCCTCCACCCTTCCTATCTTTCCCTTTTCGAGCGCCCCGGTGAAGGCACCTCTTTCATAGCCAAACAGTTCACTTTCAAAAAGATCTTTCGGGATGGCGCCGCAGTTAATCGGAATGAAGGGAAAGGAAGATCGGGGGCTTAAAAAATGAATATATTCAGCAAGGAGTTCTTTGCCGGTTCCTGTTTCCCCTTCGATCAGGACAGTGGTCTCCGAGCCCTGAGCAACTTTTTCGGCGAGTCCTAAGACCTCCTTCATCTTATGACTCACTCCGACGATCCCTCCAGAACGAAACCTCTCCTGGTATTGCGCCCGGAGCCATTCCACCTCCTTTTTTAAGCGAACTCGTTCAAGTCCTTTCTTAATCAAGGCTTCAACCTGGTCCAACTCAAAGGGTTTAACCAGGAAATCAAAGGCTCCCATCTTCATTGAGTTGACGGCCATCTCAATCGATCCCTGCGCTGTCATGATGATGACGGGTATCTCCGGGTCTCTTTCTTTTATTTGATGAAGGACCTCGTCACCATGGATCCCGGGAAGCCAGTGGTCTAAGAGGACAAGGTCAGCCCCCTCTCTTTGAAAAAGCTCCAACCCCTCTTCTCCCGTTCTAGCGGTCATCACCTCATAACCCGAAGTCTTCAGAACGATTCCAAGAGAATTTCTTAAGATGGGTTCATCATCAATCACCAGAATCTTGAACCTCATGGTACCTTTCTCCCTGGGAAAAAGATTGTGAAGGCCGAACCCTTGCCCTCCTCGCTGACCACGTCAATGGTTGCTCCGTGGTTCTCTAAAATTTTAAGGCTTATGGACAGCCCCAGACCTGTGCCCTCGGATTTCGTGGTAAAAAAAGGATCGAAGATCTTTTTCAAATGAGATCTGGGAATCCCCACTCCCGTATCTCTCACTTCAATCCCGACCCCGTCCCCATTTGTTAAGAAAGTCCGGATCGTCAGGGCTCCTCCTTTTTCCATAGCCTGGATGGCATTCAATATGACATTGATTAAGACCTGTTGAATCTGATGGATATCGATTCGAACCTTAGGCAATCCTTCCTCCCGTTCGAAGAGAAATGCGATATTCCCCTTCTTCAATTTGGCCTGAAGGATCGCTAAGCTCTTTTCCACTACTTCATTGATCTCTTCACCCTTGAGATGAGACGCCTTCGGTTTGGCAAAATGGAGCATATCATCAACAATCTTCTGGATTTTTTCAATCCCTTCAATGGTGCTCTCAAGAAGTTGCCTTTCCATCTCAGGAAGATCTTTTTTTCTCGACAACATTTGGGTATTGATCTTGATCCCAGCAAGAGGATTTCGAAGTTCATGGGCGACACCTGCTGTCAATTCTCCCAGCGAGGACAATCTCTCAGCCAGGATCAACCTTTCCTCGGCCTTCTTCAAATTGGTAATATCTTTACAGATTCGGGAGGCACCGATGACGCTTCCCTCTGCATTTCTCAGCGGCGAAATCGTCATGCTGATAATGACTTCTTTCCCCTCTTTGGTCTGTCTTTTCACCTCGACATTGGGAATGACTTCCCCTCCCTTTACCCGTGCCATCAATTGATCCGTAAATGTCTCTTCCTCTGCCTTCAATTTTTCATCCCGGGGGTAGAGAAAATGGGAGAGTTTCTTACCCCGTACCTCCTCCTTCTTATATCCGTAAATCTGTTCAGCCCCTTCGTTCCAATAGAGGACTTTCCCATCCAAGTCCACCACGGAAATCGCATCTCCTGCTCTGTCCACAATGGATTCAAGGAAATTTTTTGTCTCAATCAATTCTTTCTGCAGTCTGACCTTTTCCAGCATCAGGCTGTAACCCTCTATGGCACGATTGACAACAAAAGGGAAGGCCTTGGCACATTCCGCGGATCGGTTGATATAGTCAAAGACCCCTTCCTTCATTGCCTCAATGGCCAATCGGGGATCGCCCTTCGCCGTTACAAAGATGGTGGGGATGCCAATACCCGACTCATTAAACCGGCGAAGCCAGTTCAATCCCTCTCCATCAGGAAGAGTATGATCCAAAAGGAGGATGTCAAATTTTTCCTTCTGGAGCTTTTTTAAACACTCTTCTCCACAAGAAACTTTCTCTGTGTGATACAGGCTGCCCGAAGCCTTCAGAGAATCTTCCATCATCTTTAAGAAACTTGAGTCTGTTTCCGCCACAAGAATTCGTATTCTCTTATCCAAATAAATCCTCCCTTTTCCAAAACTCTTTTTCCAATTTTTTACTAATGCAAACGCATTAAATATCTTGTAGTGGAGGGTCTTGTACCCTCCCATTTACGCCGATAAAGGGCCACACTACGTCTCATTATTTATTGCGTTTGTACTAATGACTTTATTCTGTTCTGGCTGATCGTCATCCATCAGCTATTTAACATAAAGTATGCCTTTTATCCCTACATGGAATTGGCATTGAGCATGATCCGTGCCGGGCTTCTAATCCCTCTTCTTTAAATAGTCAACCATTGGCTGTGTGATCAGAGGAACAACATCACCGATCATATGCGGCATCAAATTATCCATCACTTTGGGCATTAACTCCCCCATTTGCTCCTGCATATAGTCTGGCATCGGAATTTGTGCAGCCACCCGTTCGAGCATCACAGGCATCACCTTCGGCATCATCAAGGGCAGCAACCGAGGGAACAGGATAGGGAACATCGGCTTCATCAGTTCCAGCGCCACTGGGATCTTGCCCATGAATCGCATCATCCGTCCCATGCCAAAAGGCATGGCGTCGATAAGATCCGGCCACATGGTGCCCATCAAATTGGCGAAACCCTGAGGTGTCATTAAGGCGATCATTCCTTCAAAGACGGCCCACTGTCTGTGCACTTCTGGGTTAGGATCGGGGAAGTCGTAGCCCAGAGCCGAAGCGGCGAAGTGTGCGAGGTCCACCACCTCAATGGGGATCTTTTTCTTATCAGCACTGACACGGAGTTGAAATTCACAACAAGGACAGAGGGTGAGCACCTTGTCTGCACCCACTTCGAGTGCCTCATCCAGTCTTGTCCCGCCCACCTCGGCGGCCACTGGAGGGTCCTTCAGCAGCGTCAAGACACTTCCGCAGCAGTGTCCCGATTCCCGATTGTGGTGCATTTCAACCAAGTTGACGCCTGGAATCGCCTGAATCACTTCTCGAGGGGGCTCAAATACTCCTGATGCCCGACCGATATGACACGAATCGTGCCAGGTGACCGTGACGGCGGCTTTCTGTTTGTCATTGGACGGGGAGGGGTAGGGAAATAAAAACTCTCCTGCCTTAATCTTCTCAGCCAGAACCTCACTATAATGTTTAGCGGTAATGCCGTACTCCAGGCCCAACTTCTTCGCCCAAGCAGGATATACCTGTCGCCACATCAAATTGCAGGCTGGGCAAGAAGCAATGACCGTATCGACCTTCGCCTCTTTCATTACCTTAAGGTTCTTTCTGAAGGTTTCCTCGAAGACATCCCACTTCCCAGCCGCCAACATGGGTATTCCGCAACAGTTCTCTTTCTCACCGACATAAGTAAAGTCCACCCCTGCGGCATCCAGCAAACGGACACTGGCCATGGCGATATCGGGCTCCACATAGCTTGCGGTGCAGCCGGCAAAGTAGGCAGCCTTGGCACGATGCGAGGGACCGTGCTTCTCCTGGAAGTCTTTAGGAAACCATGCGGCACGGTTTCTGCGGTAGGCCGCCCAGATGTTCCCTTCCTTCTGAAGGGCAGCACCCATCATCTCAAAAGGCGGAAAGGTCATCTTCTTCTTTTCGTTCACGAGCAGGCCGCGCAGCTTCATCCACGATGGCTCAATGGGCAGAGAGGCAGAGCAGCGAAGGTTGCAGAACTCACAAGTCGTGCAGACGAGGATCGTGTCCACCATGAACTGATCCCACTCCTCGCGGCCCTCCATATACTCCCTCAGCCAGTACCACTTACCACGGGGGCTTTGGCTTTCCCACCCACGGCCATAGAACTGATCGCACTCATCAATGCAGTAGCCGCACTGAGAACAACTATAAGCATACCAAGCCACATCGGCGGGGATATCACGGATAGGCTTTGTAGGGTTTTCGCTGATCTGCGTGACAACAGAGTTTCCCACGAGTCGAAGGAGAGGCTCAAAGAATTCTGCGAGACGAATTGCTTTACCCAGGAAACCATCGGCAATGACTTTACCGGGGTTCATGATCGACTTTGGATCAACCTGAGCCTTCAATGTCTTCAACTGCTTCACTCTGTTCTCTCCCAAAATCATCGGGGCTTTCTTCCCCAAATAAATTCCTGTTGCGAAAGCCCGTCCCCCGTGCTTCTCAGCGATCCTTATCACCGTTAGAATCAGACCAAAGACGAGGTTGTAGGCAAACTTCCGTTCATCACTGGGAAGAAAGCCCAAAATGACCACCTCAGGCTGACCACTTGCGCCCTGGCGGATGACAACACCCTCCTTGACAAGAGGTTGATTGACTTTATCTTCAATCTCCTCCATCACGTCACCCAGAGCAGAAAGGGGGATCACTACCTCTGCGGGCACAAGGCTCGGGCCAAGGCGTTTAACAAGCATCAGTTTAAAGCGATTTTTCCATTCATGCTCTGCGATTTCATTGGAAAGCAACTCTCCATTACAGGATCTGAGGAGTTCCGGCAGTTGACCGATCACTGCCTCTCGATCCTTCTTGCGCAAAGCTAAGGTGGTGATGTAAGAAAGCGGCAAAATGACCCGTTCCTCCACTGGATGACCGTTGTGTTCCATCAGGGGGGCCTTGTTCTTGAGCTCTGCCATGTGTGGATTGATAAAAACCAATGACCAAATGGGAAGCTTCTTGTCGATCAAGGACTGTGCAAGTTTTTGGAAATCATGGGCCTTCGGGGAGCTGATCGAGAGAACTTCAACCTTCTCGAGGGGCTGAATACGGAGGGTTACCTCACTAATCAAACCCGTGATGCCCTCAACGTCGGAGACGAAATCAAGATCCTGGCCTTTGAATTCCCTTGCTTCGCCGTTGGGAAGAACGACACGTGCGCTGACGACATTATCTCGAAACCATCCAGCTTCATAAGAGCCAATACCAGCCCCACCCTGAGCCAACCACCCGCCAACCGTGGAGGATGGGTAACTACCCGGGTAGAGTCGCAGGGTGAGCCCTTCTCGCCCGAGAGCCAGGTCCAGCTTCTCCCAAACAACTCCTGCCTGTACGGTTGCCGTTAACCCGTCTGGATCAATGCGGATAATTCGATTCATTCGATAAAAATCGATGACTAAACCCTGTTTCAAGGGTAGCACGCCACCGTAGCCAGACGTAGCCTTTCCCCGCGGCGTAAGAGGGATATTATTCTCTTGTGCCCAGTGAACCAGCGAAACAAGCTCTTTTTCAGTTTCGGGCTGAACCACTGCATCAGGTATTGTATCCCCTAAAAGCGGCTTGATCAGACCCGGAAGAGCGGCGATATCATGACCATAGAGTCTACGTTCTGTCTTATGGAATGATACTCTGCTTCCAAATTTTTCCTTCAGATAGGATTGGTGTTTTTTATCCAACTGGCTCAAGGCTTCACTCCTTTAAAGAATCGAAATGACGATATTCTGAAATCATTGCCACACGAACAGATTTGATTTGCCCGTTGGCTTAGATCGGATGAAAGTCTCATTTGATTTGCCTGAGGCTGGAGACCATCTTCCCTTTTTCCTGATATTGTTCGAAGAGAACCTCCCTGATCAAATGACACGCCTGAATGATCTTAGGATTTGAGATACGATAATAAATATTGACCCCCTCCCGCCTGGTTAGAATCACCCCCTTCGATTTCAACACGCCCATATGCTGGGAAAGGTTGGCTTTGCTGAGACCAATCCTCTCGATCAACTCGCTGGCTGACATCTCTTTGTCTTTCAGTGAATTGATGATCTCCAGTCGTTTGGCATTGGAAAAAATCTTGCAGAGATCGGCATGAAGTTCATATATCTGTTCCATTCTTCCTCCTTCTAATCGCTCTTTAAACCTCTAAACACACCTCAACGCGGAATCTACACTTCGGGCAGCATCAATATGAGATCAAATACCCCCAAATAGTAACTTCTTCATTCGCTTTCCTATTCGTTTACAAGTTTATTAGTTTCAAACAATGTAAACTTTAAAACATTGAAACATATTTGTCAATCCTTTTTGGTTTTAGGTCACTGGTGAGATTACGCCTTGCTTCTACACGAGGTTCTAGAAGGGTGCTGAAAAAGTCACTTTTTCAGGCTGATCAAAAATGCCCAGATGCAAGGCGCCCGAAATCCTGAGGAGTGAGGCGTACTTGGAGTACGCCGCAACGACGAAGGATGAGGGGAACGCTGCAGATGGGCGTTTTTCAGCAGCCTGCTAGAAGCTTGTGAAGGGACACAATAACACGGATCAAATCCCCTCAAGAGCTTGCCCTTTAAAATCCATTGACATTTGGCCAGCCCCACTTTACGGAGTACCCTCAAGGGTGACAATTAACCACAGTAAACCGAAAAATACAGTATATTCTACCTAAGAATACATACTTTACCCTATACGTTTCTTCTACAGTTGGTAGAGGGTTGAATGGTGCAACCCCTGTAAATAGCTGCGTTGTTCTTTGACAATCAGAAAAAAGATGAAAAATGTGGTGCCATATATTTATGTAAAATCTATTGACAC
>Ga0315282_10014917_pt1 | contig 11521 bp, 7 predicted proteins | sample YL17G07_20_MG_FD_203693 | JGI IMG/M metagenome (GOLD analysis project Ga0315282, IMG submission 203693) | Sediment microbial communities from Yellowstone Lake, YNP, Wyoming, USA - YL17G07_20 | ecosystem: Environmental > Aquatic > Freshwater > Lake > Sediment | place: USA: Wyoming | collected...
GGAGCTACGTGCTCAGCGGTGAGGGAACCTCAATGGAATGGGACAGAGGAAAAGATGTCTTCAGAGTGCCCGGCTTCTCCTGGAGGCTGTTGGCGACGATACTTCTCGGCGTTATCTGGCTTTCATTTTTGATCATCTGGCTCTTCTTCTGGGCAGGCAACTACGACGTCTATCAGAATCTGGCGGTTGTCTTTGTGTCGATAATCGTTGTGATTGGACTGCTCGGGGCGATGTGGGCGACCTGGGGACTTAGGTACGCCAGGCACTACGAAGGGAAAAACATCGAGTGGCGGCAGCAGTGGCACAGGTGGGTCGGGTGGAGGGGCATAGCGTCCGGCATCATCTGGCTCGGGTGGGTCGTTTGGCTGATTGTGTGGCTGTTCTTCTACGCCGGCAACTACAATCTCTATCAGAATCTCGCGATATTCATCGTGTCGCTCGTTGCGGCTGGTGGGATATCCGGCGTGATCTGGGGGACGTTGGGCCGGAGGATGAGATGGTAGGTCCGGCCCAATAGTGTCTTGAGTTGGATTCGGGATGCGGTACGAAAAACCGAGGGGACCAGAATGGAACTCATGGAAGTGATCAAGACGAGGCACAGCGTTAGGGCCTACGAGAACCGAGAAGTTGATGATGAGAAGCTCGAGAGGATTCTGGAATACGCCCGCCTCGCGCCATCCGCACGCAACTCCCAATGCTGGAACTTTGTCGTCGTCAAGGACAAGGGAACGATCGAAAGGCTCGGTGAGGCTTGCGGGTTGTTGAATCCCTGGCTCAAGAGGGCCCCGTTAATCATCGTAGGTTGCGCCAATCCCGGTACCAGCGTCTCGCGCAATGGAATGGATTATTATCTGGTCGACCTCGCCATCGCGATGGAACATCTGGTGCTCGCGGCGACGGATCAGGGTCTCGGAACATGCTGGGTAGCAGGATTCAGCGAGGAGAAGGTCAAGGAGGTCCTCGGAGTCCCGAAGGGGGTCAAGGCCGTCGCCATGACGCCCGTGGGATATCCATCCGAGAAGGAGAGTGTCGGAACCAGCCTCGTCAAAATGCTCGCCCGGACCAGCAAGCGAAAGTCGATGCAGGAGCTCGTCCATTGGGAGAAGTGGTGAGAACCGGGTTGATGCCATGTCGGGCATCTTTGGTCGAATCGTTTGGTTCGACAAGCGCAAAAGCGTCATCATGGATCTAGCAGCTCGAATCCTGTCTCTCGATCAATCCTTCTCCTTGAGCTGGTCCCCAGAATTTCAATGATCACGACCTCGGCAACCTGCCAGACCTTCACGCCCCTTCTGATGCATCCGGTCTTCGTCGATGTTCCTCTGCCGCTCGCCACGTGTATGTGCGAGACTAGCATTCCCTCCTCATTAGGGAATATCGTCCCGACCCCGGAGATCTCGTGCACATCGCCCAAGACATGCTCCATCGGCACCACTGGTCTGGCGTCCGCGTTCTTCGGACCGACGACTAGCCTGCTGCCTTTTCCAATTCCTCCGATCACCATCACGGCAGCCGCTTCGATCTTCTGATTCTTGGCGAACTCCTCTATCGTTTCGTGAAGGACCTCACCGTCCTCCAACCTAACAACGAAAACTCGACCTAGTCTCGCTTCGACGTACCTCACTTCTTTTCACCACTTCACTTGGCCCAATGATTTGTTCATGGGTGCATAATGGCTTCGAGTGGAATCATTGGCATTCATATTCAAGGCCGACGAAGCTTCGAGACGGCCCAACGTGCATGTTCTTTCAGGATGGGGCCCCATCTAGTCTCCGAAGCGTTCCGCAATATCAGTTAGATCCTTCTCCCCGGAGTCCCCGATGGTGATGATGGTGTTGCGCCAAAGGTATCTCACCTCCGCCTTGTACCAGTCCATGTATCCGTACTCACTCTTCATCTCCTCCTCAGTAACCTCGAAGCATCTCTCAATGGTCGGCCACGGAACGAGATTTGGGTCGGGAACACGAGCGATCATGGGCTGCGGAACGGGTCTGACCTTCCCGTTCATCGGGACCGTTGCATACTGGATCGATCTCCTCCTCCCAGCAATTTTCGTATTGGTGATCGTCTTCGGATATCTCGGATTGACATTGATCGATATAACAAGAAGCAAGAGAACCGTATGAGGTCGGGAGGATTGGAGAAGGTGGACAGGGACGGTCCAAGGGTCCAATCCCGTGAGAACTTCAAGTCACCATCGAATTTATCTAGCCCGACGTCCGAATGACGACCGTGGACCCGTCCGAGAAATCCGGTTCGCACGAACGGTACTGGGAGATCGATCTCCTGCGTGGAACGGCCGTTCTGATGATGATAGCATTCCACTTCGTTTTTGATCTGAATTTCCTCAGGATATACAAGGTCCAGGTCTATTCGGGTTGGTTGGGTGTGTTCGCCTACATCATCGGGACGATGTTCTTGCTTCTGGTCGGCGTCTCACTGACCGTCAGCTACCGAAGGGCAAAGGAGCATCTGGACAGCACCCAGCTCGGTTGGAAATACTCCAAGAGGGGGTTGGAGATCTTCGGTCTCGGTATCGTCATAACGGCGGTCACGTTGGTGTATCCTGGAAATGGTTTCGTGGTGTTCGGTATTCTCCATTGCATCGGCCTCTCGATCATCATCTCCTACTTCCTCCTCCCCTACAAATGGTTGAGCCTTGCCATCGGAGCCATTATTGTGGCTCTTGGTATCATTGTGGTTCAACAGACATATTCGCTACCTTGGATCGTCTGGTTGGGATTTGCTCCTCATGGCTTCTATTCCATCGATTACTTCCCGATTCTTCCTTGGTTAGGGGTCGTATTGATTGGGATCTTCATCGGGAACATGGTCTATCCAGATCGTGTGCAAGTCCTGAGGAAGGTGAATACTGACAGAGTCCCACTGACGCGACCGATACGCTACCTGGGTCAACACTCTCTGGTCATCTACCTGTTGCACCAGCCAATCCTATTCGCCATATTGTATCCGCTGGCTACTTCTATTTAGGATCTTACCCGGCTGGTACCCGCGTTTCCGACAATCTCCATGATCCACGGCGAACTCGACTAAGCTTAACAGGGGGACTGAAAAAGACTATCTCACCGCGGAAAACAGGGGTGAAATACAGGCTACGGCTCGGGCGGACCGCTGGTCGAACGCAATGTCCTCAAGCGGACCGTCTCGAGTCGGGTCGCAAGCTCCATCGTCCCGATCTCCTCCGCGAAGTACCCTTGCACGAGCTCGATCGCCTCCTTGGGTAGGCCGTCCGTGAGCAGTTCCACAGACGGCTCCAGGAGGCCGAGTGGTCCATGCGGCAGCCGCTCAGCCTGCTCTTCAAAGACCGCCTCGAGGGGTGGCGCATCATACCAGTCTCTCATCGCCCCGCCCGCGGCTGGATCGTGGCCCATGAGATACGCGCTGGCCTGCTTGGACAGGCCTGACCGGCGGCATGCCGTCGCGACCCAATGCCTGAGGTCCACCGGCCTCAGGACCGGCAGGTGCCACTTCAATCTCAGGCGGTTCCAATGAACCCGAAGCGAGTCCGTGCTTTGTTCCCTCGAGGGTTCGACCCTGCCCATGCAGGATCGCCACGGTAGGATTGCCCGCTCAGGGAGCACCTGGGGCGCAGCCCGACGCCAGGCCTCGAGGGCCTCGACGACGTCCGGCGCGAGTCGCGTGGCCAGCGGCGCGGCGGTCTTGAATCCCGCCTCGATGCCGTCCGCCACGATCGTGACCGGCCGCCCCATCGAATCCGTCCGGACGTGATGCCACTTCAGGCGGCAGACATGCGACGGACGCCAACCGTGCTGGGCGATGAGGAGCCATAGAAGGCGCAGATACGGATCCGGTTCGTGGACCAGTGCGCCAGCCCACGATTTCACAGTCTCATCGGGCGGGCTCTCCCGCCGCCGCGTCGGTGGTAACCGGCCCACGTCCCTCTTCGTTTCGATTGGCCAGGGCAGATTGAGACCGGCGATCCAGACGATCTTGAGTTCCGCGAGGGTACACTGCCACGATGGTCTCGGTATGTTCTCCAAGTGCTCAAGCAGGATCCGCCTTCCGCGAGGACCTGCGAGCTGACGCCGCGTGAGCGAGTCGAGGTCCGTCTCCTTCGCGAACCGGCGGAACACGATACTGCACCTTTCGAGAGTCGACGGCCGCAGCCGCACCCTCGAGGTCTCGGCGAAGCGCCTCAGGACATCCTCAGTTCTCAGGGCGGGATCGCCCGCGTCCGAGTCGAGGTTATCCTGTACCGATCCGCCTTCGCCCGTCCCGAGAAGGGTTGTACCGGCGAGGCCGGTGTCTCGGGATTCATGTTGTTCTCCCGGCGGCGAGTTGTCCCCTTCCTCGCCGCCAACCTCGACATTGGGGAGAGGGGGGATAAAGCCTGTGCCGAAATCTTCCTTGGGGATCAGGGACGCTTCACCTCCCGCCTGCTGGCTTGATGCACCGCTCGCATGCGGAGCTCGTTTTGGACCATTCTGCGAGCAGTTGTCTTCGGGACCCGATACTCTGCCTCGATCGAACTCCAACTGCGCCCGCTAGCCCTGTCCAAAACGATCTGCATTGCCGTTACGGGTAGGGCGGACGGAGGTCGACCGATCCTCCGCCCCTCCGCCTTCGCCCGTGCGAGGCCCTCGCCGATCTTCCTGCTCCTTGCGGCCCGTTCGAGGATCTCCGCTCCCTTCGTGAGTTGTGCCGGATCGGCCGACGGGACCGCTCCCCCGAGTTCGAATGGCCCGTCCACGATGAAAGCGCCCTTCGACGCGAGGTCGCGGAGCTCTGTCAGTACCGTCTCGGTCCCCGTCCCGGACGCGGGCACCCAGAGGACGAAGAGCGATGTCATGGCGGAGGACCTCCTTCCTCGGACCTAGGGCCGGGGGCCTGCCCGATCCTTCTTTTCATTCCTTTCGCCTCACAATTTTCTTGTCTGAGGAAATCCCGACTAGACTCCCCCGACAAAAGGAGGTACGTCGTACTTGGGTGTCTAGTCGGATTATGTGATGAATTAAGCGCGATTAACTGGTCGAGTCGGAGGAAGTGCGAAATGCTTAACTCTCAACGGGCAGCTATATCGCTGTCGATCAATGACGAAAAGACCTAGATTCTCGATGCGGTTCGCTGTGTTGCTGGTGTTCCTGCGCAATGGAAATCAACCGCTGAATGCAAGCCGCATCCCCAAGTTCATTGCGAAGCTTGACCTCGGCAGCTTCGGGAAAAATGACTGTCGAACGGTCTCCGCATCGAAGAGCTCGATGGATGCCATCTGCAGCGACCTGGCAAGAGACGGATTGCTCGAAGCCATCATGGCAAGACCCCCTCGCTCCTCCGAGAAGAAGAAAACGCCACACTATCACCTGCCCCCCTCTGACGAAAAGGAGCCTCTGAAGGCCATAAGGGTCGCAAGATACCTCCTCCGAAGAGCTGGCTCGGAACTCATCGATTCGGACTATGGAAAATACGTGGCAACTGATTTGATGCCGACCTGGGTCGAGGGGTTGCTGGACATAAGGTTGACAGGACATGAGCGGGCAGACCTGATAGACAAATGCTCGACATCTCCCTCTGCGCTCGGACGCGCACTGGATCCAAGGCTGCCACAGGCCATTGAAGCTATAGCGGCGAAGAGAGCCATAGTAGATCCTCTTCCGAAGACCCTACTTGAGTATCTTGAGGCGGCGCGGTTGCTTGACATAGTTGACTCACAGCAAGTCCTCACCCCAGATTGATGTCTGGAAAGGCGCCAACAAGCTCTTCTAAACACGGGATACAAGGACAAGATCCCTTCGTATCGAATGGCGTGTTCTGTTGACGTAATGTGTCCATTGCAGACAATTCCAGATAACGCGAGTTCAGAATCGGGCGGATTTGAACTCGGAGAATCCACAAGGGGATCTTTTGGATCCAATCCAATTACCACCAACCCTGAACCCACTGGAACTCAAATGACCGATTCATCCCATCTTACGGAAAATCTCAGTCTTTCCCGATTCTAGGTTTTCGAGAATTCATATTCTTCTGAATTCAACTCATGAGTCACCCAGGCGGACATCTTCCAGATCCAATTAAAACCTAAATGGGCAGAGAGTCTTTCCATTAAGCTACTGATCTACTTGCTCTGCTTTCACCCAATTTCCACGAATGGAAATGGCAAATTATTAGGGTGAGAAGAAGAATGAAACTATTGGTGAGGGATTATCAAGCGTGCAGGAGTGATGGAGGTCGTTGTTGTATTGATTATTTTTCTCATGCTGATTCCCGCTGTTGCAGAATCACTTAGCACCGCCGAGACGGTGAGCCCAACGACCAACGAATGTCCCGCATCCGAAACTCCATCCGGGTGGCATGACAGCCTCAAAGCGGACACGTCGAAAATGCAGGTCCATAGTCCCTCTGGGGGGAGTCTCGCGGTACCAAACCCTCAGTTGTCTATTAACTCGCACCCGATGATTAAAGAAGATGTTTCCACTCTCAAAAAGGTTATTGGAACAAGGGAACCGGGGGTTAATTACAATATGATCGTGGATGGGCATGGGACTGGTCTCGCTCCCCCGACTGAGGAGGAATGGATGAATATGATCGGCAAGGTCATGTACACGGACTCTGTGACTTTGCCAGGACTAGCTCTACCATCCACCTTTGATTTGTCGACATCGATCTACTTCCCAGCGGTTGGCGACCAGGGAATGCAGGGGTCTTGCGCCGCCTGGTCCTCTACGTACTACGCATATGGGTTCCTTGAAGCCAAGGACCAGGGATGGTCAGGGGCGTCGCTTGGGTATAACGATGAACTTATGAGCCCCGCGTGGACTTACAACAAAGTCAACGGTGGCGGGGACTTCGGATCAGATATGTATGGCAACATGATGGTCATAGCATCTTGGGGGGCTGCTACGATGTCCACCATGCCATACCACTACAGTGACTACCTGAGCTGGGGGTCCCAAGATGCCTTTAGGGATGCCCCCCAGCACAGAGCAGCCCAAGTATACACAATCTCGTACACTGGCTCTGCGACCGTGGACATGGTAAAGTCATTGGTCTATTCTGGGACGCCGGTGACGTTCGCTATTGATGCGGACCAATTCAGCTCTGGCTTCTCCGACGGGGACTACATAATTTCGGCCTCAGAGTACTCCTCCAATACCGTCAACCACTCACAGACCATTGTTGGCTTCAGTGACAGCATCGCCGACAATGGAGATCTTGGTGCGTTCAAAGTGGTCAATTCTTGGGGTACCAGCGATGACTATACTGATCATGGTTACTACTGGATTACATACAACGCCTTCATGAAAATCGGGAACTTGCTGACGCTAACGTACCTTGCAGATAAAATCTCGTACGAACCCTCTCTTTTGGCGGTGTGGCACTTCAATTCCATTCCTAGTCGAGATGCACCCCTTACCCTTTCCGCGGTGGATACCAGCACTGGCTCCCACATGATGGATCTTACTCCCTACTACTACGGCAGCAGCAACCACATATTTCCGTCGTTTATGTGTTATGACATTTCAGACCTCTCGGGTTATCTGAATGGCGCCAATAGGAAGGTCGAATTGACTGTCGGCAATTCAGCATACATTGGAACGCTGGGCTCCTTCAAGGTCGAGAAGTATGATGGATGGTACTGGCGAGGCATAGCTTCTGAGATATCGGTCCAATCTCCCGATGTCCCTGCGACTACGCCTTGCAGCGTGACCAACTCGGTGCCGACCTATTCAAACATTCCCATCAGGACAGCTCTCGACGTTCAGACCAACTATTTCTGGAGTTATGGGAACGCAGCCTGGGTCAGTGAGAACAACCAATATGATTTTGGGAGCTACGCAATGCAGAGCGGGGATGTCGGTGACGGCGGAATCTCGACGCTTACTGTCAACGTCATCGGACCCGGAAGTGTGACTTTCGACTGGAAGGTATCCTCTGAGAGTCAGTTTGACTTCTTGCGATTCTACTTGGATGGAGCACAACAGGCCCAGATCAGTGGCACCGCAAGTTGGAGTACTGTGAGCGTAGCCTTCGGTGATGGTGGACACACAATTGACTGGGTGTACTCTAAGGATGCAAGTGTAAGCATCGGTAGCGACTGCGGATGGGTCGATCGTGTAGTACTGGTCCAGGAAGACGACAGTTTTGGAAGTAACGTCGGCCCAGACTCTGCTGGCTTCGTCTATTCGCATAGCTACTCCAACCTGCGTTGCATCCACGACGACTGGTACAAGATCTGGCTCAAACCCGGAGATGATTTATCCGTCTCAATCAACTTCCCTGATTACTTTGGAGATTTGGATCTCTATCTCTATGCCCCGGATGGTACGACAGTTCTGGCCTCCTCCACCGGAATCTCGGATACTGAACAGGCATCGATATACGATGTCGCACTCTGGGGCTATTACTTCATTGAGGTGCACGGCTACCTAGGGATGATCAACATCTACTCAATGAATGTCCTACCAACGTACTACGCTGACCCGGGGGTCTCGAGTTACGTCCGGATCACTTCCGGCAACGGCTCATTCGCGACCGTGACCCCTTCGAACAAAGTCATAACCGCGCTTCCCGGCTCCACAATCGACGGATGGCTCAACGTGGCGACCTACAATGCCTGGTCATCCAGCAAGACTGTGCCATTCGTGCGAACACCTAGCTGGGGAGACCATGCTTCGAGCTATCAAGTTATCGATGCCTTCACCCCAAGCGGCTTGACTGGTTACGGTCTGCATTACAGGCTGACTGTACCAAGCATTCCCGGGACCTATTACCTGCTGATCGCCTTCAGAAACGAGAACGACACATCCTTTGTCGCGTCGATGACGGCCAGCCAATTGGGCGCACCTATATGGAATGATGGAAATGAGCTGGCCGATTTGAGCCAGAGTAAAATACTCGATGCGCAGCAGAACGGCAGAGCGTCCGTGTGGTGGAGGGTAACCGAAGACTATGTTTACAGTCTGAGTCTGCCGATGGACGCGATAACGGTGAATGTACCTGACAACATCCCTCCAGTGACAACTGTCAGCTTGTCGGGCACCGCGGGCAGCAACGGCTGGTACCGAGGTACGGTTCAGGTCACCCTCACTTCGACCGACTGGGGTATCGGCGTCCAAAGCACCTACTATCGCGTCGACGGGGGATCGTGGGGCTTGTATGCCGGGGCTTTTTCAGTCACTGGCGACGGCACCCACTCGGTGGATTTCTACTCCGTAGACAACTCCTCCAATGTGGAGGATGTGAAGTCGATAACCATCAAGATTGACGGCACGCCTCCGGCAACCACCGTATCTGCCACAGGGGCCATGGGGTCAGGCGGTTGGTACACCTCGCCGGTGACTATATCCTTGACAGGTACCGATGGGATCAGTGGTCTCGATCAAACCAAGTTCAGGTTGGACGGAGGTGCTTGGCAGACTTATCTCGGCGTGTTTGACGTGGCTTCGGACGGGAGCCACACCCTTGATTATTACTCGATTGACAAAGCAGGGAATGCTGAAGGATCCAAGACGATTTCCTTCAAAATTGATACGGGACCCCCCACCAACCCAACCGGCAACGCTTCGGACCCCCTCACAGGCTCGTGGTCTAATGACAATACGGTCGCTGTGACATGGTTCGGAGCCATCGACGCTGGAAGCGGGATGCAAGGCTATTCCTTCGTCTGGTCGCAGGACCCCACAACTATCCCTGACACGGTGATGGATACGGCAGGAACGAGCACGACCAGTTCGATTCTCGCGGATGGCATGTGGTACCTTCATGTCAGATCTGTCGACAATCTTGGGAGTTGGACGACCGGGGCCTATCATATTGGACCCTTCAAGATAGACACTTCCGCCCCATCCGTTCCCATTGTTCAGGGTCCGCCAGAATGGTCCAATGACAGCAATCCTCAATTCGCTTGGAACGTGCCTGCAGATCTGAGCGGGATCCTGGGTTACTCATGCGCCGTGGACGCTCTTCCGGACGACTCCATCGACACCGCAGACCTAGGCACGGTCTGGTCGACGCTGCTGGATGGCAGTCATCAGTTCTACATCAAGGCTTGCGACTTTGCCCATAACTGGGGCCTCGCAGCGTCATACTCGTTCGCGCTGGACACCCAGCCACCGGTATTGATAGTCGATCCGATCGACGGCGGGATACTGAACACGAGTATCGTCACCGTGAGTTATCTTGGAGTCGACAGTCTCTCGGGCATGGACCATTATGAGATACAGGTCGATCATGGCGTTTTCATTAGCGTGGGGACCGACGTTTTGCACCAGCTCAGTGGAATGATGGACGGCATTCACACATTCACCGTGAAAGCTTTCGATAGAGCCGGGAATCAGAGATACTTCACGGTAGACGCGACCGTCGATACAGTTGCGCCCGTGACAGAAGTCTCAGTGAATGGCACAGAAGGCTCTAATGACTGGTACAGATCTGGAACAACGATAACCCTCGACAGCTCGGATGCGACCACGGGGGTGAAATCGACCAAATACTCCTTCGATGACGGTCCGTGGCAGAACTACAGCACGCCGATAGTCGTAAGCGCGGAGGGTTCGCATACCATCTCGTTCTATGCCGAGGATTTGGCAGGGAATCGCAATCAGGTGAGTCACTGGCAAGTGAAGGTGGACATTCAACTACCCTCCCTGGGCATTGGCACAAAGAACGGGACAATCTACAATTCGAAATCCGTTACAATACAATGGTCATCTGCTGATACTACGAGCGGCGTAGACCACTTCGAGTACAGCCTGGATGGCGCCGGTTTCAAGTCATCGGGGGATACGAGTTCGATCGGCCTCACTGACCTCGAGGACGGCACACATCAGCTAATCGTTCGTGTCTTCGACGAAGCGGGGAATGTCGTCGAGAAGAGCATCACGTTCAGAGTGGACACGAATGCATTCTCTCCGACTGGTCCCTTCGGACCATGGCTGGACGTCGGTCTAGTTCTAGCAATTGCCGCAGTGCTGCTGGTTGCCGTGTTCGCCCTGCGGGGTCGCAAGAAGACGGCGCCCACGAAACCTCCGACGGAAGGAGAGAAGAAGCCGCCCTCGTAGTCTGCCAGTCAATTCCTGATGATGACGCAAGTACTGTCGAGAGCTTCCAACATGGGATTCCAGTGCGTTTCCCACCGGTGTTGATCAGACAGCTTCCGTCCGCTCAATCGGCATATTGAAAAAGCACCAGTACAAAACACTGCCAGCCTACCGGCTAACCGAGGCGGGTCCAGCCGAGACAAAGCATCGATCTAGCAGGATGACCATGTTTGGAATTCAATTTGAGCGGTATAGAACGGGACCAGCTCACAAAAGCCTTTCTCTTCTTCTTCTTTTGCCTTTACCCATCTACCGTCAGAACTGTCTGAAACGCCCGAGTCTCTTGCCCCATCGGCAGGAAGGCTTATAGGAGACCTCGAGGCTAATTCCAATCAGGAACTGGAGATCATACGTTCAAGGGCATATCCAAGTGGTTCTTGACCACGCTGATGGTGGTCTTTGCCTTCGTCCTATTCTCTCAGCCAGTCTCATCAGAATGGACT
>Ga0315282_10014918_pt1 | contig 11521 bp, 8 predicted proteins | sample YL17G07_20_MG_FD_203693 | JGI IMG/M metagenome (GOLD analysis project Ga0315282, IMG submission 203693) | Sediment microbial communities from Yellowstone Lake, YNP, Wyoming, USA - YL17G07_20 | ecosystem: Environmental > Aquatic > Freshwater > Lake > Sediment | place: USA: Wyoming | collected...
CCCGTCATGTATCGTCAAGTGCCATTTGAAATTTCAGTTTTATATAATTTTCTGATATAATCACTGACCTATGGCAATGACCATCTCCGAAAAAATACTTGCTTCTCACGCGGGTAAGGACAAAGTTTCCCCCGGCGATCTCATCGACTGCAAGGTCGACATTGTCCTTGGCAACGACATAACTGCGCCTCCCGCGATAAAGGAGTTCGAGAAGATCGGCGCGAACAAGGTCTTCAACAAGGACCGCATAGTGCTTGTGCCCGACCACTTCACCCCCGCCAAGGACCTTAAGTCGGCCAACCAGGTAAAGATGATGAGCGACTTCGCAAAGAAGTACGGCATCACCAATTTCTACCAGATCGGCTGCATGGGGGTTGAGCATGCGCTCCTTCCCGAAGAGGGTTTTACGCTGCCGGGTGATCTGATAATCGGGGCGGACTCTCACACTTGCACTTACGGCGCCATGGGCGCGTTCGCGACAGGTGTTGGTTCCACGGACATGGCAGCCGCCATGGCAACTGGGGAAGTGTGGCTCAAGGTCCCGGAACAGATGAAGTTCGTTTTGAACGGGGGCCTGGGCAAATGGGTTGAGGGAAAAGACATCATATTATATGTAATAGGCAAGATAGGCGTTGACGGTGCCAGGTACAAGACTATGGAGTTCACGGGGGATGCGATCAAGCATCTTTCGGTTGAAGCAAGGCTGACAATGGCGAACATGGCGGTCGAGGCCGGCGGTAAGAACGGGATATTTGCGCCGGATGCGCTGACGGCAAAATATCTGAAGAGCATAAAGGACCCGAAACGGAATATAAGTGATGCGAAGTGGGAGCTTAAGAGCGATCCGGATGCCCAATATTCTGATGTCATTAATATTAATGTAAGCGAGATCGAGCCTCAGGTCGCTTTTCCGCACCTGCCAAGCAACACCAGGGCCGTGAGCAAAGCCGGCAATGTCAAGCTTGACCAGGTCGTCATCGGTTCATGCACAAACGGCCGGATCGAGGACCTAAGGGTGGCGGCAAAGATACTTAAGGGCAGGAAAGCCAACAAGGATATCCGCCTGATAATACTTCCCGCCACGCAATCGGTGATGAGGCAGGCGACAAAAGAAGGGCTTATCAGCATTTTCCTTAATGCAAACGCAGTGGTGACAACCCCGTCCTGCGGGCCGTGCCTTGGAGGGCATTTGGGGGTGATCGCCGAGGGCGAGAGGGCCCTTGCCACGACCAACAGGAACTTTGTCGGGAGGATGGGCTCTCCAAAGAGCGAGGTCTATCTTTCCAATGTCGCGGTAGCGGCCGCATCCGCGGTGCTTGGCCGCATCGCAAGCCCGGAGGAACTGTAATGTTAAAAGGCAAGGTCTGGAAATTCAAAGACAATATCGACACGGACCTCATAATCCCGGCAAGATACCTGAACACTCACGACCCCGCGGAGCTCGCCAAGCATGTGATGGAGGACGCGGACCATACGTTCTCCTCCAAAGTAAAACCGGGCGACATAATCGTTGCCGGCGAGAACTTCGGATGCGGGTCCTCACGTGAGCACGCGCCTATAGCGATAAAGGCGGCGGGGATTTCGGCGGTCATTGCCAAATCTTTCGCAAGGATATTTTACCGGAATGCGATCAATATCGGATTGCCCATCCTGGAATCGAAAGAAGCCGTTGAAGCAATAAGTGAGGGCGACGAAGTTGAGATCGATCTGTCTTCCGGTATCATAAAGGACCTAAAATCCGGCAAAACCTTCAAAGCCGCGGCATTCCCCAATTTCATGCAGGAGCTCATCAAGGCCGGCGGGCTCATCAATTACGTAAAGAATAAGCTGTCTAAACGCTAATCGTACCCGAACTTCCTCACAAAAAGCCTATTGCCGAAATATACCAGCAGGAGATATGCCACGATCATTATTGCGAGGATGAAAAAATACAAGGGCGGAAGAGCGACAAATCCCAGGAACGGGGCAAGCGGCGAGAACGGGAGGATCAATCCGGCTGAAACTATAAGAAGCGAAGTTATTATCAAGGAAGTGCTTGGCCTGCTCTGTATGAAAGGTATCTTGCCCGTGCGGATTATATAAATGACCAGCGTCTGGGTGCAGAGCGATTCCACAAACCATCCCGTGTGGAACAGCGCCGGAGAAGCATTAAATACGAATATCATTACCGCAAAGGTAGTAAAATCAAATATCGAGCTTATCGGCCCGATCGTTACCATGAACCTCCTGAGCAGACCGACGTTCCAGGGCTTGGGCTTTTCCACATATTCATCATCGACCTGATCGGTGGGTATGGCTACCTGGGAAAGATCATAAAGAAAGTTATTAAGAAGTATCTGGACTGCCGTCATCGGAAGGAAAGGCAAGAAGATGCTTGCCCCAGTCATGCTGAGCATGTTCCCGAAGTTGGAACTGAAGCCCATCTTGATGTACTTGATGATATTGCCGAAGATCTTTCTGCCCTCCATCACCCCGTCCTTGAGGACCATAAGGCTTTTCTTAAGCAGAATTATGTCCGCGGACTCCTTGGCCACGTCAACCGCGTTGTTCACCGAGATGCCCACATCGGAAGCCTTAAGCGCCAGCGAATCGTTGATCCCGTCTCCCAGGTACCCTACGGTATGCCCGTTGCCGTGAAGGGCGCGTATGACCTTTTCTTTTTGCGAGGGGTCCAGCCTTGCAAAGACCGCGGTCTCTTCAACGACCCTGCCGATCTCCTTATCATCCAAAGACTCGATCATTTCCCCCGTGACTATTTGCCCGACATCCAACCCCACCTCATCGCAGATCTTTTTGGTCACGAGCTCGTTGTCGCCTGTCAACACCTTAAAAGCGATCCCGAGATCTTTCAGCACTTTTATGGTCGACTTGGCCGTGGGTTTTGGCGGATCAAGGAAAGCGACATAGCCCTTGAGGACGAGCTCCTTTTCATCATCCCTGGAATAAGCGTCTTTTTTGGGATCGACGTCGCGTGAGGCTACCGCAAGCACCCGAAAGCCCTCGGACGAAAGCGAGTCATACTCTTTTTGCAAGCTCGAGATGACGGCGTGCCCCATATGGAGATCATGGAGGGCCCCGTTAAGTTCATATTTTGTGCAGCGCTTGAATATTTCCTCCGGCGCCCCTTTTGATATGAGCGTACGCCTCCCCTCCATCTCCACCACCACCGACATCATCTTTCTCTCAAAATCAAAAGGCAGCTCATCGATCTTTTTGTAAGATGACATGGCGAACTTTTCGTGTTTGAGTATCGCCTTATCCAAAAGGTTCTTCAATCCCGTCTGATATGAACTGTTGATGTACGCGTACCTCAGCACATCTTCATTATCTTTGCCCTCAACATCGCAGTATTTTTCCAGGACGATCTTGTCCAGCGTGAGCGTCCCGGTCTTGTCCGTGCAGAGCACGTCCATCGCGCCGAAGTTCTGGATGGAGTTGAGGCGCTTTATGATGACCTCTTTTCTTGCCATGTCCATGGCGCCTTTGGAAAGATTGACGGTAATTATCATAGGGAGCATTTCGGGGGTTAAGCCCACGGCCACCGCAATGGCAAAAAGGAACGCTTGAAGCCAATCACCCTTAAGAAGCCCGTTGGCGGCAAAGATAAAGAGGACCAGCACGATCATCATCCGTATCATGAGGAGAGTAAAACTGTTGATGCCTTTTTCAAAGTTCGTTTCAACGGTCATCTCCGCAAGCCTTCGCGACAATTCCCCGAACCTGGTGTAGGGCCCCGTGCGGAGTACAACCCCGAGGGCGGTCCCGCTCACAACGCTTGATCCCATGAAACCGATATTGCAATTGGCATTGATATCGTCCTGTTTTGAAAGGTGCACCGGCGCGCAGGACTTTTCAACGGGGAATGACTCGCCGGTGAGGGAGGACTGGTTCACGTAAAGGTCCTTGCAGTAGATGATGCGCAGGTCCGCCGGTATTATGTCTCCCGCGTAAAGGTCCAGAATGTCGCCGGGAACGACCTCGGTGACCTTGATCTCTTTTGGCTTCCCGTTGCGGAGGACCGTGGAGGTGCTGTGTACCATCTCGCGCAGTTTTTCGGCCGCTCTGTTCGACCTGTATTCCTGTACGAAGGAAAGAAAGACGCTCATTACGACCATCAGGAACACGAATACAGCGCTTATCTTCTCGCCAAATGCAAGGGAGAATATGCCTACGGTGAAGAGCACGATCACAAGGGGATTTAAGAACCTGGAAAAGATCTGGACGGGGATGCTGAGCCTTTTTCTTCTTACCGGCTCATTGTGCCCGTAAAGTCTCAGGCGAAGATAAGCTTCTTTGTCGGAAAGGCCTTTTTCTGAGGTCGCAAGTTTTGAGAGGACCGTTTCTTTGTCCGCGCCGGCGAAATCAAAATCGGTTATTTGGGGCTTGTGCGAACCGACCTTCAAGAACCTTTCGGTGTTGATCGCGAGATCAAGATCTCTTCGCATAGAAAAACCTAAATATTCTTGGCGACGTGGTCTCCTACTGCTGTTGTGCTCATTCCCATCTTCCCCGCCGCCTGCGACGGCATCTTGAGAACTGTTTTCATTATCGCGCTCTCAATGGCGGCCGCGGCTTTTACTTCGCCTAAAGTCTCAAGCATCATCTGCGCCGCGCCGATGGCGGCAAGAGGGTTGATCACGTTCTTGCCGGTATACTTAGGAGCTGACCCGCCGATGGGCTCGAACATTGAAACGCCCTCGGGGTTGAGGTTCCCGCCCGCGGCTATCCCCATGCCTCCCTGGATCATGGCGCCCAGGTCCGTAATGATGTCGCCGAACATATTGTCCGTGACGATCACGTCGAACCATTCCGGGTTCTTCACGAACCACATGCAGGTGGCGTCAACGTGTGCGTAATCTGTGGCGATGTCCCTATACTCCTTGGCAACCTCATCGAACGTCCTCTGCCAGAGGTCGAAAGCGTAAGTTAAAACATTCGTCTTGCCGACAAGGGTTAATTTTTTCCTCCTGTTCCGCTTCCGGCAGTAGTCAAAAGCGTAGCGGATGCACCTCTCAACACCTTTTCGCGTATTGTAGGAAATTTGGATCGCAACCTCGTCCTTCGTTCCCTTTTTCTGGAATTCCCCCATCCCCTTGTAGAGCCCCTCAGAGTTCTCCCTCACGACCACAAAGTCTATGTCATCGGGGCCTTTGTCTTTTATGGGCGTCCAGACATTGGGGAAAAGTTTGACCGGCCTTAAATTTATGTATTGATCGAGGCCGAACCGAAGTTTCAGGAGGACGCCGACCTCCAAAATGCCGGGTTTAACGTCCGGGTGGCCTATTGCGCCAAGATATATCGCGTCGTATTTACTTAGTTCGGCGATCGCGGAGTCAGGGAGCGTCTCGCCGGTCCTCTTGTATCTCTCGCCGCCGAAATCGAAATTCGTGAAATCGAATTTCATCCCGAACTTTGACGAAACAGCCCGCAGGACCTTAATTCCCTCGGCGATGACCTCCGGTCCGGTCCCGTCGCCGCCTATTACGGCTATCTTATAAGTCTTTGACATGATTTCCCCCTTCTAAAAAACCGTAAGGGCAATCCATGAATTGCCCTTACAGCGTATCACTGAACCCGTAGATTATATTTTAAAAAGCCTCCGCCTTCAAGCGGGTTTTTACGCGAAAATAAACTCTTCAACCGGCATATAAGGATGGGCAAATGTTTCGGCAACGCCCTGGTTGGTGACCTTCCCATTAAATATATTTATCCCCGTTCTGATCGTGAAGTTATCCGCCGCCGCCGCGAACAAACCCTTTAACGCTATCTCCTTCGCGTATTCAAAGACCGCTTTCCCCAAGGCAAGCGACGTGTGCTTGGCCGCCATTGACGGCAGGTTGGGAGGAGAGAAGTTCCATACATGGGTGCCAGGGATCAGCTTGAGATCGTTAAACTCAAGTATGCTCGTTGGAAGCAATTTTAATCGCGGGGTACCACCCTGATCAATATCTATGAAATATGCTAATGCGCCCTCGGCCATCGAATTGAGAAGTTGTCTGTCAACGATCTTTGGCGGCCTTGCGCCCCGCCTGTAGACCCCGGAAACAAGGACGCTTGCGCTTTTAAAAGCATTTTTGCGCGTTTCCCGGTTGGAATCTTCTGTTTCAATATTCTTGTCGCGCAATGCGTCCCTTCGCGCTTTATTTGGTTCCAGCAGGTGGACATCAAGCCCCATCGCCGCCAGCCGTTTTGCCGCGGTCTCGCCCACGATCCCTCCCCCCAGAACAACAGCTTTTAGAGAAGGAACACCGAAAGAAGGAAGCCCTGATGGCAGCATCCTCAAGGGCTTCTCAGAGTTCTGTTGCAAAAAATGCCACGGAAGAAGCTGGGCAACTATTTCGGCCGCCGCAATGCTCATCGGTGCCAGTGTCGGGAAAGTGCGCCTATTATTCTTCTCGTCAACCTTCATCATCGTCTCCAAGGCGATGAAAGCAACACTTCTCTCTTCGCTGGTATGGATCGCCTTAATTGTCCTATCCAGGCTTTCGGCAAAGTGCTCATAGGTCATGTGGATACCCGGCCCCATTATCTTATGATCGCCGGGCTGGGTTTCTTTTACGCCGATCACAAAGGGGAGCTGAAGGATTTTTTCCCTTTTAAGTATCTTGGCGCCAAGGGCCCTGTAATCGCTGTCGCTTACGTTGATGCCGAACCCCGCTCCGGTGGCGACAAAGATCGGCACTTTGGGCATTTCGGTCCTCCATCGCTTTACCAGCTCCGGAGGAAATATGACCCTGTACTCTGCCTTTTTGGTCTCGCTTAAAACCCCGATGCTTTTAACCGGTCTGTTGAACAGCCTCATATTTTCCATATTGACCCTTACCATTATTTATCATCTCCTGTCTTGATCTGTATCTTGGACCGCCTGATTATCGTGCCCTTTCACTGAAAATTTCAGTTTTCTTCAAAAAAGAACCATCAGAAAAACTGAAATTTTTGTCCCATATGAACGATAAATATATGAGAGGGCTAAAAGCGCCCGAATATGAAAAAAAGGACAAAAAAATGGTTGAAAGGGTCGAAATAAAAAAAACAAACGCTCTGTCTCTAAAGCTGGTGCCCAAGCGAAAAGTTGACTTCCATCCCGCTGAAAAAACTGACGCGCATGAGGTGGACGGCGCCAGGAATATCGGACAATCCGGATTGACGCTCAGGAAGGTATCCCTCGAGTCCAAGGCCCTGATCTTCATCGAAGCGCAGGCAAAAACGGACCCGGCGGCCGAAGAGCTGCTCAATGCCCTGAAAAATGCGGATGATAAGACGGCGTCTTACCTCCTGAACTTCGGCGGACCAATACTTCTTGCCGATTATAAAAGGGGCCTGGAATTATTCGACCCCAAAAGGAACGATAACCCCGAAAGGCGAGATCTTATGGGACTGGCCGTGGACAAAAAGAGGGGCAGGTTCCTCGAGATCGAAGTTAAGGGAAAGTTTGAAGACATAAAGATCGAGGAGCTGAAATGCAGGATGGGCTGGCTCTTCGACACTAAGGCGCATCCCCTTGAAAACCTTATTCGCTATGTAACCACAGTTGACGCGCTCGGCGAATTAAGCCGCGTCCTCGTCATGCAAAAAAGCCTCGCCGTCCTCGAGACAAAGACCGGCAGCCTCATCGACATTCCCTCGATGTTCTCCCGCATGAGACTTTTCTACCCTGGCGATCACGCCATCGACATAGAGTCGATCGGTGCGATCGGAAAGGGCATCGTTGAGCTTGCCGTCGCGAACACGAAAATGATGGCCCCAAAGCTTGTCGACGCCATTGAGCAGTCGAACAAAGATTCCGGCCTCGAGATGGAGAAGTGCGCCATCGCCGCCAAGGCGCTGATCGCCGCCGGAGAGCCGGGTTTCCACGCCCTCCTCAAACTCTACACCGAAACAAAAATAACGCATCCGATCATCAAGAACATCGCGCACACCGCCGCGAAAAAGCTCGGAACAAATATGGGTTCGGGCGAGATCGTCGTTATGGGAATGATAAAGAGAGCTCTCATAAATTTCATCCTTGGCCATAAGTCCGCTCCCCTCGCCGTCAGCTTTTTGCGCGAAGCGGCCCTCGCGGACCGGATATCCGGGCCCTCCGCCGATTACATGAACCTTTACCGCAGCATCTCAGCTTCAAAAGACGGGGAAATGAAGCTCATCATGAAGCAGACAGAACGGAACCAGGAAGAGATAGAAGCCCAGCTGGCAAGGCGCAATCGGTCCATGCCGGCCGACGCCATATACCTTGCCGCCATGGTAAAGGCGATAATCACGGATCACGCCTACTGGCTGATATCGGAACAAAAGTCAAAAGAGGCTTACGACGCTCTCAAAAAGGCCGAGCTTTTCGCCGTAAAGGCCGCCACGATCGAGATCCGCTACGCGATGGCCCTCGCCCTCTATGCCAGCGGCAACAAGAGAGAAGCCGCCGAGCAGTTGAAGTTGGCGCTGAGCGCTGATGATGATTCGCTTACGGGGCTCACAAAGATCTTGAATCGGGTCCCTCCTGCGATAGCGGGCCATACCTGGATGGACCTGGCCGGCAACTTTGAGGGCGTGGAGGAGGCGAAAGAAAAGATCCTCGAGCACTATGTGCTGGGTATCGTCATTTATCGAGACAATAACAAAAATAGCAATGATAACGAACGCTTCAGCAGGGAGCTCGGGATAATGTTCTTGCGAATGCTCAAGGCATCCCCGATCTGGGAAAGCCTAGAGGAAAGTTTCAAGAGGAATGATCTCATCACGTTCCAAAGCACAATAAAAAGTGCCATAAAATCAGTAAAAGATCACATCGAAAAGAATCTTGGGGATGAGAGCGCGCACGTGACATCCCCCGCGAGTTTGATGAAGGAAGCCTTCAATAAAATCTAAGATAATCTTACAAGCACCTTTTCAATCGTCTAACCATTGATCTGATGTCTTTCGCCTCCCCCGCCGCCCTTATCACCGCCGCCCTTTTTACGCCCGTTTTCCTTACATTATATATATTGGATAAATCTATGCCCCCTATGGCAACGATTGGGACCTTAGCAGCTTTGGCCGCCTTTTTAAGAAGGCTTAACCCTGCAGGTTTTTTCGCTTTTATATCAGTTCTGAACACAGGGCCAAATCCTATGTAATCTGCCCCTGCCCGCTCCCCGCTCTCCGCTTCCCTTAGGGTTGATGCGGACACTCCAATGATCTTGTCTTCCCCAAGGATCTTTCTTGCAACGGAGATCGGGACATCATCTTGCCCTAAATGGACCCCATCCGCATCCACCGCTTTTGCGATGTCAACATGGTCATTTACGATAAAAGTGACTGCTCTTCTTCTGCAAATTCCGGCGATCTTCTTCGCTTCGCACAAGAACCCGGTTTTTGATGCCTTTTTGTCCCTTAATTGTATGATCTTTGCCCCGCCCTTGATGGCTTCTTTGGCGATGGTCTCCGGAGAGCGCCCTGATGAAAATTCGGGATCAACGATCACATAAAGGTCAAAGTCCAATTTTTCCCCTAATACCTCATACCTTATACCTTTTACCATCAATTCCTTTTCGAGGTCATAAACCCTGTACCTCAACGCCTTAAATTTCTTTCCACAGGCGCTGTTTAACAACTTCGCCGACTCCTCCAGGATCCTCAGTGCTTCTTCGATCCGCTTAAAGTTCGAGGTGATGATTTCGCCAATGTCAGTTCTTTTTGCTTCACCCTCGCTGTACATATCGGCACCCACGTCCTTTGATGATTCGCGGGCTTCAAGCAGATCCGATCTTGATATCCCCATCAAACCAATCGTTTTTTTAAGGTCAGAACGAAGATTTTTGAGGGTGGAGGTGATGGCCTTCTCATCGAGTTCGAAGCGCACGATATCCTCTATCACGCGGATGCCTTCCATCGCGCGATTAATGTTCGCGTCAATTATCCTGTAGAGGTTTTTCATCTAATCATCACCTGCGGGATTATAGCACAGAATTCAAGGCCAGCAAGGCAGTCAGGGCCAACAGGGGGAATAAGATAACAGGGCTATAAAGGCCAGCAGGGCCAACCGGGGAAGAAAGACGGCAAGGCGATCATGGGAAAGAAGGAAAAGATGGCATATTCCCCTTTTGCCCTTATTCCCTTATTGGCCTTGCTGGCCCTACTTCCCCTCGCTTGCAAAGGGATTTTTTCTTTTCCAGGGATGCTATTAATCTATGGAATAAATAAAGCGTTTGACCTCCAAGTTTTTCAAAGTCTTCATATTCGTTCACCAGAATAAATCCTTTAAAATAGGCCCTCCGAACCCAGTCGATCAATTCTCCAAGTGATCTTTTCCCATATCTTAAAAACCTTAAATACTCGGAAAGTGATCCGCTGTAATATCCTTCTACAAAATTCGCGCAAATTGAATCGGCTGCACGGTCAATTTGGTCCCGCAGATTAAACTCTGTCCTCGGAATCTTTTTAAGGGCCACTTTTTGGATCATCCAATTTAATCTGTCGGAATTCTGCCAAACCCTCATCTTCTTATGCCCGCCGCTAAAGTCCATATTGCTTTCTCCTTTCTTCCAACCTCGGTTTTTTCGCCTCATCACCTTTTATCTTGTCACCCTACAATCCCTTATTGCCCTGCCGCCATTGTTTCCCTTATCGGCCTTACTGGCCCTGTTTCCCTTATCACATTTCCATGCAATTTTCATGCCACGATTTTCCCTCTGTTTTGTTTAAGAAATTGTAGCAATATCACTACGCACCGGTGATCCCCGCTACAATTGCAAGTCTCATTCCGCCCTACTACCCCTTCTTGCCCTGCCGCCTTTTTTCCCTTTTTGGCCTTGTTGGCCCTGATAGCCCTTTCGTGTTTCTATGCAAGTTTTCCTCCTCTTACCCCGATATATATAGTGGAAACAGCCACCTGCGAGTCCTGACGAAATCTAGCGTATTGTCGTCTTCGGGTGCCTGTTATCGGGCGCCTTTTTTATTGCGATCATTACAGGGAGGAACAGAATGAACAAAACGCACTTGCTGAAAGGACTTCTGGCCGGAGCATTTTTATTTGTTGCCTTTTCCACGCTCTCCATCCCATTTATTGACGCGCCCGTGTTTGGAAATGATAAAGCGTACGCTACTTTTGACGTATACCTAACGGTCTATGACGGAAACACAACAACACCGATTACTGACGCGACAGTAACATTCTATTGGCATACAACGACAACGCCGCCGGTAGGTTGGAATTCTCTGACATTTTACCAAGCGACCTTCTGGCCCGGTGGGGTCCCCTCTTACGGATTGCTGTATTGCCCCCCCGATACAGATCAAATATCCTTCGTAGTATATTACTTTGGTTATGGTTACTATACCTTCTTTGGCAACGACATATCCACCACTACTCCTCCCACAAGTCCGTACATTCTCCACCTTAAGAAGGACGTTGAGCCCCCGACAACAAGCATGACGGCACTGCCTGATCATGAGGACGCCTCAACATTCACTATTAATTGGTCAGGTTCTGATCCCACCTACACTTATCCCGGTTCTTTGGGCCCGTCAAGCGGGTCAGGGCTGAACTGTT
>Ga0315282_10014919_pt1 | contig 11521 bp, 9 predicted proteins | sample YL17G07_20_MG_FD_203693 | JGI IMG/M metagenome (GOLD analysis project Ga0315282, IMG submission 203693) | Sediment microbial communities from Yellowstone Lake, YNP, Wyoming, USA - YL17G07_20 | ecosystem: Environmental > Aquatic > Freshwater > Lake > Sediment | place: USA: Wyoming | collected...
TCAGCAAAATGTTCCATATCCTGATCAGCCCTCTTGTTCTGTTGATCAAGGCTGCGGTGGGGGAGAAATGAAGCCGGGCTTTTCCCATAGAATCTGGAATTGGCTTAAGGCTCTTATTCACTCCAGGCGTTTTTCTCAAAGCTGGATGGGGAAGAATCTATCCATGATTCAGCTGATGGAGCTGGACGCCTGCACCCATTGTGGAATGTGCACCTCCCGTTGCTCTGTTGCGATCGCCTTTGAAGAGATTCCAAACATCAATATTCTCCCTTCCGAAAAAATCGCATCTATCAAGGCACTGGCTTCGGGCAGACCGCTGAAGGAGCGTGAGCTCAGGGATATTCAGGAGGGCGTTTACCTCTGCACCAATTGCTACCGTTGCACGGTGGTTTGCCCCATAGGGATCGACCTACAGAATCTCTGGATTAAAGTCAGAGAGCTGCTCCTTCAAAGAGGAATACCTGAACTTTCTGTTCTCTCCCCTCTCTCGTTTTATCGAGGTTTGATGAAGGGGGAGACGGCTCAAGGAGAATACGAAAAGCCTCTGATCCAGGCGAGAGAGGCGATTGCGGCTCAATGCGATTTAATGGAGAAGAAGGATAAAGTTCTATCTTTGACCCCCCCGGATAGAAAATTCAAAGGTGGGCTGAACCTTTCTGCCCAAGCCAAGACCTTCTCGGTTTGCTTTGGGTGTCAGACCTGTACGACGGTCTGCCCTGTCGTCAACAATTACGATAACCCTCAAGAAGTCCTGGGGCTTCTTCCTCATCAGATAATGCAGGCTGCAGGATTGGGGTTGAGGGATCTGGCCTTTGGTTCCAATATGCTCTGGGATTGCCTGACCTGCTATCAATGTCAGGAGCAGTGTCCCCAGGGGGTATCCGTGACCGATGTGCTTTATGAGCTCAAGAATCTAGCGGTCAAATACGTGAAAGAGAAGGTGTTATGAAGTTTGCCCTATTTCTAGGTTGTCAAATCCCTGTTCGATTGAAACAATACGAGACCTCGTCAAGGGCTGTTCTCGAGAAACTCAATGTGGGTTTAGTCGATATCGAAGAATTTAATTGCTGCGGGTACCCTTTAGGTAACATCGAATTCAAGGCCTTTCTCCTCTCATCGGCGAGAAATCTGGCCTTGGCCGAAAAGAAGAATCTGGATGTGATGGCGTTATGCAAATGTTGCTACGGCAGCCTCAAAAAGGCAGATTACCTCATGAGGGAAAATGCTTCTTTGAAGAAGGAAGTGAACGGAACCCTTGAGAAAGAAGGCTTGAAGTATGAGGGAAGGATTGAGGTCAAACATCTTCTTTCTGTTCTTTACAAAGATATAGGGATCGAAGCGATCAGGGGGAAGATGGTCATGCCCTTTAGAGGGCTTAAGATTGCAACCCATTATGGATGCCACGCGTTACGACCCAGCCAGGTGGTGGGGTTTGATAATCCTGTGGTACCTTCTCTATTTGACCAGTTGGTTGAAGCGACGGGTGCCGAGAGCATCGATTGGTCCTTGAAGCTCGAATGTTGTGGTGCCCCTTTATGGGGTGTCAATGATGGGCTGTCTATGGATTTGACATTAAAAAAACTGACCGATGGGAAAAAGTCTGGTGCGGATTATGTTTGTGCGGCTTGTCCATACTGCCACCTTCAGTTCGATACGGTCCAGAAGATGATTCTTTCTCAGAGAGGGGTGAACCATCCTCTTCCCTCCGTTCTCTATCCACAGCTCCTTGGGTTGAACCTGGGCATCGACAAAAAGATTCTTGGGTTGGAGAAGAATGAAATTCCGATCAGTGGGATTGAGGAATTATTAGCAACAGAGACAGAATTAGCAAAACAGCCAGAGTCAACAGAGAAAACAAAATCAGACAGAGAATAGTTCTTGGAAACTAGGGGTAAAGATGACACAAAATAGAATCGGTTCAATCATGATGGTCGGTGGATCTGGCGAAGAGTTTCTTTGCCAATGCCGCCTGGTGGCGGCTCAATCCGCTCACCTACAATGTCTTTTCGGTCATTAAAAGAAAAGCCTAGCCTCGATTGTAGTTGCCTGCCCCCCTATGCCATGTCAACCTGGATGCCCGCCAGAAGCAGATCGAAGAGGAGTTTAAAGAGAATTTTAACCTTCCCATCATCTACTTCACCCAATTGATGGGTTTGGCCCTTGGCTTAAAGTTAGAAGCGTTGGGCCTGGATAAACATTTTGTCGATCCCGCCCCCCTTCTCCAACAGGTTTTGTAGGATCGTTCTGCACCTTCTTTTTTTCATGCTTTTCATAAGAAAAGCATGCACTAAAATAACAAAAAATATTTGACTTTATTATTTGAAAGACTATAATTATTTTTTCAAAATAAATGATGGAAGGAGGGGGAAAATGGATGCCAGGCATTAAAATTAAAGAAAATGAATCCTTTGAAAATGCGCTCAGACGATTTAAGAAACAAGTTGAAAAGACTGGGATTCTATCGGAAATACGGAAGAGAGAACATTACGAAAAACCTAGCATAAAGAGAAAGAAGAAGGCACTGGCTGCAAAGAAAAGGGCTATGAAGAGGATGCGGAAAATTATGGAGAGGGGATGACGGATGGGTTTGGAAGAAAGATTGGTCGAAGAAATGAAACAAGCAATGAAATCCAACGATAAGGCGAAGCTGTCCACGATTCGGATGATCCGTTCTGCTGTTAAGAATAAGGAGATTGAGCTGAGAAAGCCGTTGGATGATGATGGCATTTTTAGAGTCATTCAGGGCATGGTAAAGAAAAGTGAGGAATCGATCGAGCAGTTCAAAGCAGGGGGAAGGATGGACCTGGTGGAGAAGGAGACGAAAGAAATCGAAACCATGAAATCGTATCTGCCCCAGCCCCTGAGTCGCGAAGAAGTCCTAAAGATTATTGATCAGACGATTGAAGAGACCAAAGCTTCATCCTTAAGAGACCTTGGAAAAGTGATGAAATCTGTTATGCCTAAACTAGGGGGGAAAGTCGACGCCGCCCTGGTCAACCAGTGGGTCAAAGAGAGACTTTCCCCATAATTTCTCCTCTTTTTATTAAGTCCACCACCTTTTCTCACGCTTTATGAATGACCGCTCCCTCAAGGTTTTAGAATTCTATCAGTTGCTAGAGGTATTAAAAACATACTCTGTCTCACCTTTAGGTCGAAAGCGCTGTGAGGCTTTGAGACCTTCGACTGACCTTCTTTCAATTCACTCCAGATTAATCGAAGTTCTTGAACTAAAAGGAATAGTTGAGACCATGGGGGATATCCCCCTCCAGGGGTTGAAGGATATTGAAGAGATTTTCAAAAGATTGGATGTGGAGGGATCGATCCTGGAAGTCCCGGAGTTCCTCGACCTTTACAGACAGATTGACTTGTGCAAGGGGCTGAGGCGGTTCTTTCAGAAGTTGAAAGTCATCGAAGCCTCTCGCCTTCAGGAGAAGATCTCAAAGCTATCCACTTTAAAAACTCTGGAAAAAGAAATCCTTCAGGCAATCAATACGAAAGGGGAGATTCTCGATCGAGCCAGCCCCGCCCTCAAGGAAATCCGCCACCAGTTAGGCGAAATCAGGGAAAGGGCAAAGGCCGTTCTCGAACATCTCCTTCATCGGGAGGACATCCAATCCATTTTTCAGGAGCAATTCATTACTCTTAGAAACGGAAGGTATGTCCTTCTCATCAAATCGGATTACAAGCACCGGTTAAAGGGGATCATTCACGATCAGTCCCAGAGCCGGATGAGTTATTTCTTTGAACCCCTTGAAGCGGTCAGCCTCAACAATGAGATCAGCATCCTCATCGGAGAAGAGAAGGAGGAGGAGTATCGTATCTTAACAGAGCTTTCGAACAGGGTGAGGGAGGAGAGGCAGAACCTCTGGAGTGACTTCGAAATCTTAGGAGAACTGGATCTCCTTTATGCGATGGCAAAGCTCTCCATCCAGTTGAAAGGGGTCGAGCCCATTCTGAATGAGAATGGGCGGATCGATATGAGAGAGGCCCGAAATCCTATCCTTAGCTTTCAAAAGGGAGATGAGGTTGTCCCCATCGATCTTCACATGGGAGACGGGATCAAAACCCTCATCATCAGCGGGGCCAATGCAGGCGGCAAGACTGTCGCCCTCAAGACCTTAGGACTTTTGACGCTGATGGTTCAATGCGGCCTTCCCGTTCCCGTGAAAGAGGGAAGCCATGCAGTCATCTTTAAGAACATCTTGGCCATTGTCGGTGATGAGCAGAATATCGGGGAGAATCTGAGCACATTCTCCAGCCACCTCCTTCATCTGAATCAAATTCTGGAGAAAGTCGGGCCCCATTCTCTCATCCTCCTTGATGAATTGGGAGTGGGAACCCATGCCTCTGAAGGCTGTGCCCTGGCGATGGCTTTTCTGGACCGGTTCAGGGAGAAAGGGTCTTCCATTGTGGTCACCACCCACTTCGATCGTCTCAAAGCCTATGGATACCTTCATCCGGATGTGGAGAATGTGGCGGTGGCGTTTGATGAAAAAACCTTGGAGCCGAAATATACCCTGCTCTACGGGGTCTCGGGATTGAGCAATGCCTTTCTGGTGGCTGAGAAGTTTGGGATTTCGGAGGAGGTTCTCCAATTAGCCCGCCAGCATCAAGATGGCGGTGAACGGGAAGTTGGCCGTGTCCTGGAGCGATTGGAGAGACTGCGGGCAGATACCGAAAAAGAACGGATTCAACTCCTTCAAATGAAAGAGGAGGCTGCACGGGAGAGACAGAGACTGAAAGAGCTCTTGGAAGGAATAAAGAAGAAGAGACAGGAAATTTTTTCCCAGGCGGAGGAGAAGGCAAGAAAATCCGTTCTGAAGGTGGAAGAAGAGTTAAAGAACTGGGCCCAACGATGGAAAGAGGAGAAAAGCCGTTCAACGTCTTCCCGGATCACCGTTCCACATCGAGAAATCCAGGAGGTGAAGGAGAAAGCTTTTCCACCCTTTAGGGAAAAGGTCCGTGAGGTGGGGACAGGTGGCATTCAGGTCGGGGAGCATGTTAGAATTTTGAGTCTTCGGACCTATGGGGTAGTGACAGAGGTAGAAGAATCATTGAAGCAAGTTGAAGTGATGACCGAAAAGGCAAAGGTAAGGACTTCTTTCTCCGACATCGTCAGGGTTACGGAGAAAGAAGAAAGGACGGATGAGATTCCCAAAGAATTCCCTCAGGGGAAGAATGGGGAGGAGATTTCGTCCCAGTTAAATGTCATCGGCCTGACGGTGGAAGATGCCTTGCCCAAGGTGGACAAATTCGTCGACCAAGCTTTGCTCCATGGATTGGAGAAAATCCAGATCATTCATGGCGTGGGCTCTGGAAGATTGCGGGAGGCCATCAGTAAATACCTGCACGGCCACCAAGGGGTCAAGGGATTTACTCCCGGGGATGCGATGAGAGGTGGCCGGGGAATCACGGTGGTGGAGCTGAGGTAAATTCTTTTGACCAATGGATTTTTCTCAGAAGAAAAGGTTTCAGAGATTCGGGACCGTGCGAGCCTTGTGGAAGTGGTCTCGGACTACGTCAGCCTAAAAAAAGCTGGAAAGAACTACAAAGGGCTCTGTCCCTTCCATTCCGAAAAAACCCCTTCTTTCATGGTCAATGAAGAGAAACAAATCTTTCACTGCTTCGGCTGTGGGGAAGGAGGAGATGTCTTTACCTTTCTGATGAAGGTGGCTCACCTTTCCTTTCCTCAATCCATAGAGGAACTGGCGAAGCGTTACGGAGTGCAACTTCCTTCGAAGGAATTTTCCCCAGCCCAGAAGAAAGAAATGGTGAAGCGGGAAGTCCTCTTCCAGATCAATCAAATCGCTTCGGAATATTTCCACGACCTCCTTACTGTGAGGAGGGAGGGCGGGGAGGCGAGGAGGTATCTCTCCCAGAGAGACATAAAGGAGGAGATCGTTAAAGAATATCGATTGGGTTACTCCCTGGACCGCTGGGATGGCCTGGTACAACACCTTCGGGAAAAGAAGGTCTCTTTGGAGCTCGCATGGGAATTGGGTTTGATCTTTCCCAAGAAGAAGGAAGGATGGTATGACGCCTTCCGGGGGAGGATCATCTTCCCGATCTTCGATCTTCATCAGCGGGTGCTCGGGTTCGGGGGAAGAGTGATCCGAGGGGGAGAGCCGAAATATTACAATTCTCCCGAATCGAGCATCTACCATAAGGGGGAGATCCTGTATGGCCTTCAGGTGGCCAGACGATACACACCTTTGAAAGATTGTGTTATAATCGTCGAAGGTTATTTTGACCTGTTGACCCTCCATCAGTACGGCTTGAAACACAGTGTGGCCACTTTAGGAACAGCGCTGACGACACAACATATTCGAACATTAAAACGATATACAAGAAACTTGATTACCGTTTTTGATGCTGACCCGGCAGGGATTCAAGCCAGCCTGCGTTCCCTCCCTCTCTTCTTGGAGGAGGAGGTTTCAGGGAAAACGGTCCTTCTTCCGAAAGGCGAGGATCCAGATAGTTTCTTGAGGAAGGGAAAGGCCGAGGAACTTGAGCGAGGGGTCGCCGAAGCCGTCCCCCTGATCGATTTCTTCTTCGAACACCTGATGAAAACCTATGATGCAAAATCGATTGATGGCAAGGTGAAGATTGCAGAGGATGGGGTGGCTCTCGTTAGTAAAATACCAGATGGGATCCGAAAAGATTTCTATCTAAGAACTTTGGCTGAGCGATTGGACCTCAAGGAGTCGTTATTGCACGAGATGGCACGTCCTTCTTCGAAGAGGCGGGTGAGGGTCGAGGAAGAACTCAAGAGACCCTCCGTTGAGAAGAGTCTCCCAAAATCGGAGGAGATGCTGGTCCGCCTGATGATCCACCACCCCGAATGGATGGTCATCATTTCAAGAGAGGAGATCCTTCAGGAGTTTGAAAATCCTCCCCTCAGAAAGATGGCCGAGCATTTGGTGAGCCTCTATCGAAAAAAGGGGAGGCTCGACATCTCAGAGGCCTTGGGATCCATTGACGAAGGCCTCAAAGGGAAGCTTCGGGAGTTTTCTCTTCAGGAAAGTGGATTGGAAGGAACGGACCAGGAAAAAGTCTTGAGAGACTGTATCCAGAAAATTCGCAAAAAGAAATTAAAGAAGGATGAAAGCGATCTGCTGAAAAGAATCAAAGAAGCCGAGAAGCAGAAAGGTGAAAAAGGACTGGAGGCCCTTCTTCTTCAACGCCAGGAACTGGCGAGGAGGGAGAAAGGCCTTTAGAAAAATGACCCTTCAGAGAGGATGAGGGGGAGGTCGATGGGAAAAGAAGGAAAGATGAAAGAGGTCGAACAACTGATCTCCATGGAGGGAGAGAAAGGATTTCTCTCGTTTGAGGAGAATGAGATTCCTCCCAATGATATCGTCTCCTCGGATCAAATTGACGATGTCCTCATGATGTTTGATGAAATGGATATCGATGTGGTGGAGGACCTCCAGGGGTTGAAGGTGGAGGAAGAGAAGACTCTGGAAAAAGAGGAGGAAGAAGAAGATGAGCTGGAGGTGGAAACATTTGGCCGGGCGACCGATCCGGTGCGAATGTACCTCCGGGAGATGGGATCCGTCTCCCTTCTCACCCGGGAAGGAGAGGTGGAGATCGCCAAGAAAATTGAGAGTGGAAAGAGAGAAGTGCTGAGCGTCGTCTTGAATTGTCCCATGGCTGTGAAGGAGATCATCAATCTGGGAAACGCCCTCAAGGGCGGGAAGATCGAGATCCAAGAAGTGACCAACGAGATCGATGAGGAAGAGACGAGCCCGGAAGAAGAACAGATTCAGAAGAAAAAGATTCTGGAACTCATTGAGAAGATTCGGCGGCTCGATGAGGGACTTCGGAGGCTTCAGAAGAAAAAGGGTGGTTCCAGAAGCAAGATTCAGGAGCAGATGAGAAAGAAACAGATCCAGATTTTGGAATGTTTTAAACAGATGAATCTGAGGGACAGTCAGATTAATAAGATTGTCCAGAAGATGAAGCAGATGCTGGTCCGGGTGGAGAAGGGTGAGAGCGAGATCAAAAAGATCGAGGGGAAACTCAGGGTCTCGGTGAAAGAAGCCCGGGACTATCTGAAGAAGTTGAAGACAAGGAAGCTGAGGGAAAAGACGCTCCAACGGAACCTGAAACTGACGAAGGCTAACCTTCAAGAGGTCGACAGGGCGGCGAAGAATATCCAGAGCAAGATCAATCGGGTGGTGATGGAATGCGGTCTCCCTGCTGAGAAGTTGAGGACTGCCGTGAAGGCCATCATGGAGGGCGAGACCAGGGCCAAAGAGGCCAAGAGTGAACTCGTTAAGGCCAATCTGCGGTTGGTCGTCTCCATCGCGAAGAAATATACCAATCGAGGCCTTCAGTTCTTGGACCTCATCCAGGAAGGGAATATCGGTTTGATGAAAGCCGTGGATAAATTTGAATACCAGCGGGGTTACAAATTCAGTACGTATGCCACTTGGTGGATCCGCCAGGCGATTACACGAGCTATCGCGGATCAGGCTCGAACCATACGGATCCCCGTCCACATGATCGAAACCATCAACAAGTTGATCCGGACATCCAGATATCTTGTCCAGGAAATCGGGAGGGAACCCGCTCCTGAGGAGATCGCGGAGAAGATGGAGATGCCTCTGGAAAAAGTGAGAAAGGTGCTGAAGATTGCCAAAGAGCCCATCTCCCTTGAGACTCCGATCGGCGAGGAAGAGGATAGTCATCTGGGCGATTTTATCGAGGACAAAGGAGTGATTTCCCCTCAGGAGGCTGTCATCAGCTCCAACCTATCTGAGCAGACCCGGAAGGTCCTCTCCACCCTCACTCCCAGGGAGGAGAAGGTCCTGAGGATGCGATTTGGGATTGGAGAGAAATATGATCATACTCTGGAAGAGGTAGGGCAAGATTTCGATGTGACCCGGGAGAGAATCCGACAGATCGAGGCGAAGGCCCTACGAAAATTGAGACATCCCAGCCGGGCCAAGAAATTGAAGGCGTTTGTTGAAGGCTGATATTCAAATGCGGAGTGGCGATTGCGCCTGCCTGCCGGCAGGCAGGGAATACGGAATGAAACTCCGAGCTTTACGTTACCCTAGGATATGGAATATAATGGAAACAAGGGCCCATAGCTCAGCTGGAAGAGCCACCGGCTCATAACCGGTAGGTCCCTGGTTCGAACCCAGGTGGGCCCATTCGATAGAAAGAGAGAGGGGGTCCATGGACTCCGTGGAAATAAGAGAGAGACGTACTGTACCGTCAGCGGAGAGAAAAAAGAGTGCACCCCCCCCCTGGTGCACTCTTTTTATTTGGAGACATCCTTTATCGAAAGAAATAGGAGGGCACCGTTGAAGGATCAACTGGAACTTCTCTGGGAACTTCAAAAGATCGATCTCGACCTTAAGCATATCAAGGAGGAACGGGAGCGGTATCCCAGAGAGACAAAGAAACTGGATGAAAAGATGTCAATCGAAAGGGAGAGGCTTCAGGCAGAAAAAGGGAAGGTCGATCTTCTAGAAAAAGAGCGGAGGGAAAAGGAAAGGCAGCTCAGTTCCTCCCAGGAGAAGATCAAAAAGGCAGAAGGAAGGATGTCTGAGGTGAAGACCAACAAAGAGTATCAGGCCCTCCTCACCGAGATTGAGACCATCAAGGGCGCAAGCAGCCGGGAAGAAGAGGAGATTTTGCAGGTCCTAGAAGAGATCGACGAACTCAAGAAAGATCTTTCAAAAAGAGAGAAAGAAGTGGCGGTCCTGTTGGAGAAGACTGAAACCGAGAAGAAAATGATTCAGGAGAGGATAGCCCAGGATGAGATCGCCTGGAAAAAGCAGATGGAACGGCGGGAGGTTCTCTCGAAACAGATCGAATCCAAATTAAACAAACTCTACAATACGCTCAAGGAGAAAAGGCAGGGGGTGGGTGTGGTGAACGTGAGACAGGAAACCTGTCAGGGTTGTTTTGTGCACATCCCTCCCCAGATGTTCATCGAGGTCCAGAAGAATAAGGAGATCATTCGATGCCCCAATTGCAATCGGATTCTCTATTTTGAGGGGGAGGGCAAGGCAAAATGAGGGATCGGAGCACGGGGCCATCGCCTGAGAAGGATCTTCAATTAAACCTCTATATCGATGGAGCCTCCAAGGGGAATCCCGGAATGGCGGGAGCCGGAGTTTGGATGACCAACCGGGAAGGGAAAAAACTGCTGGGGATAAGTCGATACCTCGGCCACAAGACCAATAATGAAGCAGAATATTGGGCTCTTCTCATAGGATTGAGAGAGGCGCAACGATGGGGAATGGGTTCAATTCACATCTTCACCGATTCGGAATTGATTGCAAGGCAGGTGAAGGGAGTTTATCGGGTGAAGGATTCAAATTTGAAGGGTCTCCATAAGGAGGTGATGGAAAATCTCAAAGCGTTTTCATCCTTTGAGATTGAATCCATCCCGCGGGAAGAGAATCGAGAAGCAGATCGTTTGGCCAATGAAGCGGTCCGGAGAAAGACTGCAAAGGAAACAGGAAAGGAGGGAAGTCGAAGGAGCACCGATGGTCGCTCCTCATTCCGTCCCGCTTGAGCGGGACGGTTGAGGGGAGGAAAGTCCGAGCTCCACAGGGCAGGGTGGTCCGTAATGCGGACTGTCCCCTGTGACGTGGCGGTGACGCCTATTTCACAGGGGGTAAGGAAAGTGCCACAGAAAGGATACCGCCCTGTGAAATAAGAGCATTGCTAATTTTGCGTGGGACGTGATTAGCTCGATCAACCCACAAGATAAATTAGTTTCATTGCACCTATTTCACAGGGTAAGGGTGAAAAGGTGAGGTAAGAGCTCACCGGTACCCTGAGTGATCGGGGTAGCTGGGTAAACCCCACTCGGAGCAAGACCAAATAGGCCCCGCTTCCCCCCGCTTCAAGCGGGGGATGAGAATCGCCCGTTCAAATTACCCTGGGAAACCGGGGAAGGCGGGGCGGGTAAGGTCGCTTGAGGTCCTGAGCAATCAGGATCCTAGATAAATGACCATCATCCCGATTCCGCCCTGCCGGCAAACCCTGAACCGTGCTGGTGCAGGGCAGGCAGAAGCGGGAGAAGGATACAGAACTCGGCTTATGGTCTCCTTCGACCCATTCCTCTTGTTCAGGTAAAAAAGCAGCATGGAGAAAGAACTTTCCCCTGATTCAAGAAAGCGACGGAATGAACTCCTCATTATCGGGATCATCTCGGTTCTGATCATCATTCTCACCACAATTGAGATGAAGATTCCGCAGCGCGGTGGGATGATCCCCATCGGCAACAACATCATTGTCTTCAGCCTCATCAATATTAACATCATCCTCATTCTCCTCCTCATCTTCTTGGTTATCCGGAATCTGGTCAAACTCATCTTCGAGCGAAAACGGAAGGTTCTCGGTGCGAAGTTACGGACCAAATTGGTGGTGGCCTTTATCAGCCTTTCTCTGGTCCCAACCATCATTCTCTTCTTTGTGGCGGCGGGTTTCATCACCAACAGTGTGGAACACTGGTTCAAAGTCCAGGTGGAACAATCCCTACAGGGCTCTTTGG
>Ga0315282_10014920_pt1 | contig 11520 bp, 10 predicted proteins | sample YL17G07_20_MG_FD_203693 | JGI IMG/M metagenome (GOLD analysis project Ga0315282, IMG submission 203693) | Sediment microbial communities from Yellowstone Lake, YNP, Wyoming, USA - YL17G07_20 | ecosystem: Environmental > Aquatic > Freshwater > Lake > Sediment | place: USA: Wyoming | collected...
CCTCCTGCGTCATCATGGGGCACCGGCGGAAGAGAAGGGTATCCCATGATCCACGGCGTGAAGACCAAGCAACTGAAGGTCCATCCCGATGCACGCGGGCGCTTGATGGAAGTGCTGCGCCGGGACGACGACCTGTTCCTCGAGTTCGGCCAGGCCTACATCACTACGGCCTATCCCGGCGTCGTGAAGGCCTGGCACTATCACAAGCTCCAGACCGACAACCTCACCACGCTCGTCGGGACGGTGCAGATCGCCCTCTACGATTCCCGCGAGGACTCGCCCACCCACGGCGAGGTGAACGTCTTCCACACCGGGGTGCACAACCCCCTGCTCGTGCAGGTGCCGCCGCTGGTGTACCATGGCTTCAAGAACGTGGGCCTGGAGGAAGCCGTGATCCTCAACGTGCCTACGCTGCCCTACCGCTACGACCAGCCGGACGAGTTCCGGGTGGACCCGCACGTCAACGACATCCCCCACGACTGGAACCGGCGCGACGGATGACCCCGCGGCGCGTGTTGGTGACCGGGGCGCGGGGGATGCTCGGCACGGACCTCTGCCCGGTCCTCGCCGCCAAGGGCTACGACGTCGTCGCCGCGGACCTCGCCGAGTTCGACCTCACCGACCCCGTCGCCACCGCGCGCTTCGTGCAGGACTGCCGGCCCTCGTTGATCATCAACTGCGCGGCCTACACCGCGGTAGACCAGGCGGAGAGCGACGCCGGGACCGCCTTCCGGGTGAACCGCGACGGCGCCGCCAACCTGGCCCGCGCGGCGAAGGACGTCGGCGCCGCGCTCCTGCACCTCAGCACCGACTACGTCTTCGATGGCACGAAGGCAGGGCCGTACCTGGAAGACGACCCTCCCAATCCCAAGAGTGTCTACGGCGCCTCGAAGCTGGCCGGCGAGCAGGCCGTGCGGGAGGCCCTGGCCGAGCACTGGATCGTCCGCACCGCCTGGCTCTACGGCATCCACGGGAAGAGCTTTCCGCGCAGTATCCTAAGCGTGGCGGCGGAGGGGAGGCCGCTCCGCGTCGTGAACGACCAGCGGGGCTGCCCGACCTACGCCGTGCACCTCGCCGAAGCGCTGGCGGCCATCATCGCGCAGCCACACTACGGCACCTATCACGCGGTCAACGCGGGCGAGTGTACCTGGTATGACCTGGCCTGCGCGGCGGTGCGGGAGGCGGGCCTGGAGGTGACCGTCACCCCTGTCTCAACGGAGGAGTTCCCGCGGCCCGCGCCCCGGCCGAGGAACAGTGTCCTCGACACGGGCAAGCTGGCGCGGAGCTACGGGGTGCGACTGCCGGCATGGCAGGAGGGGCTGGCCGCGTTCGTGCGCCTGTGGCGACAGGCGGCCGCATAGGCCCTCAGAGCAGGGGAGGAGACCGGGTGACCAGCTACGAGATCGTGAAGCGCACCGTGGAGTTCGGCGCGCCGGAGCGCGTCCCGTTCACCTCGCGCCTCTTCGGCCCGAGCGACTTCTACGACCTGTCGCTGGACACGCCTCACTACACCCCGCGCAAGCCCGGCTACACCGAATGGGGCCACACCATGGCCCACAGCGAGATCCCCAACAACGGGATGCCGGCCGACGTCGCCATCGCCACCTGGGACCAGCTTGACTCTTTCGCCTGGCCCGATCCGACCAACCCGGAGCGCTATGCCAGCATCGCCGCGCGGCTCGCCCGGCCGGAGGCGCGCGGGAAGTACTGTCATATCGGTTGGTTCATCGGCCTTTACGACACCGTCTACCGCCTCCACGAGTTCGACGACTGCATGCGCGACTTCTACCTCGAGCCCGAGAAGATGCAGTACCTCATCGCGAAGGTGGCGGACTTCATGTTGGGGGCCATCGCCGAACTGGTCACCCGCTTCCCGGGCCGCCTCCACGGAATCCTCCTGCCCGACGACTGGGCCGGACAGCAGACCACCTTCATGAGCCCCCGGATGTGGGAGGAGTTCTTCGGCCCGCGCTATCGCGCCATCGGCTCCCGGCTGCATGAGAACGGAATCCACTTCTGGCTTCACTCCGACGGCCGGATCAACGACCTCTTGCCGGTGCTGATGGACTGCGGCCTCGACGTGGTGAACATGCCCTCCCCGCAGGTCGTCGGCATCGAGGCGATTGCAGAACGGTTCGCGGGGCGGCTCTGCTTCATCAACGGCGTGGACATCCAGAGCACGTTGGTCCACGGCAGTGACCAGGAGATCGAGGCCGAGGCTGGGCAGCTTGCGGCCGCGTGGCACACGCCTCGGGGTGGCTTCATCCCCACCGCCGGATTGGCCTACCCGGCTTCCGGCGTGAGAGAGGAGAGGGGCCTGGTCGCGGCCAACGCCTTCCGGAAGCATTGCTGGGGCCTTCCGCCGCTGGGGCTCGAAGAGGCGCGGTCCCTGCTCGGGAAGTGAGCCGGCCGCGGGGCCGGCCCCTGCTTGCAGAGGACATGCCGCTCCTCCGCCGTAATGATACGGTAGAAGTCCGGCCGCCGAGCCTGGGGATGCGGCTCGGCGGTCTTCCTTAGGGGTCACGTTCATGGTGAAGGAAATCGAAGTCTGTCCCGTCTTCCTCCCCGGTACCCTGTCCCTGGGTGAGATACCGACGTTTCGCTATCAGCATCGCCTGTCCGATGAACTCGGCCGCCGCCTCAACCCCGAGCAGGCGGTATCATTGCTGGAGTGGATGCTGGTCGTCCGCGCCTTCGAGCAGATGGTGGTGTCGCTCAAGGACGGCAAGGTCGTGCCGCACGAGGGGTTCAGCTTCACCGGCGCGACCCACCTGTCCATCGGGCAGGAGGCCGTCGCGGTGGGGACGATGGCCGCCCTCCGCCCGGACGACTACATCACCTCCACGCACCGTGGGCATGGACATGGGATCGCCAAAGGCGCCTATGCCATCTCCGCGATGTCGGCGGAGGAGCTGGCGGCGTTCCTCGGGGAGGCGTATCAGGCACAGACGCGGGAGGAGTTGTTACCTCGCGCCCTTCAGCTCCACCTCGGCCGCACCATGGCGGAGCTGTTGGGACGGGAGGACGGGTATTGCCGCGGGCGGGGCGGGGGGATGCACATCGCGGACTTCAATGTCAACCACCTCGGGGCGAACGCGATCGTCGGCGGATCGTTGGCCATCGCCACCGGCGCGGCGCTGGCGGCGCAGCGCCTGGGCAATGACCGCGTGGTGGCCTGCATGATCGGGGACGGGGCGGTCAACAATGGCATCTTCCACGAGTCGGTGAACTTCGCCGCCATGGACCAGTTCGAGCAGGGCCTGCCCGTGGTGTACGTGATCGAGAACAACCAGTACGGGATGACCGGCCAGCAGCGGGGCGAGGTCACCGGCGTGGATCACCTCGCGCGGCGCGGCGCCGCCTACAAGCTGGACAACTGCCATGCGGAAGTCGTCAACGGCATGGACGTGCTGGCCGTGTGGGACGCGGTGACCCGCGGGGTCGAGCTGTGCCGCATGGGCCACGGGCCGGTGCTGCTGGAGTGCTTGACGTACCGCTATCTGGGCCATTCTCTGAGTGACCAGCGGGTCAAGTATCGGACCGTGGCGGAGGAGCAGCAGTGGCGGGAGTGTGACTGCATCCTCACCTACGAGCGGCAGATCGAGGCCGCGGGCGTGCTCACCCCGGAGGAAGTGGACGCGAAGCAGGAGGAGGCGGAGGCGCGGATGGCCGAGGCCTTGCGCTTCGCCGCCGCTAGCCCGGAGCCGGACCCGGCCACAATTGAGGAGGGGCTGCTGGCCGATTCCGCGGCCGAGGCCGTCGAACCGGCCTGGCGTACCACTGACCTTAAGTCGCCGCTACGGGCGTACCGGCGGGACAGCAAGGGGCAGATCATGTACCGCCACGCGGTCTGCGAGGCCCTGGCGGAGGAGATGCTGCGGGATCGGCGGGTGGTGCTCTTCGGCGAGGACGTGGCCGACTACGGGGGCGCGTTCCAGGTGACGGTCGGTCTGCTGGAGGCCTTCGGGCGGAAGCGCGTCTTCAATACCGCCATCTCGGAGGCGGCTATCGTGGGCGTGGCCGCGGGGGCCTCGATGTGCGGGCTCCGTCCCGCAGCCGAGATCATGTACATTGACTTCCTCCCTATGGCCATGGATCAAGTGGCGAACCAGGCCGCCAAGACCCGCTATATGTTCGGCGGCAAGGCGAAGCTGCCGATGGTGGTGCGCACCACCATCGGGGGCGGGAAGGGGTATGCGGGCCAACACTCTCAGAGCCTGGAGGCGATGGTCACCCAGGTACCGGGGCTGAAGGTGATCGCGCCCGGCACGCCCTATGATGCGAAGGGTCTGCTGAAGTCGGCCATCCGCGATGACAACCCGGTGATCTTCATCGAGCACCAGTTGCTGTACACCGACAAGGGCGTCGTGCCGGAAGAGGAGTACACGGTTCCCATCGGCGTCGCCGCGGTGCGGCGGCCGGGCGTGGACGTGACCATCGTCGCCTACCTGAGGATGGCTCAAGTCGCGCTGGAGGCGGCGGAGCAATTGGCGAAGGAAGGGATCGAGGCGGAGGTGATTGACCCGCGGACACTCATCCCGCTGGATCTCGACACCATCGCAGCCTCGGTGGAGAAGACGGGCCGACTGCTCGTCGTCTGCCAGGCGCCGCGGACGGGCTGCTTCGCAGAGCACATCGCCTTCCGGGTGCAGGAGCGGTCGTTCAAGAGCCTGAAGGCGCCGGTGGCGATCATCGCGGCCTATGACGTGCCGCCGCCCATGGCGCAGACGCTGGAAGCCGAGAACCTGCCGGACGCGCCGAAGGTGATGCGCGCGGTAAAGGCCTTGCTGGGGCGATAGCATGGTCAACCTCTTGCGGGACGAGATCGTCCTCCTCTCCGCCGCGCGCACGCCCATCGGCCGATTTCGGGGCGCGCTGACGGCCTTCGATGCCCTCGACCTCGGCGCCCTCGCCATCGGCGGCGCGGTGCGGCGCGCGGGCCTGGATCCCGTCGCCGTTGACACCGTGAACATGGGGATCGTCGTTTCCGCGGGATTGGGGGAGGCCGCGGCGAAGGCGGCAGCCCTGCGCGCGGGTCTCTCGCCGACCATTCACTCCCGCGCGATTGACAGCGTGTGCGGCTCGGCCATGGACGCCTTCGTGCTGGGCACGGAATCGCTGCTCGCCGGCACCGCGGGCGTGCTCGTCGCGGGCGGGATGGAATCGCGCTCGAACGCCCCTTATCTCCTGCGCGCCCGGTATCTGAAAGACGTCAGCCCCTACCGCAGGGGCGAGTACCTGAAGATGAAGCGCTACGGCGCCTACCGCTTCCGCCTGGCCGAGAACGTCGAGGCCCAGATGAAGGCGGCCGAGGTCGTTGATCCCACCGCGCACGACGGGCTCTTCTGGGCGGAGGAGAAGCGGTTCATGCGCGAGTACGCGCTGGAGTTCGCCGCCGCCCGCGGCTACGACGTGGCTACCGTGAACCGCGCCGCGGCCGAGAGCCACCGCAAGGCGCAGGCCGCGGTGACCGGCGGCCTGTTCGCAGACGAGATCGTGCCCGCGGGCGAGGTGGCCCGCGACGATCTGGTGCCGGCGGAGCGGCTGGAGCAGGAGCTGGCGGAGAACCCGGACGACATCGCCTCCCTGTACAACTCCTCCACTCCCGCGGACAACGCCTCCGCCGTGGTCGTCACCACGGCCGCGCGCGCCCGCGCGCTGGGCGTCGCGCCGCTCGCGCGCGTGCTCGGCTACGCGCGCCTCGACGGGCCCGCGTCGGAATTCCTGGACGCGCCGGTGCGCGCCGCGCAGTTGCTGTTCGACGGGCTCGGGCGAGAGAGCTTCACCATCGTCGAGGCGAACGAGGCCTTCGGCGTGCAGTTGCCTCTCTTCGAGGAGGCCTTCGCGGGGATGGCCTTGAACGTGCACGGCGGCGCCATCGCGCTGGGTCATCCGCTCGGCGCGGCCGGGGTCCGCCTCCTCACCACGCTGCTCTACGCGATGGGGCGCTACGATCACCGGCGTGGTCTCGCCTGCATGTGCTACGGCGGGGGCGGGGGATGCGCGGTGGCGGTGGAAAGGAGCGAGTCATGCTCCTCGCAAAGGTGTGGACTGGCCTGATCGTGGGAGGCGCGCTGGCCGCCTTTCTCGTGGGCCTGCCGCTGTTCGTCGCCTTTCGCAGGCCGGGGATCCCGGTCCCCGTCCGCCGTCTCCTGGTGGCCGTGCCGCTGAGCGCGGCCCTTACCGTCCTGCTCGTCCAACTGTTCTACCCCGTAGGTCGGGAGGCGCTCTGCCTCGGATTCCTCCCCAGCCTGGTCTGCGGAGTGGGCGGGTTGCTGACGCTGGCGCGCGGTCTGAGTCAGCGGCAGACGCCGCTGCTGGAGGCGGGACTCGTGGTGATGGCCGGGGCCGGTATCCAGTTTCTCTTCATGCTGATGATCGTCGGACTCGGGCACCCCGGCTGAGGGACGCTAGTGACACGCAGGCCGCGGTCTTTCCTGAACCAGCTTGGGGAGAAGCACAGATGAACCCGAACACCATGGTGACGGCCCTTCTCGTGCTCGCCGCGATGCTCGCGATTGCCCTCCCGGTCGTCTTGGCCGTTGCGAGTCGGCGCGCCCCCCTCGGGGTGCGGCTGTATCTGCTGGCGATCCCGGTGAGTGTCGGTCTGCTCTGGTTCACGATGCACCTCCTCGAAGTCGCGGGGCCGCCCGCCGGTTCGCACTCGGGGGTCTCGCCCGAGGTCATGGCGGTAGTGTTCAGCCCCACAATCCTGCTGGCCCTGGGTGGTCTGGTCGTTGCAGGCTACGGGGTCCATCGCCACGCCTGGGGCACCGTCGGCGTCGGAGCGCTGGGCATGGTTGCCGCCGGAGTGGAGTATGTGGTCGTGATGTTTGCGGTTGTACTCTGGCAGTTCCTGTGAGATCGTCCCCGAGTCTGGGCAGGTGATTCCCAGTGCATGCGATTGTCTTCGGCGCCGGCAATATCGGCCGTTCTTTCATAGGCCAGCTCTTTGCGGCCGGCGGCTATCGCGTCACCTTCGTTGACGTGAATGAGGCGCTGGTGACCGAGTTGAACCGCCGCGGCCGCTACTGCGTCGAGGTCAAGGGCCCGCAGCCGGCGGAGATCTGGGTCGAGGGCGTGTCGGCAGTAGACGGGCGCGACCGCGCGGCCGTGGTGGAGGCGCTCGTGCAGGCCGACATCGCGGCGACCGCGGTCGGCGGGGGGGCGCTGCCGCACGTGTACCCCGCGCTGGCCGAGGGCCTGCAACGCCGTCTTGCGGAAGGCCGGCCGCCCCTCGATATCCTCATCCTCGAGAACTTGCGGCACGCGGCGGAGGCCTTCGCGACCGGGCTGCGGGAGCACCTGCCCGCGGACTTCCCCCTGGAGGTCTCCGTCGGCCTGATCGAGACCAGCGTGGGCAAGATGGTGCCCATCATGCCCGACGCAGTCAAAGCGCAGGATCCGCTGGTGGTCTACGCCGAAGTCTACAACACGCTGCCGGTGGATGCGACCGCGTTCAAGAACCCCATCCCCGCGATTCCGGGACTCGATCCCAAGCAGCACATGGCCGCCTATGTGGACCGCAAGTCTTTCATCCACAACCTGGGACACGCCGCCTGCGCGTATACGGCCTATCTGCTCGATCCAGCGCTGACCTACCTGTGGGAGGCCGTCGAGCAGCCGCGGATCCGTCGGGCCGCTCGCACCGCGATGTGGGAATCGGCGTGCGCGCTGATCCGGCGCTACCCGACGGAGTTCGACGAAGCCAATCAGGGCGCGCACATCGAAGACCTGCTGGATCGCTTTGCAAACCGCGCGCTGGGCGACACGATCTTCCGCGTCGGGCGCGACCTGCCGCGGAAGCTATCGAGGGAGGATCGGCTGGTCGGTGCGCTGATCATGGACGCGGAGGAGGGCGTGCCCGCGCCGGCCACCAGCTTGTCGCTGGCGGCGGGGTTCTTCTTCCGCGCGGCGGACGAGCACGGGGCGGTGTTCCCGGCTGATGCGCAGTTCGCACGGGACCTGGAGGCCGGCGGGCTGGGCTGGGCCTTCACTCAGGTGTGTGGGCTGCGTGAAGACGCGGCCCTCGACGCGGGGATCCGTGCCGAGGTGACACGGCGGCACGAGGATCTCGGCTCCCGGCCGGAGGATTGGCTGGACCGTCTCCTCCGGGGCGAGCTATAGCGCCGCCTCTCGCGCCAGCTTCCCCACGGCCTCCGCTCCCTCCATCACCTCCAGCTCGAATCCCATGCTCACCGACTCCCCGGGGGTGAGTTCCACCAGCCTTCCGGCCTCGCGTTCCACCTCGCGGCTCAAGGGCCGGCAGTTGCCCGGCTCGACGCCGAGCACGTACTCCTGCTCGCCCATCATCTTCCACTCGGTGAACTGCGGCAGTTCGGCCGGCTTGTAGCGGAGCCGCAGGCCGAGGCCGAGCGCGCGGTTGATCACCGCGACGGTGGCGTTGCCGCTCGCGTCGGAACGGAGCGTGTGGAAGAACACCTGCTCCCTGTAACCGGCGACCGGGGCGTGCATCCGGGCCCAGTCGTCGAGGCCGGGGGCGGCCTCCTCGTCGCGCGGCTCGGTGCCGGCCGCGGCCAGCACCAGTTCCGTCGTGTCGTCCACCAGGGGGAAGCCGGTGTTCAGGTGATAGAGCACCATGCAGGGCGCAGGGCGAGGGCCGATGTTGGTGATGGCATCGCGCAGGGCCAGGCCCGCGCGGTCACCGCGGGCGGTGATGGTGCGATGCACTTCGAACTGCGGACCGAACAGGTGAGCTTCCCGCACGATCCCGCTCACCTGGAGCACTGGGGCATCGCCCTCCCAGGTTTCGGACAGATGGACCTTCTCCGCGGCAAGCGCGGAGTAGCGCCCGTGCAGACCGGTCTCGTCGGGTTCGGCCGTGGCCGGGCCGGCGTTGGTGAGGCCGCACGTCACCAGCAGCCCTCCGCCGAAGGTGCGCAGCCACTCCAGCCCCCTGGGATTGTAGAACGTGGGGGCGACATCGCCGGCGGGACCGCGCCAGCACAGGCTCATGCCCCGGAAGCGCGCCTCGCTGATGTCCATGCCCCGATCGAGGAGCACGGTGAAGTCGAGGCCGCGGGCCGTGCGAAAGTCCACCGCGCGGAGGCCATTCGCGCGGCCCTCGGAGAGGGTGTAGGCCTTCAGTCCTCCCAGTTGGGAGGGGTGTCCGATGCGGCGCTGCACGTCCTCGCGGCCGTGGCCGAAGATGGGCATGGTCTACTCCTCGCGTGCTTACGGGGGAATCCCGGAGCGACCCCCGAATTACCTCTACACCATCAGGAGGCTGCATTATGGCCGGTATTGTGCTTGGACGCAAGCAGTATGAGGACAAGGTCTACGCCTGTTGGCTGGGCAAGAACATCGGGGGCACGCTGGGCGCGCCGTACGAGGGGGCGAAGTACGTCAACAACCTCACCTTCTACGACCCTGTGCCGACGGAGCCGCTGCCCAACGACGATCTCGACCTGCAGTTGGTGTGGCTGCAGATGCTGGAGGAGCGGGGGGTGGACATCTGCCCGGCCGACTTCGCCGCCTACTGGGGCAAGCACGCCTCGGCCTATCCCTGGAACGAGTACGGCTTCTGCTCGCGCAACCTCGAGCGCGGTCTCCGGCCGCCGATCTCCGGCTGGTTCGAGAACTACTACGTGGACGAGATGGGGTCACCCATTCGCTCCGAGATCTGGGCCTGCGTCGCGCCGGCCGATCCCCAGCGCGCCGCCGCGCTCTCGTGGATGGATTCGGCGATGGATCACGCGGGTGGCGAGGGCACCTGGGGGGAGATGTTCTGGGCCGCGGCGGAGAGCGCGGCCTTCGTGATCTCCGATCCGATGGCGCTGATACGCATCGGGCTGGCGATGATTCCGCCCTCGTGCGACATCGCCCGCGTCATCCGCGAGGCGGTGTGGCTGCATCAGAGCGGGGAGCGCTGGGCGGCGGCGCGAGAGAAGATCGCGCGGGTGTGGGGGCACGATCAGCCCTGCAACGCGATGCCGAATCATGGCTTCACCATCCTGGGGTGGCTCTACGGCGAGGACTTCGGCGACAAGCTGTGCAAGGCGGTGAACTGCGCCTACGACACCGATTGCACCGGGGCCACGTTGGGTTCCATGTTGGGGATCCTCGGCGGGACGGCCGGCATCCCGAAACGCTGGAGCAATCCGGTGGGGACGGCCATCAAGCTGCATCCCTTCACCCGCTTCCTCGACGCGCCGAAGGACCTGAGGGAACTCACCGCGCGGACGACCGCGGTGGCCGAGCGGTTCGCGGTGGAGGACGTCGGCTTCGGAAGGCAGACGCGATTGCCGGCGGATCTGCTGAGCAGACTGTTCCGCACGGAGCGCGCGCACGCCGCGGCGCAGCAGGAGGTGCGCGCCGCGGTGGTGCGGGACCGCGATCTGCAGATCACTCTGCACTACCACGGCGAGCCGGTCTTGCAGCCGGGCGTGGCGCGGCGGTTCTCCGTGTGGTGCCGGCGGCAGGAGGGGGCGGTCGCGGCGAAGGTGAGTCTTCGCGCGCCGGCCGGTTGGGCGGTGACGGCCGAGGGTGACGGCGAGTTTGTCGTGACCGCGCCTGCGTATGACAAGGCGAAGACGCTCCGGGTCGCGGCCGTGGTGGAGGGGAGGAGGTATGCGGCCGACTTCACCGTGCTGAGCCCGCAGGAGGCGGCGGGGTTCCCGGCGGCGAGGAATGTGGCCTACTGCCCGAAGTGCCGGGGGCGGCTGGGGTCGTGTCTGTGCGTGACGTAGGGGGACACCATGCTTGTTGCCGATTGTGGCGGCGCGGTGGGGGAGGTGGGTGACGGCGTGCGGATAGAAGCAGGCCTGGCAATAGGACGTGCGGTGTATTGCATATCGCCGGCCGGCAGATCCCGGGCCGGCAGCGCGCGGCTGCGCAGAAAGTACAGGGAAATGCGGGTTGCAGCCAATGACAGGCCGGGGGCGGCCGTGTAGAGTGAACGGAGGTATCGAGGGCGCGTGGTCAGCGCGCGTGGTCTTCCGCCGAAGGCGGGCGAGGGCGACCAGGGAAAGGAGGTGAGCAGGGGGACAACCCACAGATGGGATGCACTACCTGACGAGGAGGGCTACATGCACGTGAGAGTCGCACCGGTAGTGGCAGTAGGGATGTTGGTAGTGCTGTACGCGATGTTCCTTGTGGCGGGCCCGGCGCTGGCGGCCAAGACGGTGTCTACCAGCGACGGGATGACGCTGACCCTGACTGATACGGGAGCGTTCAGCTCCCTGACTGTGGACGGGAACACGGTTCCGACCCTGGGCGGGGTGGCGGGCGGATTCTTCATCTATCCGGTGGACGGGGTCTCCATCCCCACCGACCGCAAGACCTTCAACGCCGGAACCGCGGTCACGGGGACGGCCACCCAGAGTGGCAACGACGTCCACATCACCACCTCCACCATCCAGAATCAGACGTTCGACATCTGGCTCCGGGGGGGATTGCCCTACATCAAGGTGGATGGAACGGTCACCGGCAACGGTTCGGACCACGTGTTCCTGCTTGACTTCCGGATTCCGGTAGACGCGACCGGCTGGACCTGGGCGG
>Ga0315282_10014921_pt1 | contig 11520 bp, 12 predicted proteins | sample YL17G07_20_MG_FD_203693 | JGI IMG/M metagenome (GOLD analysis project Ga0315282, IMG submission 203693) | Sediment microbial communities from Yellowstone Lake, YNP, Wyoming, USA - YL17G07_20 | ecosystem: Environmental > Aquatic > Freshwater > Lake > Sediment | place: USA: Wyoming | collected...
GAGGACAGTTGGTGAACAAGTAACGGATGAAGTAATAAGACGGTATATAGAGAAGCACAGTTTTTCATATGAACAGCTAAAGTTTGAGGATACTTAAAGCCCCGACTTTAGTCGGGGTTCTTTACTGTAAAGACTTTCTTTACTCATATCATTTCATCATATCCCTCATTATTGACCTATCTTGAGATAGTATTTTATAAAATTTCAAATAAAACTGTCAGGACGGGTATCACAATAGACAGTATAGGTTTTAAAAAGAGAATTGATATACCCCTCTCAGGAGGAGAGAAAGCTCCCCTCCCGTTTGTTCCAGAATCTGAAAGAGTCTTACATCTTTTTCTTTTCCAAGGACTTGATATAGGCGACGATGTTTTTCATCTCCTCAGACTTTGGCTCTAGTGCCTTGCCCTTGAGGGCATTAACAATGCAGAGATTAACAGCCTCTTTAAGAGTCTTAGCAGGGCCAGCCGGTGTCTTCCACTCCTTCTTTTCAGCAGCCTTTTCTAATCCTTTTCCATCTGGATGACATGAGGCACAGGATTTTCCTGCTGTTCCGCCAGCAAACTTCGGGTCATTAAAGAGTGCTTTGCCTTTTTCCACATTACCTGCTGCATAGGCAAAGGAAAAAACTAACCCGAGGGCTATCAAGGACATTAATGATATCTTTAAAACCTTCATCTTCTTCACCTCCTTTCCGTAAATCGACCTGATGAAACCTAATTTATTTCCCACTGATACATTTCCGTCTCACATTATTCAGAAACTCTCAAATTATAAAACAGAAGTTCTACGAGATATTGTGAATACCGTCATTACCATACCGCAGAAATGACAAGAAAAATATCGGAATCCGTCTGATATTTTTGTAAGTATTTATCTTACAGAGATAACAATAAAATTGTCTTAGACATTAAAATATTCTGATGGCATGGACTTAAAGCCGTTATTATGTGATGTATATGTTCACATTTTCTAACCTTTTAGCAGCCTCTTTATCAATCAACCATGTTATAGTGCCTCGGACAGGGCTAACAAGCCCTGCAGGATATCGTTCCCTCTTATCCCCTTCCTCCAAAATCTCATGGACGATACCTGCTTTCGAAGGGCCAGCTACTAAAAAGAGTATGTGGGTACTATTGTTTATGATAGGAAGTGTCAGGGTTACTCTATGTCTTTTGGGTCTTTCCAGATAAACTGGAACAGCAAGCTTATTTGTCTCCTCAAGTGAACGTGAGCCAGGAAATAGTGAGGCAGTATGCCCATCTTCTCCAACTCCCAAAATAATAAGGTCAAAAACTGGTAATGCGTTCTTTCCGAAGAATTCTCTCAAATCATCTTCGTATTGCTTCGCACCTTTTTCAGGTTCTTCTTCTCCCTTAATCCTGTGAATATTGTCATCTGGTATTGGAAGCTTTGACAAAAGTGTTTCGAAAACAAGCCTAAAATTACTGTCTTTATGTCCTTTTGGTATACAGCGCTCATCTACCCAGAAAAAATTTATTGAACGCCAATCAACCTTCTCTCGGTAACGATTTGAACTGAGGAGTGTATATAATCTTCTCGGAGTGGAACCTCCTGACACTGCAACAGCAAACCTTCCTTTTAGGACGATACATTTTCTCGAGATGTCAACAAAAATTGCAGTGGCCTTATGACTGAGGGCTTCTAAATCTGGACATACATGGATTTCCATTTAACGAAAAGTCATAAAGGTCTCCAGGAGCGGCCATCTTTTTCGATTAACAATGCAGCCTCTTCTGGACCGGCTGAACCTGCTTCATAGTTAGGGAATTTTTCTACTTCCGTTGTTGCCTCAAGCCTTTCTATAACAGGTGTAAGCAACGCCCATGACTGTTCCACGCCCTCCTCTTTCCAGAACAGTATCTCATCTCCTAGCATGCAATCGAGTAATACCCATTCATAGGCATCGAAAAAAACGCCTTTCTGGTATGAAAAGTCCATTGCCGCACCATTTAAGCACACGACAGAACCTGGCTTCTTTGTTTGGAAGGTAAGGCTAATACCCTCTTCAGGTTGTATCTTGAATACAAGTACATTGGGCTCTATCGCACCTTCCATGAATTGTGAGAACATCATGTATGGCACAGGCTTGAAGTGGATTGAGATTGATGTCCTTCGGCTTGAAAGCCTTTTACCCGAGCGGAGGTAAAATGGAACCCCATGCCATCGCCAGTTATCGACAAATATCTTCATGGCAGCAAATGTTGGAGTTGTGGATTTCGTGGCAACCTTTGGCTCTTCTCTGTAACCGACTACCTGATTCCCATTGATCTTGCCCTTTCCATATTGACCAATAACGATATATTCATTAAGACTGTCAAGAGGAAATGGCCGTATAGAATATAGAACTTTGATCTTTTCATCCCTCACCCTGTCTGCCTCGAATGCGACAGGAGGTTCCATGGCTGTCATGGCAAGGAGTTGAAAGATATGACTCTGGAACATATCTTTTATCACACCGGCTTCCTCATAATAGCTTGCCCTATCTTCCACTCCCAGTGTCTCTGAAACCGTTATCTGAACATGATCAATATACCGGCTGTTCCACAGAGGCTCAAAGAGAGAGTTTGCAAAGCGGAACATGAGCATATTTTGGACTGTTTCCTTCGCTATATAGTGGTCTATGCGGAAAATTTGGCTTTCGTTAAAATATTTTTTAAGGACGAGGTTCAATCTCCTGGCTGAATCAAGGTCATGCCCAAAGGGTTTCTCGATGACAATATGAGCATGGCCTTTCTCTTCACGTGCAAAACCGCTAAGACCGAGGTTGTGTATAACAGTTTTGAAAACCGTCGGGGGAGTAGCAAGATAAAACATGCGGTTTTCCCTTGTCCGGTGTTTCTTTTCCAAGGGAATCAGCTTTTCTTTCAATAACTTGATATAGGACTCGGGTACGTCAAAGTCAAAGGACAAATAGTAAAGTTTAGTCCCGAACTCTAACCAGGAGGAATCATCGAAATCCTCCGGCAGCTCACTCTTTACTGCACCCCGCATCAACTCAATAAATTGTCCATTATTCATCTCCTTACGGCCAGCACCGAGGATAAAGAATTTTTCTGGAAGGAGTTTGCCTTTATGGAGACGGTACAGAGAAGGAACAAGCTTTTTTCTCGCGAGATCTCCGTAGGCGCCAAAGATAACCAAACAATAAGGACTCGGGATTTTGATTTCGCACCCGCCTATTGATCGGAATGTTGGTTCCACACCTATCTGTTCGACAATTTCTTTTAACTTACCCAACTAAGTTGTTCCAATCAGCAGAGAATCGCTCCATGCCCTTGTCTGTCAATTCATGGTATATATCATATTCCTGCCAATTTTTCTTGAGATCTACATTTTTATACGGTATAGGTTTTAAGCCCTTAGGGTTGTATACATAGTCATCTCCAGGTATGGGAACCCCTCTTTCAACCCACTCCTTTAGCACCTTGAAAGGTGCGGTGATAATATCTGAACCGAGTTTCAGGGCGTAAAGGAGATGGTCAATGTTTCTTACACTTGCAGTCAAGACCTCTACATGCCCATCACCTTTTTGATACATCTTGATAATCTGAGCTATTAAATCCATTCCATTCTCGCCTATATCATCAAGCCTACCGATAAAAGGTGAAACGTATACATCACCTTTTTTCGCACCTTGCGTTGCCGCATGTACTGCAGCAGCCTGTTTCTGTGAGAAACATAATGTCATATTAATACGCATACCTTTTTTGATTGCCTGCTCGGCTGCTTTTAGTCCCTCCTTTGATGTGGGGAATTTAATCTGGGCATTAGGAATCCAGGAAAACATATCTTCCCCCTGTCGTAACATTTCTTCAGCAGATGTTGAGAGATCTGCATACACTTCAACCGAGATTGATCCCTGAGGAATCAAGGTAGAAATCTCCTCTACCACATTGTGATAAAAATTGAGAATCTCTTCTTTGCTGAATTTTTCTCCCCGCTCAAGACGCTGCCTGGCTTTCGGATTTTTTGAAATAAGGGTTGGATTAGTTGTCTGCCCGTCAAGAAATCCCATGAGATTGCTAATTTCTCTCGTCTCGGCAGGGTCTCCGCCATCAAGAAATATTCTTGTCTTAAGGTTTTTTGGTTTCATATGAGCTCCTTTATTTTTCTGATAATGGCCTTTTTTGAGATTTCTTCATAGTCAAGGAGTTCCTCTGGGTTTCCGCTCTTAGGCATTTTTCTTACCGCGAGGGAATAGACAGGTATTGTGAGTGCAAACAGTGCGCTCCTGACCGCTTCTCCAATACCACCTTCTGCAAAATGATCCTCCACAGTAATGATTGCCTTAGTGGCCCTTGCAGCTTCATGAAGAGTCGCTCCATCAATCGGCTTTATGCTATACAAATCAATGACACGAATGTAAATTCCCTCATCCTTCAATTCCTCATAGGCAGCAAGTGCCTCAAAGAGCGTTATGCCTGCTGCAATAACAGTTATAAGATCTTTATCACTTTTCCTTAACACTTTACTCCCACCAATGATAAACTCTTCTTTCTCATCATAAATAACAGGGGTGTCTTTCCTGGTAGTGCGTATATACACTATGCCACTGTGTTGAGCGGCATCCTCAACTAATTTTTCCGTTGATACCGCATCTGAAGGATATAGAACCACGCTGTTGAGAATCGTTCTGAACATGGCGATATCTTCAAGTCCCATCTGCGAAGGCCCGTCTTCACCAATAGACACCCCGGCATGGGAACCGGCAAACTTAATATTTGCACGGGCATTTGAATACTGAGTCATTCTGATCTGGTCAAATGCCCGGGTGAAAAATGCTGCAAAGGTAGAGATGAAAGGAATCTTGCCCCTGCAGGAAAGTCCCAACGCAGTCCCCACCATGTTTTGTTCCGCAATGTACATCTCAAAAAACTGCCTTGGATATGCCTCCTTAAATATTTCAGCATACGTTGAATTACTCACCTCGGCATCTAAAACCACTATATTGGGAAATTTCGGAAAAATCCTTGCCAGGGCATTACCATACGCCTTGCGTGTAGCAACAGGTCTATTCATCAGGTAAGTAATTTCTTTGACCTCCTGGGGTATCTGTTCCTCAGCCTTCAGGTCTTCTGGTCCCGAAATTTCTCCTCTAATTGATTTATCAACTGTACCTAATTCCTTTAGTGCCAGGACAAATTCTTCTTTTTTTAAAGCCCTGCCGTGCCAACCATTTTTGTCTTCGAGAAACGAGACACCCTTCCCCTTGATGGTTTTGGCAATTATCATCACCGGTCTGTTGGAGACGTGAAATGCTCTTTCGTAAGCGTTTAGTATTTCGGGGAAAGAATGACCATCTATTATAATCGTTTCCCATCCAAAAGATGCGATGCGCTTTTCATAGGCATTGAGGTCATGTCCATACATTGTTTCTCCACGCTGGCCCAGTCGATTCACATCGAGGATACCTATGAGATTGTCTAATTTGTAATGCATAGCAATCTGCATAGCTTCCCACTGCGAGCCTTCTGCCATTTCACTATCCCCGAGCAGGACATATGTCCTGTAAGGTAACTTATCGAGGTATTTAGCATTCAAAGCCATTCCGAGGCCTATAGAAAGGCCCTGTCCCAGGGAACCTGTAGAGGCTTCAACATAAGAAAAGGCAACAGTAGGATGGCCCTCTAAAGGACTCTCAAATTTTCTCAGGTTCATGAGATCCCTTTCTTCCAATTTTCCGGCAGCAGCCCACAGGGCATAAAAGAGAGGGGAAGCATGCCCTTTAGAAAAGATTAATCGATCATTGTTTGGATGCCCTGTGTTATCAACATCGAAACGAAAGATTCCACTAAATAAAAGAGCGGTCATCAAATCAGTTGCCGAAAGAGAAGACGTGGGATGACCAGAACCGGCTTCGGTCGTTGAGGCAAGGATATAGTAACGGATTAATTTGGCTAATGTTTCTAATCTTTCTATTTTTTCTTTATCAACCATGTATGTCTCTTATCTTATTTCTTAAAAACCCCATGTCCTCCGAACTGATTTCTCAAAGCAGAAAGAATTTTTCCTGTATAACTTGGCTTCTTTTGTGATTCAATTCTGAACTGAAGCGATCCTTCAATAATAGGAACCTGAATCCCGAATTCCTTTGCAGCCTCCACAGTCCATGCCCCTTCTCCGCTCTGCGAAACCGAGCCTGAAATTTCATTCAGGTCCTCTCCATACTGTTCAAATGCCCTTTCAAGCCATTCTACCAGTCTCGATTCTATGACGCTCCTATGATTGTAAATTCCTGCGATTTTTGCTAAGTCTAACTCAAAATGTGAAGCCTTCATTACCGCAAACCCTTCTGCAAGGGCCTGCATCATTCCGTATTCTATTCCATTATGGATCATCTTAACAAAATGGCCGGAACCTGATTTACCTATATAACCATACCCCCCCTCAGCCGATAAATCGGAGAATAGATTCTCATACTGCTCAAAAATTTCTCTTTTACCACCTACCATAATGCAGGCGCCGTTTCTTGCTCCACTTGGACCCCCGCTCACCCCGACATCCAAAAACTCTATACCTTTTTCCTCCAGTTCCCTGGCACGTCTCATTGATTCTTTATAGGGAGAATTCCCTCCATCGATTACAGTGTCGCCCTTGTTGAGAAACGGGATAAGTTCTCCAAGAACCGAATCAACAGCCTGATACGGAACCATCAGCCAGATAAGACTGGGCGCGGCCACGGCCGAAGCAAGAGATTGCAAAGAATAAGTCGGCTTCGCTCCATGTTTTGAAATATTTCTTGTAGGTTCTTCAGACCTGTTAAAAACAAAAACTTCGTAGCCTTTCTCCAGAAGGCGCAACACCATATTAAATCCCATTTTCCCTAAACCTATATAGCCGAGATTCATTCTTATCTCCTCATGCTTAAGAAATCTTCCTTAACTTCTCCCTTTTAAAGACTCTTTCTCTATTTCTTCTACTTTGGATAGTCTACGTCTATGTCTTTCCGTACCTGAAAATGAAGCAGAAAGCCAGATTTTAACAATATCTTTTGCAAGTTCATTTCCTATAACCCTTGCACCGAGGCAGAGGATGTTAATGTTGTCGTCCTCCACTCCCTGGCGGGCAGAGAAGGTATCATGGCAGATTGCAGCGCGTATTCCTGGGAACTTGTTAGCTGCAACACAGGCTCCTACTCCACTCCCACAGATTAAGATCCCTCTGTCTGCCCTTTTAAGCAATACCTCCTGAGACACAGCCCTGGCATAATCAGGATAATCTGCTGGTTCCTCACTATAAGTACCAAGGTCATTAACCACATATCCAATATTTTTTAGAAACTCAACAATTTCATTCTTCAGACGGAATCCACCATGATCAGCTCCAATAGCGATCGTCATTTGAGAACCTCTCTTGACTCCAGTTGAGCTAATGTTTCTACGAAATCCCTATAATTTTCTTCTGGAATTCCTTCAAGAAAAATCTTGCTTCCAATGCAGACATAATCAACTCCGAGATCCAAAAATAACTTTAGATTTTTGAGAGAGACTCCTCCATCAGCAGCAATAGTCTTATTGTTAAAAATACGTCTCGCCTCTTCAATTTTTCTCAGTACCTCGGGCTTGAAAGAACTTCCGTACCGGCCCGGGTCGACAGTAAGAAAAAGTAACGTGTCCACCTTTTCGGCTACTTCTCTGAATTCTCCTGTTTTGGTTTCCGGCTTAATAGCCATACCAGCAGCTATTCCTCTTTTTTTCATTTGGTTGATAAAATCGAGATGTTTGACACGAGATTCAAAATGGAATATAACTTTTTTAAGATGTTTATTGTCTATACGTTCCATTAAGGTTTGGGGATCACTTACCATCAAATGGACCTCGAAGTCTATGGATGTAGTTGTACTACTAAGCGTCTCTGCAGGAAAACTCCTGGAAGGTACAAAACTTCCGTCCATGAGATCAATCTGAACATAATCTGAGAAAGCTTCAGCCTGTCTCAATCGCATAAGAAAATCTTCGGCATTATCTGCAAGTATCGCAGGGACTATCTTCATAGTATTAAGCTTTGAAATAGAAAACGTTCATAAAGAAGAATGGCTGATAATTCTCTATATCCCAAAAATTTCATGTATCTTTAGCATTTTGATTTTACATTATAAAATAAAGCAAAAAAGAATGTAGGAATATCAGTAAAACTCTGATTTTTTTGTAGGACTTTAACTTGTTTTGTTATCAGTGTTTCTCCTACAAAGACTGAATCCTGCCTATCGTAATGGATTGAGGGTTCTGATGTTCCGTCCACAGGAGTCTCTTCATGACATAATCTCCCGCAGGGGAAGACTCTGTTTCTCCCAGATATCTCTCAAAATGATAATATAGGCATAAGAGAAAGAGGTTTTTATGCATGGGAGCCAATTAAGAAAAGGATATAGGCCCCGGGATGGAAAAAAAGAGAGTATTTGATTGCATTATCATAGGGGCAGGACCTGGAGGACTTCAGGCAGCTATTTATCTCTGCCGGTATAACAGGAATGTCCTCATCTTGGACAGGAACGGAGGCAGAACCCAGCATGCAAAACATATTGAAAACTTCCTTACCCAGACAGCTATTTCAGGCAGAGTGATTATAGAGAAAGGTCTCAGTCAGGCAATGCACTTTGGCGCAGAGTATCAGAGGGCAACAGTCTCAAAGGTTCTTAAGAACACAGAGAATCTCTTTGAGGTATATACAAAAGATGGTAGAACCTTTTCATCTCGGTTTGTTATTGTATCTTCAGGCGTAATGGACAACCTTCCCGATATTGAGAAACTTTATAAGTTTTTTGGTGAAAGTTATTTTACCTGTATAGACTGCGATGGCTACAGGACTACAGGGAAAAAGCTTGTTATTATAGGCAAATCAGAAAAGACCCTCCGTCTTGCCCTTGCAATGAAACAGATGTTCACAAAGGACATAACAGTGATACTTTCCAGTGGCAGGAATTCCTCTGATTATGAGGAACAATTAAAGGAAGAAAACATAAAACTCTTGATTGGAGAGCCTTCAAAGCTTCTTGGACAAGAAAAGATGGAAGCCCTTGAGCTCAGAGATGGAAGAAGAGTTGAATGTGAGGTCATCATGTCTAACCTTGGATACAGGCTCAATGATGAATTCCTCTCAGAACTTCCTCTTAAAAAGTACAAAAAAGGGTTTATGTATGTAACCGGAGCAGAATACGAATCATCCCTGAGCGGTCTTTACATCGTGGGTCCCTTAAATACAGGGAATGATCAGGTAGTAATTGCCGCAGGCGAAGGTGCTGTTGCTGCTATTGATATTAATAAGAGGCTCCTGGAGATCCACGCGGTGGAGTCTAAGAGTTAAGATTTTACCTATCAGACGATGTCTGAAAAACTTGTCGCTTTCCTCTTGAGAGTATGATTCTTGAATTTTACTATACAATGAATATTTCAGTAGTAATCAATATAATGCCTTTCTTTTACATAAAAAAATTTCTTTAATACTATTTAATATGGATTAATTTAAAAAAATTGACAAATGAAGCATTTTGTAACAAACTTATAAAGGAGGGTTTCTATGAAAAATAAATTTACAATATTAGCAGTTATATTATTTGTAACCTTGCTGGGTAGTTGCATGAGTGCTTCTGAACATGCATCCAAGGTACAAGAAGGGCTCCAAGGTGACAGATTAACAGTTGGAACAGTTCAGCGGGAAGTTCGCAAAGGAATGAGCGGAGCGGAGGTCGCCCAAGTTTTAGGGTCTCCGAATATAGTTACTACCGATGAAGAAGGTAGAGAAGTTTGGATTTATGACAAAATAGCCACCGATAGAGTTTATTCTACAAGCTCTGGTGGTGTTTCAGCGCTCATATTAGGTGGAGGTATAGCAGGGACTACGCCGATAGGAGGCGCTGTTGCACCGGAGTACGGAACGGGAGCTGGAGCTACCTCAACAAGTCAGCGCACCTTAACTGTTATCATTAAGTTTGATAAAGAAGGGAAAGTTAGAGACTTTGCTTATCATGCCTCCCGTTTCTAAGAGGCGAAAAGCCATTTTTTTAAATCTGCGGAATTCCTTTCTTCTTCTGTTTTCTCTTATGTTTTTGGTTACATGCCACCCACGTATCCCGCCGGAGGCACTGATGCTTGACTCAGAATCTCTTAAACAGCGTCAGATGCAAACGAGGGTTTTCCAAACTGATGATGAGGCAAAAGTACTTGCCGCATGTGCAGCACTCCTTCAAGATACTGGTTTCAATATAGACGAAAGCGAGACTAAATTAGGCGTTATTGTTGGATCAAAAGACCGTAGTGCCGTAAGTGCTGGGCAAGTTGTTGCTTCAATCTTTGTCGCTTTGTTAACAGGTGCGGCAATGCCCGTGGACAAGAATCAGAAGATGAGAGCATGTGTTGTATCAAAACCAATAGGAGAAGAGAAAAAGACCATAGCGGTACGTGTAACTTTTCAGAGAATTGTATGGGATACTCAAGGAAAAATTACGAAACGAGAATGTTTAACAGATCCTAAGATATATCAAGAATTTTTTGAGAAGCTTTCAAAATCATTGTTCTTAGAGGCCAATGAAGTATTTTAGTTTTAAAAATTGTGTTATGGTTGTCTTTGTTTTGTCTCTTATTGCCGGGTGTGCTACTACACAACAACAACTTCTTGATTCTGAATCAAGTCAATTACGTCTGAGAAGTATACAGACACGAGCTTTTGATACAACTGATAAAGAAAAAACCCTTCGAGCTGTGATTGCCACTCTTCAGGACTTAGGTTTTCTCATTGATAAAGCAGACGCAACCCTTGGTATGGTAACTGCGACTAAACTTGATCGCTATGCTTTGCGAATGACTGTCACTGTGCGCCCAAGAGGAGAAACACAATTACTAGTCCGTGCAAACGCACAATATGAGTTAACTCCCGTTGATGATCCTGAGCCTTATCAGCATTTTTTCTCCGCCTTACAGAAAGCAATGTTTTTAGCTGCACATGAAGTTGATTAAAAAACGTCCATTATGATTAGCGAAAACAGTTTTCGCTTAATACGCTTTCCCCCGTTGATCCGCAATTTTCAAATTTATATTTTTGAACACTTGTAGGCGTTATCGGCAAAATGGACCTTTGACGATGGCTAGTGTACTGTTTCTAACAAATCTTTACAGTTATTTTATTTCGTCATTCCCGTGTAGACGGGAATCCAGTAGCAATAGATCTGGATTCCTGCTCCCCGCTTACTACCTGCGGGGACAAGCTTCGCAGGAATGACAATTTGAGTAAAGTTAATTATGAAACAGAGCACTGGTTTCAACTGCTACATGTAGGACGAATACCTACAAAGTAGAGATTCAAGTTCCTACAAAAAAATCAGACATTTACTGATATTTTTTAATTTATACCTTTGATAATCTTTGATATATATAAACCCAAATCCAGCGATAAGCAATTATAGCTAAGAATTATTTGGAAAAACAGATTATTTATTGTTACCTGTGACAGAGATATCAGTAAAAGGCATTCATGAATGGTTTTCAGTCTATCCAACCTGTT
>Ga0315282_10014922_pt1 | contig 11519 bp, 7 predicted proteins | sample YL17G07_20_MG_FD_203693 | JGI IMG/M metagenome (GOLD analysis project Ga0315282, IMG submission 203693) | Sediment microbial communities from Yellowstone Lake, YNP, Wyoming, USA - YL17G07_20 | ecosystem: Environmental > Aquatic > Freshwater > Lake > Sediment | place: USA: Wyoming | collected...
ACTACACCATCGACATCGCGCTATTTTCCTATTTTTGCTCCACTTACATGAATCACTTCTTCCCCCGCATCACGGAGTGGACCGTAGCGATCGGCCCTTTTGCTAAGGTTCACCTGGGCCTGATGATTCAGACAGTGGTCGTCATCGCCGTGCTGGTTTGGCTCAACATACGGGGCATGCGCCTGGCCAGCCTCTTGAACGAGATCGTCGGCGTCATCATTATCCTCACCGAATGCAGCATCATCATCATGGGTTTTCTCTTTGCCTGGCAACCCGAGCTTGTCTCCACCCAATGGATCAACGCTTGGCGTCACTTTGAGGCGCGCCGTTTTTTCTACGGGGCCTCGCTCGCCATCATTTCCTTTGTCGGCCTCGAATCCATTTCCCAAGCCGCCCAGGAGACGCGTCGCCCGGCCACGATTGTCCCCCGCACCTCCCTGGGACTCATCTTCACAGTGTTTTTCTTTGCCGTGTTTCTCTCCACCTTGACGCTGGGCGTCGTCCGCTGGGAAGTCTTCCAGGATTCCCAAAATGTGGGAAAATCCGTTGCCTTGATTGCCAGCCACCTTCCCTGGATCGGCAAGTTTGCGGAAGGATTCACGGCGGCGCTGGCCGCCCTCGTGCTGCTGATCTCCGCCAATTCTGGAATCATGAGCGCATCACGGCTGACCTTTTCCATGAGCCAGTTTGACTTCATTAGCCGCTGGTTTGAGAAGGTCCACCCCGTTTATCACACTCCGGTTCGTACCGTGGTCATTTTCTCTGGTATCGGGGCCCTGCAAGTTGTGCTGGCCTCGCTCACCGAGAATGCTATTGATACGCTGGCCAATCTTTATGCCTTTGGCGCCACGCTGGGCTATACCCTGGTAATGATCTCACTCGTGCGCCTCCGCCTGCTGGATCCTTACACCCCGCGTCCGTACAAAGTTCCTCTTAACTTGACCCTGCATACCCACCGCGGTGAAGTTCACTTTCCCGTCCTGGGCGTCGTGGGGCTGCTGGCGATTTCCAGCGTCCTGATGGCGGTGTTATATACTCACAGCATCGCCCGCATCGCGGGGCCGGTTTGGGTCCTGTTCTGCTTCGGTTACTATGTCTGGTACCGGCGCCGCCAGAAGCTGCCGATCCTGCACAGCGTGCCGCGCAACTGGGAAAAGATTCAGACGGAAGTGCTGACTTCGGCCGAAGAATACGACCTGTTGGAACAGTACACGACGGCGCTGATGGTTCGCGACCGGGTGCGCCTCCGCGAGAAAAATAGCTTGCCTAAGTCGCGTCCCCTGTAATACCACTCCCCGCAAGAAGAATTGGCGCAGCCGCTGGGTGGGATTTCCCATCCTGGGTGGAATTCACGCAGTCGTTACGCCCTGCGCCCGAGCCCGGTGCGGGACAGGATTGCGACTCCGGGGTACCTCCTTTCCTTGCAGCCAGTTATGGGCCCGTGTTTCTCTTGACCCGGCGGCTGGGGATTGGTAGAGTGTGGCAGACAGATTGCCCCTGCTGAGGGTGCTGAAGTATTTCGCCGTGCAAGGAGGGGGTATGCCAATTCCCCAACGTGTCCGCGAATACTTGGATTCGAAGAATGTTCCTCATGAGTGGGTGCATCATGCGCAGGCATTTACCGCGCAGGAAGTAGCTCACTCCATGCACATTTCCGGAAAGCACCTGGCCAAGACGGTGGTCCTCTCCGCCGACGACCGCCTCGTGATGTGCGTCATTCCCGCGTCACATCGCCTCAATCTCCAGGAACTCCGCGCTTTGCTGGAGGTGAAACACCTGGAGATGCTTTCGGAAGACGAATTAGCCAAGTCCTTTCCGGATTGTGAACTCGGCGCCATCCCCCCGCTGGGGAATCTCTACGGCTTAGAAGTCTGGGTGGATCGCGCCCTGACGGAGTCGGAGGAGATTGTGTTCACCAGTGGTTCTCATGTAGACTGCGTGCGCATGAAATACTCCGACTACGCTGGTCTGGTCACGCCCCATACGGGCTGCTTTTCGGACCTTTGGGGTACGGTGACGGCTTGAGCGCTCATGGCGAGCGTGCGCTGTCGGCGCGAAGGCAGCGGGCGGGACCGGCGGAGGTGGAGGACTGTGATTCGGACTCATCAGGTTGATACATTCTTAGCGTGATACACAAGGAGGCGACAATGGTCGGACTTAAAGCAAGACTTGCTGAACAGATTCCCGGACTCAGAGAAGAGACTCGTGCACTTAATAAGGAACATGGAGAGGCGGCCATCTCTAAGGTCTCGGTAGCCCAGGCTTACGGTGGCATGCGGGGTGTCATTGGCCTTGTGTGCGACACCTCCGTGGTCGAGCCCGATTGCGGATTAATAATCCGCGGGAGGCCCATCGGCACGCTGGCCGAGCGTCTGCCCGAAGAGATCTTCTATTTGCTGTTAACGGGCGAACTGCCTTCGGCCGAGGCCCTGGCTTCTTTGCAGGAAGATCTGCGCCAACGGGCACAGGTTCCGTCATACGTGTGGGATGTCCTGCGAGCTATGCCGGCAGACTCCCACCCCATGACCATGTTCAGTACCGCGATATTGGTCATGGAACGCGATTCCGTCTTTCGCCGCCGATACAATGAAGGCATGGGGAAGGACGCCTATTGGGAGGCGGCCCTGGAAGACTCGCTGGAAATGATCGCCAAGCTGCCGGGGGTGGCGGCCGGTATCTACCGCCTCCACTACGGCAAGGGTGCCCCCATCCCACCTGATCCTGCCTTGGATTGGGGTGCAAGCTACGCGTACATGTTGGGCCTGCCCGATCCCGACGGAGAATTCCGGAACCTCATGCGCCTCTACATGACCCTCCATTGTGACCACGAGGGCGGAAACGTCAGCGCCTTCACCTGCCATACGGTCGCTTCAGCGCTCTCCGATCCCTATTACGCCGTCTCGGCCGGTTTGAACGGCTTGGCCGGACCGCTGCACGGCCTAGCCAATCAGGAGTGCCTGAAGTTCGTGCTCGAATTGCGCGAAAAATTCAACGGCGTCCCCACCGACGAGGAGCTCTATAAGTTCGCCTGGGACACCCTGAAGAGCGGGCACGTCATTCCGGGTTACGGTCACGCGGTGCTGCGGGTTACCGACCCGCGCTATACCGCTTTCCTTGCTTTCGGGGCGCGCGTCTGCCCGAACGACGAGGTCTTTCGGATTGTGGACAGAATCTTCGCCCTGGTGCCCGGCATCCTCAAGGAACAAGGGAAAGCCAAGGATCCCTGGCCCAACGTGGATGCGGCATCAGGCTGCTTGCTGTACCACTTCGGCCTGACCGAGTTCGATTACTACACGGTCCTGTTCGGCGTCTCCCGCGCCCTGGGGATGTGCTCGCAACTGATTCTGAACCGCGCGCTGGGTTCTCCCATCGTGCGGCCCAAGTCGGTCAGCACGAATTGGATCAAAGGAGCGGTGAGCAAGCAGCAGGCGGCAGCCTGAGGCACTTATCGGCTGTCGTGCTTCACGCCGGCCGACCGGGAAGTTGCATAACTTGGGTGGGCTGCGCGACTCCTGAATGTTTACCGGGCCCATCGGGAGGGGTTGTGTGTCTCCCAGGCGATGGCTTGTCAGGAATTCACCACCGGCGTTTTGGCGCCGCCATCGCTGAGCGCGACCGCGGGAACCGCAACCCGGATTAAGAACACGGCACGCACTACCTAATAAGCGGCATTGCCACAGGCTACCGGCAGGTCTATTCTCTTCTCGGCTGGCGACTTGAGGATTTGCTTGATCAGCCTTCGACATTCGAAGTGCGGGGCGCGAGTTCGTCCAAAGATCTAGCCACCGTCTGTACAGACACCCGCTCGATGTTTCAGCATGTTCTAACAATGCCGAAGGACGGCGGCTGGTTTTTACTGGAAACGTTCAAGACATTGCTTGAACCCCGATCCCGAAGTTGAGCTCACGCGAGCTTCCGTAAGTGGCGCCTGTTCAACCCCGACCCCGAAGTCGAATTCAACTTCGGCGGAGTTCGATTTCCACAATCCAATCCCTTGAGGGGAAGAGGGATAGTCACAGTGGAAGCTACCCAACTTCGGGACTGGGGTTGAAGCATGATTTCAGAAGATCAGGCATGAGCTGGCGAAAGTCAATCTGGGTTTGCATCTTCTTGTTGCTCATGGGAGCTTTTGCCACCTCGGAGGTCCAACGACCACGGCCAAAACAGGCGGAAACCACCTCCCCCATAGAGATCATCTTTGTCCAAGCTCCTGTGGTCGCGGCCGGGGATCTGGCGACGCGTTTCCCACAAGGCAGCCGCTTGGCGCGTTCCCCAATCGGCAGTAAGCCAGGCGCCGCCGTGAACTTGACTACGGAATTCTTCGCCGTCGCTGACCCGGAGATCTCTTTTGACGGAACCAAGGTGCTCTTCACCGGAAAGAAAGATCCTCAGGCGCACTGGCAGGTATGGGAGATGAGCCTCGATGGCTCGGGTAAGCGTCAGATCACCAGTTGCGACAGTGATTGTCTGCGCCCCGCTTACCTTCCCCGAGAGCAGATTGTCTTCACGGCCGTGCGAGAAAACAGTTCTCCGGTCCGTACCGAGATCCAAGTCGTCAACCGCGACGGCTCCGGCGCTCATCCAATCAGTTTTGGCCCGGGCAATTTCCAGGTGGAAACGGTCCTGCGCGATGGCCGGATTCTGCTGTCGGCGTCGTTGCCCTTGACACCGGGCGCTTCTACCGTCTCATTCCGGCAACTCTACACCTTGCGGAGCGACGGAACGGCACTGGCCTCGCTTCGATGTGACCACCGCCGACCCTCCTCACAGACTGACGCCGCGGAGTTGGATGACGGGTCGGTGGTTTTCACCCGGCCGATTCAGACAGGTTCCGATGTGGCGGGCGAACTCGCCCAGATTCGCCAAGGGGCCAAACACAATTCGGCTTTGACCGCCCCTCCAGCCGCCTACTGGTCTCCCCGGCGCCTGGGACCAGACCAATTGATCGTGGCTCGGAGGAACGCCAGCGCACGGGGTCCGGCACAAAGATTCGACCTTTATGCCTTCGACCCGGCTACGGGTCAACCGGGACCGCTCGTCTACCGGGACACTACGCTCTCCAGCGTGCAGGCCGTTCCGGTCGCCGCCCATCCGATCCCGCGCTGGTATTGGAGCACGATAAAGCCGGAACTCGCTGAGGGTTATTTCATCTGCCTGGATAGCTATAGCTCGGCCGACGCCCCCGGGGGCCGCATCGGCAACCCCATCGCCCGGGTGCGTGTCCGAACGCTCGAGCCAGCAACAAACCATGAACGCTCCCTGGGAGACGCGCCGGTTGAGGAAGATGGTTCTTTCTATGTTGCCGTTCCCCCCGATGTTCCAGTACGCTTCGAACTGCTCGATGCCGCCGGGCGCGTGATCAAGGCCCAACGAAGCTGGATCTGGTCACGTCCCGGAGAGGAAAACGGTTGCGTGGGATGCCACGAAGATAAGGCCGTGGCGCCGCCGAATCGCTGGCCTTTGGCTCTGCGGCGCCTCGATACACCCATGCGCCTGGGAGTGCAGGCTGCGCCCCAGGCGGCTCACTGAGAAGTCCATGAGGAATCGTGCCCAGTTACTCTCGTTCGGTGTGACAGCAACCGCAGGCCTGCTCTTGGCGGTGATAGGCTTCTCGCAGCAGGCACCCTCGCCGACCGTACCCCTACCCATGTACGAAGACGTGTCCGGCAAGGCGGGCATCAATTTCCGGCATTCGTTCGGCGAAAAGAAGTTAAGCAACATTATGGAAGCCACCGGCTCGGGCTGCGTTTGGTTCGACTACAACAACGACGGCTATCTGGATCTGTACGTTCTCAGTGGCCGCTACATGGAAGGCGTCACGAAGTTTTCCAAGCCCGATGGGACGGATGCCACCAATCATCTCTACCGCAACAGTGGGGACGGTCCTTTCACGGACGTGACCGCTCAAGCCGGGGTTCCGGGAAAGGACTTCGGCATGGGGGTCACCGCGGGCGACTACGACAACGATGGCTGGACTGATCTCTACATCACCAACTACAAGTCGGCAATTCTCTATCACAACAACGGCGACGGTACCTTCACCGATGTGACGGCCAAGGCTGGGGTCGAAAATCCTCATTTCGGGGTCGGTACCGTCTTTTTCGACTACGACCGCGATGGCTTCCTCGACCTCTACGTCGGCAACTATCTCAAGTACGACTCGAACATCAAGATGCTCTACTTCACCGCCGACGCCTTCCCTGGACCGCTGGACTACGAGGGCGACGCGGACCGGCTATTCCATAACAACCGCGACGGGACCTTTACCGACGTGTCGCATAAGGCCGGAATTGATAATCCGCTGGGCCGGGCCATGGGGGTCACCGTCGGCGACTTCAACAACGATGGCTGGCCGGACATTTACGTCGCCAACGACACCATGGAGAGTTACCTTTACCGTAACAATCACGACGGCACCTTCACCAACATAGCGCGCGACGTGAACGTGGCCTTCGGCGCCAACGGCGACAACACCTCCTCGATGGGTCCCATCTTCGGCGACTACGACAACGATGGCTGGCAGGACCTGTTCGTCTCCGACATGCGTTACCATCGTCTCTTCCACAACCCGGGCCGCGAGCAACCCTATTTCCTGGATACCACCGTCGAGGCCGGAATGGCGCAAAACTCCGGGCAATACGTGGCCTGGGGGGACGGCTTCTTCGATTTTGACAATGACGGCTGGCGGGACCTCTTCATCATCAACGGCGGCCTGCACTGGATGGTGCCGATGGAGGCTTCGTTGCACCGTAACAACAGGGATTCCACGTTCCCAGATGTCTCCGCCCAAGCCGGGGGGTATTTCAAGACCAAGAACATCGGGCGCGGCGCCTGCTTCGCGGACTATGACAACGATGGATACCTTGACGGCTTCATTGTGAATTTGGGGAGCAAGGGATCCCTTATCCACAATAACCCCCTACCCCTGGCAGTTCGCAACCACTGGCTCACGTTGAAGCTCACCGGCACCAAGAGCAATCGCGACGGTTTCGGGGCGCGCATCGAGGCCGTGGCGGGGGACCTCCACCAGACCCTCGAGGCGGTGTCGCATTCCGGTTATCTCTCCCAATGCGACCCAAGACCGCACTTCGGCCTGGGCCAGCGGACGAAAGTAGACAAGCTGGTGATTCACTGGCCGAGTGGCACTGTACAGACGCTGGAGAACGTCAAGGCCGACCAGATCTTGGCGGTCACCGAACCGAACGGGACATCAACACCGGCAACCGCGCATTAAGCCATATGGGATTGAGGACGCGACTCATCGTCGGAGCTATGGCGGCCATGATTGTGGCGGAAGTGATTCGCTCCACTTCGCCATTGGCGGCAGTTTCCGCAGCGCAGACGGTCACGGCTGCCGAACCCGACTATCTCAGTCCCGTCGAAATCAAGTTCGCACCGGATGGCCGGCGTCTGTACATCGTCTGCGAGGGCACTGATTCCTTGCTGGCGCTTGACCCGGCGACCCGCCGCGTCGTGGCGCGAGCCAGGGTCGGCAACCGACCGAAGGACGTCGCCATCTCCCCGGACGGCAAGACCCTGTACGTTTCCAACGAATGGAGCGATACCGTTAGTGAGATCGCTGCTGCATCCTTCGAGCTTCGGCGCACGCTCAAAACCGGCTGGGGACCCGTCGGCCTCGTGACTGATCGTGCGGGCACAACCCTGTTTGTCGCCAATAGCATCGGCAACAATGTCTCGGTGATTGACCTCCGCAGTGGCAAAGAGACCAAACGGCTGATGACGGAACGGTGCCCGCACTATGTGGCGCTCTCGCGTGACGGCAAGCACGTTTATGTCTCGAACCTGTTGCCGCACTTAGGCCCCTATGACGAGCCTCCTGTCTCTGAACTCCTGGCCATCAACGCAGACAGCCAGACGGTCGCCGAGCGCGTCTTCATCCCGGGCGTGATCGAATTGCGGCGAATCGCCGAGGCGCCCGCCTCAATAGGCAGTTATCTGCTGGTTCCGTTCATGCGACCCAAGAACCTCGGCCCTCTCATTCGTGTGGGCCAGGGTTGGGTGGTAACCCACGGGATGGCAATTCTGAGGCCCGCGCGCGCGGCTGACACGAGAACCACAGTCAGTCAGGTCTTGCTGGACGATATCGATCGTTACTATGCCGGCACCTGCGGGGCGGCTTTCACCCCTTCCGGGCAATTTGCGCTGGTGACGGCTTCCGAAGCGAATAGCGTGGCGATTATCAATACCGCCCGCCTCGCCGCCCGCCTGCGCCAAGTCCCCGCCGAGGAGTTGCCGAACCGACTCGATTCGGCTGGCGCCTTCGTGGTCCGCCGCCTCCCCACGGGACACGATCCCCGCTCCGTAGTGGTCTCACCCGAAGGGCGTTTCGCTTACATTGCCAACCGCCTGGATGATACGTTGACCGTCATTAATCTGTCCGAACTCAAGGTTGCAGACACCGTCGACTTAGGCGGCCCCACGCAAATCACGCAGCTCCGCCGGGGCCAGCGCCTCTTCCATGATGCCCGCTACTGCTTCCAAGGGCAGTTCGCGTGTTCGACTTGCCATCCCAACGAACATGTCGATGGCCTGGCCTGGAACCTGGAGACCCCTCAGCTCGGGCGCGACCGGGTGGACAATCGCACCCTGCGGGGAATTAAGGACACCGCACCCTTCAAGTGGAGCGGTCGCAACCCCGACCTGCAAACGCAGTGCGGACCGCGTATCGCCAAGTTCCTCTTCCGTTCGGAGGGTTTCAATCCGCAAGAGCTCGAAGACCTGGTGGCCTACATCAACTCAATTCCTCTGCCCCCCAACCGGCACTTGGCGCCCAACGGTGAACTCACCGACGCGCAGGAACGCGGGAAAAGAATCTTTTTCCGCGAGGCTACCAACGACGGCCGAGAAATCCCCTTTAACAACCGCTGCTATGTCTGTCATCCCCCCGACAGTCATTACGCGATGCTCGCCGGTGCAGACGTGGGCGCAGCAAACAAGTACGACACTATCAAGGCCTTTGATGTTCCCCAACTCGACCGGGTGTACGAAAGTGCGCCCTATCTGCACAACGGCGAAGCACTGGGCCTGGAAGAGATCTGGACCATTTTCAATAACGCCGACACGCATGGCGTCACCTCGGACATGCGCAAGGAACAGTTGAACGATTTGATCGAGTTTCTGAAGACATTGTGAGAAAATGATGTGCCCCGGGATTCACTCCGGAGTCAGAAAATGGCCGCAACCAAGCTGCTGACACGACTGGCAATGGGCATCCCTGTGCTCCTGATGGTGACCGCGCCGGCGGCGGGCCAAAGGCCGCCACTTTACACCCGATGGGAAAACTTCACCGTTCAGAACGGGATGCCGGATGAGAAGGTCTTCTGTGCGGCCGCCGATGGCGACCGCGTCTGGGCCGGCACCGAGAACGGTTTTGTATTGATCGAGAATGGCCGGGTGGCCAGGGTCTATCAACCGAAGGATGGCCTGGTGAACCGGGTCGTAATGTCCATCGCCGTGGACCCAAGGACAGGTGACCTGTGGATCGGCACCTTCGGCGGGCTGAGCCGTTTCTCCGGCGGCCAGTTCAAGAACTACACCAACCTGACGAGCGGCTTACTCAACGACGTCATCTACGGGGTAGCGATGCAGGATCAATTCGTCTGGGTAGCCACCACTGCCGGCGTCAGTCGCCTGAATACTGACACAGGCGAATGGACCAATTGGAGTGAGTATAACGCGCCGTTCCACGAACCCTGGGCTTACGGTGTAGCCCCTGCTCCCAACCAGCAGAAGGTCTATGCCGCCGTTTGGGGCGGCGGCCTGTGCGAGTATGACCTCGAACGCAAGGTCTGGAGACCGCATACTGACCCGGACGAAGAAATGGAGATGGTACTTTTCCGCAATCAGGGCCTCATTCACATTATCGTCAGCAATGTAGCTTATGACCCTAGCGCCCAAATGGTATGGGCTTCGACGTATTTCGGCCTGAGCGGCTACGATGGCCGCGACTGGCACAACTACCTCACCAAGGACAGTGGGCTCGCCTCGGACTTCATCAATGCGCCCAAGGCACGCCGGGGCGAGGTCTGGGCGTGCACCGACAAGGGCTTGAGCTACCTGAATTACAAGACGAACACTTGGGTAACTTACCGGCCCAGCAAGCAAGGCGGCCAAGGCGAAATCGAAGTAACTTGGCCGGAGGGCAAGAAGTCGAAGTTTCATACGGCGACATCCCTTGCCCATAACTACATTCTTAACATGGACTTTCAAGGGGAAGACGTCTGGGTGGCTACAGCCAGAGGGCTCAGCCATGGCATTCGTGAACTGCAAAAGGAGGCACTACTCTATGCCGCTAAACAAACCGGGCAGCGCCACGGCCACTCCTACTGTGCACTCGCACAAGCCGATCGCGAAAAAAGCCATTAGCGCTCCCAACACCATTAACGAAGCTTACGATTATGCCAAGCCGTCATCGTTCTCCAGAGGTATGCGACTGGACATCAAGGGCGTCACCATCCTGCTTATTTCCGGCACCGCCAGCGTGGACGAGCACGGTCGGACGGCCCACCCCGGGGATTTACGAGCCCAGACCTGGAGAACCTACAAAAATATTACGGAATTGCTGGCAGCCGAAGGGGCCACCTGGAAAGACGTCGTGCGTGCCACCTGTTACTTGCGCGATATTGAACGTGATTATGAGGCTTTTAACGAAATCCGTACCGCATTCTTTAAAGAGCAGGGCTTGGATCCTCTGCCGGCCTCGACGGGCGTCCAAGCCATTTTGTGCCGCCCGGACCTGCTCGTCGAAATCGAGGTCATGGCAATCTTTGAGTCTGACCGAAGTTCGAAGGATGGTAACGGAGAATAGCATCTCAGACTCCCGCCCGGATACGGGCAGCGGGGTGCCCGCCCTCCGTATCCGTTCTGGCGGAGAATCTGGGCACGCGGCCAATAGGTCGCGCGTGCTCATCGGCTGCGGGGAATCCTCGCGATTACACACGCCTTTCCGCGTCGCACACCGCACGCCCAATAAGGCGGTCGCCCGGCGAGGCGGGCGACCATACAGATTTCTTGGGTGTGCGCCATAGCGGCTGGGCGTGCGGAGAAGAAGATGACGGGCACAAGGGTCCTCGTTGCGCTGCTGTGCTGGCTGGCGGCCGTACCCGCCTGGGGACAATACTCCGAACCGGAAGAAAGGTCACCCAGCCCGCCCGCACAAGAGCAACGCTATGGCAACATGCCCGAGGAGGCGGTTCCCTACCGCCGCTTCACCAAGGCCTACTTTGACTGGTTCATTCAACCCAACACCCTTGAATACAACGGTGCCGCCGAAGACCGGCCGGATGGGGACGTCACCAAGCTGAGCGAAATCGCTATCGGCTTCCTCGGCCCTCTCGAAAACAATCCTGAATCGCTATACGGCATTCCCATGCTGCACGGAGCGCAGCTTGCCGTTGACGAAGCCAATGCGCGCGGCGGTTACAAGGGGAAACCCTATGCCCTCGAGGTTTACAACGATTCGGCGCTCTGGGGAGCCTCCTCCACCGTACTCCCCAGCA
>Ga0315282_10014924_pt1 | contig 11518 bp, 11 predicted proteins | sample YL17G07_20_MG_FD_203693 | JGI IMG/M metagenome (GOLD analysis project Ga0315282, IMG submission 203693) | Sediment microbial communities from Yellowstone Lake, YNP, Wyoming, USA - YL17G07_20 | ecosystem: Environmental > Aquatic > Freshwater > Lake > Sediment | place: USA: Wyoming | collected...
TATCGCGTTGAGTTTGTACTCACGCGTATAGCTCTTCCGCGGTCTCTTTTCCAGACTCAATTCGTACCTCCGGTTTCATGCTACACCCACTTTCCTTGGTGTCCATGCCACCGGGGGCACTCCGGTATTCTACGACGGCACCGATACGATTGGGACCGACAACAGCGGCAACAGCGATACGTTCGACATCAGTTGGACCGCTGTAGTTGGCGCTCACACGCTGAAGGCCGTAGCTTCTGACGCGGCCGACAATGCGGGCGAGGCGACCATCGCCGTGACCATCCTCGCCGGTGGTGGCGATACCATCGACCCGGTGGTAGCGTTTGTCTACCCAACGAACGGGGCGAGCCTGGAGCCTGGCAGTGTTATAGTCAAGGCCGTGGCGACCGACAACAATGAAGTCGTGAAGGTCGTGTTCTACGACGGCACGGATACCATCGGGACCGACAACAGCGGCAACAATGACACGTTCGACATCACCTGGTCAGCGACCCTGGGCGCACACACGCTCAAGGCCAAGGCCTTTGACGCGGCGGACAATAGTGCCGAAGCAACGGTTAGCGTCACTGTCCAGACCGGCGGCGGCGGGACTCATCACTCCGGTCAGATCGATACGAACGAGGTGTGGTATCCGTCCGGCAATCCCCACATCCTCGATGACGACGTCTACACCGGTAATAACGTGACCTTGACCATTAAGCCGGGTTGCATCGTACAGTTCTCGGCCGATGTCGAGCTGTACACCGGCTACGGGGTCTCGGGGTCAATCGTAGCCATCGGCACGCCGGATTCGATGATCACCTTCACCGCGTTGTCCGACACGGTGCCGGGCTTCTGGGACAATATCGGGTTCTGGGGCAACACCATCTCGACCGCGAGGATGAGCTACTGCATGGTCCAGTTCGGCGGCAAGACCGCGTCAGACCACGGTGCCATCAAGGTTTCGGGCTGCAACATCAAGTTCGACCACACGACTGTCCGCAAGAGCGGCGACTACGGGGTCTGGGTCGAATCGGACGGCTACTTCAGCGATTTCAGCAACAACACCATCACCGGCTGCACCAAGTACCCGGTCCGGATCGGCGCCAACTTCGTGCGAACCCTCGGCACCGGCAACGTGCTGACCGGCAACACCAAGAACGGCATCGAGGTGAATGGCCAGGGGATCGAGAGCGACGGCACGTGGCTCAACCAGGGCGTGCCGTACGTCATCACTGATGACGCCTACGTCGAGAACAACGCGACGTTGACTATCAGCGCCGGCTGCACCATCTCACTCGACCCGGGCACAGAGTTCTACTGCGGCTACGGCGGCCCTGGTTCGATAATCGCTATCGGCACGTCGGCCTCGCCCATCACGTTCACGTCGCTGACTGATACCGTGGCCGGCATCTGGGAAGCGCTGAGTTTCTACGGCTACACCATCTCGACCGCCCGGCTCAGCTACTGCGTGGTCGAGCGAGCCGGCGGGTCAAACGTGGATGGCGCGGTGCACGTCTCCGGTTGCCGTATCAAGATGGACCACTGCACGCTGCGCAAGAATGCGAAGTACGGCGTGTACTGCGTGAGCCGCGGCTACTTCGACGACTTCAGCGACAACACCATCACGACCTCGGGCGAGTACCCGGTCCGGATAAACGCCGAGAAAGCACGGACGCTTGGAACGGGCAACGTGTTGACCGGCAATACCAAGGACGGCGTCCTTGTTGCCGGCGAGAATGTCACTACGACCGGCACGTGGCTATACGAGGGTGTGCCGTATGTCGTCGACGGCGATGTGTCTATCGGGGACGCGACGGGCAACCCGGTCCTGACCATCGCCGCCGGCACGACGATCATGCTGACGCCCCACACCGAGTTCTATGCCGGCTACGGCGACCCGGGCGGCTTGATTGCCGATGGCACTGCCGGGCAGATTACGTTCACTAGTTCGGTGAACCCGCCTTCGGCCGGCGACTGGAGCAGGCTGTCATTCTACAGCAACTCGATCAACAGCCAGTGCCAGTTGAAGAACTGCAAAGTCGAATACGCCGGCTACGACGACTACGGCAATATCTACATCGAAGACTGCACGCCCACGGTGACGGGTTGCTCGATTGGCCACAGCAGTGCCTACGGCATCTACCTGAGCGGCAGCACGTTTCCGGACCCGACCCAGCTTCAGGCGAACAACACGTTCTACAGCAACGCCAGCGGCGACATTCGCGTCCCGCCTAAGTGAACGGTTGATTAGGGACACTGAGGGGCGGCTTTGCCGCCCCTCGTCTGTTATCTGGAAACCGGGGCTGGGCGCCAGGACGGTGATATCACTCTGGGCCCGGAAGCGCGGGTGGCGAGTTTTGCCCGGGCTACCGAGAACTCGCCGAACTTGTCGTTGATGCTGTCAACGCTCTCAAACAGCGAACCGGCCCGCTGACTCTCAAACATGGCCGATTGCTTCAATTCCCGGACCAGGTTGGAGACGCTTATCCCCAGCAGTCGTATCAACCGGGGCGGTTTGTAAAGCTCGCCGAACAGTTTCAATCCGGCCTGGTAGATGCGGTGACCGTCGTCAATATAGGTCCTGAGACTGTGTTGCTTGATGAAGGTCGAGAAATCGGAATAGCGGAGCACGAGCGATACCGTGCGGCCGGCATAGCTGTCCTTGCGCAGGCGGCGGCCGACCTGTTCGGACAGTTGCAGCAGGTGTCGCTGGATGACGGCCATGTCCTTGGTGTCGCGGTCCAGGGTCATCGAATGACCCATGGATTTCGTGGGCGGCTCGTGGTGATAGGGCATGACCGGACTGTCACTGATTCCCTGGCCCATGTGTTTGAAATGGGTGCCGTTGATGCCGAACACGGCGACGAGCGATTTCTCCGAATATCTGCCCAACTCGCCGCAGGTCTTGATACCCATGCTGTTGAGCCTGGCCGCGGTCTTGGTTCCTATGCCGCACAACTCTTCGACCGGCAGATTCTCCAGAAGCGCGGCCACTTCGGACTGGCGAACAACGGTCAGGCCGTCGGGCTTGTGCATTTCGCCGACCAGTTTGGCCAGAAGTTTGTTCGGCGCGATGCCGACAGAGCAGGTCAGGCCGAATTGCTCCTTCAGGTGTTCCTTAATCTTGCGGGCGATGGTTTCAGGGCCGCCGAACAGATGCGCGGTATTGGTGACGTCGAGGAATGCCTCATCGATGGAAAAGACCTCGACCAGGTCGGTGAATGTCGTATAGAACGCCAGGATGCGGGTAGAGGTGTCAACGTACTTGGCCGGGTCACCGGACACGAGGATGATTTCCGGACAGAGTCTCTTCGCTTCAGGCAGAGTCATGGCGGTTTTCACGCCCCGGCGTTTGGCCTCGTACGATGCCGCGGCAATCACGGTGCGGCCGTCCGGGTCCCCGCATACGCCTATCGGCTTGCCGCGCAGGAACGGCAGAGTCTGCTGCTCCACGGACGCGAAGAACGCATCCATGTCCACGTGCATTACCAGGCGTTCACCTGCCACTGACGTCAACTTATCTGCTCCGGGGCAATCCGATTTTTGCACTCTGCCTTTTGAATCCTGCCTTCACTCCGAATACGTTCCCGCAATCGTCCATTCCAGGTTCTTCGCGTTGTAGCAGAGCTCAAACACGTTCACGCCGTCGGAGACGGTGAAGTGGTATACTTCGGACTGGCCCTGGTTTTCCCGCCAGACATAGGTGACGTCCTGGACCCGGTACTCCTGGTTGCGCCAGATGAACATCATCGGCCTGAGTTTGTCGTGCGGGAACCGGTGGTTACCGGTTTCTTTGTACAGCGCATAAACCTTGACGGCTTCATCCAAGTGGGTATGGGTCATTTTACCCTCCTTATTTGTAGTTACGCAGGAGACCGACCACCACTCCGATAATCCGGAAGTCATACCGGCTGGTATCGATGACAATCGGAGCAAAGTCAGGGTTCGCCGGTTCCAGAATGATTCCATCCTGGTTCTGCCGGAACCGCTTCACCGTGGCCTCATTGTCAATCAGGGCCGCAACGATTGCGCCGTTCTCGGCCGTGGACTGGGGCCGGACAATCACCATGTCTTCATCCATGATGCCCGCCCCATTCATGCTGTCGCCTTTGACCCGGAGCAGAAAACATTCCCGGAACCGGCTGAGCGACACCTGAGCCTCGACGTTCTCCACCGCTAACAGGGGAGAGCCGGCCGCGATGCGGCCGATTAACGGCAAGGCATCAGGCTGGTGTGCGGTACGTAACGCGCGCGCCTGACGGTCGATGCGCTCCAGCAGTCCTTCGTTTACCAGAATGTCCAGGTGATACTTCACCCCCTTGGTACTCCTGATGCCGACCGCCTGACCGATTTCCCGGACGCTCGGCGCAAAGCCGCGCTCTTCCGAGTAGCGCCGGACGAACTCCATAATCCGTTCTCTGCGGTTCTTAGCTCTAGTAAACATACGTTTACATAGTAGCTGAATCCAGCCGGCCTGTCAAGCAGCAATTTTGGAACCGGTACGGGAACGATTTGTCCAGAGATTGACAAGGGGAGGCGACGGGCTAGGCTTCGGCGTCTATGAGAGTCGCGGTTTCTGCCGGCGAGCCGTCAGGCAGGGTGATGTCCGACCTGTTCAGGCAGGCCATGGGCTCGATTGAACCGAGATGCGAAGTCGTGAGTCTTGAGGATACCGTGAGCGTGAAGTCCGTGCTGGGGTTCTGGGAAGGGCTGATGGCCAGCGGCAGACTGAGGCCCGCACTGAGCAGGGCAGAGGAGCGGGTGCGAGCGCTGAAGCCGGACGCCGTGGTCCTCATCGCCTTTTCTGGCTTCCATCTGCCGCTGGGGCGCAGGCTGAGAAGGCTCGGGTTCCCGGTTCTGTACCTGAGTCCGCCGCAAGTCTGGGCGTGGGGCGGGTTCAGAGTCAGGACGCTGAGAAAGGCGGCCGACAAGGTTGTCTGCCTGTTCCATTTCGAGGAGGAGTTGCTGAAGCGCGCCCGTGTTGACGCGGTCTACCTGGGCTATCCGCTGCTCGACGCGGTCACGAGGACGAAGTCGCGGCCTGAGGTCCTCAGGCAGTTGGGTTTCGGGGCGGAGGAGCGCTACGTTGCGTTCCTGCCCGGGTCGAGGCCGGCTGAGGTCGCATATCATCGGCCTCTGTTCCGGACGGTGTTTACCCGGCTCGCCGCGACCGGACAAGGCCTGCGCGGCGTGATGATTGCCGAACCAGGGGGAGCCGAGCCGGACGGCATGGTCGCCACGCGGCAAAGCCGGTATGACCTGATGCGGCACGCCGAGTGCGCGCTCGTGGTCTCGGGTACGGCAACGGCTGAATGCGCGATTCTCGGCACGCCCATGATTGCCTGCTATCACCTGGCACCGGCCTCCCGTTTGCTTGCCCGTCTGCTGGTCCGGTCGCGTTTCTTCGCCCTGCCCAATATCGTGGCCGGCCATGAGGTCGTGCCTGAATACCTGGAGCCGGATGCGGAGCGCCTCGCTGACGGGCTGAGAGCCCTGCTCGCGGATGAGCCACGGCGTCGGCGGATGGTGACGGACCTGCGCTCGGTGGCTCGCGGACTGGGGCCGGGCGGCGCGATGCGCCGAATCGCCGCAATCGCGCTGGAGCAGATGGCGAGCGGCGGAGCCGGTCCGGCTCAGTTGCCTTGACTTTGCCGGAGGTTTCAATATCCTAGCATACCTATGGCACATGCATACACACCCGGATTGAAAGTCACCTCCCGGGCGCTCGTGCGCAGGCAGCGCCGGCTGCCGCTGCCGGGCGAGACCCTGGTTGACAAGGGCCAGCGGGTCAAGGGCGACGACATCGTTGCCCGTACCGCGCTGCCGGGCAACGTAACGACCGTCAACGTGGGTGGGCTCCTGGGCGTGCCGCCCGAGGACGTGCCCAGCCTGATGACCAGGACCGCGGGCCAGGAGGTCAAGAAGGACGAAGTCATGGCCTTGTCCAAGGGTTTTCTCGGGCTGTTCAAGTCCGAGGTCAAGGCGCCGGTCGCGGGCACGATTGAGAACGTTTCCAGCATTACCGGGCAGGTAATCCTGCGGGAGTCGCCCGAGCCGGTGCAGGTCGACGCCTATATCGAAGGCACGGTGAGCGAAGTGATTCCCAGAGAGGGCGTGGTCGTCGAGGCCGAGGCGAGCCTGGTGCAGGGCATTTTCGGCGTGGGCGGCGAGGTGCGCGGCGAGCTCAAGATGATAGTCGACTCGCCGGACAAGGTCGTGACCGCATCGGACGTCAACGCCGACTGCCGGGACAAAGTGCTGGTCGGCGGGTCCCTGGTCCGGTACGATGCCATCGAGTCCGCGCTGGCCAACCGCGCACGCGCGATTGTGGCCGGGGGCATCGAGGATGCGACGCTGCGCAAGTTCCTGGGCTACGACATCGGCGTCGCGATCACCGGTTCCGAGAAGAAGAGTCTGACCATCATCGCCACGGAAGGCTTCGGCGAGATGCGCATGGCCCGGAGGACGTTCGACCTTCTCAAGTCACTCGAAGGTAGGATGGCTTCAGTCAACGGCGCCACTCAGATCCGCGCCGGCGTCATACGACCCGAGGTGATCGTTCCGACGGAGGACGGCCACGGCGAGGCGACACAGAGCCACGTCGAGGGCGGCCTTGCCCTGGGGATACCCGTGCGCATAATCCGGCAGCCCCACTTCGGCGAAATCGGAAAGGTGAGCGGTCTGCCGGTCGAGCTGCAGGAGATCGAAACCGAGGCCAGGTGCCGGGTGCTGGAAGTCGAGCTGGAAAACGGCCAGCGCGTGCTTCTGCCCCGGGCCAACGTCGAGATAATCGAGGGCTGAGGCTTGCGCCGGTTCGTGGTTCTGCTGCTCGCGGCTGCGGCGGCAGTCGCCGGCCCGACGGGTTTTTCCTCGCTGAAGATACTGCCCGGCGTGCGGGAGACCGGCATGGGCGGCGCGGGCGTAGCTTCGGCCGAGGGCCCCCAGGCGATGGCCTGGAATCCGAGCGCCACAGCCGGGGTAGATGGCTTCGCTGCCACGGCCGCCTACGCGAAGTGGCTGCTCGACACGCACCACCAGTCGCTTTTCGTCGCGAGGAACCTGAAGTTCGCGCGTCTCGGGTTCGGCGTCGTCAGTTTCTCCGCCGGGGAGTTCGAGTACCGCACCGGCCCGACCGAGCAGCCCATCGGTACGTTTACTCCCACCGAACTCAGCTTCTACTTCAACGCGTCGCGGCCGGTCGGAGACATGGTGCAGTTCGGCTTGACCGGCCGGTACTTCTACTCGCGGATTATGGACAGCGACGCGGACGGCCTCGGAGTGGATGCCGGACTGCGGGTCAGGCCGGTCGAGCACCTGACCGTGGGCGCCTCGGTGGTCGACTTCGGCAAGACCTTGTCGTACGAGCGCGAGGTCCTCTGGCTGCCGACGCGCGGCCGCGTCGGCGTCAGCTACGACGAAGAGCTGTTCGCGCAGGGGCGTCTCATCGCGACCGCGGACGGAGCGTTTTTCTTCTACTCTCGGGACGCCGAAGCACGCGCCGGCCTCGAGTTCACGTGGCATGAGCTCGCGCTCCGGGCCGGCTACTCGTTCCTGTCCGAGACTCATCTCAGCTTCGGCATGGGCGTGAGGCTCGGAGAACTGCGACTGGACTACTCGTTCGCGCCCCTGGGCTTTGACCTGGGCGCGGCTCACCGGCTTTCCATCGGAATCGGCGACTGAACTCCCGTGACCGCTTAGTGGATTCCGATGCCTGAAGGCTGGCTTGATTTCGAAGCTCCCTTGGCCGAACTGTCAAGCCGGATGGAGGAGCTCGTCGCCATCGGCGCGAAGGACGAGGTCAAGCGACTGCAGGAGCAGATTGACAAGCTCAAGGTCAAGCTCTATGCCGACCTGACGCCCTGGCAGCGGGTGCTGCTCGCGCGGCATCCGCGGCGGCCATACACTCTTGACTACATCGAACGGATTGTCACGGATTTCACCGAACTGCACGGCGACCGGGCGTACGCCGACGACTCGGCCCTGATTGCGGGCCTGGGCAGGATTGGTGATACCCGGTTTGCCATCGTGGGACACCAGAAGGGCCGCGACACGAAGGAAAAGCTGGCCCGCAACTTCGGCATGCCCCATCCCGAGGGTTATCGCAAGGCGCTCAGAACGATGGAGCTGGGCGCGCGCTTCGGTCTGCCGGTTCTCGCGCTCGTGGACACGCCCGGGGCGTATCCGGGCGTCGGAGCCGAAGAACGGGGCCAGGCCGAGGCAATCGCGCGGAACCTGAGGGAGATGGCCGTGCTGCCGACGCCCATCGTCGTCGTCGTGACCGGCGAAGGCGGCTCGGGCGGCGCGCTGGCAATCGCGGTCGGCAACCGGGTGCTGATGCAGGAGAACGCGATATATTCAGTCATCACGCCGGAAGGCTGCGCCTCCATACTCTGGCGGGACGGCTCAAGGGCCGAGCAGGCCGCGGAGGTGATGAAGGTGACCGCACGCGAATTGGCGGACTTCGGTCTCGTCGACGGCATCGTGCCCGAGCCGCTGGGCGGCGCACATCAGGACTGGGACGAGGCCGCGAAGCTGCTCAAGGACGCCGTTCTCGATGAGGCGAAGTTGCTCGGCGCGCTGCCGCCCGATGAGCTCGTGGCCCAGCGCGTGGCCCGGCTCGGCCGCGCTGGAGTTTACGCGACGCCGGCAGAATCATCAACCTGACCGAGTCACCGGACCGGTTCAATCGCGAACCGCCGCATCATGCCTGAAACCGGTTCAGCACGGTTTCGTTCCGGGTACGTCGCGCTCGTCGGCCCACCCAATGCCGGCAAGTCCACGCTGTTGAACCGGCTGCTCAACGTTCACCTTGCCGCGGTCGCGCCCAGACCCCAGACCACGCGCCATCGCATACTCGGCATCTTGAACGGGCCCGAGTACCAGGCGCTGTTCCTGGACACGCCCGGGCTCCTCGACCCGAGGTACGCACTGCAACGGCACATGAGGCGCGAGGTTGAATCGGCCCTGCATGACGCGGACCTGCTGGTCCTGGTACTGGACGCGACGGCCCCCGCGGACCCGACTGATAGCGCAGTCGTCGCAGCTCGGAACCGGAAGACAATCGCCGCCATCAACAAGGTGGACCTGGTCAAAGACAAAGAAGCGCTGCTGCCCTTAGCCGGCCGTCTGGCCGGGTCCGGCATCGCCGAGGTATTCATGGTTTCCGCGCTGCGGGGAAGCGGAGTCGATGAACTGAAACAGGCCATTGTCGGGACCTTGCCCGAGGCCGCGCCGTACTATCCGCAGGACGCGATGTCGGAGCGGCCCGAGCGCTTCTTCGCGGCCGAGTTTATCCGCGAGGCCATATTCAACCTGTACGGCGAAGAGATTCCCTACTGCACCGCGGTCGTTGTCGACGAGTTCAAAGAGCGGCCCGGCCGCAAGGACTACGTCCGCGCAACAATCCACGTGGAACGGGACTCGCAGAAGGCCATACTCATCGGCAAGGACGGGGCCGCGCTCAAGCGCGTCGGCTCGTACGCGCGCCACAGCATCGAGCAGTTCCTGGGCCGCGGTATCTACCTTGAACTCTGGGTGAAGGTATCTGATGCCTGGCGGGACAACGAGCAGTTCATACGGGAAAACGTCTACGGCCGGGATTGATTCAGCGTGCGGAGCGACCCCCGTCAACTAAGAGCTCGAGACCGACAAAGAGGAGGCCTATGCGTTATTCAACGCTTGAAGTGATGGAAATGGCGGTACAGACTGAGAAGGGCGGCAGGCAATTCTACGAGGACGTTGCCCGAAGTCTCGGCGATGACAAGCTGGTCAACGTGTTCCGATTCCTCGCCGATGAAGAAGCCCGCCACGTGCGCGTGTTTGAGCAAATCAGCAGGAGCGTGAAGACCGCGGCTGATGAAGTGCCGTACAACTGGGACGAGGCTACGCTCTACCTGCGCGCGATTGTGTCCTCGCGTTACTTCCTCAGCCCGGACAAGGCGGAGCAACTGGCCGCGGCCACCAAGACCCCGGCCCAGGCAATCGAGTACGCCCTGGGGTTCGAGAAAGACACGCTCCTCTTTTTCAACGAGGTGCTGGCGATGATGGACGACGCGAACCGCAGTGCGGTCGGGCAGCTCATCGAAGAAGAAAAATCGCACATCCGCAAGCTGTCCGCGCTGCGGCTATAGCCCGCGACCAGCGAAACTCTGAGGGACACGACCGAATTGCGGCGCGGGACATAGCGACGGGGACATGACCGAATTGCGCGGGACATAACCCGATTCCGCCCGGCGAGGGACACGAGCCGTCCACGGACCAAAATCACCACACTCTGGCGAGCGACCCGACATTACAACTATGACAACTCTCCAAAACCCCGAAAATCAGGCCTAACCCTCGCATTTCCAGCAGGATGGGAGAAATCGTCCCCAGACCCCCCGGGTCATCCCCGGTACGGTACCCCGGAGCATCCCCGGTACGGTACCCCGGACGCTCCCCGGTACGGTATCCCGGAGCCTCCGGGGTACGGTCTCCCGGAGCATCCCCGGTACGGTCTCCCGGAGCATCCCCGGTACGGTCCCCGGGATGCTCCCCGGTACACTCCAGGGGAGGCATCCCCACTCCGGGGATGGCCGTGAACTTGGCCGCTATTTGCCGGCCGTCAGCACGACCTTGCGGCTGATGCGGTCTTCACTTGTTTCCAGCGTGCAGAAGTACACGCCGGGAGCGACCTCGCGGCCTCTTTCGTCTCGGCAGCACCAGACTGCCTGATTCAGGCCGACCGGAGCCTTGCCCGCGAAGAGAACGCTGACCTGCCGGCCCGCGGCATCGTAGACCTTGACTGTGGCGTCTGTTCCTGCTACTGCTACCTGCCAGTACACCGAGATGGGCCCTGCGGCCGGATTCGGCGTGGCCCGCCGCAGTTCCGTGACAACGCCCGCAGTCATAGCTCCATCCTGCACGCTGCGATGCTGGACCAGGAAGATGCCTGAGCCGGGCCGCCGCCTACGACCCGAGCCAAAGCCGTCGGTCGCAGTCGTATCCTCACGCTCGTACACGACTAGGTTTGTGTGCGAGAGGGGATTCCAGAATACGTCCGGATGGTCTCTGATTGCACTGGAGTCGGTCAGGGCCGTGAAGCCACCGGTCGCTGCGGTGACCAGCCCAATCTGGCTTGTCAGCCCAAACCATCGGGCCACTGCTATGCTGACCCCGTCGCCGGACCAGTCCGGCTCTTCAAGGTCGAGGCTCGACGATGTAGCCAAGTGCTCGCTGTCGCCATTTGCCTTGACCAGACCGACCTGATATGTGCCGTCATCACTCAAGGCGGCATAAGTTACTTTGCTGCCGTCACTTGAAGGGTCGGGTGTCTCGGCATCGCGCGAGCCCTGGGTCAGGATGGTCTGCGCCTTCGAGAAGATGTTCAGCTTTGCCACCTGGTCGTAGCCATCGTCAGGGCTGTAGATGTAGTGGTCTGTCTCATAAATAGCTTGACTCATACATTACGTTCTGGTAGAATGACTTCATGTCCAGAACAGCTCTTTCGATTGTCCTCAGCGAATCGGAGCGGAAAGTCCTAAGTGCCTGGTCTCGG
>Ga0315282_10014925_pt1 | contig 11518 bp, 10 predicted proteins | sample YL17G07_20_MG_FD_203693 | JGI IMG/M metagenome (GOLD analysis project Ga0315282, IMG submission 203693) | Sediment microbial communities from Yellowstone Lake, YNP, Wyoming, USA - YL17G07_20 | ecosystem: Environmental > Aquatic > Freshwater > Lake > Sediment | place: USA: Wyoming | collected...
GATCGATTTTAGAGAATATCTCTAACGGATGTAACACCTTGACCGTTCGTCTAAAATGGGAATCAATAACCTCATAAACTTCCTGAGTCAATTTAGGATCCTGTTCTGTTTCGTGGAGCGCTATCTTAAAACGTGAAAAACAGGCCGCGCAGGGTACGGCTATTTCTTTATAACCGGCTGCTTCAGCTAGGGACAGATTCTTAATAGGCAGGGCTAACGAAAGCAGTTTGGAAGTCGAATGGGTCGGTGAAGTACCGCAGCAAATCCAGCCGGGAATCTCTGTCAGGGCAATATCCAATTGGCTGCAAACGGCTCTGAATGATTGATCATATTCAATACCGGTCGAATGCAAAGAACAACCCGGATAATAACCGTATGTTTCCATAAGCTAATCTTCCTTGTATTTATAGAAATCACGTTCTTTGGCCTTGACGCGTTTAAATATTCTGCGTGCCGTTAACGAACGCGACAGACTCAAACTGGGGAACAGACCGATTTTGCCCTTGAAAAACATCTTCATACCCAGTCCGACGTCTTTAAATAATTGCAGGGTCCGGAGTTTGAGTTCCATAATCATGCCTAACTCGTAAAGCCGTCCAAAGAGTTTAATGCTATGCAGCGAAGAGTTATAAAAAGCCATAACGCCTTTGACCGGTTTTATACCACGCCGCATGGCTATCATCTTAACGATATCCATAATCTTGGCAATGTCTACGTCCTGGGGACAGCGTGTGGTGCAGGTTTCACAGGTCGAACACATCCACATGGTTTTGCTATTAAGTACCGACTCGTCTAAACCCAAACGAATGGCATGAATTAGCTGATGGGGCATATAATCCATGGCGTAATTCATCGGGCAACCCGCGGTGCACTTTTTACACTGGTAGCAAAGGTTGACATTAACACCGCTGAGTGTACGAATCGTCGTCGGGAATGCTCTATCGGGTATAATGGGCTCGCTATCAATCGGTGTTTTGGTAGCTTCAAGCTGAGGGCTTGTTTGCATGATACTCATTAGTTACCTCTGATTATCTTGTCTGCAGAACTTATTATTTTAAGAGATAATAGCTTACTGTCAAGAAATAAACCGACCTTTGGGCTCAAGCAACGCAAAATAATTTAAGTCCTTAGTTTTAACAAAAATTAGTGCCAGAAATCAAATATGCTGTCTGAGCAATAAAATTCTTATTGACACGCTGGCGGGAAGTAGGTATTGTGTTGTCTGGCGAATAAAAAGTTAGTATCTCTTATTACTGAAGGGAATAGTTCTTTTAGAATGAAAGGAGATAATTAGGGGTAAAAATATTCTGCTTTTGACGGTCTTGCTAATTATGGGTTTAATGATTATTACGTGGGCTGAAGATAAAGTTCCAGAGGAGAATAAAGTTAATAAAGGAACAGTTATAACTGGTAACAATGCTTTTGCCTTGGACCTCTATGCTCAATTGCGTAAGCAAGAAGGAAATTTATTCTTCTCGCCTTACAGTATTTCCACGGCGCTGGCCATGACCTATGTTGGTGCGCGTGGGGAGACTGAAAAACAGATGGCTTATGTTCTGCGTTTTGACCCGGATCAATCAAAATTTCATCCGGCCTTTGCTCAGGTAATACATGATTTGACAGTTGAGAAGAAAAAGGGTTACGAACTCAATGTTGCCAATGCCTTATGGGGACAGAAGGGCTATAAGTTTTTACCTGAATTTCTTAATTTGACCAATCAAAGCTACGGCGCTGGGTTACGGGAACTCGATTTTGCAACCGATAGCGAAGCCGCCCGTCAGACCATTAATGCCTGGATTGAAAAACAGACTAACGATAAGATAAAAGACCTAATTCAAAAAAACGTATTAGATAAGGAAACCAGACTTGTTCTGACTAACGCTATCTACTTTAAGGGCAATTGGGATATCAAATTTGACAAAGAGAAGACCAAAGACGCACCTTTCACCTTGATTAATGGGGAAAAGATTAATGTCCCCATGATGCGGCATAAGGAAATACAAGAGTTTCAATATCTGAAAGGTGACGGATTTAAAGCGCTGGAAATATCTTATGTTGCTAACGAATTGTCCATGATCATTTTTCTGCCCGATGAAATAAATGGTCTGGCCGAGCTGGAAAAATCCATGAGCCTAGATAATTTGACCAAATGGATATCCCGGTTACATAGATGCAAGGTTGATGTACTGTTGCCCAAGTTTAACTTAACCAGTGAATTCAGTTTAAAACATGTATTTTGTGCTATGGGTATGGTTAATGCTTTCAGTGACGCTGATTTTTCAGGAATGATCGGTAAAAAGGAACTAGCTATTTCAGAAATCATTCATAAGACATTCGTGGATATCAATGAGGAGGGCACTAAAGCCGCAGCTGCTACCGCTGTTATTATGACGCTGGAAGGAAGTGGAGCTGAGCTATTTCATGTGGACCACCCGTTTATCTTCCTAATCCGCGACGTGCGTTCCGGCAGTATTTTATTCATGGGCCGCGTGATGAATCCTAAAGTGTAGTTGTTCTAGGTATTGATTCTCAGCATACTCCACTACGGCTAAGAAATATACGGGTCAGGATTAGACATAATAGTTACTACAAGTGGTTTCATAAGTTCTTTTGGGTTTTAAATCTCCCTGTTTCCCCCTTTGCGAAAGGGGGATTAAGGGGGATTTTATACCTTATGAAACCGCTTCTAGCATAATCTCTGATAGAGAAGTTCGGTAGTAGCAGATTTACCCTGAACCAGAACGGTTCGAGATTTGCTTCTGAATAATATTTGTTATCTTACCTGGGTCTTGGTCTAGCCTACGAAAGCTGATGAAACGCCCAGTGGCGTTTTTCGTCCTCCGGTAATTCACTAATCGAGTCCGGCATCACGCGCAAGACCGTTTCGCCCGTCTTTAATTTTACCTTGGTGAATCTGAAGAATTGATAGAAGTGTTGTGCGGCTTCAGGTGCGGTCTTTTTCATACTAATCCAGCCATCAGTCGTATCCTCCCTAATTTCATATTTATCGGGCCGGGTTCGATATGCCTCCAGAACCTCAAGTTTATAGAACTTGGGGTGGCTGAGCACATCACCGCGTAGATACTTAACTATCTCGCCGTACGTGAACCGCCATTGTCCACCCACCTTAAAAGTGGGTATCTGTCCCTTTTTAATGAGTGAATAAAGTGTTCGTAGAGTAATCTTGAGATAAGCGCAGACCTCTTCCGGGGTCATTAGTTTATCTTTTTCTTTCACCCCGTTACTCCTCCGCTATAAAAGTAAATAGCAAACTTGAGCCCCGCCTTCATTAAAAGCGACAAGGTATTTTGTGTCCTTCAATGGAGTAACGGGGTTCATAAACCATCCTGCAAATATATGAAAATATATGAAAGTGGCTGGGTATGTCAATAAGATTCTTGATTAATTTAAGACAAGAACCGTTTTATTTCCAAAGAAACCGGTTTTAATTAGAGATAGTGTTATTAGTTTCTATTAACCGGAAATACAAATATAGGGCAGATTTACTCAAAAATACATGGTAAAACTATACCCTGGGGGTAGGGGTGGTTATCCATGGCCCCCGCCCTATGCCACTAAGCCGCACATGCTATATGAGGAATAAAGGTATCCGCATATATAACGTACCTATTCGTATATCCGTAAGAGAGGCTTCCGCGTATATAACGTGCCTATTCGTATATCGGGACGAGGGGTATCCGCATATACGACGTACCTATTCTTATATCTGGACGAGAGTATTCCGTATATAGGACGTGCCTATTCGTATATGCGGACGAGGGGCATTCGCATATAGGGTGTATCTCTTCGTATATCTGGACGAGGGGCTTCCGCATATAGGACGTGTCTATTCGTATATGCGGACGAGGGGCATCCGCATATACGACGTGCCTATTCGTATATGCGGACGAGCGGCTTGGCATGGCAGGGTGCGTGTCAAAGAAGTATACCCGCCAAAAAAAATCGCCTTGTAAGAGGAAACTAACCTTTCACAGTTTTAAGTAAAATCTTTTAGGTATAACTCACTGAGTTTATCTCGATGTACATTGGGATGTTAGCCAGCCAGACTATTTTGGTCGGGATGGGTTGTTGTTTCTGGATGTCCAGGTAAGCGAGAAATGATTGGATTTTTTATGGGTTAATAATCTGATCTATGTATTTAAACCAGCTTAATGATTTAGGCTGTGCTTGCTTATGTGAGTTCATACAAGATTGAAGCCAAGAGGTGGATTTATTATAATCCGCTGATAAATCGGATGGGATGCTCTGAAATCCTGAAGAGAAGAAAATAGGAAAGAAGTTTAGGTATCCAAATAATAAGGGGCAAAACATATTTATTATATGGGTTGCAAAAACCTCATCAAATTCCGGAATCATTATAACAGTACCCTTAGTAGCAGAATCATATTTTACTCTAAAATTAATAGAGGCTATTTTACTATGAGCAAAACCGGATAGCTGTTGACCATGCCATTTCTCGTAATATCCTGGTGATATGTCTTCAAACATATCCTTGTAGGATATTTTTCTGGACGTTTTGCCTGGTAATTTTGTTCCACTCCAAACGCTAGTAATTAGTTCCTTATGTTTATATAAGAATCTAGTTTGAATAAATCGTTCTAGCAGAGATCTGAAAATTATAGCAGACTCTAAATAGTAACCATTTTCCCAAACTATATAGCAACTCCGGAACGAATAGGGTGCCTGCATATATTGATGCCAGCAATAAGAATGAAATTCACCGTCGGGAGTAGTAACGTCTTGGGCCGGTCCGGTAAAATAGATAAGTTGCAAAAGAACATTTAATGCTGAAGGAATGTTGTCTGCAATCCCTTTGAGAGTTCTGTTTGTAACAAGCTTGGTTTGTTTTTCACCATTTAATACGTCTTTTAGTCTTACTAGCATACTTGTTATTTTAGAGGTTATAACATAATGTAGTTGTTTAGTTCCGTCTTGCGAGGACAAGAACGTCGCTTAATTAGTGTACCGAACACGAGATGCAGGGATCGTAGGCACGGACGAGCATCTCGCACTTTAAGGTGAGTTCGTCGGCGGGTAAATCTCCGAATGTTTGTACCAAATCACTGAGATTCTTCTCGATATGATGGACATTATGGGCGGTAGGCGGGACAATATCGGCCCGTTCCACCAAGCCTTGTTTATTAATCTGGTAACTATGATATAACAGTCCGCGCGGGGCCTCGGTCAGGGCAAAGCCTTCACCGGGCCGGAAACTATGGCCTAAATCCTCATACCTCAACGGTAGTTTCTCTATCAGACTGATACTTTCGTCGACTGAATGAACCAATTCAATGGCCCGCGCAATAACTTGGTCAAAAGGATTTGTAACGCGGGGCGGTTTAAAGCCGATTTCCTTGGCCACACTCTTCGCATTAGCAGATAACTGCTCGAAATTGATATTAACCCGCGGCAATGGGCCGACCATAAAACTCGCTCGGCCTTTGACGGTCGATTCCTTGGTATATGAATAGGCGGTTTGCTTTTCATTGATGACCTTACGGTAATCCTTTTCTTCCGCTGATAATCCCTCGGTGGATTTTAGCATACCTTTATTAATAGCATATTGCTGACTATCGGAGATGGCAATCTGTTCACCCGGACTATTAAACTGCGGATATTTCAGGCCCGCAAAGAGTTGCGCGGTCTCGCGGACGTCCTGCTTGACCTCCAGCAGACGTGTCCGGATATCATCCAGCTGTTTACGGGACGGGATATTCGTAAAGCCGTTGACCACCATATAAACCGGATGGATGGCGCGTCCGCCGATGATATCACCCAACTCATTACCCAGTTTCTTGAGTTTCATGGCGCGGGCCACGACCTGGGGCGCTTCCGCGACCAGCGGGATCACGCTTTCCTTGCCCAGAAAATCCGGCGCGGTCAGGAAATACAAGCTCAGGGCATGACTGCTGATATAGGCACTCAAAGCCATGAGTTTGCGCAGATCTTCGGTCTGCGGACTGATCTTGAGTCCGATAGCGTTTTCCACGGCCCGGAGAGCCGTAATCTGATGGGCCACCGGGCAGATGCCGCAGATACGCGAGGTTATCTCGTGCACCTCGGAATACTTGCGGCCGATGAGGAACGATTCAAAGAAACGCGGCGGTTCAAACATCTTGAGTTTGACCTCACGCGTTGTCTTGTCAAACCGGATATCAATCGCGCCCTGGCCTTCGACCCGGGCAATATAATCAACGTTAATCGTCTTTATCGGGCTCATATCTTACTCGCTTCTTTAGAGAACTCGCTGGTCAGGCCAGCGTATTTTCTGAATTTACGCATGATATCGTCATCGGCCAGGCCGCATTCCTTAAAGGCGTTGGCCAGAGATTGGGCATTGGCATCGCTCATCGGGCCGTAGCAGCCTTCGCAGACCCGTGCGCCGGAAGGGCAGAGGGCATTGCAGCCGCCTTTGGTCACCGGTCCCATACAGGGCTGCTTGAGCGCGGTCAGCAGGCAGACATTTTCCCTGAGTTTACATTCCACGCAAACGGCATGAGGACGATGATAAACCCTTAATTGCTGGAGCGATTTGACTAAAAGACCCAGCATCAGGTTCTTATCCGGCGGACAGCCGGAAACGTGCGCATCCACCTTGACATATTCGCTGAGACCATGCAGGGCAAATGATTGCACGACTGAAGTATCTTCATAAACCCGCCGCTCGTTCTCACTCTGGGGAATCCAGTTCTTGATGGAAGGCAGGCAGCCGTTGACGGCGCAATCACCCAGCGCGACCAGGACATTGGAATGTTTGCGGATTTCCTTGATTTCTTCTAATTCGCGGGGACAGGAAATCGAACCCTCAATCAGGCTGATATCGTAAGGCCCGGCCACATTATCGCGTTTGGCCATCTTGAAATAGCTGAGCTCCACCTTGCCCAGGATATCCGGATACTCATCTGCCAGGCGCAGGAATTCCATCTGGCAGCCGGCGCAGCCGGTGAACTTAAAGACGGCGATCTTGGGTTTAGTCGGCATAATATATTATCTTTTATAAAACGAGATTGCTTCGCTTACGCTCGCAATGACGTCATTGCGAGGAGCGAGCAAAGTGAGCGACGAAGCAATCTCAAACTCCGTGACCTTTGTGTCTCTGTGGTAAATCTTATTCATAATTACAAATGCAAATCCGGTAAATCCTTTATCTCGGCATAACAAAAGACCGGACCATCCTTGCAGACGAATTTCGGGCCGATCTGGCAATGGCCGCACTGCCCGAACCCGCAACGCATCCGTCTTTCCAGGGATACGTAAATTTGTTCAGGTCTAAAGCCTTTCTTTAAGATATCCTGAATCACAAAGTGCATCATAATGCCGGGTCCGCAAATCAGGACGATAGTATTATCCGGCTGGGATTTCAGCCCGCTGAATAAGGTCGTGACCAGACCGACGTTATAATTCCACTGCGTATTGGGCGGGACGCGATCCACGCTAAAAGCGGCACAGGCGTTCTTGATTTTAGCCAGGCCATCATATTCATTCGGGAACATACAATCCTGGGGCGAACGCGCGCCGTAAAGTGTTTCGAGGTGTCCATAGTCATTACGCTGGGCCTTGATTGTATGAATTACGGGCCAGAGCGGGAGGAGTCCGATACCGCCGCCGATCAGCAGGACATTCTTGCCTTTCATCTTATCCATAGGCCAGCCCTGACCGAATGGAGCGCTGACGTGGATGGTGTCACCCGGCTTGAGTTGGTCCATAATGCCGGTTAAAGCGCCTACCTTGCGGATGGTGGTGGAAAATAATTTCTTGTCCAGCGGATTAGAGCTTATGGAAAATGGAGCATGGCCTACACCCAATAGAGAAAGAATAACGCACTGGCCGGGCAGGAAAGTAAATTGGGACTGATAGGCCTTATCCGTAAAGGCCAGCGTATAGGTCTTGGTATCCGCGGTTTCGGTGCGGATATCCAATAACCTCGCCTCATGCATTAAATAGGGGTCTATTTTCATATTTTAAACCTATACCAAAAACGAGATTGCTTCGCTTACGCTCGCAATGACGTCATTGCGAGGAGCACAAAGAGTAGGCGACGAAGTAATCTCATTAATCATTTTATTAGCCTTTCTCTCTTATCTCACTGACGGTTTCCGTAATGTCTATATGGACGGGGCAAACCTTGATGCAGCGGCCGCAGCCCACGCACTTTGGTGAACCGAACTGTTCCGCGCTCCAGGCCAGGTTATGGCACTGGAACTGGCGCAAACGGTCTTTGCGCTTGGACCGGAAATTCTCGCCCAGGGCAATCTCGGAGAATTCCTTGAGCAGGCACACATCCCAGGTGCGATAGCGTTCACCGGACTTCAGTGTTAAATCCACTTTATCACGGATATCGAAGCAGAAGCAGGTAGGGCAGACCAGTGCGCATTGGCCGCAGGCCAGACACTGCTCGCCAATTTTATCCCAGACTTTATGGTTTATATTATCAAATAGAATCTTGGTCAGGTTCTCGGTATTAACATGCTTCTTAAATTGGGCCGTGCTTTCGGTGCAGAGATGGGCTAATTGTTCGCGGTCTTCCATACTGACCGGCTCGGTCTCCACCAGCTTGATAATCTTTTGGCCCGCCTCAGATCCGATTTCCACGATATAGCGCTCACCCAGGTCGGTTAATTGCAGGTCGAACCCGGAATGGGCATGGGCGCCGCTACCCATGGAATGACAAAAACCGTTGTCGCACGGTTTGATGCAACTATAGGCGATCAACACTAAATTCTGTCGCCTCTCTTCATAACGCGGGTCAGTTGCCTGACCCATATAAATCTTGTCCAGATACGAAAAGGCCTTGAGGTCACAGGCATGAATTCCGAATAAGACCTGTTTCTTGTTCGTGTCTGAAGCAATGGATGTAATTTTGCCATTGGTGAAATTAAACATCGTTTCACGGCCGGGCAGGACAAACTTCTTAGGCGGCAGGATAGTGCAATCGTAATTAAGGGTTATTTCATAAAGTGAATGAACCTTATCCCAGACATAAGATAATCCCTTTTTGGTCGGGCCGAAGACTTCATAGTCCGACTGCAACGCCTTGATGAGATTGCCTAATAATGATTTATGAAGCAGTACGGATTGCATTTGTTTCTATTTTCGTGTCATTCCCACGAAAGTGGGAATCCAGTTTTCTTTGGTGGCTACTGGATTCCTGCTTACGCAGGAATGACTCAAGATCAAACATTATTTTTTGTCTTAGCCGGCGTATGGGTTTCTTTGGTCTTGGTATAAGCCGGGGCATGATATTGCTCCTCAGCGCTTATCGCTTTCTGGAGGCAATGTTCCACGCAAACCCAGCAATAAATACATCTGAAAGGGTCATAGGTTAGTTTATTATTGGCTTCGTCAATCTCAATGGCGCCGGACGGGCACAAACGCTGACAATCGCCGCAGTGGTCGCACTTGGTCTGATCAAACTTAATCTGGCCGCGTGATCCTTTGAAGGCTGCCCGCTTCTCGAAAGGGTATTTGCGGGTAGCCGGTTTACTGAATAAGTTCTTTAAGACTGTCGGTAACATTTGAGCCATATTTATACTCCTATATTAGCGTTCTGTGCACGAAATACACGGATCAATGGATAACGTAATTACCGGAACATCGGCCAGGGTGCAACCGGGTATCATAACTAAAAGTGTCGGTATATTGGCAAAGGTTGGGGTGCGGATTTTCAGGCGCTCCAAATAACGCGTGCCATTACCTTTAAAATAGTAGAACACCTCACCACGCGGCTGCTCGACCCGTTGGGTGGTTTCGCCCTGGGGCCAGCCTTCGGGATGGACCTGAATCGGCCCGGCCGGCATCAGTTCCAGAGCCTTGAGAATCATATTAATAGATTGATACGTCTCCTTGGTGCGTACTAAGGCGCGTGCGTAACTATCACCCGCGGTTTCCAGAATGGGTTCGAAATCTATGGCGTCATAAGCCGCGTATTTAAGGAGTCGCATATCCTGACGGACATTACTGCCGCGTGCGGTTGGGCCCACGGCGCCTAAAGAGATCGCCTGCTGTTGGGTCAGGACGCCTTTGCCCACGGTCCGGGCTTTCAGGGTGTAATCATTGAGCAGGACGGGTAATATTTCATCTATGCCTTTTTTTATCTGGTCTAATGCGGCCCTAATCTGGGCAACCTGGTTTGGGTCGATATCACGGCGCACACCACCCACCACGCTGGCGGACTGGATTACACGGTGACCGGTGGTCATTTCTAAAAGATCAAGCACTATTTCCCGAATCTTCCAGCATTGCATAAAGAGCGATTCAAATCCCACGGCATCGGCTAAGAGTCCAATCCACAGAAGATGACTATGAAGCCTTGACATCTCGGCCCAGGTAACCCGCAGGAACTCAGCCCGGCGCGGTATCTTCAGGCCCAGTAAATCCTCGATGCCCTGACAATAAGTCATACCGTGGATAAAACTGCAGATACCGCAGATACGTTCAATCATATGCACGGTTTGTTGGAAGTCCTTGATTTCCGCGCCTTTTTCGATACCGCGGTGCACATAGCCGATATTGGGAACGACTTCCAGAACCTTCTCATCTTCACAGACTAATTTCAACTGAATGGGTTCCGGCAGAACCGGATGCTGTGGACCAAAGGGAATCACTACTTTAGCCATGTTTATCTCCTTATCTTGCTAACATTCTGTCCAGTCACAACGCCAGCAGCGTTTGGCTTCTTCCCGGACGGTTTTCTCGTCTAAGCCTAATTCGACTTCCTTAAAGTTGCTCGTTCTTTCACCGGGCTTCATACATGGACTCTCCGCACAGGGCGGGGCTTTGAGTTGTTCATCCTTACCCATCCGGCAAACAAACTCGGGGTCCATTATCTTATCCGGAGCGAGAATGATACCGTTGCCACCCAGGTATTTATCAATGACTGAGGCCGCTTCGCGGGCGGTTTTAATGGCGTCAATCACCGAGGTTGGACCGGTTAATAAATCACCGGCCGAAAAGACACCCTTTTTATCTATCTTATCTAATTTGCCTTTATTAAGTGACAGTCCCATTTCCGGCGGCAATTCGGATGCCTGGCCGATCGCGGCGATAATGGCATCCGCTTCAATGGTGAATTCACTGCCCGGAATGGGTTCGGGTCGGGCCCGGCCACTGGCATCCGGTGCGCCGAGTTTCATGCGGATATTGGTAACCAATACTTTATTGTCTTTGCGGTCTATCTTGGTCGGCGCGCAGAGAATCTCTAACTTAATGCCTTCTTCCAGGGCATCATGAACTTCGCGTTGCGTGGCCGGCATTTCCTTCTGGGTCCGGCGATAGAGAATGATTACGTCCTTGCTGCCGTTACGGAGCGCGACCCGCGCCGCATCAATCGCGGCATTACCGCCACCCACCACGAGGACTTTATTGCCCAATGACACCTTCGTGCCTAAACTGACGTCTCTTAAGAAACCGATACAGGAATAAACACCCGGACCATCTTCACCGGGCACACTCATAGACATATTCTTATGGGCACCGGTGGCCACGAGCACCGCATTAA
>Ga0315282_10014926_pt1 | contig 11517 bp, 9 predicted proteins | sample YL17G07_20_MG_FD_203693 | JGI IMG/M metagenome (GOLD analysis project Ga0315282, IMG submission 203693) | Sediment microbial communities from Yellowstone Lake, YNP, Wyoming, USA - YL17G07_20 | ecosystem: Environmental > Aquatic > Freshwater > Lake > Sediment | place: USA: Wyoming | collected...
CGCTTGGTTATTTTTGCAAGGTCAATTCCTTACCTCGCAATTTCATCCACCCTTATAGCACCGGTCCAATTATTCTGCTAATCCTTCACTCCATACCATTACCTTAGCGAGGTAAATAACAGGGATGGGTAGGAGAGAGGAAGGTTCGGGAGCGGCCATGGGAGGAGGAGTGTTTGGAGCCTTATCGTTCAAATCAGATCTGAGGATTGGATTGGACGGGGTTAAGGATTGAATGATTGAGGTATTATCTGCTGACGGTGATTGACTTTTTCTCTCCTTATCTATTGGCATGGGCAATTGTGAAGACAGTGACGCAGAGGGAAGCGACAGCGCAAGACGCCTTGGCTGTATTGGATCAGAAGTTGGACGATCTTCCGAAAGAGATGAGGCTATGGTTACGGATGGGTCGGGGATCTCCGAATACGATGAGGGTTACGAAGGAAGTGATTCGGGAGTTGGGGATGATACTTTCCTATGGTCGGGTGGATCGTCCTACGGATAATGGGAGGCAGGACCGGTTTTATTGGACCATCAAGCAGGAGGAGATCTACACCATTCTGGATTACCCTTCTTACACATCAGCCAGGACGAGTATTGGAGATTATATTACTTATTACAATAGGAGGAGACCGAATCAGCCTCTTTGGAATTTTACACCGGCAGAAGTGCATTGAAGAGGGAATAAGACGGAGCTAAGGAAATATCTCCATGAGATGAAAGAGAGGGCAAAATTGGAGAGGAAGAATTACTGGAGCCAATGGAAACAACTGGTTTCCAACAAACACCTTTTATCTGAAAATTTGTCTTGACTTTTTAGAAACAGTACATTTTGAGAATGATCACGCTGGGGGGCCACAAAAAATTTCAACCAAAAACTTTACAATCCCAACATCTGGAATACCCAGTTTTTTAAAGTTTTTCGAATGTGGAGCATAATGTTATACACTTTTTTCAGTTACCATGGTTTAAGCCTGCGGAAGAGAGAAATGTTGTAGGTTCTTCTCCTAATTTTGTACATTAAAAATAGTAAAAAATATCAAAAAGTTAGAAAAAGGCCTTTTTTAATAGGGCTTTATTTATTGTTGTTTGTAGTCCTAAATTATGGCTCCTTTCTGATGGTAAATTGAAAATCGATAATATCAATTTAGACAGAATAGTTAACAAGGGCATAAGAAGCAAAATAGTTCCAATATTTAACATTATGCTAAGTTACAGTAAATAAAAGTTTTATAAAAATACCTGTTGAATACCGCCCAGCTCTGCTGGGCGGATGAAAACAGGTTCGCTGAAAGCGATAAAGCATGGTATAAGTTGGGCACGAGCCCGATAAAACGAACAAGTCATCCAGTTTTGGGAAGGAGAATTTTGGGGTGACGGGTATTTTGTTCGGTCTGTTGGGGACAAGGTTACCTCTGAAGTCATATGTCGTTATATAAAGTATCAGCAACAAGAGCAATTATGTTTTGAATTTTAATGCCCCGCAGCTCTGCTGCGGGGTTCTTTACTTAGGTGCTCACTTTTTGGGGAAGAACCACGTTGTATTCGGGTATTTGAAGCCGTGATTTGAAGGGATTGTTTGCAACGATGGGCTCAAAGGAGAATTCTTTATGAGACAGTTTAGGCTGCTGTTAATCAGATTCCTGTATTTTGCCAAAATTGATATAGTTTTTGAGAAGATTGGAAGCCTGATGAAGAGCGTAGCCCTTTACCGGCTTAACAAGAAGCTACCCTGCAAACTGACATTTATTGATGAGGGCGGCGGTAGTTTTGTGGTCGCTGGTGACCTAAGTAAGTTTTCCATAGGCGAGGGGAGTTATATAAAATCCGGGACTTATATAGAATGTAGTGGTGGAGTGACAATAGGGAGATATTGTCATTTATCAAGAGGCGTTACCATTTTTTCAACTACTCATGAGTATGACAACCGTCCGAAAATTCCATATGATGAAATTAAAACCGAAAGACCAGTTGTTATTAAGGATTTCGTTTGGGTTGGCAGTCATGCCATTATATTAGGAAGTATAACCATAGGCGAAGGAGCCATAATTGGAGCTGGGGCACTGGTTTTCAAGGATGTGCCAGATTACTCAGTTGTTATGGGTAATCCTTGCAGAGTAGTAGGGCATAGGGATATTGAACATTTCAATAGACTGAAAGAGGAAGGAAGATTCTTCTAGAGGGTATGGAATCCCATTTGGTCTCGATAGTTACGCTCCTCATGGTTTTGAGATTCAAAGAGCGCTCGCTGTCCTCAGAGTTTAATCAGTTTATTAGCTTCGAAAGTCTCCCGTAGTATTCATCCCATATGGTTTTAGCCTCATATCAGTCCTGGTAGTTTAAACAGTAAAACCATGGTCAAAATTAGGTTGAAGGTCTTCTGATGAACGCGCAGCACTTTTTCCGGATAGTCTCCTGAAATCGTTCATTTAGAATTATGATAATACGTATCATAAAATTGGTTATTAGTCTGATTGTTTTGAATGTTGATTATGTAGGAAAAGTATATAAAGGCATCCTGGGAAGCAAATCCGGTGGGACCTGTGTTGTTCTTTATTACCATGTAGTTACTCTAGCTCAACGCAAAAAGTTTGCCCAACAGATGGACGACCTTATCCGATGGGCTAAACCTATTTCAGTGGAAAATAGGAGTCAGTTTGAGTGCGGAGTCCACCATGCGGGGGTTACCTTCGATGATGGATTTGCATCTGTAATCGAAAACGCACTTCCCGAGTTAGTTAAGCGCAAGATTCCTTTTGCATTATTTGTTCCAACAGGCTGTTTTGGTCAGCAGCCGCAATGGATTAGAAATGAAGAAGGCCAGACCTCCCGGGGAGTTGTGATGACTGTTGATCAATTAAAAGAATTAAAAGAAAATGTTCTCGTTTCTGTGGGGTCTCACTGTATTACCCATTCAAATCTCCTGTTCCTCAGCGAAGAGAAAGCAAAAAATGAAATTATTCAGTCCAAACATGACCTCGAAAATATACTCCAAAGAGACGTTAGGACGATGAGCTTTCCACATGGCGCCTTTAATCAAATTCTTGTAGAATACGCACAGGAGGCAGGTTATAAAAGCGTATTTACGATTTCACCGGTTCTTGCGTTTTCTAATCCGAATGAATATGTGACAGGAAGAGTGAGAGTGGACCCAACCGACTGGCGCCTTGAATTTCGATTAAAACTGCTTGGAACTTATCGCTGGCTTCCGCTGGCTATTGCCTTGAAAGCTCATACACGTTCAATGCTGAATAATTCCCTCAGATACATCAGACTTATTATTGGCAGTAAAAGAACTATGGATGCTTATAGTGAAAAGGTTCGTTCAAATGCCGCAAAGAACAAAGTTTAATATGGGAGCACTTCCATCTAGCTATCATGCAGAAATTGACCAAGTAAGTAAATCAGAATGGTCGGAACTTCTGCAGCAATTTGACGACGCCAGTATTTACCAGACGTGGTCCTATGGAGCTGTGCGCTGGGGTGAAGACCATCTAAGTCACTTGGTGGTTAAAGAAGGCGAGGAAACGATTGGTTTGGCACAATTGAGCATTGTCAAAGTACCAATTCTCAGAGTGGGTATAGCTTATATTCCGTGGGGCCCTTTGTGGCAGAAAAAAGGAAAAGAAAATAGGTGCGAGGATTTGGGTTTCTTGATTGCGGCACTATGTGAAGAATACGCAGTGAAACGAGGACTCTTGCTGCGAATTGCCCCCAATGTAATTGAAGATGGTGTCACCGAAATACAATCGATTATTAAGGACAGGGCTTTTCAATTCGATTCCTCTGTCATTCCTTATCGAACGTTGATGGTTGACCTAACACCCCCCCTTGATGAGTTGAGGAAAAGATTGGCCCAGAAATGGAGGAATCAACTTAACAGGGCTGAAAAAAACAGACTGAAAGTAATTGAAGGGGATAGCGAAGAATTATATCAGGCTTTTTTGATTCTCCAGAAAGAGATGCTCGCACGAAAAGAATATGTGCCTGGGGTTGATTATGATGAATTCGGGGAGATTCAGAAAGACCTTCCTAAGAAACTCAAGATGAGAATCATGCTGTGCGAATACGAAGGTGAACCTGTTGCAGCGGCCATATGCTCAGCCATTGGAGATACTGGCATTTATTTGCTTGGTGCAATGGGTGACAAGGGGACCAACTTGAAAGGCTCCTATTTATTACAATGGCGAGCAATAAGATGGCTCAAAGAGAATGGTTGTCACTGGTATGATCTCGGAGGAATTGATCCGGCAGGAAACCCTGGTGTGCATCACTTTAAAGCTGGCTTGGGTGGGAAGGATGTGGTTCATGTAGGGCAATTTGAGTTTTGGACAAATTCCACCAGCGCCTTTGTGGTCAGTGTCGGTTATCGATTTAAGGACATGATGCGCAAAATGAAACAAATCAAGTCAATGAGGAAATGATTCCAAAAAGAACCTAAGAGTTATGAACAAAGGGATGAATAATACCGGGTCGACAGTTGATAAGCCGGACATATCGGTAATAATCGTTAGTTGGAATGCCAAGCATTATCTCGTGGAATGCTTAGGAAGCCTGAGTAGCAGTGGGCCAGGGGAAAGCATAGAAGTTATAGTGGTGGACAATGCTTCTACAGACGGGTCGCCGGAGGCAGTGGAAAAAGACTTTCCAGAGGTCAAAATAATAAAGAATGAAACCAATAGAGGGTTCGCAGCCGCGAATAATATCGGGATAGAACAGAGTCGCGGGAGATATGTGTGTTTGATAAATTCCGATATTAAGGTATTGGGGAATTGTTTGGAACGGCTATGTGATTACATGGACTCTAATTCGTCGATAGGAATGGTTGGGCCCAAAATCCTCAACCCTGATATGACCCTCCAGTGCTCTTGCAGAAGCTTTCCAGGTCTCTGGAATAACTTTTGTACTGCTACCGGGTTAAGCAGAATATTCAGGGACGCCAGGCTCTTTAGCGGAGAACACATGTTGTTCTTCAAACACGATGTAGTCAGACGCGTTAACGTGTTAGTAGGTTGTTTCTTAGTGGTAAGAAGAGAAGCATTGAACCAGGTCGGCCTTCTCGATGGGAGGTTCTTCATATATTCAGAAGACATAGACTGGTGCAGGCGATTTTGGAACGCGGGTTGGGAGGTGGCATTTTTCCCCGGTTCGCAAGCAATACATTATCGAGGCGGCAGTTCCTCGAATGCACCAGTGAAGTTTGCTATAGAACAAGATCGGGCCGTGTTGCAGTATTGGAAAAAATACCACCAGATCCCCAGCCAAGTCGCTATATTATTCATAATGGCCCTGAAGCATGTGCTTCGAATTGGGGCAGGGGTCCTTTTCCTTTTGATTCGATCATCAAAGAAAACAAATACTCTTCACAACATAAAGAACCATGTTGCTTGTCTCCTTTCACTTTTTTTGCCTCAAAAAATTTACCAATCAACCACAGAGTAATTTACATTTACCACCTACTATGGATTATGTTCTTATAACGGCGGCTAAGAACGAAGAGCGTTACATCGAGGGAACTATAAAGTCAGTTCTCGCGCAAAATGTGTTACCGAAGAGATGGGTCATCATAAGTGATGGGTCAACGGATCAAACAGACCAAATCGTGGCAAAATACACTGCAAATCAGGAATTTATAAAGTTTACCCGTCGAGAAAGCAAGAATTATACCGGTTTTGCCTCGAAGGTTCATGCCCTGAATTTAGGTTATAAATTGCTGAACGACTTAACCTATGACTTCATTGGCCATTTAGATGCAGATGTTTCCTTTGATAGGGAGTACTACGAGGAAATCCTGGCGAAATTTCGCCAAAACCCTGCATTGGGTCTTGCCGGAGGGTTTATCTTCGAGCAACGTAACGGGCGGTTTCAGAGTCGTCCATTTAATAGTAATAAATCAGTGGCAGGTTCCATCCAGCTTTTCCGTCGCAACTGTTATGAGGCCATAAGAGGGTTTATTCCTTTAGAAGCAGGAGGCGAGGATTGGTATGCCGAGGTAATGGCAAGAATGAAAGGCTGGAGGGTCGAAGCATTCCCCGAGTTAAGAGTTTTTCACCACAAGCCGAGTAAAGCTGCAAGGGGACTATTAAGAGATAGTTTAAGACAGGGCATTATGGACTATTCTCTGGGGAGCCATCCACTCTTCGAGCTTAGCAAGTGTATTCGCCGAATCCGGGAAAGGCCGTTTCTCGTTGTTGCGTTTACGAGACTGGTGGGGTTTGCCTGGTGTTACTGGCGAAGGCAAAAAAGGCAGGTTCCGTTTCAATTCATTAGATACATCAGGAGAGAGCAGTTAGAAAAATTGAATTCTCGTATTTTTGGCTTATGAGGTGGGGCTAATAAATCGTTTCGAAGGATACAGGACCTCTGATTAATCGCAGGGCACTATTTGACGACCTCTATATCACGTTGGTTTGAGGAGAAATGGGTAGATATAACCTGGTAGAGCGTTCAATCGGATTCTACAGAAAGAACGGTTTGCAAAAAACTTTCAGCCGAGGCTGGCTTTCGCTTAGAAGAATGGTTTGGCAAAGCGAAATGGTCTTATTCTATACCTTATTAGGAGAGTTGTCGGATATAAAGAATGATCAGCTCTATTCTTTCAAAATAGAGCGAATAAAGCGAGAAGAGGATATTCCAGATCTTGCCTTTCGGCGTCTTCTCAATCACTGGAATGAAACGATCATGAGGCGTCATATAAAGGAGAGGTTTGGAAAAGGGGCGGTGTTATGGTTGGCGAAGCTCGGTAAAAATTATGCAGGATTTGGATGGTCAATCATTGGTACGCCCATCGAACCTTATTTTTTTCCTCTAACCGATACTGATATCCACTTCTTTAATTTTCACATATTTCCTGAATATAGGGGGCGGGGGATAAACCCATTACTTGTGAACCATATGCTCCTGCTGCTCAAACAAGAAGGGCTTGAAAGGGCATTTATCGAGACTCATGCCTGGAATAAGGCCGAAATTCGTTCTATAGAGAAAACATATTTTCATAAACTTGGTGAAGTTAGAAAGGTCACGATTTTTGGAAAACCCATTGTTTATTGGTCTAAAATATCATTTCAGGAAAGGGCTGTTGGCCAAAAATGCCCTCATTCTGGTGGCGACAATAAAATAAATGATAGTCAATGAAGTAACCAATATCAATCTTCTCGGACTAAGCCTTACCCTCCTCATGGGTATTCTGATGATATTAGTCCCCCGGAGATATGCCCCGATACCTCTGTTGATAGTTACCTGTTATATAACGATTGGACAGCGGGTCGTTGTAGCAGGTCTTGATTTCACCATGTTCCGCATTCTTATCCTGTTCGGCTGGGCCAGGTTGGTGTTAAGAAGCGAGATATATGCATTAAAATTAAATGCAATCGATAAGGCATTGATATGGTGGATTATCACAAGCATCGTGACATATACTATTTTGTGGGGGACTTTTAGGGCCTTTATCAATCGTATGGGCTTGGCCTACGACGTCATTGGTATTTATTTTCTATTGCGATTTATAATCCGCGATTTTGAGGATGTCATTAGGATTATTAAATCCCTTGGGTTTATTATAGTGCCACTGGCCCTTGCTGCCTTGCTGGAAAATGCAACAACAAGGAATATATTTGCCATATTTGGCGGTGTACCGGAATTCTCTCGCCTAAGAGATGGAAACGTACGCTGTGTAATATCATTTGGGGACGCTATCTTGGCAGGGACTTTTGCGGCTACATCAATGCCCTTATTTGTCGGGCTCTTGTCCGAGAAGGGGTTTGCAAAGAAACTTGCTATTTTCGGGTTTGTTGCATCCACCATTATTACTGTTTTATCAAATTCCAGTGGGCCTGTCGTGTCTTACTTGTTTGGAATTATTGGTTTTGCGTTGTGGCCATTTAGAAGAAAGATGCGGCTCGTTCGATGGGGGATTCTGGCAGGAGTGTTGAGCCTCCATATAATCATGAAGGCGCCTGTATGGGCTTTGATTGGACGGCTGAGTGACCTAATCGGGGGGACCGGGTACCATCGATTCGAATTAATAGATGCCTTCATTAGGCATTTTGGAGAATGGTGGTTAATTGGCACCAAATACACTGCTCATTGGGGACCAGTTGTTTTGGTTTATGAGCCTAACATGGTCGACATCACCAGTCAGTACATCCTTATGGGCATTGAGGGAGGTCTGTTAAGGATGTTTTTGTTTATCGCCGTTATTGTCCACTCTTTTCGAGCCATTGGCAGAACAATTCGGGCAACCGAAGGTCAATCATTATCAGCCCGAATTTGCTTATGGTCATTGGGAGCAGCCCTCTTAGGCCATAGCATTTCCTTCATCTCAGTATCATATTTTACTCAAATCGTGGTTTTCTGGTATATGCTTCTGGCTATGATTTCAACTTGTGAAGGGATATTCAATAACGGCAACGGTCTCTTCAAGAAAACAAATTTCTCAACACAACCTCTCTATAAAAATGTCTAAACTGACAAAACGAATTTCGAAAAGAGGACGTTGGCTTGCTTTGTTGGTTTTCGTCAACGTCCTGATAATTTCTTTTGGGGGAATAATACTGAGGGAATTCCCGCAGAAACATCATAGAGAGATTCGCCAGGTTATTTTAAGATATGACGATTATCGATTATATAAGGATTACAATTACCGATTATATAAGGATTACTTAGAAAGAACTTCACAAGAGGAGGAGTTTGTTAAATTTGCTTTAACAGAAAACATAAAAATGAGCATAGCACCTGTCCCTTTTGCCGGTTCCAACGGGGAAATCCAAAACAATGAGGTCTTACCATCTAAAATCCAGCTTTTAACTGAGGGACTCAGAAAAAACCTCTTTGAAATTTGTCTCCACGGTTACCAGCATAAGAATAATTCAGTAAAATGGTCCCCTTCAGAGTTTAGTGGCATCTCCTTACAGACGCAAAAAACGTGGATTAATAAGGGTAAACTCAAATTGGAGGCTTTAACGGGAGCAAAGGTGAAAGTTTTCGTACCCCCCTTTAACGGATGGGACCAGAAAACCTTAATAGCGCTAACCGACAATGACTTCTCAATTTTGAGCGCGGAGGCTGGAGATTTTCCGAGAATCAATCATATTAACTATTTCCCATATACAGCCACGCCTAAGGAATTACAGTATCTTTTAGCGACTGATAGTATCGGCAAGAATAAATTGATCGTTGTCAACATTCACCCCCATGATTTGCCGGAGGATAAAAATCGAATAGGGTTAAGCAAGCTGAAGAAACTTTTTGAAGAAATTAAAGATCCAAATAGAAAAATGAAATTATTATCTTTTGAAGAGGCGGTAACTAACAGAATTGTTTTCACTCAGGAAGAGTTGCTAAATTTTTCAAAAATTCTTGGTCATATTCAGTTTTGGAAGAATTTGCCTCTGAGTGGCTATCTCATAAGAACCAAAAGTCTCTCTGCAGGTCGTCCGTATTATTCAAACACGATTCTTTATTTATTAAGGTTAGTTATGGGAGTAAACCTATTTATTATTGGATTTTTGATATCCCAGATAATTGGAGAAAAAATTAAAACAAAAATATTAACTTATGCGCTAATAGCTTTCTTTGGAGTGACTATATCCATTATAATATGGAAATCAGTTGAATACTTGTATTACGGAGAGGTGGTAGCCGGAAAAAGATATAGTATGATATTCCTAATATTTGGGATTTTAAGCTGCCTCATTTTGAAAATGTTACGGATCGCGAACTCAAATAAATGATGACTCCGTTCATGCTTTTCTTTCCAAGATGTATCTCCAAACGGACTTTTTGTCATATTTGAACATTTAAAGAAATTAGGGCTTCCGAGATTAATCTTGAATTCTTAAAAGAATTCAATTGGTTATTAAGAAACTGATTTTTGTTGTTGATGGCATAAATTTTGCTTTAAAAAAGAAATGAAATCCTTGCCATATCTGAGTTAATGAACTCCTAATAGGAGGAAAATACAAATGAAATGGAGTAAAAATAAGAATTTTTTCTGGGTTATCTTGCATATAATTCACTTTTTGAGGAATAAACCTAACTAAAATTTAACATAAAAAATCAGAAGCGACAGAATTTCTGAAAGACATCAAATTTTGATAAATTGTCGTTTAATCGAAGCTTTTGTTATGCTAAGGAGATCAGTAATGAAGAAAACATTTATTTTATCATTTTTAATTTTCATAATTTGTTTTTGCAATCAGACACTGGCCGCTAATTGGTACGTAGATAAAACAGCAACAGGGTTAAATAACGGAACCTCTTTGACGAATGCATGGACGAGTTTTGCCAGCGTAAGATGGGGAAGCGGAGGAGTAGTTGCTGGGGATACTCTTTACATAAGTGGAGGATCAACCTCTAAAACATATACAGAAAAATGGGCTGTAGGAGCAAGTGGGACTTCATCTAATAGGATATACATTAGGGTAGGCCAGGATTCAGGGCATAATGGTGAAGTGATTTTTGATTATAATGCAGGAGGGAATAGTGGAACTGGAACGGGAATTTCATTAGATGGCAGAAGTTATGTAACGATAGATGGAAGCGTTGGTACAGACAGAAAGCTAACCATAAAAAATCTTAGGAACACATCCAATAGATCAGAAGCCCAAGCGATTGGTGCGGATAGTTCGAGTTACATTACTGTCCAATATGTTAATATTGACAATTGTAATAATGGATTCATGGGCACTTATGGTCAAGGGTGGAATTTTAACAATAACTATCTGACGAACATACGAGGCGATAACGCTGTTGCATATTATTCTACTGTACAATCGTGGGACACAAATTTGATCCATCATAATTATATAGGTTTGGGATGGAATCCCAGTGGTGGTAAAGGAGGTCCAGATGGAGTTTCTATTTTTCACGGAACATCCGTATACAACAATACGTTCAGAATAGACCAGGTATCCTATACAACCTCAGACCAGCATCCAGATTTTATTCAAAATACTGGTAATTATGTCAAAGTATATAATAACGATTTTATAAACATTGGAGATTCAGGATTTGATCAGGACGCAGGTTATGACAATACTGCTCCCCATGATATTTGGATATACAATAACACGTTTAGAATTTTGGGTCAACTTGATGATACTCCAGAATACATCCGTTTTTATAATTGTAGCAATACTACCATAAACAATGTGAAAGTGTTTAACAATGCATTTATTGACAACCCTTTTTTAAATGTTTACTGGAATTGTTCAAATTCCACTGGCTCTGGAAACGAATTAAAAAACAATATTTGGTATAATTCAGGCACTGCCTGGTCGATAGGGAATACTGGTCTAGGATTCACCTACGATTACAATATCTATTATAGTACCGATGGAGTTGAATACCTTGGAACGAGTTATTCTGCGTCAACGTGGATTGCGTCTCATGAGCCTCATAGTAAAACGACACAACCAATTTTTGTAAGTTATACTCCTAATGCTGTTGGAAACAATCTACATTTATCCAATTCAGATACGGTCGCTAAAGAGGCTGGAGTAAATAAGAGTTCGTATTTTA
>Ga0315282_10014927_pt1 | contig 11517 bp, 5 predicted proteins | sample YL17G07_20_MG_FD_203693 | JGI IMG/M metagenome (GOLD analysis project Ga0315282, IMG submission 203693) | Sediment microbial communities from Yellowstone Lake, YNP, Wyoming, USA - YL17G07_20 | ecosystem: Environmental > Aquatic > Freshwater > Lake > Sediment | place: USA: Wyoming | collected...
TGGTAACGATTGGCCACCCAGTTGGGCATATGGAAATTCAGGGATTCGAGATTTCCGCCGAGCGGCAGGTTCCAGGCCTTTGCCCAGCGCTGGACCCAGTCGAACCAGCTATCGTTGTTGATGCCTTCGGCAAACGACTCTTTGCTCGCCACCATCCACATCACGAGTCCGGCGTTGTGCTTTCTGGCGAATCCAAAGTCCTGCGTGAAATCGTACATCTCCACTGGCTGCCCCTGGGGCATCTGTTTCGCTGGTGGAAATGTGAATGGCCCATAGTAGAAGCGAAATCCGTACTTATCCCAACGGTCCAGCCACATCGGCACAGAGACCTCGGGCCCCGAGACGACGGAGGACCAATCCCCCTGAAACGCCGCCGCCAGCTTCTCCAGAACCGCGGCGCTTTTCGCGGCCAGGATGAACAGGCTGGTTCCGGAGCGCAGCGCGGCGATGACGCCCTGGTCCTGGGCTTCATGAACGCAGACTTGGGTCTTCGCGATGGTGGTCTCGGTGGTCTTCACGCCGGGCAGGCACTTCAGATCGGAGATGTATTTGGACAGTGTCAGCTTGGCGCGTTCTTCGGAGTCGCAGATGATCTCGAGAACCGACCCGCCGTCCGCTGCCGCCCAGAACTTGCCGGAGACACTGCCGTAGCCTCGCAAGGGGATCTTCGGCAACGTCTTCTTCAGTTCAAGCCCGGCTGCCGCGTCGTCGGAAAGGCGCAGCGGCGTCGCGGCTGAACATTGCGAAAAACCAGCCAGCGCCAATAGCATAAACGCGGCCATAACGGCCTTCAGAATGCCGAAAGCTGTCATGTTCATGGTCCTTTCCCACTCGCAGGCCAAACAGGTCGGGCAGAATGGCGCCATTGTTGGCGAAGTCTGAGGTCGTTCAAGGCATTTTGTGCTAGAGAGCGATCTCCACATACTTTGCCGTGCAGGCCGTGCTGTAGGAAACCCGCACGCGCCGGCGGCCGGGGAACCATTGAAGCCTTGCCGTGGTATTGAAGTAATTGGTGTGCACGCACGGCGACGAACCATCCGGCACGCCGGTGGGACCATGGTCTGCCATGATCGCCCCAAGTTCATCGGGGCCGATGCTGCTCTGGTTCCGAACCAGTTCTTCGATCCGCCGGGCGCGATTCGCGTGCGGCCGCAGGACCGATCCGCCGCGCAGTGGCGAAGGCGATTTGTCCGAGTAGGCGGCCGATTCCGACACTTGAACCGCACAGGTTTCCGGGCAAAGGCAAACATTGGTGAAGAGCAGCCAATCGGCGCCCGCGGCGGGGCGGCGGACACCGGCACGGGTATTGGAGAGTTCCACCGAAGCCAGGTCCCCGGAAGCATCCGCGAGCATCAGTATTCCCGCTCCCCACCGAGGACTTGCCGTGATGCGGCGGGCGGCCTCGGTCACCGTGGCACACGAGGCCAACGCATCGGCGATCAACATGGTGACCAATGGATTTGGCGTGACTGAGTCGGTCACGAACGCATAGTTGAGCGCAATCGCCAGACCTTTTTTCGTTCACGCCATCCACCGTCCCGGCCTGCGGCGCCACCGCGAAGTCGAGCGAGCAGAAGCCACCGCGCGGACGGCTTTCGCGTAACATGTAAGAGCGTTGGAACAGCGGGAGATAGTCAAAATTCTTCGCGATGATCGGCTCGCCGGTCCGGGAACGCGCGCCGCGAACAGCCAAGGCCGAGCACGCCCCTGACGGCGGAACGACCGTTCGTCCTTCCACCGAAGCGATGAATGCTTCCATGGCGTTCATCAGGCAAACGCTGCCGAGCGGCAGGCCGGCGCCCTCGGCTATCCCTTGCATTCGAGCGAGCATGGCCGGATTCGACTGCCGCAGTGCCGCAACGAGAGACTTCTCTGATTTGCTTTCTGCCAGCTTCAGAAAAAACGGATATGGCAGCCACCAGGGTTGCTCCAACCGGAACGCTTCCAGGTTCCGCAGGCTTTGATACGGTCCAAGGATTTTCTCCCTCAGCTCCGTCCCTTGAGTCAGTCCCATCTCCCGAGGGTCACCGCTGCACCGGCACTCGACGCCGGCAGGAGCAATATTCTTAGGTGTTCGAGAATTCTTAGCCATAGGTTACGCCCAATCTCCCAAAACCTGCTGTGAAAGTATGTCGGCGATGAATAACGAAGGCATTTCCTTGGGCCTGAAACCTCAGCATCACCATCCCGTTAGCCACCCTTTCTGAGAGGTGCTATTCTTTGGCTTTGTCGAGGCGTTTGATCCGGATGTTGCGGTAACGAACGAATTGCTTTGTCAGGTCGCCGCCGCCGTGGACCTGCAACGCGATTCCGCCTTTGTCGCCTAAGCGCTTCTCGGTCTCGGTCCATTCCATGAATCTCACGCCGTTGATCCAGGTGGTGATCGTGGGCGGATTGCCAACGATGCGCGCGCGCAGTTCGTTCCATTTCCCGTGCTTCCAGAACTTCGGCCACTCCTCTCCTTTCATCGGAAACGGCACGGGCGGTTTCTCGCCCTGCAGGTCGGTCACAATTGCAATTTTCTCCGGCGCGTCCAGGAAGCTGAAGTTCCGCACGTGCGGCTTGCCGCCCATGCCCTCGCCGTAGATGCCCATCAGATTGCCGCCGCCGTGGTAATCAATCATCGCCTGGTAGCATTTGCCCTCTTCAGTGCTGCGCAGGAACAGGCCGCTGTCCGGGCCGAAGTCGTTATTCATCTCCAGCACGACTTCGAAGTCGCCGAACTGCTGGTCGGTGATCAGGATTCCACCGTTGCCCGGAATGTCCTGGCTGCCAACGATCGCGCCGTCCTCAACAACCCATTTGCCGCCCGATTTCTGCTGGCTGGCGCGGCTGTGACCGGTCTTGGCGCTGGCGTGCCAGCCCTGCAGGCTCTTGCCATCGAAGATGGCTTCGAAGCCGGCGTCTTTTGGCTCTTCAGCCAGCACCCACGGCGCTGCGCACACGGTCACGGCCAGAATGGCTGTTGTCAGTTTCATTGCTTCGTCCTTTCCGCTCGTCAGAGGTTCCTCACAGCTACCGGGATGTATACACGCGAGTCTGTACACTCTGCGGGAAATCCATGCTCTCTCAGGTCGGCGGACCGCTCCGCCTGTTCCACGCTGAGGACGCGAACCCTGGACGCCGGATACTGAACAGATGCAGTCCCGACGCTTGAGGTCTGAAGAGTTGCTGGCCGGTGTCGGCATCGAGCGCACAAGGACCCGCCGGGTCTTGAAACTGCGGCCACGACGTGCTACACCCCCTATCTCAGGCTTTTTTACTGCCGAGGGAGAATCGCACATGGGCAAGCGAACATGGCTGCCTGATCTCGCCGCGGGGATGACCGCCGCCGGGTTGCTCTTTGCCGCCAACGCGGCATCCGGCGAGACGCCGCCGCAGGCCGCACCGGGCAATCTGCGCGACACGGCTGGACAGAAGGTCAGCGGCAATGAAAACCTGGTTTGGCGATACGCTGAGGTCGTCGTTGAATGGGGCTTCAAGAAAGGGACGGAAACCCTGCCCTTCGACGGCAACATCCAGTCCACTCACTCGCTTGGCCTGCTCGGCAGCGCCAAGCCGCTCCCGGACGACCAGCACACGACGATGACTGGTCCGCTCTCGTGGAAATCGCCCGCGGGGGGCGCGGCGCGGCGCGGCATCGTTGTCCCGGTTCTCTACACATCGGCGGTTCGCGGGCCGGCGCGGACGATCCTGACCGTCCGCACAAGCTCCGGCAGCTTCTCGTTCCAGCCGGTTGACCTGGAAGCGGGGCCGATTCTCGCGCCGGAATATGGTTTTTTCGTCCTCGCCACAGCGCAGCCGGCGCCGGAGCCGAAGCCCGAGCCAGCACCGGTAACACAGAAGGCGTTTCCTCCGCCTGCGGAGATGCTGACGGGGAAGATTGACGCGCGCGAGGGGGCCACGGCCGTCAGCGGCTGGGGGAGCAAGGAGACGCCGAGCGTGCTGGCGTACCCCGGGACGGAGCCAGGCACTCTCCTCAACGGCATCATCAAGCTGCCGCCCCGCAGCATCGCCGTCCACCCGGGGCCAAACTGCGACGTCGCCATCGGCTGGCGAAGCCCGATCGCCGGCAAGGTGAGCGTGAAGGCCAAGGTCGCCCATGCGCATCCCTCGGGCGGCAACGGGGTGGAGTGGTCCGTCGTTCTCGACGCCAAGGCGGGCCGCACGGTGCTGGCTCGCGGGGCGATTGACCGGGGCGGGTCAGTGGCAGTCCCCGCGGCAGCCGACGCCGACAAGCTGGCGGCGGTGGCCATCGAGCAGGGCGATCTTCTATCGCTGGTGGTCGGCAACCGCGGTGACTATACGTGCGACAGCACATGCACGGAGCTGACCATCACCGAGGCGGCTGATCCGCCGCGCACGTGGGACTTGGCGAAGGACGTGGTGGAGAACATCCAGGCCGGCAACCCGCACGCCGATTCGCTTTCGCACGCAGCGGTGTGGCATTTCTACGCGCCTGGTCGCCAGCCCGGGCAAGGCGGCTCTTGGCGTCCACCCAAACTGCCATTCGAGTCCAAGGCAGCCACCGCACGCGAGTTCCTCACGGAACTGGCGGCACACAAGCTCAAGACTATTCGGCAGCAGGTTCGCGAGCACCCGGAGCAGACCTGGGAGGGCGCCATGCGCTCGCTCTATGGTGACATGAAGCTCCCGCCCATCCCCGAGCCTCCGTTTGACCCGGCCATGTCCGTGGAAGTGCCCGACAAAGACCTCACCGCGCTCTGGCGAGTGGGCGCTTGGCGCATCATACGGCGCTGCCCGCGCGTAGACCGCGAGGACATGCCCAAGGTGGCGGCCGCGGGCGATGTCACCAAGGACTGCCGCCGCGTTGATGACAAGGATCCGCGAGGCGTTTATGTGGTGCGCGACAATCCGTTCCCGCCGCTGGGGTGCGAAACCGACCGCATCCTCTGGGCGCTGGACCATATGGGCATGCACCAGGTGGCAGCCGACGGAATGTCCGTCTGGCTGGAGAACCAGAAGAAGGACGGCTGTCTGTCTCTCAACTCGGGCATGGAGCAGGCCCACAAGGTCGGCGCGCTGCAAATCCCCTGGGTCATGACGGAACACTACCGCCTGACGGGCGACAAGGAATGGCTGCAGCAGCAGTTGCCCCGGCTGAAGGCCGCGGCCGACTGGATCCTACAGCGACGCCGCGCCACGATGAAGACCGACCTGACGCCCGCCGAGAAAGACGGCATCAAGGCCGGCACGTGGTCGCCATACGGCCTCCAGCCCAAGGTCTCAATGGGCGACGGCGACCCGGCGGGGTCGAGGTACTACTACTGGGCCGACGCCTGCGGCTATCGCTCGGTCAAGCTCTTCTCCGAGGCTATCGCGGACATTGACCCCAGGATGGCCGCGGACTACGCCGCGGAAGCCGAGAAGTACCGCCAGGACTTCCTCCCCGCGCTCGAGGAGTCCATCGTCCTCTCGCCGGTCATCCGGGTGCGGGATGGGACCTCTCGGTCCTTCATCCCCCAAGGCTTCCAGGACCGCGGGCCGCTAGCGATGGCGCTGCCCGAGGGGGCGAACATCTACTCGCACTGCGGCCCTTACCACGCGGACTACTGCGTCACCGCAGCGTCCATCGAGGCCTGGCTGAGGAGCGGCCTCCTGTCGGTAGATGACGCCCGCGTTGACGGCCACTTCGACGTGCTGGAGGACGCCTTCCTCCTCGACCATCCCTGGGTCCGCAAGCGAAGGAGGGACTACGACCCGGAGAAGAACTGGTTCGACTTCGGCTGGTCCTACCAGTCGGGCTGGGAGCGGTTGCCCGAGTATTATCTGGCGAAGGACGATGTGCCCAACTTCCTCCGCGCGTGGCTGAACCGCTGCGCTGTGGACCTGAACCTCGCGGACTACTCCTTCAACGAGCACACCACCTTCGCCCAGAACGACAAGTCGCACGGCTGCGCCGTGTTCCTGTCGAACTTCCGCAACATGCTGGCCATGGAGAGCGGTGACAGCCTCTGGCTGGCCCGGGCGACGCCGCGGGCGTGGCTTGAGCAGGGAAAGCGCATCGCGGTAAAGAACGCGCCCACCCACTTCGGGACCGTGGCGTACGAGATCGTCTCCGACGCGGACAACGGCCGGATCAGCGCTACGCTGGAGATGCCGTTGCGCTCTCCCGCCCGGGAAGTCCTGCTGCGCCTGCGTCATCCCAAGGGCGCGCCGATCAAGAGCGTCACCGTCAATGGCAAGGAGTGGAACCAGTTCGACGCCGCGCGCGAGGTAGTGCGCCTGGCCAACGTCGGCGCCAAGGTTGCGGTGACCGTGAGCTATTGACTCATACGAGGGGACGTGTGTCCTCGCGGCGCGCTCTCTCGGGCGGCGTGATGTTGCCCTCGCTCACGTTCTGCACCTGTCCCCCCGAATAATTCTGTCTCCCTCGCGCCGCAACGACTTGCACGTTTCTTGATTCGCATCTCTTGAGCGCTATGTTTCGACCATGAATGCCCTCGGTGACATCTTCCGGAAGGCGCCAAGAGGGAGCTTACTGTGAAAGAGGAAGGCGCCGCGGTTTCTATCGCCGCTGGCGACGAAACCACGCTCATCGCCCCGGAGTTCTATGCGTATAAGAACGCCGCCAAAACGGCGCTCGGCCTCTTCGGCGACGCCAAGGCTTCGGCTAACGGCATTTCTGCCGAAGGCGGTCCCGTCGAGGCGATCGTCGAAGCCGGACAAGCGAGCATTGCCGCCAATGGCAAGGAGGGAGTGCGCACGCTGGAACTGCCAGGGGACTGGAAAGCGGTCCATTCGCTGACCCGCGCCGGCGGCAAGTGGACTTTGCGCTATGCGGGAGGTGAGCCGCTGAAACTCGTGCTGCAGAAGTAGCCCTTGCGAGAAAGGAAGGAACTCATGCATCCGCACTTCATTTCGCCGCTGCGCCGTCTTCCGACGGCAGTCCTGGTGGGGCTGTGCCTGTGGACCCAGGGCGGTGCCGCGGCCGCCGCGGAACACAAGCTCACGATCGCGGACACCATCGGCCGCGCCTGGGAGCAGGAGCCAATCCAGTGGGAACTGGAGCTCGCCGCGGGGGAATGGAACGGCGGTGCCGTCCTGGTGCAGCGGGATGGGAAACCCATCCCGGCTCAGGCCGAGGTGTCGGAGCGCCACGCGGATGGCAGTGCCAGGAAGGCTGTCATCCGCTTCCTGATCGCCAGGCTGGAGGCCAACGCTTCAACGACGGTGTCAGCGGAGCTCGGCGGCAAGGGTCCGACGGACGCCGACCTCAAGGTGACCGAGGAGAAAGGCGCGTTGGTCCTCGAAAGCAGCCACACCGCCGCGAAGGTGTTGAACCGGAACGCCGATGGCGACGGGGAGTTTTCGCCTCTCCTGGCGGTTCGCACCGCCAGCGGCCATTGGGTCGGTGGTGGCCGCTACGAAACGGCCACGGCCAAGCCCAAGGCCACCAAGACCGAGCTCCTCGAGAAAGGCCCGGTCCGCCTCGCCGCGCGCGTCACAACGACCTTCGACAACAGCCGCCGGCACATCGTCACGGTGTCGCTCTGGGCGGGCTCGCGCTGCATTGACATCGAGGAGGACTTCAACCTGGGACCAGACGACAAGTACAAACTCAAGGAGTACAAGGACGACCGCGACGAGCTATGTTGGGAGTGGTGGAGTTGGTACGGCGATAAGGATGGCACACAGGAGACGCACCCGAACAACTGGGTTTTGGGCCTCTCCTCGACGGACTTCCAGCCCCTGGAGGTCAAGTGGCGCGGCGAATCGTCCACGGACCCCGACAAGGGCGAGAACAGCAAGCGCGGCGAGTCCGGTTACAGCCTCAAGTACGCGGCCCCCAAGCGCCTGGAGAAGTACCTGGCCGGCCACGGCCAGTGGCGGCCGGACGCGGTGACGTGGTATGGCGTGAGTCCCAGCGCCGATCCGAAAGCGGACGTGGTGGCGCTGTTCACGCATTCGCAGCCGCGCTGGCGCAACCCCAACGTCCTGCCGACGCCGCAAGGCATCACGCTGCGCACCGGCGCCAACGATATGCGCATCTGTTCCTTTGCCGAAGGTAAGCGGCTGGCCGTGGAGTGCCCGATCGGGCTCGGCCATCGTGTGTGGGCCATTCGCCCATCAACCGTCGAGGAGACGTACGCGCCGGCTGGCTCGTCGCCCACGGCGCTTTCCGACGAGGTCGTGCGCCGCAACCTCGGCCTCGATCTCACCCGCACGTGGGTGACCGATTGGCCGGTCAAAGCCGCCTATCCGCATCTTTTCATAGACCCCAAGAACAAAGACACCTACTTCGCGCGGCTGAAAGGCCAAGGAATCGGAGCGCCGGGCAATATGCTGGACTTTTTTCTCAGGTTCCAGGATCAGGGGAACTTCGACAAAGACTACGCCCTGGCCACCAAGTTGGGCGACGAGTTGGTCAACGGCTACTTCCGGTTCGGCACCGACAACACCAATGGCTACCCGGATTGCATGCTGGCGTATTGGCACGCCATCTCCATCGCCAACATGCTCGACAATCTGGGCGGAAGCCCTCTTTGCAGGCCGGAACAGTTGAGGGCGCTGCGCAAGCGCGTGGCCATTTGCATGTATGGCCTCCAGTTGAAATGGACCGACAAGCAGACGAACTACGGCTGGGGCTCCATGAACATGCCGGTCGGCCGCTGGGGCGGCCAGGTGGTCAGCGCCTGCGCCCTTTCCGACCACCCGATGTCAGAGACCTGGCTTAAAGACGCCGCGCGCTACTTTGAGATGCTGCTCAAGACCGAGTACAGCCCGGAGGGCGTGCACATCAGTTGCCCGCACTACATCGGCGCTTCCTCAACCTCTTTTTACGCGTGGATCGCCCTGGCCAACAGCGGCAAGTTCCGGGATGTTTCGCAAGAGCCGGCGCTGAAGAACTTCGCGCGGTATTACATGCAACTGATGACGCCGATTGACCCGCGGTGGGGCATCCGCACGCTGCTCTGCGAAGGCGACTCGCGGCCGGGCAGTTCTCCCTTCCCCGGCATCCTCGGGACGCTTTTCTCCAAGTCGGACCCGGATCTCGCAGGCCAGCTCATGCAAATCTGGAGGGAAGGCGGAAGCGATCTGTCGGGAGGAATGGGCGTGCCGGACAACCTCATCATTGATCCCAGTGTTCCATCGGTGAAACCCAAGCTGCGTTCGGAAGTCTTTCCCGGCTTTGGCGCCATGCTGCGAAACCGGGAACTCGGGACTGCGGAGGAGTCCTACCTGGCCTTTATGGGCGGGGATTTCATGATTGACCACGCCAATGAAGACCAACTGTCTTTTCACTGGCATGAGACAGGGGTGCCCCTGAGCATCTTCTGTGGCAGCATGTACAATCCTATGACCTGCACGGCGCTGAGCCATAACACCGTCTGTTGGGACGTGAAACCGGGGGGAGCGAAGGGGCCCGGCAAGGACCAGCCCGGCAACTGGTATCACGACAATAATCAGCCGTACGTGGACCTCGGCGGGGTGCGGCCCACGCTGCATCTGGAGATCGGCTTCGACAAGGAGACGCAGAAGATTACCGAGACGCGAGGCATGGTGACTGCGGCAACGGACTTGGCGGAGGCCACACTGCTGGAAGGCCGGGTGCTCGTGAGAGCCCTGACCGAAGTTCCCACCCGCCCCGACAATTACGCCATCGCCATCGCAAGCCAGGCGTGGCCGCCGCCGCGGAAGCTTGCCGCGCCGTTCACCTGGACTCGGCGCCTGCTTGCAGTGAAGGCGCCGCAGGCGGCAGGGATGAACTACCTTGTGATCCGCGATGACTTCGGCGGCTTCAAGGAACATACGCCGAGCTTCAGCTACTGGGCACTGGCAGACGGCGTGTCGCTCCAGGGGAACGCGGCCAACTTCCAGGGCGCCTTGGGCGTGGATGCGGACATGGTCGTGCTCGCGCCGTCCAAGTTTCAGTTGCACAAGGGCGAGTTCGTCAACAAGGAGTGCGAGCCCATCGTGTCCCGGCTTCACCAGCAGAGACATGGCAAGCCGTTCGAGGAGAAGCAGGCGCTCTGCCGTGTCGAGGGCTCGCCGGGCAAGGGATTCTTCGTGGTGATCTTCCCGTACAAGAAAGGCGGGGAGGCGCCCTCGGTTCAGGCCTGGGCCGGCGAGGCCGGCGTGAAGGTGACGTGGAAGGGCGAGACTCACTACGTGCTGCTGGAAATGGCCGATCGCGAGGTGAACGCTGATGGGTTGCAGGCCCGGGCGAGCGCGACTGTGCTTAAGACTCGGGCCCAGGATTTCTCTCTGTCGCTGCCCGTGGGCGGCAAGGCTTCGTTTGGCGGGCAGACCGTCGAAGGCGGCGGGCCGGCCGGCGTGCAAGTCGCGAATGGCAAAGCCGAGAGGATCGAAGGCAAGAACTTGATGCCAGGGAGAGCGACGAAGTGAGACGGCTTCCGGTGGCGACAATGCCATCCCGAAGTGGCGGGGCAGCATCCTCTTTTTGAGCCATTGGGAAGGCTCGTATCACGTCTGGGCCTATGACGTCAGCGACGTCCGACTGCATCACGGTTGTGCCCGGCTCCGTCGGCGCGTGACAGCCGTGATTGAAGTGGCAGTTTTCAAGGCGAGCCGTACAACAAGTGCCCTGCGTTAGATGCTTCTGGCCTTTAGCATCCCTGGAAAGGCAAACACGATGAACGGCGACGCGCCGAGCTACCAACACGACACCATTCAGCGCATCACCTGGCGGCTGATCCCATTCATGATGTTGTTGTATTTCGTCGCGTTCCTCGATCGGGCGAACGTCGGGTTCGCAGCGATGGACATGAACAAGGATCTCGATATCAGCCAAACGCTTTACGGCTTCGGCGCCGGCGCATTTTTCCTGGGCTATTTCCTGTTTGAAGTGCCCAGCAACCTTCTATTGCATCGCTTTGGCGCGCGCCGCTGGATCAGCCGAATCATGATCTCGTGGGGCATTGTCTCCGCCGCGACCGCGCTGGTCGTCGGCGCCAGAAGTTACATCGCGATCCGAATTTTGCTCGGCATTGCCGAAGCCGGCTTTTTCCCGGGCATGATTCTTTACCTAACCTACTGGTTTCCTGCCGCGACGCGCGGCCGCATGACGGCCCTGTTCGTTGCCGCGATTCCAATCTCCGGAATCATCGGCGCACCGCTCTCGGGCTACTTGATGGACCTCAACGGCATGTACGGCCTGAAGGGCTGGCAATGGATGTTCATTGCCGAAGCCATTCCGGCGCTGGTCATCGGAGCGATCGTGCCCTTCTATCTGACGGACCGGCCGCAGCAAGCCGCGTGGCTGAAGCCCGAACAGGCCCAGTGGATTCAGTCGGTGCTGGATCGCGAAAGTCGGCAGAAACCGCACATGCCGCTGCTTCAGGCGTTGTTTCATCCGTCAATACTCATCTTAAGCGGCGTTTACTTCTGTATGATGGTCGGCTTGTACGGACTGTACTTCTGGATGCCCACGGTCCTGGGAAAGGACGGCGCGGGCATCTCCAGCGCAGACGTGAAATGGGTCGCCGCGATCCCGCCGGCGTGCGGAGCGCTGGTGATGTTCTTCTACGGGAA
>Ga0315282_10014928_pt1 | contig 11515 bp, 8 predicted proteins | sample YL17G07_20_MG_FD_203693 | JGI IMG/M metagenome (GOLD analysis project Ga0315282, IMG submission 203693) | Sediment microbial communities from Yellowstone Lake, YNP, Wyoming, USA - YL17G07_20 | ecosystem: Environmental > Aquatic > Freshwater > Lake > Sediment | place: USA: Wyoming | collected...
CGGCGGATTCCTGATGAGGCCTTATGTCGTAGAGAAGATCATGAATGAAAAAGGGGAGGTAGTCCAATCCTTTCAGCCGGAGACCGTCAGGAGGGTCATTTCAGAGGAAACGGCTAAAAGGATGACGTGGCTACTCAAGGCGGCTACGGAGAAGGGAGGCACAGGGGAAGGGGCAGTGCCCGCAGGATATGGGGTGGCCGGAAAGACTGGAACGGCGCAGAAGGTCGATTCTTTACTGGGCGGGTACTCTGAAGATCGCTATATCAGCGGCTTTATGGGATTTGCCCCTGCCGAGGCACCTAAGCTCGTCCTCTTAGTCGTCGTCGATGAACCCCAGGGAGGCAACTACGGAGGGGTGGTCGCTGCTCCGATATTCAAGGCGATTGTGGAAAAGGTTCTTCCCTATCTTCAGGTGGTCCCGAAGGGGGCGGTGGTTGTGAGGAACGAACTCGATTCCGCTCCCAGAAAAGAGGTGTCCGGAACCCAGCCCTTGATCGATGGGATCAAGGTAGGTAAGGGAGCAGGGGCGGTTGTGATGCCGGACCTTACCGGGTTGTCCATGAGGAATGCCTTGAGCCGCGTGGAAGGAAGGGGACTGATCATCAAGGTCTCAGGGAATGGGAAGGTCATCGAACAGACTCCCAGGCCGGGGACAGTGATCGAGAAAGGGGATATCTGTTTCTTAAAGTTTCGATCCCCCTCATAACCCCCCCTCTCCCCTCTTTACTAAAGGGGGGATGGGAGGGATTAGGGCCGCAATAACCCATATGGAACTGAGGAGATTATTGGAAGGCGTCGAGATCAAAAAAATCACCGGAGAGACCCGGAAAGAGATCAAGGGGATTGCTTACCATTCGAAGCAGACAGGAAAGGATTTCCTTTTTGCGGCCATTCGGGGGGTGGAGGTGGACGGGCACCAATTTGTTAAAGAGGCGATCGAAAGGGGAGCAGAGGCTGTTGTTTTGGAGGAAGAACAAGAAGTCTCCAACCAGACCATGATTTTGGTTCCCAATAGCCGCCGGGCTCTGGCAAAGATTTCCATAAACTATTATGGTGATCCATCGTCCCGAGTCAGGCTCATTGGTATCACCGGAACCAATGGGAAGACCACCACCACCTATCTCTTAGAGTCCATTTTAAAAAGGGCTGCATGGACCGTAGGCGTGATTGGAACGATCAATTATCGGTTTGGGCAAAAGACAACGCCTGCTCCCAACACCACGCCGGAGTCGTTGGATCTGCAAAGAATTCTTTGGGAGATGCTCAAGGAGGGAACCTCTCATGTCATTATGGAAGTTTCGTCCCATGGGCTTGACCTGGACCGTGTTTTCGGGTGCCAGTTTGATGGCGTGGTCTTTACAAATTTAACCTCCGAACATCTCGATTACCATAAGACCCTGGAACAATATTTTGAGAGCAAGAAGAAACTCTTCTCGGATCATTTGATGAAGAGCGGTAAGGAAAGACGGTTTGCTGTGACGAACCATGACGACCCCAGAGGGGAGGAGATGGTGAAGGGGATTGGCCTCCCTGTCATCCGTTATGGGTTGACCCCTTCCTGCGATGTCACGGCGGATCGGGTGACCTCTTCTTTTGAAGGTCTTTCCTGTCGGGTCAAAACTCCAAAGGGTGATATTTCGATCCGTTCGAAATTAACGGGAGACTTCAATCTCTATAATATCCTGGCCGCTGTCGCTGTAGGGACGGGCATGGAGGTTCCTTTACAAACCTTAAAAGAAGGGGTGGAGGGATTAGAAGGCGTTTCAGGAAGATTTGAGAAGGTCGAGAATAAGAGAGGCATTCACGTTATTGTTGACTATGCGCACACCCACGATGCTTTGGAACGGGTTCTGTTGGGATTAAGGAATATCTTAGAAGGAGGAACCCAGAACAACGGAAAGATGATCACCGTGTTTGGATGCGGTGGAGATAGGGATCGGATAAAGCGACCCTTGATGGGCGAAGTGGCGGGGAAGTACAGCGACCTGGCGATCCTTACTTCGGACAATCCGAGGACAGAAGATCCTTTAGCCATCCTCGATGAGGTAGAAAAAGGGTTAAGATCTCTTCGTTTAAAAGAGTGGGATCAGGATGAAATCAAATTATGGAGATCAAGAAAGGGATATCTAAAAATTCCAGATCGAAGGGAGGCGATTCGGACAGCGATCCGATTGGCCCGCCCTTCGGATACTGTACTCATTGCCGGAAAAGGGCATGAGGATTATCAGATCATCGGGAAGAAGAAATTTCCTTTTGATGATCGCATCGAAGCTAAAAAGGCGTTGGAGGGAGAGTGATCCTTACCGTTGAAGAGGTTTTGAGGGCCACAGGAGGGAAACTCCTCCAGGGGAAGGGAGACTCCTCCTTTCAGGGGATTTCCACGGATTCAAGGACGGTAGCCGAAGGAGAGCTTTTTATCGCCCTGAAAGGACTCCGTTTTGACGGCCATCATTATGCGTTAGAGGCACTCAGAAAAAAAGCGGGAGGAGTGTTGATTGAGAGGGAAAAGGTCGGAGACATTCGGTGGAACGGTTATCGGTCCAGGGCGGTGATTGCCGTGGACGATACCCTCACTGCATTAGGAGATATGGCTCGGAACTGGAGACGCAAATACAATATTCCGTTGGTAGCTTTGACTGGAAGTAACGGTAAGACAACAACGAAAGAAATGACGGCGGCGTGCCTTGAGACTACTTTTCCCGTTCTCAAGACGAAGGGAAATTTAAACAACCTGATTGGGGTTCCGCTTACCCTCCTCACGCTCACCGAGAAGGAAAGGGTCGTTGTCCTCGAGATGGGGATGAATGTGCCCGGTGAAATCAGTAGGCTGACCGAGATTGCGGAACCCGACGTGGGATTGATCACTAACATCCAGACGGTTCATCTCGAAGGCATGGGAAGTTTGGAGAGATTGAAAGAGGAGAAAGGGGAACTCTTCCGGAGGATGAGAAGGAATGGAACCATATTGGTGAATCGGGATGATCCCCGAGTGGTGGATCTGGCAGGGGATTACCCTGGCCAAAAGATTACGTTTGGGATCGAACATCCTGCGGACATCATGGCTAAAGAGATTCGACTTCATGGGGCCGAAGGAACCTCTTTCACCTTGATTTTAGAGGGGGAGGCGATGGAGGTTCATCTCCGGTTATTGGGAAGACATTTCGTTCCGAATGCTCTCTCTGCTATGGCGGTAGCCTGTCTCTTTGGGGTGGAGGTGATCCGGGCCAGGGAGGCCCTGGAGAATTTTCAACCCTTCTCCATGAGGATGGAGGTCATTCCCCTCAAAGGAGGAGAGACTCTGATCAATGATGCCTACAATGCCAATCCTTACTCGACGGAGGTCGCCCTGGAAACCCTTGCAGAGGCGAAAGGAACGGGAAGGGCTATCGCTGTGCTGGGGGATATGTTAGAGCTTGGAAGTCTTACGAAGGAAGCTCACGAACAAATAGGAAAAAGAGTGAGTGAACTCTCGATTGACTTCCTCCTCGCTATGGGAGAGGAAGCTTCCGTTGTCGTCGAGTCAGCGATTCGTCATGGGCTTCCGACGGAAAAGGCAAGGATTGTGGAGAGTCATTCAGAGGCCATCTCCCTGTTAAGGCAGATGATTCAAAACGGGGATTGGATATTGGTCAAAGGTTCAAGGAAGATGGCCATGGAAGAGATCGTAGAGGGTTTAGCAGGGGGGAGGGCCTAAAGAATGCTGTATCATCTCCTTTATCCTCTTCATGAACTGTTTTCCTTCTTCAATGTCTTCCGGTATATCACCTTCAGGACCATCTATTCGATTCTAACCGCCCTTCTCATCAGTTTTATCATCGGGCCCTGGCTGATCAAAACATTGAGGGACTTTCAGATTCAACAGGTCGTGAGGGAGGATGTTCCTTCTCGGCACTTGGCTAAGAATGGGACTCCTACCATGGGAGGAAGCCTCATCCTGGCTGCCATTCTTATTCCAACCCTCTTCTGGTCTGACCTGACGAATTCCTACGTTTGGATCGTTTTGTTGACCACCCTGGCATTCGGCCTTCTCGGGTTTTGGGATGACTATAAGAAGCTCAGGGATAAGAAAGGTATCGGCATACGGGCTCGATACAAGTTTCCTATTCAGGTAGCCATAGGACTTGTCGTCAGCTTCGTCCTGTTCAACACGATTGACCACGATTCCAGGTTGATCTTTCCTTTCTTTAAAAAGGTGATGCCGGACCTTGGAGAATGGTACATTCTCTTTGGTATGCTCGTCATCGTAGGTTCGGCAAATGCGGTCAACTTGACCGATGGGTTGGACGGCTTGGCCATCGGCCCCGTGCTCATTGCTAGCGCTACCTTTATGCTCTTCTGCTATCTTGCGGGAAACTTCAAATTCGCCAGCTATCTCCAAATTCCTTTTGTTAAAGGAAGCGGAGAATTGACCATCTTTTGCGGGGCCCTGGTGGGTTCGGGCCTGGGGTTCCTCTGGTTCAACACCTATCCGGCTCAGGTTTTTATGGGTGATGTGGGTTCTTTATCTCTGGGGGCAGCCTTGGGAACGATTGCTTTGATCACAAAACAAGAGTTCCTCTTAGTCATTGTGGGCGGGATTTTTGTGATCGAGGCGCTTTCCGTCATCATCCAGGTCGCCTCTTATCAGGTTCGGAAGAAACGGGTCTTCAGAATGGCGCCCATTCACCACCATTTTGAGCTGAAGGGTTGGGCTGAGCCGAAGATCATTGTCCGATTCTGGATCATTGCCATTATTCTCGGACTGATCGCGATCAGCACACTGAAGGTAAGATAACCCATCCGTTGCCCTCCCCCTTGACGGGGGAGGGTGTGGGTGGGGCATCCCCTCCCGCCAGGGGAGGGGAGATTCATAGGGGCATGGCAAAGTATATGGATCTGAATGGCAAGAAAGTATTGGTGGTGGGCCTGGCCCGAACGGGAATAGCGACAGCAAAATTCCTTAAGGCAAAAGGTTCTCTTGTGACCACGACAGAGGTGAAGCGTGAAGAGGAGATGGGGGAGGCTGTTCAGGAATTGAAGGGCATGGACATCTCCACAGAATGGGGGGGGCATCGAGCAGAGACTTTTCTCAAACAGGATATGATTGTGGTGAGCCCCGGTGTGGACCTGAGCATCGAACCCATTCAGAGGGCCCTCAAAAAAAAAGTTCGGGTGATTAGCGAAATTGAGCTCGCTTACCATTTCATCCAGGTCCCTATCATCTCGGTAACAGGGACCAATGGAAAGACAACGACCACATTGTTGATTGGCGAAATGCTGAAAGAGGATGGGAAGAAAGTCGGGGTGGGAGGTAATGTCGGGGAGCCACTGGTCCTTTTTGCAGATGGAAGAGATCGATGGGAAGTGTTGGTGGTGGAGATCTCCAGTTTTCAGTTAGAGGCCATTGAGGATTTTCGCCCCCGAATCTCTGTCCTTCTAAATATTACGGAGGATCATCTGGACCGTTACCCCAGTTACACGGACTACATCAAGGCGAAGGTGAGGATTTTTGCGAATCAGAATTCCCGGGACTTGGCTGTTCTGAACAGAGATGATCCCATCGTGATGCAGTTTGGAGAGAGGGTGAGAGGGAGAAAAGTTTTATTCAGCTTGAGCGAGAAGCTTGACGAAGGCGCATTCTCCGACGGCCAAACAATCTTCCTCAGACTTGGAGGGAAGAGAGAAGAATATTCGTTAGCCAGGGCCCCCCTGAAGGGAATCCATAACGTGGAGAATATGATGGCAGCCCTGACCACGGCCAGGAGCTTCGGTTGCTCGAAAAAGGCAGTCCAGGCCGTGCTCAATCGGTTTGAAGGCCTTGAGCATCGCCTCGAATTTGTCCGGGAGGTCGGAGGGGTTCGTTTCTACGATGACTCCAAGGGAACGAATGTAGGTTCAGTGGTTAAATCTCTTCAAAGTTTTTCAGAACCCGTGATCTTGATTGCGGGAGGGAAGGACAAAAACGGCGATTTAAGTCCCCTTGAAGAATTGATTCAGAAACGGGTCAAACATTTGATCCTGATCGGAGAGGCGAGCGAGAGAATGAACCGCGAACTCGGAGGGCTGACCGATACGGCCATGGCGAAGTCCCTGGAAGAGGCCGTGCTCCTCGCCCATCAAAAAGCGAAATCAGGAGAGGTGGTTCTTCTCTCACCGGCCTGTTCGAGCTTCGACATGTTCAAGGATTATAAGGAGAGAGGAAAGGTATTTAAGGAGGCCGTCAGCCGCCTTTAAAGGGCGGAGTGACTAGTTCGGAGGAATTAGTTCGGAGCCTTGTTATCAATCGAAACTCCTAACTCCGAACTCTGAACTCAAAATATGAAGGGTAAAAGAAGGCTTGACATTATTCTGTTATTTGCAGTCCTTGCCCTTGTGGGGATCGGGATTGTCATGGTCTACAGCACCAGTGCGATCATTGCAGGGGATCGCTTCGGAGACCCTTACTACTTTCTAAAGAGACAGGCCCTTTATGCGGCGGTGGGTTTCGTTCTGATGATTGTCATGATGTTCTTACCTTACGAAATTCTGAAGCGGTTTGCCTATCCCATTCTTGTCTCTTCCGTCCTTCTCTTGATTGCGGTGCTGATTCCGGGTATCGGGCACCGAACCGGCGGAGCGATGCGCTGGCTGAAGATCCAGTCTTTCTCGTTTCAACCTTCGGAGTTCGTCAAGCTGGGTTTGGTGATCTTTCTTGCGTACCTTTTAGCGAAGAAGGAGGAGAAGATTCGGAGCTTCTCTTTCGGGTTTCTTCCCCCGGTTCTGCTGTCCGGCCTCGTCATCGCTCTGGTGATGAAGGAACCCGATTTTGGAGCAGCTTTTTTCCTCACCGTGATGGTCTTTCTCCTTCTCTTTGTCGGCGGTGCCAGGGTGATCTACATTGCGAGTGCCTTTCTGATTGCCATTCCGGTCGCTTACGCTCTTTTGATGAATGTGGGGTATCGTTATAAGAGGTTGATGAGTTTCATTCGGCCCTGGGAAGACCCCAGCGGCGCGAGTTTCCAAATTATTCAATCCTTCCTCTCCTTTGGCTCCGGGGGTCTGTTCGGATTAGGGCTGGGAGAAGGGAGACAGAAACTCTTCTTCCTTCCGGCTCCCCACACGGACTTCATCTTTTCAGTCATCGGAGAGGAGTTGGGCTTGGTAGGTGCGACGGTGGTCGTGCTCCTCTTCTTCATTCTAACCCTCAGGGGGATTCAGATCGGGCTTTCCCTCGAAGATCGGTTCGGTGTCTATTTGGCATTGGGGATTACCCTGATGATCTCCCTTCAAGCAGTGATCAATATGGGAGTGGTCTTGGGACTCCTGCCCACAAAAGGGCTGACTCTCCCCTTCATCAGTTATGGGGGGACATCGTTGATCGCCAATCTGGCAGGGGTGGGAATACTCTCTCAACTTTCGACCCATGTGGAACGACGATGAGGTGTGTGATCGCTGGAGGAGGTACAGGAGGTCATCTTTTCCCGGGTATGGCGATTGCCGAGGCATTCGTTGAAAGAGAGAAGGAGAATGAAGTTCTATTCATTGGAACGGAAAGAGGGATCGAAGCTAAAGTTCTGCCAGGAGGCAAATTTCCTCTGAGGACGATTCAAGCGAAACCCATTCAGGGGAGATCTCTTCTGGAGAAGGGCAAAGCCATTTGGAGCTTGCCGATGGCCATCTACGAGGCTTGTTCGATCTTGAAGGAATTTCGACCCCACCTCGTATTGGGGGTGGGAGGGTATGCCTCCGGGCCCGCTCTTTTGGCCGCATTCCTTCTCGGGACGAAGAGGGTTATCCAGGAACAGAATGTGATGCCTGGAATGACGAATCGCATTCTAAAGTGGTTTAGCCAGCGAATCTTCGTCTCCTTCGAGGAGGCGAAGAAATACTTTCCTGAGAAGAAGACCATTGTGACGGGAAATCCGATCAGGAAAGAGTTCTTTGCCACTTTTAGGGAAGACAAGGGACTGATGAAGAAAGAGGATCGATTTACCGTTCTTATTTTTGGGGGAAGTGCAGGAGCACACCGGATCAATCAGGCGATGATAGAAGCTCTGGACCATCTTCAGGGAATCAGGTCCTCCCTGAAAATGATTCATCAAACAGGAAATGAAGATCTCGATTTTGTATCAAAAGCGTATCGAGAAAAGGGGTTTGAGGCATTGGTCAGGTCTTTCTTCGAGGACCTCGCCACCTACTACCAGACCTCCGATCTGGTCATCTGCAGATCAGGAGCGAGTACCGTGGCTGAGCTGGCGGTCTGCGGAAAAGCTGCCCTCCTCATCCCTTATCCCTATGCGGCCCATGATCATCAATTGATCAACGCCAAGAAATTAGTCGATCTGGGTGCAGCCAGAATGATTTTAGATCAAGAGCTAAGCGGAGGAACCATGGCCCAAATCATCCTCCGCCTTTACGACCACCCGGAGGAGCGTGCCAGGATGGAAGAGGCGATTCAACGGCTGGGGAGGCCAAGGGCAGCAGAGGAAATAGTAGATCACTGCTATGCTTTAGTTGGAAAAGAAAAAAATGGTTCTTTGAGTTCATTGGGTTTATTGAGTTTATTGGGTTAACTCTATGAACTCAATGAGCTGAGAACACAAGAAACTGAAGATGTACCGAAGAGGAAAGATTCAGCATATTCATTTTGTAGGCATCGGTGGAATCGGCATGAGCGGGATTGCCGAGGTGTTGCTCAACCTCGGTTACCATATCAGCGGTTCCGACATCAAGGAGACAGAGGTGACCCGAAGACTGCGGTCTCTGGGGTGCGAAATTTCCTACGGTCACCGGAGGGAGAATCTGAAAGAGGCAGACGTGGTGGTCATCTCCTCAGCCATCCGGCAGCAAAACCCCGAGGTCGAGGCCGCCGAAGAGAGGCTCATCCCCGTTATTCCAAGGGCAGAGATGCTGGCAGAGTTGATGCGAATGAAGATCGGGATTGCTATCGCAGGGACCCATGGGAAGACCACGACGACCTCCCTCATTTCGACCGTCTTGGCGGTGGGTGGTCTCGATCCCACCGTTGTGATTGGCGGGAGGCTCAACAGTATCGGAAGCAATGCGAGGTTGGGACAGGGTGAATTCCTGGTGGCAGAAGCCGATGAGAGCGACGGCTCCTTTCTCAAGCTGATGCCCACCATCGCCGTGGTGACCAACATCGACCCCGAACATCTTGATTATTATCATGGCATCGACGAGATCAAAGAGACCTTCCTCTGTTTTTTGAACAAGATTCCGTTTTTCGGGTTGGCCGTGCTCTGTCTCGATCATCCGAACATCCAGAGCCTTCTTCCGAGGTTGAAGAAGCGATTTACCACTTACGGGTTGACCACGCAGGCTGATTTTCAGGCGAAAGAGATTGTATTCGAAGGGCTCTCTACCTCCTTTGATGTGATCCGACAGCATCAGGAAATAGGCAGGCTGAGCCTCCGGATGCCGGGGCTCCACAATGTCTACAATGCCCTCGCCACCTTAGCCACAGCTTTTGAGCTGGATATTCCCTTCCGAATTGTCCAGGAAACGCTGCGCGATTTTGGCGGGATTCAGAGGCGGTTTCAGATCAAAGGAGAGAAGAAGGGAGTTCTCGTTGTGGATGATTATGGTCATCATCCTGTAGAGATTATGGCCACCCTGAAGGCGGCGCGGACCGGATGGGGGAAAAGGATCATCGCTATATTTCAGCCTCATCGTTATACGAGGACGCAGGCCTTGTTCAAAGATTTTCTCACTGCTTTTTATGACGCCGATGTCCTCATTCTTACCAAGATCTATCCCGCAGGAGAAGATCGGATAGAGGGCGTGGAATCGAAAGCCCTCTTTGAGGGACTCCGGGAGTACGGCCATAAAGACGTGACTTATTTAGCCGATAAGAAGGAGATCGTTGAGCATCTCCTCCATATTATTTCTCCGGGGGATCTGGTGATTACTCTGGGAGCAGGGGACATCTGGCAGGTTTCAGAGGAGTTAGTGAATCGACTTTGAATGCGGATTTCGGAATGTGAAAAACTTTTGATCTGTGATGTTGGATTTTAGATTTTGATTCCGCACTCCGCAATCTGCAATCCGCAATGGGATGATGGAGAGGGACTACAGAAAATGGGCGTCGGGGCTGATCAAGGGAAAAGTTCTCTTCGATGCACCGATGAGACAGTTCACGTCGATACAGGTGGGAGGTCCTGCGGACAGCCTTTTGTTTCCCAAGGATGTGGAGGAGCTGAAAAAGGTAGTCCGGTACGCGAGGAGAAAAAAAATTCCCTTCTTGATTTTAGGAAGGGGGACAAATTTAGTGGTGAGGGACAAAGGAGTTCGTGGATGGGCAATCAGTTTGACACAAGGAATGAAGAAGATACAGATGGACGGAGCGGTCGTAGAGGCGGAAGCGGGTCTTTCCCTGCAACGGCTGGTCCAATTCTCGAACCAGAAGGGACTCACAGGGCTCGAACCCTTCTTCGGTATTCCCGGGACAGTCGGAGGGGGCTTAGCGATGAATGCCGGAGCCTGGGGTGCCGAATTGAAGGATGTCCTTCTTTCGGTGACGTTGATGAAGGAAGACGGAGAAATTGCGGAGAGGCCCCGTTCGAGGCTTCGATTCTCTTATCGAGGGTTGGCCATTTCCCCTTCCTGGATTATCCTCAAAGGCCGATTTGAGCTGAAGAAGGGAAAGAAGGAAGAAATTCTTGAAAGGGTCAGATCTTATTCGGAGATGAGGAAAAAAAGGCAACCTTTAGATTATCCCAGTGCGGGGTCTATTTTCAAAAATCCCAAAGAAGGCCCGGCAGGGAAATGGATCGAAGAAGCCGGGCTGAAAGGGTTTCGGTTAGGCCGGGCGATGGTTTCAGAGCGTCATGCCAATTTCATCATCAATCTGGGAAAGGCCACGGCCGAAGAGGTGATCCGTTTGATGGAGTTCATTGAAAAGAAGATCTATGAAGAAAAAGGCATCTCCCTTGAAAGGGAGGTGAAGGTGGTGGGTGAACGGTAATCCGGATTTCGCCCCGCATGGCGGGGCAGGGATTGGGGAATAAATACTGTAAGGGTTTGGCGATAAGGTAATGAAAGAGCCATCGCTCAAGAAGAAGAAAACCGGGGTGATGATGGGCGGCTTTTCCCACGAGAGGGAGATCTCCTTGAAGACGGGTAAGGCTATCCTGAAGGCTCTCACTGAGAAGGGGTATACGGCGATCCCTATCGATGTGGGGGACGATATTGCGGAAAAATTGGTCAAAGAAAAAATTGAATGTGCCTTTTTGGCTCTTCACGGAAGATTTGGAGAAGATGGAACCCTTCAGGGGATGTTGGAGTTGATGAGAATTCCTTATACCGGGTCGGGAGTTCTGGCCAGCGCTTTGGCCATGCATAAAATCATGTCCAAGAAGTTCTTCCTTTGTGAAAAGATTCCGACGCCTCGCTTTGAGGTTTTTCAGCGAGAGGAGATAAAGAAAGATCCGCCCGGAAAAATTTTCCTCCCTCTACCAGTCGTGGTCAAGCCGGCGAGAGAGGGATCTACGATCGGTATTTCAATAGTTCGGAAGGATGAAGAGCTGGGCCCTGCCCT
>Ga0315282_10014929_pt1 | contig 11515 bp, 7 predicted proteins | sample YL17G07_20_MG_FD_203693 | JGI IMG/M metagenome (GOLD analysis project Ga0315282, IMG submission 203693) | Sediment microbial communities from Yellowstone Lake, YNP, Wyoming, USA - YL17G07_20 | ecosystem: Environmental > Aquatic > Freshwater > Lake > Sediment | place: USA: Wyoming | collected...
TAGAAGCATATTATTTGTGAGGTCTACACTATGCTTAAGAAGCTTATTTTCAAAGCTGTTGCTTTGATGCTCTTAGCAGTTGTAATTGGAACGAAATGCAATAACGTTGTAGCGGCGAACCCCGGCACAATCGTGGTTCCAAGCCCAGAGTATGAAACCATACAAAAGGCTATAAATGCTGCAAGTCCAGGAGATGTTATAGAAGTGACTCATGGAACGTACTACGAAAACCTAATGGTAAACAAGAGTGTTTCTATCATTGGTGAAGACCCTGCAAATACAGTCATTGACGGTGGTGGTAAGGGAACCGTTGTCAATATTATAAAGTCTAACGTTGTAGTCAGTGGGTTTACACTTCAAAACGGAAAACAGGAAAATAATTTGCCAGTTTCTGGAATATCTATTCGCGGTAATTCCACTGTGGTTAACAACACTTTATTAAGAAACAATTATTACGGTCTGCAATTGACTAATTCAAGCAACTGCAAAATTTTCAACAACATTATCATGAACAGTTCGACGGCTGGCATATATATTCACGCTGGTAGCAACGACAACGTTTTCTTCCAAAATACTATCGAGAATAATGTCATTGGTTTATACACCTACTGTCCGTCAAATACTTTCTATCATAACAACTTCATAAACAACACGAATCAATGTTCGGCTATGCCACCGGTAATCCTGGATAACGGTGTGGAGGGCAACTACTGGAGCGATTATGAGGGTTCAGATACGAATCTAGACGGCATAGGAGATTCACAGTTGGCTACGGGGTTCTTTACGGATCGTTATCCCTTAATGGGCATATTTACGAATTTCACTATTGACTATGAAAAGCAATCATACTTTTTGTCCACCATCTGTAATTCCACAATTTCAAACTTCGAATTTGACGAGTCGAATGGAAAGATAGGCTTTGATGTTATCGGACGTAATGGCACCGTGGGTTTCTGCAGAATTGCTATGCCTGTAACACTCATCCAGAATAAATGCATTATTTTATTGGATGGCAATTTTCTTCAACCTCTTAGAAACTGGACAACCTCAACGTATGGTTACAGATGCTTTCTATATAATAATACGGGAGTGACGAGGAAAGTGACGATAGAGTTAGAGCTTCCAGAGGGAAGGACTCCACCATCTTTTCTAGTTCCAGCGTTAGTAGCAGCGTCTTTGGTAGCGATCGTATCAGTCTTAATCATTCTTATAAGAGGAAGTTTGAGAAAGGACAATAAGTCAAAATTCATAAAAGGCAGAGTTTAATTTTTAGGAATTGCTACAGCGTTCGCTCTTCGTGAGTTTGTTATATTCAATATGTTGGCAACTTTGCACTTCATAATAAGGAATTGCTTCATGTCATGATGTTTAGAATTTTATGAGAGGTTGTTTGTCTGTCAGTGCTGAGTTTACAGTGCAATTGGATGCGGATGAAGATTCTAGAAATTTAGTGGATTGATATGAAAGAAAAAATGGAGGTGATAATGTATGCGTGTTATGAGATGCTATGGGGAATTCGTCGTTTACGAGACGAAAGAGTTGCTGCTGCGATGGCGATTGTCGTGGCGACTAGGAAGAGCGGCAAAAGCACAGATGCTGAGAATTCTGGAATGACTATCACTGACCCGTTGACAACGGAAGTTATGTTCAGTTGGGTTGTACCGAGCATAAAGTACGAGTCAATGTTCGGCGTCACTATTGTGATGATGACCGCCGGGCTTAATACTTTAGCATGAAAGAGCATGATGAATAGGGTGCCGCTGCCTGATGTGCTTGGTTTATTTGACATGAAGCCTGCGATGTCATCCAGGCGGCCAAGAGCAAGGTGTGTGCCAGAAAAGGATGGACCCCAGAAGGTATCCATGAAGTCGCCGGTCAACACGTCTAAGTCAGTGCTATTGTCTTTTAGCTGCATCACTGATGGGTCCCACTGCATTTTGATGCTGAAGAAGTCTACGGCTGGCGCGTCGGTGACATTGATTGACACGGTGAAGTTGCTGCCTGCGTCCACGTTTATGGTGTTCAGCCCGTTTTCAAAGACTACGGCTACTATAAATGGTGGGGGATCTGGGTCTGCGGTTAGTGATGCATGAGTCGCAGTCGCGGCAGTCCTAGGGGCAGCAGCAGCCACTTCTGCAGTTGCCAGAATAATGAATAAAAAGAACATGACGATTGATGGCAAGGTTTTGTTTAGCATTTTTTCACCTTGATAATATAATTATTGTGTTGGGTATTTAGAACTTTCGATGTCGGTTTTGTATGCGTTATTGTTTAAGGGCTTTGCACTTTAAAGGACCGTGGGAACAGGACTAGCTCAAATGCGTGCTAGATTGATTTGGGCCTCTGCCGCTACATGATTCCGGCTATTGCATATAAACGTCTATCAGTATTCTAAGAGCTAAGGCGTATGATATGCGACGTGGAGTTGGTCAGAAGATTGCTGTCTGTTACCGTTAAGGTTACTGTGTAGTTTCCAGAACTAGTGAAGGTGTGGAGCACAATCGGGTTTGTAACAGTTGTTACGTTACCGTCGCCGAAAACCCATGCATAACTTGTTATCGTGCCATACTTGTCGTCGTAGCTCTGTGAGGCGTTAAAGGTTACGGGCTGATTGATTATTGGTTGGAGTGGGCTCCACGTGAAAATGGCAGTTGGTCCAGTGGGTCCTTGTCCTTTGTAGCACTGTCGGAACAGCTGTAAGTCAGCGCCAGTGACTGCACCGTCGTAGGCAAAGAACACGTTTGTAGAGCCAACTCTGCTGCCGAGGTCGCCAAGGTACATAGCGTTTTCTGGGGCTGTTCCCTTGTAGCACAGTAGGAACAGGTTCAGGTCTTTGCTATTTACAATGCCATCGAATTGGAAGAACCGTGGAGGGACGCCACCGCCTAGGTCACCAAATACGCGGTCGGGACCATGGCCTAATATGAATGTTGTAGAGTTGGATGCTATTTGTCCTTGATAACTTGAAGTTACATAAACGAAGTATTTATCTGGTGTAGCCATTGTGGCGAGTTTGAATGTTGTGTTGTAATTTGTTGTTCCATTACTTAGAAGCTGTATAGACTGATCTTGCGTGGATTGTCCAGCGCCGGATGTACTGGTCACGATCTCGAAAGTGGCGTTTACTTCACGAACGTATGGTGTGCCCCCGAGGCTTGGCCAATTCGAGTATGCGTTGCCGTAGACTGTCGCTGTTCCAAGGGCAGCGTTGGGTGGTATTAGAAAACTGATTATGGGGGGAGGGAGGGACGTTGAATTTGGGAGAAGCATCTCGTGAAACTCCGCACTTCCCAAGGGTGTGCTAGTATTATCATAAACGTTTACTGTCAGAAACACTGGGTATGAATGAAAGAGGTCAAGGTTTTTTACGCTTATTTTGAAGTAGGCGAGTGTATTTCTTTGAAAACTGAATTTAGGAGTGCCGTTTGTATAACATGGTGCTACGTACTCGGTGAATACATACGGTGTTTCCGAAGGAGGGTGAACTGCTGGCAGTGTTCTCACGACTAGGGGTCCACGTGAGTTTTGTATTTCTAAACCTACTAAACCGTCTGTGGTTGGGACTCCGTTCAGGGTTAGATTCCCTGAAACCTGAACGATGTCAGCAGGAGCGTATTGTTGCTTGTCGGTTTTTACGGTTATATTCAATGATGGGTTAGCATGAACGAGTATTATGTTAGATACAGTTAATGAAAGAATTAATAATAAAAAAAGGGGGAAAGAGATCTTCATTTTCGGTCTCGCACTATGGATAGACTATTATGAATCCTGTAGTCTTCTCTGGACAGTACGGTGTGCCATACCAGAAGCCCTTTAGCAAGTCGACATAGATTATTCCTGGCCCCACGTATGCCCAGTCTGGGATAACTATGGTGTTACCCAAAGCCGAGTATCCCAGCGCGGGTACAGTGATCGTTGCAAATGCTTGGCCTATTGGTACGTTGCAATTGTCGTGAGCCGATATCTGCAGGAACGCATCGTAGTCTGCCATTGCTATGCTACCGATTGTAACATCAATGGTCATGGTGTCGCCTTTGTGGTATCCAGCTGGCACATCAATTGTTAGGGTTTCGATGTATAGTATGTAGCCGAAGCGGAATTTGACCGTGTCACTGACTTGTACCTGTGAAATGTCGACTGTGCCGTAGATTGACCAGTTGCCGAAATAGAGTTCAGCGTCTGAACCTTGCCATGGGATTCTGAAGCACACTGTTGCAATGCCGTTTTCATCTGTGAAGTCTGTTCTGGAGTCTCTTTCGTCTCCGTTGTTGTCCATGATAACGAATTCTACTGGCTTGTATTCCACTGGCGCGCCGTTGTAGGTTACTTTGGCGAAGACGCATACTTCTTCTTGTGGACCGTAGGCGTCACTCCAACCGAATGGATAGGCTCCAAGCGATCCTTCACCGCCTCTGGCGGTGTAGACGTCTATGTTCGGTCCTGAAACTGGTGCTACCTGCATTATGTTGACTGGCGCACTAGTGTCGTGGTCAACGTAGCCGCTGTCGCCTGGTGTTGGATCTGGTGCCGTCACTGTCAAGGTTATCGTTACCAAACCTGCGCCACCGCATACGAAGGACTGGGTTTCACCGAATAGGTGTATGACTGTTCCGTTGTTGAAGTCAACTGTCCAGTCCCAGCTGTTTATGGGGCATGCTTCAATTGTTGGCACTGTGTCGATTCCGTCTGTTGAGTGAGATCCGTCAAGGTTCACGGTGTCGCCTATAGTCACCATTGAACCTTCAACTGGTGATGTGATGATGGCTTTTGGATTTGTTACTGGCGGTGGTGATTGCGTTATTGTGCCGTTGGTAGTGGAAACCATGTTCGGTTGGGTTATGCCGAGCATAAAGTACGAGTCAACGTTCATATGAACAATGCCGATGGTGCTGACGCCTGCTGCTTTGCAGTGGAATAGCATTTTGAATAGGGTGCCGCTGCCTGATGTGCTTGGTGCGCCTGACATGAAGCCTGAGACGTCATCCAAGCGGCCAAGAGCAAGGTGTGTGCCGGCAGAGGATGGACCCCAGAAGGTGTCCATGAAGCCGCCGTTCAACACATCTAAGTCAGTGGACATGTCTTTTAGCTCTACCAATGATGGGTCCCACTGCATTTTGAAGCTGAAGAAGTCTACGGCTGGCGCGTCGGTGACCTTGACTAACACGTTGAAGTCGCTGCCTATACTCTTGGTTAGGGTGTTCAGTCCGTTTTCTTCGAAGACTACCTGCGCTGTGAAATCGGGTGCGGCTTTGACTGCTGCGAATGGTATTGCTGCTAGAATCATCGCTAGGACGATTGCGAGGCTTAATATAGTTTTTCCTTTCATTTTTTTATTCCTCCATGACTATGATCAGCTACGGATTTGGCGGGCCACCTAGTCCCTTGTAGACCACTCGTAACAGCTGCAAGTCAGCGCTAGTGACTTGACCGTCGAACACAAAGTACAGGTTTGTACTGACAACCCTGCTACCGACATCGCTAACCCAGATATGGTTCGGGTCTGTGTCATATCCCTTGTACACCGTTCGTAACAGCTGCAAGTCAGTGCTAGTGACCGCAAAGTCGAACACAAACCACGTGTTTGTACTGCCAATCCTGCTACCGACATCACCTGCGTACTGGTAAGTACACATTGGGTCGAGGTAGGTACGGCTGCGTTCAATCGTTAGCGTGACTGTTATTGGGCCAGTGTCGGATCCACTTGCTTCAAAGTCGTACTCTTGGCCTGGATTCAGCCAGAATTCTATGTAGTGGCTCTCTACTTCGTGGCCGCTTGCACTGACCTGTTCATAAAGGTCAATGAATTCTGGAATTTCACCCAAGTTCTTTACTGTGACGTACTTGTGCCATGAACCTCCAAGTTCCATCCTAGCTGTAGCACCTACACTGCGGTACACTGTTGCTGGGTCTTCCTTCCAAAGCCGCATAGCAGTACCTGGACCATAGAACATCAAACCGTAGTAGATGGCGCTGTAGAACCAGCCTTGAACCCACACTCTCTCGTAGTGGCGAGCGGATGGCTGTTCCATCATCTCGGTTCCGGCTTCAGCGTAGAATATGTCTTCTTCCTCTGTGTATATCTTCTGCCTTGTGGCAGGATCAGTAAAGGATATACCTGAAGCGATCAAACCGTCGACGTAGGTGTTGTTTATCGAGTGTATAGTATCTCCCTTCCAGTTCGTGTATGGGAATCCCTTGATGTTGCCCTTTGAGTTCCAGTTCAGCGTTCCATCTCCGTAATGAATATTCTGGAAGCCACTGAAGTCTCCGTACGTTGACATGAAGGGTACATCCCAGTCGTTGGGGTCTGGGAAGTCTACGATCCAGCCCAACATGAAGCAGTTCAGTTGCCCTGCGTACAGAGCATTCAAGCCTGCGTCCCAAGCTAATGCATTGTCTTCGATCGTGAACCAGCCCGGCGTTGGCGATATCAAGTTTTCAATCACTGCCTTCATGGACAAGATCGGGTCCTCTCTGATGGGTCCCGGTGGGAAGGGCTCTATCGGTATATCGAAGCCTAGATTCCAGGCATCACCTGGAACTTCGTCGGCTGTGTTTGAGTCGTAACCAGTGTCAAGATTCATTGGTGTCGGGTCACTGCCGCCCCAAGCCATCTTGAAGCACCATGTTGCCTTTGCTACGTTTATGTTGTAGTACATAGTGGCGTGCTTCGTCTCGTTGCTGTAGGCGATTCCGTATATGATGGGGTCGTGCAACGGTACAGCTTCGCCAAAGAAGTCAGCGTCAATGTATTCTGTGACGTTGAACGAGTAGATGAGGCCCAATCTCATGTACCTGTCGCTCAGCAAGGTCTTGTTGGCGACACCTCCGAGTTTGGGAACCCATTCAGTTACAGAATCATCGAGAATGTCATAGGCAAAGAATAATGCGTCAGCCTGCAGCGTCGGAAGTTGTGTCATGTAGCGTACCCTTCCATCTGCTTCTGCAGCCAGAAGGTCTGGATCCTGGGTGTACAGCCTCTCGATAGTTACCATGTCCGCTTGGGTGTCAGGATCATTTGATAAGAAGCGCTCCTTTCTGGTAGCCCATTCAAGGACAACCTCGTGGATGACTATGTCGATGTGTGGCTTTGTCCAATCGACCATTCCAGCACTAGCGAAACTCTTTAGTCTCCAGTAGCCAGTTGCTGAATCTACATAATCCAAGTAGTACGCGGCACTACCTATGAACTTTGGTGTAGTTGTCGATTGCTCAGCGAAGCCCAGAGGTCCTGGGAGCTTTGGTCTGCAGAATTTACCCCACGTGTTGTAGTCACCAGGGGTCACATGCCAACTAGCGTTCCAGTTCCTCTGCCCGTAAGTAGTTTCTGGTGGCATATTTATGAGCCACTCTTTGCACAATGGGGAAGCCCAGGTCTGACACAAGATCTGTTGGAACGGCGCGAACGGCGCCGCAAGGTTGAACCAGACCCAAGTGCCGTTCGTCTCGATAGCATTGTCTATACGCCAGCCCAAATAGCCAACATCATCAGGAAGCAAGGGGTTGTAGGGGTTGGAAACCGAGGTGCGCCAGGGTACGTTGTATGAACGGCTGGTGCCTGACGCTAATAGGGCACTGTAGAACATCCATTGTGGACCACCAGAGATGTCCATGACCATGCCTCTTTCAATAGAGTATTCCATGTCATACCCTGTGACGTTACCGAAGCCAGTACCTTGCCATGGGAAGTTCGGGTTTATGTGGAAGTACCATGTCTCTTCGATGAACAGCGGATCCAATACCAAATAGTACAGGCCATCCAAGGCTAAATCGTGCACGTGGAATTTTGCAGTGCGAGCCGCCTTGAGTGTTAGCGTATACGTGTTACCGACTAGGGTAAGAGTCTCAACGTGATACAGGTATGTCTTTGTGTTTGAGCAATACGCAGAGATGAAATCGCAAAAGTCGAGATAACCGTTGCCGTTGTCTTCCCAAACCGTGATTATATAATTGTTTGTGCCGTCAGTCCACGTGCTACCCACTGGACTGGAAGGATTGAAGTTGGTCGTATTCGTCCATGCATAGATTGGGACAGGAGTATTGCATGGGATGAACTTGAAAGTTATATTGTCGCAATAGTCGAGAATATGGTTACCGTTGTCTTCCCATTCGCCTAAGACATAATCAAGAGCGTCTATTTTGTCATATCGTGTCCAATGGCTGTAAATTGGGTTCGCTGGGTTAACGACCGCAGAGGAGAATACCCACTGCTTTGGAGCCAAAGGCAATATACCGTTGCCTTCAACCACGCCGTAGCCTGGCCAATAGTCTGAGAGCCACGGAATGAATCTGTTCGTATCCACAAAGTCGAAATAACACAAGGCCGGTAAAATGTTGAAAATGATCTCAGAACTCGCAGTGTCGTAAGCCGCATTAGGGTCTAATGTTTGTGGACCGCCCAAAGTTAGCTCTGTAAATTGAGTCGGGTTTGGCACTGTCATTGTTGCATTTGCTGAATTTATTGGTATCAGAACGGTCATTGATAGAATTGCCGCTATTAAGAATATTGCTTTATAGTTCATTTTTCCTTTCTCCTAAATTTTTCGCAATTAAATAATGGCTCGCACGCATATTTAATCTTTATGGAATAATGCTCTAGTGGGCTGAATACTACCTAACACCATCAGAATTCTATAGTTAAAGTTATAAATTCGATATCACTCTTGCTAAATGAGGAAGGAGAACAAGATGGGACTAGGATCTTTCATCATAAGAAGGTTGCTACTCGTAATACCAACCATCCTAGGAGTCACAATTCTAATCTTCGCAGTTACAATGATGCTTAGCCCCGCAACAAGAGCCATGATCTATATACACGATCCAAAACAACTTAGCTCTATAGAGGACATAATCAGAATGTACGGACTACGTGATCCAGCATACGAACAGTATTTCCGTTGGCTTCAACAAGTTTTATCTGGCAACTTGGGCTGGGGCATTACCGACAAATGCCCTGTGCTCAAGTCTATCATAACCAGACTGCCACGCACAGCAGAGATCGTCTTGCCTTCAATACCGATAATCATCCTTGTCGGAATATACTTCGGCGTCCAAGCAGCTGTGCACCAAGACCGTGCCACAGACCACGTTACAAGGTTTTGGGCGATATTCGGTTGGTCCCTTCCAACATTCTGGCTCGCCATAATGCTTCTGGCAATATTTTATGGCTATTTAGGATGGTTCCCACCTGGAACCGCAGGATATCCCCTCGGAAACAAAGCTGTTCAGTATGTCACCGGAGGCCAATGGCACTCGTACACAGGAATCTTCACTATTGACGGTTTCCTAAACGGACAAGCATGGATAAGCCTAGACGCCATAAAGCATTTAGTACTCCCAACAATGGGCTTAACCATAATCCAAATGGCACTTATTATAAGAGTGATGCGCTCAAGCATGCTTGAAACCTTGGGTAAAAACTACATCATCACGGCAAAGGCGAAGGGATTAAAGAATAAGGAAGTCATAAACAGACACGCAAGAAGAAACGCCCTCATTCCAGTGATGACCCTATCGGGAATGTTAGCGGCTGGACTCCTGACGGGCGCGGTCATAACGGAGACCATATATGGTATTCAGGGCTTAGGATTATGGGCCGCCAACGCTGCCCTTGGTGGCACAGGCGGCGGTTCAGTTGACGTCCCCTCGGTGCTCGGCTTCGCCATGTTCGCATGCCTCGTGTACGTGTTTGCAAATCTAATAGTAGACGTATTATACGCCTACTTGGATCCAAGAATTAGGTTGGAATGACAAATGAGCCGAATTGAAGAATTCAAAAAATCAATGGGTCCAACGCTGAAAGAGTTAAAGTTCACGCTCCACAGAGTTAAGAGAAGCCCCCTCTCCATACTCGGAATGGCAATAGTAATATTCTTCACCTTTGTAGCAGTGCTGGCACCAGTGATAGCACCACCCGTATTCCTAGACCCCTTTTCAGTCTGGAGGGACGGCTTTACAACCATTCCAAAACCTCCAGGTACACCTCTGGCAACCGGTCTCTTTGGACAAATGGCCAGGGCGAAAGGCTATACGGTGCACCTGTGGGGGTCAGAATCGGGTGATTACGACATTTTTTACGGATGCATATGGGGAACAATAACAGCTTTCCGCATAGGTCTCCTCGTGACAGCAGTTTCTCTAATAATAGGTTTATTGATAGGCGCGATCGCAGGCTACTACGGAGGAGTAATAGACGAAATAATGATGAGATTCACCGATATAATCTTCGCTTTCCCAGGTCTAGTTCTGGCAATAGCGCTTGTCGTGACCTTACCAAACAGTTTACCCTTAGAATTATCGCAATTTATTTTCCCAACCGTAATCTTCATCGCAGTAACCATCATAACCTCCTCAATCCTAAAAATGTCGAGTGGCAAAAGCCTACTGCTAGGCTTCATATGCGCCGTTGCGTTCGCAGCTTTAGACGCATTAGTGCTCAACAGAGCGCCTCTCTGGCTGTATCACATTCCACTCAACAACCTAGATAAATCGTTAATAGCCCTAACGATAGTCGGCTGGCCAGGCTATGCGAGACTGATTCGAGGCGAAGTGCTAAGAGTGAGGATTGAGGACTACGTCGAAGCGTCAAAAGCTGTAGGATGCTCTGATTTCAGAATCCTCTTTAGGCATATTCTGCCAAACTCGATATATGCAATTCTAATCACAGCATCTCTGGACATAGGGGGAGTGGTGCTGCTGGCCGCAGCATTAAGCTTCCTAGGGATAGGCGCCCCACGGGGATATGCAGACTGGGGGCAGATGATAAGCTTTGCAAGAAACTATGTGACACTAGGAATGCAATACTGGTACACGTTCTTCATACCTGGATTCTTCATCTTCCTATTCGTCTTAGGATGGAACCTGCTCGGCGACGCATTTAGAGACATCCTAGACCCAACACTTAGGAGAAGATAACAAATGACAGAAAACACTATACGCATAGAAGACCTTGAGCTAAAATTCTACACCTACGAAGGAGTAGTTCAAGCCCTAGACAAAGTAAATCTAGAATTAAAGAAGGGAGAAATACTAGGACTCGTCGGTGAAACGGGATGCGGAAAATCAGTGACAAGCCTCTCAATCCTCAACCTGGTACCCACACCAGGAAGAATAGAAGGCGGGCACATCGTCTTTTACGGTGGTGAAAAACCCGTAGACCTACTACAACAAAAGGAATCCTTTCTAAGAGGAGTCAGAGGAAAGGACATCGCAATGATTTTCCAAGAACCGAGGGCCTATCTCAACCCAGTCTACACCGTTAAAGACCAGATTGGAGAAGTCTTGATGCTCCATAGAAAGCAGGAAATCGTACAAATGGCCCTCGCAGAAGTGGAAGCCAAAATAGAAAATAAAACAAAAACAAAGAGGACAAAACCCGGTTTTCTTCTCGACTATGAAAGAAAAACGTTGCAAAAAATGCTGAAAAACCCTAACGCATTATCGCCAAAAATGATATCCAGGGTTCCATTGCTCAACAGGTATAAACGCAGAATGAAAAATGCCCTTCGAGAAGAGG